>Ga0265780_10000024_pt1 | contig 348873 bp, 511 predicted proteins | sample P1T30metagenome_FD_192432 | JGI IMG/M metagenome (GOLD analysis project Ga0265780, IMG submission 192432) | Plant litter microbial communities from East Loma Ridge, Irvine, California - P1 T30 | ecosystem: Environmental > Terrestrial > Plant litter > Unclassified | place: USA: California...
TGGGACACACATTTCGAAACTCTGACGCTAGAGCATTGTGTCGTCCTCTTAGTGTTGCGTCAATCGTCTCCCAATCAGCAGGAAGACTCATGATTTCATCGTAGATACCATTCATAGAATTGTAATCCACGATGCGTCCTTTGGTAGCAATTTGCACGCCGAAATCCAGGATGCGGAATGAATGGAAGATGCTCTTCTTAGCGATGCGTTCGTTATAATCCGCTTCAATGATCAGCTTCTTCTTCGCCTTCACCCAAGAGTTTGAGGCAACACGTGAGAACTCCTCACGAAGCTTTGCTTTGTTGAGCGTAAAGCCGAATTTCATAGTGTTCATTCTATGGACCATATGCAGCGAATTATTGATTTGCTTATCCTTAGGAAGGTAAAAGCATTCCAACGCATACACTCGATGATCGTTCAAAGCATCCACCCATTGTGAATGGCTCCACACATGAAGATCAAGCCCAGTTGCGGCAAGTTCATTGCGCCAATCTTCTCGCTTAAAGTCTTTATCTGCGAGGATGATTTGAAAATCGTGATCGGAGTTTTCTGTTGTTGTACCGTAGACTCGGGACCCGTACGGATACAAGGTTGAGCCATTTGGCAGAGCATCAAGTAGTTGTTCAATCATCATAGTTTTGTAAAGGTGGCGATTGCGTCGAGGTTGACGATAAAGCTTTCTCCGGAAGTGCCATTATGTTCGATGATGCTTACCATATCAACGCCTTTTGCCAGGTATTCAAGTCGAAGCTTTTTATAATTCTTGGCTTGATCATCCCACTCCAACAGAGCATTTTCTCGTTCATAGATTGAGACCATGTTCGACAGAGTAAGGTCCTCTACAACTGCATCTTCTTTGAGCACTATTTCGTATACGTACTTTCCAATGCGCTCGGCAAAGTCGCGCATTGGAGTAACGTAATAGCCAACCACCGCTTTTGCTGCTACATCACTATCTTCTGTTGCTGACTGTATGACTTCAATCGATGGGAAATCGTAATCGGCATTACTGCCATGGTAGTACTTCATAGCTGCTGACGCGCCTTTCGATTTCCTCTAGTAGTTCCATCAACGTCTTGCGACCATAGATCACTTCGAAGTCGACGCTGTTGCATTCGTCCTCACTGATCAAATGATCTTGCAAAATGCTATACGCAATTTGGTGTGCCGATCGCTCACCTTTGCGCGGCTCATCATCTGTTGAGAACCATGACGGCTGGGGCAAGCTTTCACGTACCTTTGCAATGGTGTCTTGAACTTCCAAATCACCAGCAATGCCATCGCTTAGCACACCAAGCACTTCATGTACGTCATCGATCGTGTCTTGCGATATTTCAATCATATGCCCATCTCTCCGGCCAGTAGTTTCATTTGTTCGACGATCTTTGGATTGGCATCGAACTTCTCAGCCCAATAGCTGTAGTTGATCAATGACATCAATTCGTCTTTGTCGAGTGGCTCTAGCGCCGTCAGGAACGTTTTGAATCGTCTGGAGCAAAGCAATAGCCATGGGCTCAACAAACGTTGCCTGATGAGCTGCATCACTTCCCTGTGAGTAATCAGGCCAAACACGTCACCAACCGTCATCTCAGCAGCATCGGCCATCTTGTAAAGCGTATCGATAGTGATGGCTGCTTGGTCCAGCGGGTCGGACGTTCGGTCGATCCATTCCAGATACAGCGAGTAGCATTCATCGCGGCACCACAGCATAGGCGACAAGTTCCTCGACACCATCAGCTTGATGAAGTTCTCCATTGATGGTAGCTTAACCTTCCAGCACCATTCAACAAATTTGACCATCGTGTTGAAGTACCGCGAAGTCGAGAACGTTTCGATTGGTGGGACCTTACGGTTCATTGCCCGCATCCAAGATGCATAGGCAGCATAAGCTGCTTGGCCGGACGTGGTACCGATGTCTTCCGCACGCTTCATCTCGGCGCAACGGTGTTTCATGAAGGAGCCTTCGCGTACGAAGTTCTTCAAACAGAACTTGCATTCATATGCCATGGATTATTTTCTTTCGTTTGGCTGGTGACAGAAGATGCAGCAGTCGTCAGTCTCCCAATCACCTTCGTAGTCGGATGATAGGTAAGCAATGCCGCCATTGTTGAGTTTGACGATTGGCTCCATGCCGGGCGCACTTCGTTCCGAGTAGTAATGGCAAGCGTGATCTGGACTTACTGGACAGTGCCATCCGAAATCTTCACCGCAAATCTCACACCAAGCGGAGTATTCGACCTCATACGCGATTGCATGAGGACACTTCTCGAGTTCAGTGTCAAGCTGTTGCTGAAGAGCGCCGATTGCAGTTTGGATCGCAGCAATGCCCTTTTTGAACTGCCATTGGGTTTCATCCAACGGTGGAGTGACGACCTTACGCTTTGGAGGGCGATATTTCTTGACCATTACTTCAAATCCTTCTTGAGCTTAGCCAGTTCTTCTTTTTGGAAACCAAGCTCTTCAGCCATCGCGAGGATGTCTTCGCTGCCGAGAAGCGGCATCACCGACTTTGCTTCACGAACGCCATAGTCGCAGTATTGCATGACGATGTCTAGGCCTTTGTTCTTCTTATTGGCAGCAGTCTTGGCGGCCATCCAATTGTAGCGGCGTGGAGTGCCGGAGCTTGCGGCGCATTGAAGTTTGTACAGCAGTTCCTTGTGCTCGCCGATGTTGAACACGAAACGATTGACCAGCTCATTCAAGTAAATGATTTGGCGTTCATCGTTAGTGCCAGACATCCAACGCATGGACACAAGTGGACTGTATGCCTTGCGCTGTTCATCGGTAAGCTTGCTGTAGAACATCGTGTCCTTCTTGTCGATTTGGCCGAGCAAGTGGAAGATGTCTAGTGCGAATTCTTTAGCCATTGTTCTTCTTGTATTTGTCGTATTGTTCGATTGCCCACACGATTGCGTAGCAGTTCCAGATGTAGTGGAAGGTGTACCGCTTCATCCGGTACTCGAAGATGTCGGTGAATTCAAAGTCTTCGTAGTTGAAGTCGTAGAGGCCAGTCAAGGCACGGTGTTCATCACCGGCATCGATGTAGTCCAGGATTTCTCGCTTAATCTCACCCCAGATTTCGTTGCCTTCCATGTCCTCTTCTTTGGTGAGGCCATTCTCTTCGAGCCATTCATTGTAATACTGCTCGATGACTTCACGCGTTCGATCGCCGTCGAATTCTTCGTAACCTTCACGACCGGCCGACGTCAACTTCTCAGCCCAATAGCCAGGATTAATGAAGCCGCCTTCATGTCGGAAGAACTCGAACATATCAGTGAGACGATTGAATGAGTATGCACCCATATCGCCGCTGATGATCAGATTGCCTGGCCATGTGATGATGTCGAAGTAATAGTCGGATGAGCCTGGACGCGAGAGACGAATATGACGGTGAACATCATCATCACGAATGACAGTCAGTTGATGTTCAGCCACATCGCGAAGTACACGTTCATAGGTGCATTGTTCGCGTGACATAGATTACAGCTTCACCAGTTTGTAGCACAGCGCGGCGAAGTTGATCTCGGGATCAGCCATGACCGCATGGCGGTACAGATAGTCGGCGATCAGGACGATTGCTGCTTCGTTGCTGTCTGCATCGAAGCCTTTGCACTTGTGGATGTTTTCGTACATGAAGCGGTATACTTCTTCGTACTCTTCGCGACCAACGTTCTCGCAGACCAGCTTGCGAATGCCTCGGATGTCGCCGGCTTCCAGCATATCGAGAATTTGGAACTTGTAGTCAGAGCCGTTGACCGATTCTGGTTCAGTCAGCTTGCCGCCTTCCGAATTGTCTTGCACCGCATTGATCAGCGCGCGAATGTCTGGGTACGATGCGGCAATGTACTTCTCGAGCAGTTCAGGTTCAAAGTCGACGCCTTCGGTGACGAGGATCGTGGCGACCAGGACTGCGGTGTCTTCGAACGAAGGCGCTTTGAACTCGTAGTGAGTCATACGCGACTTCAGCGCGGGGATGATCTTGTTTGCGTAGTTGCAGGTGCCGATAAAGCGGACATAGTCCGAGTAGTCTTCCATGATCACGCGCAGTGCAGCTTGTGCAGCATGGGACAGGCCATCCATCTCTTCGAGCTGAACGACTTTGAACTTGCTTGTCGCGAAGGTCTGAACGAAGTTCGAAATCTTTTCACGCATGGTGTCGACGCTGTTTTCTTTCGAAGCGTTGATACGCATGACATCCATCTTTTCAATGTTGAAGTCATTGACCAACGCGTTCGAGATAGTCGATTTACCCGAACCTTGCACACCAGACAAAAGCAGATGCGGGAACTCACCATCGCTTAGGTACTTCATGAACTTGCGCTTTTGAGTTTCGTTTTGGAAGACGACTTCGGACAGCGATTTAGGAGCGTGCTTGCGCACCCACAATTGTTTGATCTTAGACATAGGTGTGTAAAGTAAGGAGTGAAAAGTGAGGGTGTTACTTGAGGGTGGAGAGGATGGTGTCGACGGTGGTTACCGTACGACCAATCAGCGTGACTGATTTGATTTGCATTTTACCGTTGTATCTGCCTTCCTTGGAGAATTCAACAGCACGGTCTTTGATGGCTTCCAGCATTTGCTGCGTTACTTCACAGTCAAAGAACATAGCAACATCGTTGTAGCCAGTGTTCTTGCCTAGGTTCCAGATCGAACATGGACGGTGGCAGCCACGATCATCCGGTTGTTGTGACAAGGCGTCTTCAAATAACGCTTGGATTTCTTCGGAAGTTTCTTCACGGAAGAGCTCGGCTTGGTCGTCGCCAACTCCGCATTCACCATAAGAGCCGGTGCAATACGCAGTCATATCGCGTTCAAAACTGCCTGCATACATGTTAGTGGATACGACCACAATGTATGGTACATCTACGTTAGTATTTGCCATTTGGATTATTATTTTTGTTTTGTAGAAGCGTAGCACAACTTCGAGTTGAAATTGTACTACGCCAGTTTGGAGGAATTACGATTTTGCAGCGTAGGTTTCCAGCACTGTCGGGTTGACAAATACTGGGCCTACGTATTGAACGCCTGAACCTTTGACGGAGTCTAGGTTTGGATTGTCCAGGGTGGACGGGGCGTATTGAACTTCAGGCTCGGTAGGAACGGCGTCAGGGACGTTTTCGGCGACTGGCTGATGATCTTCAGCTTCCTCGTCTTCTGGCTCGTCTGAGTGTTCCCTTTGAGGATCATTCGCAAAGATTCGATCTAATGCGCGATCAAGACGAATACGTTCTTCATCGGTCAGTGGACCTTCTTTGTCAGCAAGGATTTCACGAAGCACTTCTTCGAGATGTGGTTCTTCTTCCTTAGCAGCAAGTTCATTGCGAATTGGATCGAGAGCTTGCTTGAGTAGTTCCATTCCTTCTTCAAGCGGCATCGGAGTTGGTTCGCCAATGTGAAGAACTTCAACGTCTGTCGTGAAGGTCGGTTCTGGCTCTGTCTCATAAGGAGCAAGTGCAGCATCCAGTTCAGCGATCTTCTCTTCGGTCCATGGTTGATCCATGCCTTCGAATGGCGAGGTCAGAACGAGTGGTTCGCCATCTAGTGCTTTGGCTAGCTTCTCGGTGCTCTCATGAACTTCTTCCTCATAGCGTTCGGTTGGGCGTTCTTCAGTCGGTGCGACTAGCGGAAAAGGATACGGGGTCGTATCTTCCTCTTCGACTACCGGAACATATTCTGGAACGATGATCGGAGGTTCTTCGATTGCTGGCTCTTCAACAACAACTTCAGCATTGATCTTCTCCGCAACAGGCTCAACTATAGCAAGCGTCGATTTCGGCACTTGGGTCATGTCGATCGTGATGTTTGGAAGGCGCTTAACAGGATAGATGATCGTTGCTTGATCTTCTACCTCAGGAAGCTTTTCAAGAATCGAAGGAGCTGGCTCGGGTTCAGGTTCGTCTACGACTTCAGGATCAAGGACTTCATCCACGATGGGTTGATCGATCACGTCCTTCTCGTCGATGACGATTGGCTCTGGCTTCTTCTCCTCTTTCTCCTCTTTACGGAATCGTAGCAAGGTATTTGCTGTGATCAAGAAGACGATCGCCATAGGGTCGAACACGAAGATGATCATCACAATGATGATACCGACGGCTTGACCTGGAGTGATGCCAGCAATTTCAGCAAGGTACATGATGGCACCGACTTCGGTATGCGCTTGTACTTTGGTGGTTTGGAGTTTTGGTAGTTCAGCTTCGATTGCAATCAAGCGGGTATTGATGTGATCAGTTTCTGGTTTGAAGCTGGTCATCAAGCGTTGACGACTGCGAACTTGGTTTGGTGGTAGCTGCGAAATCTGAGTATCGATTTCCTTCTTGCGAGCAAGTAGGCGTTCTTGTTCAGATTTTAGGCTCACTAGCGCAATGTCATTGCCTTGAGTTGGTAGCATGGCCTTTTGGAACGAATTCGAAAGGTAACCAGCGACACCAGCCGAGGTGATGATTGAAAGGACTAGAGTGGAAGCAACAAGGTAGGTACGAACTGTTTTAGTCAGTCGAGGCCACGATTTTGCAAGGGTGTTTACTGAGATGATTTTGCAGAAGTCTAGAACTACGGCCATTGTCAGAATGATGGGATCGGCAGCGAATGTCGCTGCCAAGCCAATGACTGAAATGTAAGTTCCAATACCTTCTAGCGAGAGTGCTGCTAAGAAAAGTAAAAGAATTAAAGTCATGAAAAATCCAGGTTAGAAAGAAATGTCTGGCGCCTCTGAAGTAACAACCATCACTTTGTCCGAATCGGTCTTCCATGCTTTGACACCTTCGACTTCAAAGCCGGGCGTCCACATGAGGGGTTCGATTAGGATGTAATCACCAACTTTGATGTCGTTGGCAGGAACTTGAGGACCAGTGAGTAGAACCACGCCCCACTTTGGGGTACGGTTGTGGTCAAGGTTTTGTTGAGTCAGAATGATGGAACCGCCTGAGCTCGGGATAAAGCCGTCTTGAGTTACGCGGTCAAGAAATGCGAATAGAATGTTCTTGCCTAGTGGTTTAAGCTTCATTGATATTTCCTATGTATTATGGTTATGGATAGTCTCGGACGCTATGCCGAGACTATGGGTGGGATGGTGTTACTCGTCGAGGTTTGGGTTCTCGAACTCATCATCGCCGTCACCTTCGCCGGAGATGCTGATTGGATTTAGGATGGTGTCCTTCATTGGACGACCAGCTTCTTTGTTGTCGATGTATTCGCGACGAGCGGACACTTCAACTGGTGGTGGTGCGCTAGCTAGCTGCTGACGGATTGCGATTAGATCGAAGTCGACGATTTCGCCGCGAGCACTGCGTGCAATTTTACCCATACGTTTTTTCTCCTATTATTATTTTTGGAATTTGCTGACTGGCCGCCAACAAACAGATTATTTATAGTTGGCTTTCGATTTTACTTAAAAAACTCTTCCAGTGGGATGTCGTACTTCACCGGATCAACTGAATGAACCTCAAGGAGATAGAGGATGTAAGATGCACAGCTCGAACCTCGGCCTACGCCCCAGACGACATTATTCTTTTTGAAGGTGTCGACAACGTAGATCAGTACTCGCAGAACGTCCAGGAGCCCACGAGAGGTGTACTCATATAATTCTCTGGCTATCCTTTCAGTCCTAGCGTTTGTGTCCTTCTCGGACTTCCTAGGTTGTTTTTTCCAAAAGGCAGCCCAGACTCGTTCTTCAACGTTCAATGCCAAATATTCAGGTGGGATGTTCCAGTCGAAGGAAATCTTCTCAGCGTCGATTTCTTCTTTGGTGGTGATCTTGTCTTTAGCTAGCCGATTGTAGCGTACAAGGTCTGGAGTGAGTTCGGATACTGCGATGCGGGAGGGAGGGATGTTTTTGAGGAATAGACCCTCGATGTTCTGAGGGTCCACTTCAATCACACCGTCGAACCAAAGCGTATAATCGCTAAGGTCCGTCTTGAATTGTGACATTTAGATCATGCGGCTTTCTCGACCTGTTCGTTGTTGACTGCTACCGCCTTCTCGGTCGGGAGGATGGCGGACTTGGCGAGCATCGCGCTCGTGTCGACCGTACCTTCAGCTGCGCAGGCCAGGATAGCCAGCTTGTACATGATCATGTTCGGGATCGACTGGAACGGATGCTCCAGGGTGAAGCGCATGCTCCACTTGCCCGTATTCAGGAAGTCCACGTACGCCGTCCGGTGTTCCTTGTTGTTCGAATCGAACTGGACGGTTGGCGGCAGTTGCAGTACGGAAGCTTGAGTGCTCATGTATTGTTCCTATAAAAGTTATGATGGAGTAATGACATCATAACTATATTTCCACTAGTTGTAAACTGGAAATTTCACCGGAACGTGAGAGACTTCGACGCCAGAATTGCGGAGCAATTCTAGCCCATCAGTGATGCGGTATTCCTCGGCATACACGACTCGTGCGATTTCATGTTGAAGAATCATCTTCGCGCAATCAATACATGGCGACAAGGTTATGTACAGAGTCGCCCCAACGGAGGATGAAGTCGACTTACCGATCTTAGCTAGGAGATTTGATTCAGCGTGAAGTACGAGGGGATTGGTGTTGCCATCAGGAAGCTCACAAGTGTTTGGGTAACCTTTAGGCATTCCATTGTAGCCATCAGCGATAATCTGGCCATCTTTAACAGCCAGTGCACCGACTTTTTTGCGTACGCAGTGTGAGCGATCATGTGCCCACAAATGCGCCATACGAAGGTAGGTTTCGTCTAGGGAGAGGCGTTTGAATTCCATATTATTCTTCTTGGGCAGCGTGTACGTAATTATACCGCAGTCCAAGAAGAATCAGTTGAAATTACTCGAGGTAGTCTGCGAGGTTTTCTTGGATGTGTTCCTTGTACGCAGCTTCCACCGCGGTAAGGATACGCATGTCAGCGGCATCGCCTTTGCCGTTACGCTCTGGATCACAACTGACGCGTTGACCATTGACTTCCATACTGAAGTTCTTGATGGCGCCTTCGGATGAATAGCCCGTGCTATATTCCCAAGTCAGTTCGATGGTATCGTCATTATCGAGTTCGATGGTTAGGTCGCCGCCATCTACATCGTCAGTACCTTCGACGGACTTCGCTGAAAATTTTACTTCTTTCTTGACTTCAACTTTGCCAGCGAAATCTTTCTTCAGCATGTCGAGGACATGGTTCTCGTAGCCGAATTCTTCAGAGTCATCAGACTCTTTCAACTTGTCATTGCTATTCAGGATTGATGCTAGTTTCATGTTTATTCCTTATTTCGTGGTTGCCCAGATTTTGGTGAACTTCTCGTCGAACTCGGCTGTTACATGGATTATATCATGACCTAGTTCTTCAGCTAATTTGTCATACATGTCGCCATCGTCATCATCAAGGTCCTTCTCAGCTTGCTTGAGGATTGAGCGGGTAGCAACGATAGTCTCGCGGGTATGCTCATAGGTAAAGGTGACTTGGTGATGTGACTTAGAATCATTGATCGACTTCTCGTAGAGCTCATAATTCATAGTCAAGTCTGCGCCATTTGATAGCTTGACCGGTAGTGAGAATTTCTCAGGGAAACCTTCACCATGAACCTTATCGGCTAGTTGATTTAGCATTGCTTTGTCTTTAAGCATGCTAGCCTCAAATGCCTTTGATAGGGCAATCGTAGCTTCTTCGTTAATTTGTTTTTTTGCGAAAACGGTTAGTTTCATATTTACCTCTGTATGATTGTATCAACTATTTATTAGGCTTTAGTTAGCGTAAAGCGAATCGATTTGCCGCTATCGTTTGTTGAATATTTGTAGCTTGGGATATTGAAGCGTTTGATCATTCGTTCGTAGACTCTAGCACGATTGTCCTTGTCGCCTTCCTTATCAGCAGTGAAGTACATTTTCTCCGGTTGATAACGCTCAACAAATTCAAGCATTGAGTCTTTGACCATCGCGAGAACTTCTGGAGCTGCGCCACTGCCGGTTAGACCGTAAGCAGTCTTTGCGCCTTTCTTCTCACCAAAAGAAATCTCCCATTCGCCATCCATCTCTTCGATTGCAGCGAAGTCGATAATGCGACCGCCGATTTCTGCTTGTGTATGGAATACGCCGCCACGTGCTTTGACGACTTCATAGTCAACTTTGCTGTTCATTATTTCATTCAGTTTCATTAATCATCATCCTCTTCTTTTTCAATTACGAATAGTGTTGAGCCATCGTGGACTCCATCCACTCTTCTAAACGTATAGCCCGGAGCCTTGAATTTTTTCAGCAAGGCGTCATACACGCGGATGCGTGCTTGCTTATCTTTGCCACCATCTTGCTTAGCGTTGAAGTAAATCTGGTCTGGGCGATATTTGTCGATGAATTCCAGCAAGCTATCTTTGACCATTGAGAATACTTCTAGTTCACCACCAGACCCAGTAGTGTCATAGCTTCCGGAATCGTTTTCATCCTTTGCTTCAAGGAATGTGCAGCGCCATTCGGTTTTACGGAGGCCGCTATCCCGTTTGATACATGCAAAGTCGATGAGGCGACCATTGATCGTCGCTTTGGTTTGAAAAGCATTTTCATTTTCAACCGTGACTTTGTACTGGACCTTGCGATTTAGAATTTCATTCAGTTTCATCGTCGTAATAGTCCTTGTATCCGTTGCGAACCAATTTGAAATCCGCAGCCACTTTGCTATCCTGCTTGATCAGCTTGTAGCCGTCGATCTTGAAGCGGTTCAATAGGCGGGTGTAGAGGTCGGCACGATTTGACTTGCCTGTCTTTTTCGATGCGGTGAATGTGACTTGGTCTGGCTTATAACGACCAATGAATTCTTCCATTGATGCTTTGACCATTGAGAACACTTCGAGTTCATTGCCGGAACCAGATACGTCGAAGGTGCCTAGCTCGTCCTTCTCGCTGAACTCTTCAAATTGAACAGTCCACTGATTTTCGGCTTTGTCGTACGTTGCTTCGAATACGATGGTGCGGCCACCGATCTTTGCACCAGTCGCGAACTTGTAAAGCTCTTTCTCAACGACATGGTATTTGACCTTACGGTCTAGTAGCTCATTTAATTTCATTATGGTATCCTTAATGCAAAACAGCTCCCGAAGGAGCTGTTCGTTTGGGTCTGATTATTTATCAGTAGCCGCCTGCATATGAACCAATCATGCTGTTCTTCGAGTACGACACCGTATTGGTCTCGAAGAAGTTTTCGATCATGTTCGACGAGGTCACCCACTCCAACCATTCGAAAGGATTCTCGACGTTGAACTGTGGTTTGAAGCCCATCTGAGTCATGCGGTAGTCGCAAACTGCACGGACGTATTGCTTGACTTGATCTTTGGTGATCTGGTTCTCACCTTCACCGGACGATGCTTTCAACATGAACGCACGGTCGATGAACTTGTCTTCCATTGCGATCAAGACACGAGCCATTTCATAGGCTTCCTTCTTGAATTCGTCAGTGACGATGCGTGGATGTTCTTCAACGAACTGACGGAACAGAGTGGAGTTACCACGAACGTGGATCGACTCATCTTTGATCGACCAGAGGTTGATGTCGGACATACCCATCATCTTGCCGCTGCGGCTGAAGTTCAACAGCATCGCAAACATGCCGAATAGCGAGACGCCTTCCAATAGGCATTGCTTGACTAGTGATAGCGCCAGGTCATGGTAGCTCTTGTTCGACATTTGAAGCATGTAGTCATACTTCTCCTTCATTTCCTCGTATTCAAGGAACTCTTCATAGAAGCCTTCGCCAAAGCCAAGAGTGTCGGACAATAGTGCGTAAGCACGTTGGTGGACGCCTTCACGACCAGCGAATGACGTAAGCATGTTACGGGTTTCGTTGTTCTTGAATGCCGGGATGAAGATTTCGTGGTATTCACGAGCGACAGCAACGTCGGACTGAGTGAAGAAGCGAAGGATCGAGTTGATGAAGTACTTCTCATCGTCGGTGATGATGCCGGTCTTCCATTGTTCCACGTCTTGCTGGAGCTTTGCTTCACCTTCGTGCCAGTGAGCTTCTTCATGGATTTTGGTGATTTCGACGAACTCGGCGTATTTCGGTAGGTATGTTTTTGAGTATTCTACTAGTGACATTTATTATTTCCTATTGTGATCTTCGTAAGGGTCCGACCTCATGATCGGACCCATTATGCTTTAGCCTTCGCAGGATACGCAAGCAACTCCACCGTCTTCGGTTGGCGTCTCTTTCCAGTCGGCTAGCGACTTACGAATGACTGCCTTCACGGTATCAGCTTTGGTTGCGGCACCAGTACGGAAGTAGTACAGTGACTTTACCTTACGTTCACGCATCGCTTTCAGGTGGACTGAATTGATGTAAGCACGGTCGGTGCCTGGCATGAAGAATAGGTTGCACGATTGTGCTTGGCAAATGTACGGCTGACGATCACCGGCGTGTTGAACAATCCAGTGCTGGTCGATTTCCCATGCGGTACGGAACACGATCTTGGTTGCTTCATCTAGGAAATCTAGATGTTGAACCGAACCGTTGGTGTTCGTGATCGACTTCCACACTTCTTCCGTGTTCTTACCTAGTGCTTCCAGCTTGCGTTCTAGGTAACGGTTCTTCATCAAGAAGATACCAGCACGAGTTTTCTGTGGGTATGCATTCGAAGCGATCGGCTCCATCGCTGACGAAGTGTTGCAAAGGATCGAGCTGTTTGAGTTTGGAGCCAATGCAAACAGGTGTGAGTTACGACGACCAGTACCGACCATGTCTGGTGCTTCACCGCGTTCGGTGCCTAGACGTAGGGATTCAGCGATACCTTTTGCTTGCATGTCCGCGAAGATGCGGTGGTTCCATTGTACTGCAGAGTTGAAGCCACCTGATTCGAACGCGATATCTTTCGACATCAGGAAGTTGTGCCAACCCATTGCGCCGATACCGATAGCACGTTCACGCATCGCGGAGTACTTGGTACGTGACACTTCGTCGCTTGCCCAGTCGATGTACCACTGGATGACGTTGTCGATGAAACGAACTAGGTTTGCCACCAGATTGGTGTTCTTCCATTGCTCGTAGTACTCGAGGTTCACCGATGATAGAGCGCAAACTGCTGAACGGTTTTCGTCGGTAGCCAGAGTGATCTCGGAGCAGAGGTTTGAACCGCGATTGACCAGACCGAGTTTCTTCTGCGATTCAGGTAGCATGCGGTTTGCTACGTCGATGAAGTATAGGTAAGGTTCACCGGTTAGTTCGCGAACTTCTAGAAGTTGTTCCCATAGCACTCGTGCTTTCAGGGTTTCTTTGACTTCACCGGTGTGTGGGCATTTCAGTTCCCAATCAGCATCAGCATCGACTGCATCAGCAAATGCGTCGGTTAGGTTGACTGCGTTGTGAACGCCGGCACGGTTGTTGATCTTACGAGCCGGGTCACCACCAGACGTCTTACGCATATTGACAAACTCGACCACGTCTGGGTGGGAGATGTCCATGTAAATACCGCAAGAACCACGACGAGTTTTACCTTGGCGGTAGTAACCCATGATGCCGTCGACGGTCTTGAAATAAGGAATAGGGCCAGGAGCTTTGTCTGACACTGCACGGATGTTGTTGTGTAGCGAAGTACCACCACCAGCAACCGATAGACGTGAGATTTCGACTGATGCTGAAATCTGACCTTCAATGGTATCGGGCAGGAACGTCAGGAAGCACGCGATTGGCATGGCTTTAGGTTTCTTACCCTTCCATGCTTTACGACGCTGTTCGCCGTTCTCGGGCGCCCAGAATGCCTTGCTGTTGTAATCGACTGATGGGTCCCACGTACCAACTGGTGCGTTCGATAGGACAGGCGACGAGTAGAAGAACCAATGCTGTGATGCAGCATCGTAAATGTCTTGTGCTAGCTGTAGGTCGCCATATGAGAAGGTAATCGCAGCTTGTGCAATCGCCTTTTGTACTCCGTCTTTTCCGTTTGAGTAGTACTTTGACATTAGCTCTTTACCCGGCACGGAGAACATATCGTCTCTGCTTAGGTCGAGCTTGATGCCATTGTACTCTACAATGTTACTTGTATCAGTCATCAATATTCCTATATTATTCTTGTTGTCTTTTTGCAGAGTGCCCGAAGCCACGGGCACTACACATTCTAAATTTTTACTTTACGCCCAGAAACTTACGCATGTCGTCGTTACGAGCTTTCCAGCCTTTGGCGAAACGTGCTTGAGATGGGTCAGCTTTCACGATCGCGTTGTATCGTGCTTGCTTTAGGTCGAGGTATTTGGTGCACAGTTCGGAGATGTTTTTGGTTGAGATTGCAGCCAAGGTCTTAGGACCAATTGCGCCGTCTGCAACAACACCGAGTGCAGTTTGTAGAAGTTTCGCTGCTGCTCCGGGACCCATGTTAACTGCGGTATCGAAGTGTAGCAAACTCAGAGGTGAAGCTATTTTATCACACTTGGCTGCTAGCCAATAGCGATCGAAATAGATTTTTTGAGCTTGAGCTAGAGTCAAAGTGGCCACGCAAATATCCGGATTCGCCTTTTGAGCAATACCAAATTTTGTTTCTCCGCCTCGGTCTAGAGGGTCATTTACATAGCCGCATGCCAGCTTATTCGCTTTAGTCTTATAGACTCCATTTTGGACATTAACGTCGCTTGGATTAAACGACGGACCAACTTCGTATTTCATTGCGTGGTTAAAAGCTTTGACAAATTCGTCATACATAATCTTCTCCTGATTGATTCACTTCCGTCTTCTATTTATAGACGGAAGTGAACAGGAGTTGATTAGTACATCAATTCAGCAGCGCTCATGTCCTTAATGTATTTCGAATAAAGGTCGTGTGGACCAATCATTACGGTCAGAATATTTTCTACTTCATCGTGACGACTTTCTGGACCAATCGGGTGGCAGAGCATCGTGCCTTTTGCAACCATTGGATGGAAGCAAGAGAAGTTTGGGTGTAGATCGACAACACTGATTTCAGCATGTCGTACTTTAGAATCGTACGACGAGAATAGCAATGCGCGATGGCTACCGGTTGAACAGTTTGAAACCGGGACGGTATCAAGTACCATGGTCTCTTGATCGACAACAAGAATGTTCCATGAAGCGGGAACCACGAATTTGAAACCTTCGACCATGACTTCAATTGAAGGGCCACGTGTTTCTTCGATATACGGGATATTCGAGAGTTTGAAGTCCTTCATTGTCCCAGATAACACCCAGTGATGTCGAGTCACAAGAGGAGTATCAAGCGAGTCGATGATCAGTGGTTTGTTGTAATCTGTGAAAATTAGCATTTAGAATCCTAGGGTGCGTGCCAAATCTGCTGGCATGTCTTTAGTAACAACAGGTTTGCCGAAGCGGCGTTGTTGCATAAAGAAGTTGACTTCAACATCGACGTAGCTTTGTGAAGTAGGGTCAACGATCGCGGAGCCGACAAACAATACACCATCGATCGAAAAATGCATGGCGACAGTTAGTTTGCCGTACCGCACATCATTCAGAGGATTATTGGTGTCGTCGCATTGGCAATAGCCGTGATCGATATCGTGGTTGTAATTTAGGTACGCGCTGATTTCATTTTGGATGATAGCACGAGTCTTTGCATCGTTTGGGTGACCAAACATGTTCCGAATGAAGTCGCGAACATCCATTGCGACTTCTTCTAGAACGACTTCCATTCTTGCGGTTAGTTGAGTCGTCATAATCGTGTTAAACGCGTCGCAAGATTATCCGTAAAACTTAGGATCAATATTCTTGACAGCAACGAATTCGATGCCAGTGGTGTCAACTGCACGACCACGATTCTCGAAGTGATACTGTGCGCGAAGCGCCAGGTCGAGTTTGCTCGCATCCTTAGCTTCGGTTGCATCCTTGATTTGATTGATAATTGCTTGCGACATGTTCAGTTCCTTTTATTGTGTATGGAATTTAGTACGTGATTTTCTTAGGCTTGGAACGCGGATAACCAGCTTCATCGTACCATTTGATGCGTTCTTTGCAATGCTTTTTGGAGTACTTCATGGATGATGAAACGTCCTTAACGTAGACCTTATTCTTGTCATCAGCACGACGTAGGCCGCGACCGATACTTTGAATAGCTTTGATGAAGGATTTACCAGAGTCGATCAAGTATAAGCAGAAGATACGGTCAATCGAAATGCCAGTGGATGCGATACCGCTTGAGGCGATAACGATCACATCGTCGCGATGTTCGTATTCTTTGTAGTTTTCCTGACGTAGATCATTCTCGCTTTCGCCTGAAAGGAAGACGGCGCCTTCAATCAGTTTAGCGAGTTTGCGTCCGAATGGAATGCTGTTAACGAGAACAAGGGTGTTCCCGAATAGTTGCATGTCCTGCTTGATACGCCACGCAAGGTGGTCTAGTCGATCTTCAGCGCGGGCAAGATATGCCTTCTCAGCGGAGTAATCCGGCAAGTCAACATCTTCTTGTGTCTCGAGGATTTCAATCTCGACTTCGGCAAGGTAGCCGTTGTCAATCAGCCATTTGGAGGTGATGGTCTTGAGGATTGGACCGATGGTCGTAATCAAGTTCATCTTGTCGATTTCAGGCTTAGGGAATGTTCCCGTGACACCGAATCGAAATGCGATATGTCCTCCATGATCGCTGATAAGAGATTTTATCACATCAGCTTTCGCTCCGTGGGCTTCGTCAATCACAACCACCTGGAACATTTTCATCACTTGTGGCGCGTTCTGCAAACTTTGCCATGTCGCGACTACGTGTTGTGCATGTAGCTCTTTGAAATCACCGGAGTATCGACCGACATCCATGCCACACATGGTGAAGGCATCGAACGTTTGTGATACGAGGTCGCCTGAGGGCACAATGGTGATCGTGCGATAACCAGATCGGCCGTACACCTCGCATAGCCCTGCAGTGATCAGGGACTTCCCTGCGCCAGTTCCTGCGATGACGAAGCCAGAACCTTCTTCGACCAGAGCATTGATTGCTTCGACCTGATAAGGACGAACTTCGAGAGGCTTGCCACGATAGCCCATGATGTGACCGAACATATCAGATGATGCTCGTGAATCTGGACGTTTGACTTGAACACGTTTGTCTTCAATTTCGACTTCATATTCCCATTCCAGGAGGAATGGAACGATACGGTCTAGTAGACGATTGTAGGTTTTACCTGTTGGTTCGAAGAACCGGACAAAGCCATCCCAGCGCCCAAGCTTGACTGCGGGGTGAAACACCGCGCCTTCAATTCGAACACCAAAGGTGTCCCATAATTTCTTTTGGTGGGGACTTGCTAAACCGGTAACGAAACAGTAAACCTCATCTTTGATGGAGATTTTTGCTGTTGCCATTAAACATATTATTTTTGTTATTGTTTTTCATAGCAAAAAGGGACCTCGTTGGGTCCCTTTTGAATGATGCAAAGATTGCTTAGAAGCTTTGGTCTGGCCTGATGTGATGGTTCCTCGGCTTCACCGTTCCGTCAAGATCGACTTCAAAGGTTTGTTCGGGGATATACGTCAGTCGGACTTTGCGAAGCACTCCGCGTATCTCGTATACGATGTCGTACACTTGAAAGTGGAGCTGCCCTTTCAGGCAAATCTTACCAGGAGGATTTAGCGAATAGTACTGCTCGCAGCTCTCGCCAAGGGGTATGAAGAGCTGCTCAACGCTTTTACGCTTCGCCTGCTCATAAGCATGAACCAGCGACGAAGCTAACACCAACACAGTGAATAGAACCTTCTTCATGAGACGACTCACATGAGGGTTGATCATGTGAGCATTGTATCACGCTTTAAGGAAAAATGTCGATTGTTACAAAACAACATCTTGAAGTTCGTTAATGCGAAGGTCAGTCACATACTTGATCTGCCATCCCATATCCTTCAGCGCCTCATAGATCGATTCCAACTGTCGCTTGGTGTAGTTTACCTCAAGCTGCAGTTCAAGCATCTCCGTGTACTCGGGTTCACCGGCAATGTATGCCTGAATGTCCCTTGCACTTAGAGCACGAGCGTAGTTCTCGTTATACTTCTTCCAGTACTTCGATTCAATCGCTGCAAGTTTCGCTTTGAAGAATTCATCGATGGCCTTCATCTCGTTCAGATGTTTACTCACGCGGTAAATGTTCTTAGCATGATCCTTACAGATTTGCTCGAGATTCTTGTCATCGAAGTTCAGGTCCTTTTCAGCAGTATCAATGTAATCGTTCGCTGCTTCAATTCGAGGAATGACCGAAGTGATATTCTTCGTTGCATCTGCGATTACTGTACCCATGATCAGTCCTTATAGAATGCGTCGATGCGATTGCCAATCAGAGTTAGGACTGCTTCTTTCGTAGCACAGACGGTGAGGTCCATGGTGACAGAACCGCCGTTGCCGACAACTGGTGCTTCGACTAGGAAGCCATTCTCGGCGCCGGTGATGTGGATGTCAAAACGGAAGTTGGATACGTGTTGATGTTTTTTCATGTTGGTGTCTTGTTGAAAATGGGAGACCGAAGTCTCCCATTGAGTTTATTCAGATTCCGCAGCTTCGGAGTCAGCGATGACGGTTTCAGCGAACACAGTTGCCTCTGCAGCTTCTTCGTCTTCGAAGTCTTTTTCCATCTTCAGGATGATCGGGTGTTTGAGTAGCTTGTCCACGATTTCTTGTGTGCAATTCTTCTCTTGGAATTTGATTTCCTCACCGTCAACAGTGGTCACCCAGCTGTAGCCCACCTTGGTTAGGATACCGTCCAGCTCCATCAGTTCGAACATACCGTTGAATGGCGACATACCAGTGGTATATGGTACTTCAACTTCAGTCTTGGTCTTCGGCTTAGCGAAGCGTGACTTGTATGATTCAACTCGCATCTTGATACCGATGAATTCCTTGTCGGTGTCCTTCAAGTTCAACTTGGTGATCAGAGCAATCTGGGAGGTGGAGTATTTCACGCCGTTGGTGATAGCCCATGGGCCGTCGCCAAGCATGATGTCTTGTGGATACACTTGATCGGTGAAGATCATTGGAATGTCAAGACGAGCGAAACGTGAAACTAGGGTACGAAGCATGTGCTTCTTCAACTTTGCCGATTGACCTTGGTCACCGGTTTGTACGCCCTTCTCGAACTTCTCGTCTTCACCGTCGGTAAGCAGGTTACCTAGGGAGTCGAGAACAATCACAACATCAGGAGCTTCTTTGTTGTAACGACCGTATTCTTTTTCGTAGCCTTTTAGGAAGCTCGATAGAACAGCGGTGCAGTCCTGGATGGTGACGACTTGAACGTACATCAGTTTGCTTGGGTCCACGTCCACGCCGATTTTCTTCATGAAGACTGGATCGAGTGCGTTTTCTGAGTCAAGGACTAGAATGAATGCACCTTCCTTTTGAGCTTCACGAATCGCGTTACAGGTTAGGAACGATTTACCGGATGCGGATGGACCAGCAACACAGGTTAGACGGCCAGCGGGATAGCCACGAATATACGAGCCAGAGAGGACTCGGTTGATTGCGTAGTTACCAGTTGAGAACCATTTTTTTGGTGGGGTGAACGTGGTCGACACGTTCGTCATTGAGTCGACTTTCTTACGAAAGTCTTTTAGGAAGCCTAGACCGGCCATATGGGGAATCTCCTCAGTATTGTTTTTGTTTTAGGAGAAACGCAAGGTCATCGAGGACCTTGCGTTTAATGCTTAACTAATTAAGCGCCTGCAGCTTTAGCAGCGGCACGAGCACGAATTTGTGCTAGCACGTCGTTGACTTTGTTTGCAGCAGGTTCTGCCGATTCAACTTCTTCAGCAACCGGAGCAGGAGCAGCGGTTGGAGCAGCAGTTGCAGGAGTGGTCACAGCTTGTGCTGCAGCCTTCGAGACGAAGTTGAGGCCATCGTCGTCGCTTTCCTGTTCCTTGGTTGGCAGTGCTAGTGGTTGACCGGTTTGGTCAGCGATCAGCATTGCTTCCATGGTGGCGCGATCGGTCTTACGATTGCGAAGGGTGTTCAGGTCGTATGGGTTCAGACCAGCGATAACGTCGTCAGCCACGTCGGTTTGCTTTGGAGCGAACTTCGACAGGGTGTAGTTAGCGTTGGTACCTTGCATCGACTTGGTGATACGGAAGTCGTAACCACCTTTCAGTTCGTAAGGCACTTCATCCAGGTCGCCTGAGGAGAACGCGGCTTGGATTAGTTTGAAGATTTGTGGACCGATTGCGATCGGCATTTCGTTATCGTGGCCTTCATTCTTCTCGTACTCGATCGGGCTGGACTGCACGATGACCTGACCGATATGCTCTTTCTTGCGGTAGTACTTCTTACCGAGAGCCATCAGAGGACCAGGATTTTCCTTGGTCTCGCCAGCAGCACGAGCTTGGTCGTAATAGTCACGGGAGAGTTGGCAGATCGGGCATTCCTCGCCGTGCATTTCCAAGCAAGCGACGACGCGCTTCTTGCCATTGACGGTTAGGGAGTGGGTGAGATTGTCGACAACGAACTGACGAGGATTGTCAGGGTTGGCGTCTTTGATGAAGCGAACGATAGCAGTTTCGCCGGCTTCCATTTTCCAGAAGTTGAAGAACTTCGTGAACGAGAACTCTTTCTTCTCTTTTGGTGCGAATGCTGCTTTTAGTGCGTCTAGTTTGGATGACATATGAAAACTCCGTAAAGTAAATTGGAAAAGTGATTTTTGAAAATCAGATAAAATTGTCAGTCGGCACCATGCCTATGACAGAAGTATTTATAAGGAATTTCAGGGGTGTTAGACAAAACAAGGAGATTTGTTTTGTCTAAGAAGTGAGGGCGTTATAACTAGGAGATGTATAACTTTTGGAAGTCGAGACACACATTGTTGTGCATGTCTCGATGTGAAGCATTGTACTACACGCGGTTTATTTCCTGCTGTTTTTGCTTTCGATTTAACTCTGCGAAGTAAGCGAACTTATTTGCACGAGCATCATACAAAGCATGGTGTTCCGCAAGACCTTCTTGGTCCATCCACATCTTCGCGATCTTCTTCGAAAAGTGGTTAGGACCAATGTGTTGAGCGTGCACATATGACGGCAAACGATTGTCGGTCGCTTCAACGAAGAGCCTCAAATCAGTGATGTAGTCATACATGATTTCGATGTCCTCGTCGCCGCGTCGAATCGATTCCAACCACGCAAGGATTCGATCAGCAATCTCAAGCGAAGTGACAGTCACATCGGGAGTGTGCCACAACAATGGCCACACAACAGCTTTGACAAAGTCACTGCACTCGTTTTGAGGGAACGTGGTTTCGAGGTAGAGTTCAGCACCAGTCTCGGAGACGAGGCCAATGCTGATCAACTGCGAATTTTTGAAGTCGGTGAACTCGGTATCGATGAACACGCGGTGCTTGGGTTCGGTCTTAATCAGAGCCATCGACGTTCCCCATCGACACATCGATACGATGGCATTCACTCCCAATCCAAGGCATCTCGATGCGCTTGTACTGGTCGAGAACAGCAACAATCGGAACCGTCTTGTCCTTACGAGCTTTCTGGCGTTTCAACAGTTCCGACTTGGTGATCGGGAACAGTGCACAGACGATTTCGTAGCCATGATTCCTAGCAGCACCGATATAGTCGTAGCGAGCTTTGCGGCTCACGTTGGTATTGTCGATGATGATGTTTTCTTTGGCGTCGAGCAAGTCGTCGAACTGGCGAGTAGCGTATTGACGGAACGGACCACGATGCTTGTCACAGTATGCAAATGCGCGAGCGTAAACATCAATTGGGTTGCTGCCTTTCACACCATTTTCTTTCGCATACTTGATACGCGAAGCGTCGAGCGAGAAGTACTCGTAACCTTCCTTCTCCAGCTTGGACGAGTACGTAGACTTACCCGAACCAGAAGCTCCGACCATCAGAACCAACTTAGGCATATTAGGATTGTTCCTACGCTCTTCGACGACATACCGGTCAGTAGTCGTATGAGGCGTAGACGTTTTGATCCCCAGGATGAATTCCTGGACCTCAGCCATGTTCTTCTCTTGGTTGTCCGAAATACGGCCAGCTTGATCAGAGATGATTTGGTCGAAGTAGACGGTAGCAAGTTCACCGTACTCGAATGGTTCCGAGTTCAGCATATTTGCCAGGTTTTGCAGGTCACGTTCATTGTCGAGACGATGTGGCAAATGGTTTTCGATGATCCACGAAATCAAGTAGATGTCGGTGTCCTTCAGCTCGAACGTTGACTTGAGTTGCTTCCACTTGTTCCAGTTCTCAACCGCGTAGTCCTCCCACAAACGTGCCGAGACATGTTCATGGCCACCAAAGCTTTGGTAGTGTCCACGCTCTTCAGTGTGTTTGGATTTCTTAGCGACTGGTTTTCCAGTGTCATGGAACAGGATCGACAGAAGAGTCAGAGCCTGTTGGCGCGGCGTACGTTGTGATGCGAAGTTGGCCAGATAATGATCAATGATCATTTGTGTGTGGACTGCAACGTTCGCTTCACGATGCCACGGTGAGTTTTCACACGTGGCTTCCATGTTCGTCCAAAGCTTGGTGGCCTTGAATTCCTCATGGAACTTAGCAAATTTTGATAGCATCTGAACATATTATTTTTGTTATTGCGTCCGCAAGTAAGCGTCGCATTCAGCGCAATTAGTAGTCGTGGGAGATTACTTCTTGGCAATAACCATTGCGGTTATTTGTAGAGAACGGGAGCGAATGCTCCCGTGTTGTAGGATTGATATTGTACTACGAATGTAATACAACGCGGCTTGATTATTTCTTACAGAATCGGTTTCACGATTGGTGATACTCGAGCACGTTCATACTCAAACGGACCGAAGTACCAACGCTTCACACCAGGTTTCGCTGGTGGTTCAACACAATCGACTCGCCACCGCTTTGGACGAACAGCGAGGAGATGCCAACCTTTCTGATGGATCACGGAGACGAATACACCATCTCCTCTCCAGTAGTCATGAAATTTGCTTGCTTTGAGTCTCATTAGAACACCATTGGGGCTGCTTCGCTTCCGAACGGATCATCTTCATCCATCATGTCGTCGTCTTGCGAATACATCATGTCAAACACCTCTGGCTCATAGTCAGTTGCCTTCTTCAAGACAGTCATGACAACAAGCATTGCCGAGATCAAGTCATCCGTTGCACCTTGCTTAGCGTGGTACGTTGTCTTGCCGTTAGAGATGTAGTTCTTCAATTCGTCGAGCAAAGTCTGTGAATTGATTTGGATACCATTTGTCGTCTTCTCGATCAGGCGTTTTAGCTCTAGGCAAGCGAGTAGCTTAGACTTGGAACTAGTGACAACACCGATGCGGTCCTTGTCGTTCATCAGGATTGCGTCAGGGAACTTATCCTCATTCTGGTATAGTGCAACGATCGAAGCACCTACGCCGTTATTCTCGAAGCTCCAGTACACTTCAGGCGTCTTTCCGTTTGGACCTGTGCCAGCAGCAGGCGTCTTCAGGTAGGTAAGAATCCATTTCACTCGAGCGTAGAGTTGTTGAGGACTGATCGTGTTCGAACGGAACTCAGCAAACTGCTTCATCGAAGGAAACTCTAGGACTTCAACAGTCGAGTAGTCGCCACTGATGCCGACCGAGATATCGACGCCAACGTAGTACGAAGACTTAGGATCAGGAGCTTCACCCCAGAACTTAAAGCCACGATCTTCAAAAAGAGGTTCAGTTGCCTTGAGTTGCTGAAGCTTCATCGAGTTGATCAGCAAAGGATCAGACGAGATGAATTGGTTCTCGAATTCCTGGTTCCACTTCATGATGCCGATCTTGCCGATCATCATTTGACGGAATGATTCGTCACGATCCGGATGGCGATCCCAGTTAACTTCACACCACGCAAAGCCATTAGTACCTAGCTTAGCACCGCGCCATAGGGTCGCATATAGTTCGTTGTCGCCATTAGGAGTCGACGAGATAATCATATCACCACCTGTGGACAGGGTTGGTGCAATGGACGCCCATAGTTCATCTTGAATTGAAGGGCGTACGAACGCCAATTCGTCAATGAACATTTTGGAAAGTGACTTACCACGACCGGTATCGCCAGTGGTAGCTTGGGAGAAGAAACGTGAACCGTTATCGAACTCCATCGAGGTCTTGTTGAACTCAGACACACCTGGCTTCAACCAGTGTGGAAGTTCTTCATACGCGTACTGGACGCGCTGCATAATCTCTAGTGCGTTAGAGAACTTGTTGGATGCAACAAGAACAGTCTTGTCATCATGGAACATTGCGAACCACAGTAGGTAGATCGCAATCGTGATCGTCTTACCAACCTGACGCGATGCCAGGACGATTGAGTGGCGATTGTTGTGGATGCAATCAACCATCTCTTCCTGGTAGTCATACAGGTCGAATGGGACGCGCCCATGCTTTGGGTGCTGCACGAAGATGTAGTTGCGCATGAAGTATACAGGGTCTTTGCTGCACTTCGCCAACTCTTGAATCATTTGTGGAGAGTATTCAGACTCCGCATTGGGTGCTTTGAGATAATCATTGCCGCCGGCCATATCATATTCCTTATAGAAAAGAAATATTTATAGCCTCAGGAAGCGGTCATTTCAAGAAAGGATACGCGTACCAGAATGGATACACGGAAGCTCGAACTTCTGGCTTGACCATGTGGTATTCGTAGAGGTAGAGTTTGCTGACCGTCATGCCACGGCCGAAGTTCTGTGTGATGGCTTTGAAGATGATACGGGCGCCATTGTCGAACTGAATACCATCCTTCTCAGCACGAACGATCTTGGCTCGCATATGTTCGGGTAATGCAGCGTAGATTTCCTTGAGGCGACGACAAGCATCTACCGTCATCACGTAGGTTGGTGTGCCGACAAGGATGGTTTGATTTTGATTGTACATCGCATGCCATAGCAAATACGGAAGTGTGGAGTCTCGGTCGCCATTCTCGATCTTGTTGTTGCTTAGGTCGATGTTTGGATTGGTGCGGTGTTCGAGGAAGGTACGGAAGAAGGAGTAACTGTCGCGAGCCTTTATGATTTGCTCGACATGTTTTCTAGTGTAGATCATATTTGTTATTGTTTTTCTTTATTTATGGAAGTTTCGGGCGAATCCCGGACTCTTCTCTTCACCTATAATAAAAAGAAAATAATAGGAAGAAGAAAATTCAGAAGCTTGGGAGAAGCATTCTGCAACGACATTCGTTCGCAATGGGGCGTGTAATGAATCGTCGTTAAGCGTACGACCGTACCTCCAGTTACCGAAGCTGGAATATTGGCCGCAAATTATCAGCAGTGGAACAGAACCACAATGAATACTCTTGCGAGAAGGATTAATGAGTTTTGCTGTTTATTTCCTATGCGCTTACATAGGTGTGCCCCGAGTCCGGATGTTCCCAGTTGGTATGGAAACGAAAGGGCCGCCATGATTTACCCTCACGGGTTATCTAAGGCCTGTAGATAATGTCGCTTTTCTTCCGAGCCGCCGCGACACTAGGCGCACTGACTTACGGTGCGGAGTACCGTGGGGTTTATTCGTTTGGAGAGTTTTTGATGTAGCCGATGATTGCAAGACCGTAGGAAACGGTGCCATCTGCTGCTACGTGGTAGCGGGTGATGTTATGCTCGTCACGAAGGTATTTCGTAAGATCGTCCATGTCGTCAAACCAAAAACCAGGTCTGATCGAGCTATGTCCTACGATGTTTCCATTCGCGTCATATTGATGCACCCAATTGAAGTGGGCGGTAGAGGGTTCGTAATACTTCATGTATTATTCTTATTAGAGTTATGCCGACTATTGTATCACTCTAGATGCCAAAAAGGCCGAGATCGCTCTCAGCCTTTTTGAATACCGGAATCGGTATTTACTTGGTCAATTCGGCGACCTTAGCACGCAGCTCGCGTACTTCTGCCTGTGCGATCAAAAGACTAGCTTGATGATGTGCAGCGGAGATGAGCGCTTCCATATCCTTCAAAACCTGGATCGACCCATCGCTCATCAAATATTCGCTGTGGTCTTTCTTTTTCAGCTTGTGGATTTTGACGACACAGATTGGAATGTTTTTCATACGCTCCAGTAGGTCAGCGATCACCTTCGAATGCCTCACATATCCTTCTTGTGCCAACACAGCTGAAGCTTCGTTCAGCAAAGTCAGTTCTTCATCGCGTGTCATTTCTTCTCCAACGGTGGATGACCACATGCGGTCATGTATTCATCGCATTGTGCAATGGTAATTTCACCGCCGCCTTGATTCAGCGTATCGATGATTGCGTCGCAGTCGACATCCGAATAGTGGACACCATACCGTTCGACGAACATCTCGCCCACCTCTTGCTGCAGCTTCGTGAATTTCTCAGCAGCATTGGCCGTCTGCGTCAGCTTACGCTGAAAGATGGTGTTAGTAGTCATCAGTCCACCAGATCGTCAAGGGCAAACCACTCATCGTACGACAGCGGCTCAATGTTGCTGCGTTTGCATTCCATCTCGTATGCCTGATAAGCTTGGTACATAAATCACTCCTAAAGTCGATGATGTAATCATATCACAAACTTTAAAGAAAGGTGCATTATTTTTTCGCACGTCGAATCATTGTCTCGGTTGTGTTAGGATTTCTATACATTCCCTTATTTTCCACGAAGCCAAAGCGTTTATAGAATTGTACCAAGCGAGTTTTGGTCCCGCCAAAATCGTTTGTTGGCGTAAGCGCTAGTGGCATGCCACGCTTATCGGCATACTCGGTAATCAACTCCATTGCTTTGGTACCTGTGCCTTGATTGCGAGCATCTTTCTTGACGACGATCTTTGAAATAATGATAACGCCTTTACGCTCAGTGATGAACGTATCTACGCCTAACTTTTCTAGATTTTCATAGAGGGCAAAGAGGCCATTGTCCGCGAAGTCTTCGCATAGGATTTCTAACACTCTCATATCAGGCCCTCTTCTTTCGCAAAAAGAAATTCGCTGAGTGTTCATCAGTGATTTCACTAAACTCAAACCCAGGCGGCGTCCAGCGCTTTAGCAATCGACGATACACTTGGTCGCGCACTCCGTTGCCAGCTGATTTGTCAGCCTCAAACGAAATGGTGTTCGTACCTTTTTCCTTGATTGCCCACTCTAGGATTTGCTTGCAGGCCGCAAAGATTTTTAGTTCATCACCATTACCAGTAAGCTTATAACCACCTTTGATGTCCTTAAAGTAAAAGTCGCCAACCGAATGGTTGGACCCAAACCAGCGCATTTCAAAAAGAATTGAAGACTTGCTTGTTTTAAGAACCCATTGAGTCATTTTGCTATTATCTTCAATTTGCTCTAGGTCAACTTTTGAATCTAGGGTTTCGTATATTGAACCATATTCTCTGCCTCTATCAGCGAGAAGTTTTTGAATTTTGACATTTAGGTCTGTAATTTTCTTCAACGCTGCTGGTGTTCTAAGTGCACGGTATTCTCCCGTGGCATCGACCATCTGCGCATTAAGGTCTTCCATCTCCCTCGCTGCTGCAACAGGATCGCACAATTCTTGTATTTTCATATTTGTTCCGAGTTCATAAAAAAATACCTCCGTATGTGATTACGGAGGTATTTATTAGAGTGATTTATCACTCAGTCGATTTGTGATTATGCGTATTTTACAAGTGATACCCAGTTAGGATCACCCGAACGTACAATATCCAGTCCTTTGATAAATTCTCGCATCGTCACGGCTTCTAGTTCACCACTGCCATTTAGACGTAGCAACTCTTGGATCAGAGTTTCTTTGTCGTCAACTGAAACGTCGGTACCACCTAGTGAAGGTAGAATTGAACGCATACGCTTCAAAGTCTCTTGCGGAGTTAGTGACATATCGATCTTAGCCGAACGCGATAGGATCGCGGTATCGAACTCTGACTTGACTAGGTTCGAGATGAACACGACACGACCTTTGAATTCGAAGGTTGAAGGGAACTTCATCTTCTCTTTCTTGGCCTTCTTTTTCTTGCCGCCTTCTTCGTCCTCGTCGCCTTCGTCCTCTTCCTCTTCGACATTTTCACCTTCTAGGTATTTGTCGAATAGTTCGTTGTACTCTTCGCGTTCCTTGTCGGACATCTTCGAGACGTTCTTCATCTGATTCGACAGAGATGAAATCTCGCGAACTGGTGAAGTGTCTAGCGCTGCCTTTAGGTAGTTCGAAGCGTCCTTGTCTTTCCACATGGAGTCCAAGTCATCGAATAGAACTAGACCGCCTTTACGGAACATGAACAGAGTCTTGTAAATCTCGATAGGTGATGCTTTACCAGATAGCTTGACGTAGTCCTTACCTTTGGTTAGGCCGGCTTCTTTGATTGCCTGCATAATGGTGAAAGTCTTACCAGTACCTGGGCCACCATAGATTAGTAGGGAACGTAGTGAGCCTTTGCAAGCCATAGTCACTAGACGATACAAGTCACCGTATAGCGAATCCACGTCACGCATCTCTTCTTCGCTTGGCTTAGCATTAGGGCTTAGCGATGCTTGAATCTGCTTGTAAAGAGCTTGAGCTTGTTTGTTATCCGCCGTCGGGATGAACTTCTTGGTGTCTGGGTCCTGAGCGGTGACCTTGATGTACATGATCGGATCAGCTTTCTTAGGAGCAGCAGCAGCGGTAGAACCACCACCTGAAGCAGCAGCTTCTCCACCAGCGCCCGGGACTAGAGTCCACTTACCGCGACCGATCTTTTGACCATCAAGCCATTTCTTGTTTGGCACTGCGACGTTGTTGTCCTTAGCAGTGCGGACGATCTGATCCCAAGTCACAGAGTTGACATCTAGGCCAGCGTCTTGTGCGAGCTTCAGGAACGCTTCAGCGCTCACGCCTTTAGCTTCGTATAGTGCTTCATCAACTTCGAATGAAACGCTCTCTGCGACGGTGCTGATCTCGATAGTGCCGGTCTTTGGAGTCTTGATGATTTGAGCGATCTTCTTTAGTTCGCCTGCGACTTGAGCGACGGTTAGGTCCTTAGTGTCAACGGTGAAATCTGGACGACCATTTAGGGTGTACTGTTTCCAGATGTCAAATGCTTCGATATGGTTCTTACGAACGCGAACACGGAAAGCCTTGCCTTTAGCGAAGAAGAATAGGTAGCCTTTGGCGCCACCACTTAGTTCTTCGATGCCATCCTTACCACCGAAACGATAGATTTTGGTGTTAAGCAATTGTGGCATACGCTTCTGGATTAGAAGAATGATGCGATTGATATCGGACGCGCGGTCTTCCGCTTCGACGATAAAGTGTTTGAATGTTTCTGTCATGGTGATATGGAGATAGTTATGTTGCTGTTGTTATTTATTTATCGGCGGCGAAATCATTCGTCTTTCTTCGCGCCGCTACCAGTGAGTTTGAAGATCGTTAGACCAATCATGCTCTTAACTTTTTCTTTTTGAATCAATCGAACCATTTCGGAGAATGTGGCTCCGGACGATAGCACATCGTCGATAAGCATAACATTCTTATCATGCAACATTTCTGATAGGTCTTTGACGATTTCTAAGAAGTCTTTCACAAACTTCGCTTGACCCTTGTAAATGTCCTTCATTGAAATAGTATTGCCCTTGCCATTTTCGGCATTGGCTTTGATACTTGTTTCGATTTGCTTCTCCAACGCTTTAATCGTGGCTGGCTTCAAAGTATTGAACTTAGGATTCTCGAAGTCGATCAATTCAGAGAAGTCTTTCTTTTCGACACTAACGGCATCGATCTGCTTCTTGATGATTGCTTCATCCATCACCGTGACATTCGCGTTACCAAGTTCTTGCTTGATATAGCCAACAAATTCTTTTAGGAATGGCGAGCTTGACTTTGGAAAAATGATAGTGTCAATTTTCTTTTGGCGGACTAGAGCAGCAGTGCGCTGCGCAGTAGCCTTAAGAAGTTTTTGACGAGTTGAGTCGGCGACAGTATATGGTCCATCACCCTTCAATGAATGAAGGATGTTAGTTACCATTTTGCTGTGCTTGTAAAGATAGGCGCTATAGACGTCAATGCCACCAGTTTTGGAAGCGCTGTGCTCGTTGTACCACGGAGCTTTGTCGTAGGTGTCAATTTCTGTTTTTGACGAGCCGAACTTGGTGGATTGCATTGTGTAGACGACATTGTCTTTGCCGTCTACTTTCAACACCTCATTCAGATTCACGTTGTGAAAATCTTTGAATGTAATCTTCATGATATACGATTATGTTATGGAGTAATCGTATTTATCGTTCATCAAAGTTTTGTAATTGCCTGTAGCACTTGCTGAAGGGTTTCACCATGCGCACGAATATCATCCATCGTCTTCAGCGACTTATTCACCTCACGCGAATTCAACTCATGGTATTTTGAACCCAAGAACTTCTTCAATGGAACAATAGCTTTGTCGACCTTAGAATCACCGAAGGCGCGCAGCTCTTTGATGCCGTCAATGCGGAACTCAGTAATCTTCCCAAGCTCTTCATGGTCCATCAACTTCTTGACAACTTCATCCAGTCTCTTGAGCACAACATTAATTCGTTTATCAAACACTGCTTTCATTTTTGGAGAACACTTGTCATAAAGCTTTTCATCCAACGGCAATGAGCAATCCAATTCAAGACGGAATGTGGACTTTTTGAAGTAGTTTGCTGACACTTCGAAAGTAATGCACTTAGCCTTCAACTCTTCGATAGGCAACGTTAGGAAACGGTGTGCGGCGTATTCAGCAATGACGTCAACTTCTTCTGGCTCCAACTGATCAAACCAAGAACGAACCACGTAATCAGCAAGCTTTGAAGTTTCGCTGTTATGGCTCTTTGCATTTTTGATTTGCTTAAGCAGCTTAGCTACCTTTTCTTTACTGTCGTATTTACGCTTATACGGCTCAACTAATTCCTCAACAGCCACCTTGTATTTACCAGGAGGCAAGAGCACTTCAGACTCTTTAGCAAACTCTGATTCGTTTACATCGCATCCAACATTCTTCTTTACCTTAGTGGTGATAACGATGCCGCCGTAGCCAGTCATATGGTCGCCGCGAGTATTGCGATCACGTTCAGCCTTCATAATTTCTGGAGTTGGGAAATACGTCTTCTTGGTACGAGCAAAATCTTGCGCAGTGGATTTGTTTGGAGTCCAAGAAGAAGTGCCAGCAAAGTTTACATCTCCAGCTTCGATCTTTTCTAGAAGTTCATCGTGCTGTTCTTGTGAATCGAAGTGAAGGCCGCGGTATAGAACACCGCCCTTGAATGGATAACGTTCTTGTAATTCGTCAATTACATCATCTAAGAATGTAAAACCATCTGCGGTGTATTTGTAAAGCTGTTTGTCAGCATCGTCGAGACTATTGTATTTTTCTTTGTTGACCAAAGAGCCATAGTTCATCTCAGTAAGGAAGGATTTGAATGTTGGTTTCATTTTGATAAATCTGATTTTAGTGATTGAACGAAGTGAACGTTACCGATCATCTTCTTGAATGTGTCGAAATGTTCAGCGATTTTCTGAACCGGGATAGCGTAGTAATATTTACAATCAATCATTACATCATGTCCCTTGTCCGCACACTTCTTCAACTCTTCGTTATACTTAAATTCTTTCTTGGTGAGGAACTCTTTGACAACTTTGTCTTCAGTATCTTCGTCTTCCGCGTCATGGATGTCGAAGTATAGACCTTCGCCCTCAGCAATGTCTTCCTCATGCCCCATGCCATGGACAAGGTCTTTGATCTTATATGACCACAGGTAATCGAATCGTCCGATAGGGAAGATCACGTGCTTCACTCCACGCTTTTCAGCAACATCTGGATTGCCCGTTGCAATGAAAGAATCAGAGCGAAACTCTTTGCCGTACTCTTTATCCATCACGCGATCGAAGCTATCAAGGATGCGTTTTGGCGTTGGCACCGGCGCTTTGTTCTTACGAACTTGAGTCTCACCTAATGGCCACTTCTCTGAAGGCAAACCAGCGTACAACAAATAGAACTTACCATCACTGGCCATTTTGCGGAGGTACTGTTGGCAATCTTCATTGACTAGATTGAGCGCGTCGACGAGCTGAAGACGATCTAACTCGTCCTTATTCTCTTCGCTGATGAATTGCTTGAATGATTTCATTCTTTGGTATCCGCTAGCATTTTCAAAATGGAGTTACGATCGGCAACGATGAGATTATTGTTCACCGTATTAGGCGTGCCGCCATCGACTTTCAACTTCAACTTCTCATGACGAATCTTCGCACGAGTCTCAACCGAGTCAAGAGCAATTTTCAAATACTGTGCAGCAACTTCAGCATTTCGTGCAGCAAACTTAGGGTCAACTTCCTGGACCATCTGTGTTTGCTGTTCGAACGCATCGATTGCGTAACCATAAATGGTTGAAAGCTGTGATGCGACTGCTTGATCTTCTTCATTGATCAGCGACGAAGTATCATTGTCTTCAGTGGTGACGATCTGTGTATTTTGTGGCTGCACTGGAGAGATGGTCGTGCCTGGCTCGATGCCAAAAATATCCTCCAAGTGATGCGTGGTTAGAGCTTGATCCATTATTTTTTTCCTGTTCTAAAGAGGCTTTTTTCGGTGAGGATGCGGAACCCCATTCCATGCTTTGCACAGAACTGTTTAGCTGCCTCCCATTTAGCTTCATTGATCGCAATCGCGACCTTATCGTATGTGCTTGACTTCTTAGTCAACGCAACTTCTTTTGACGGCTTAATCTCGATGACTTCTTTAACCATTTTCCCACTCGCATCTTGGTACAAGATGAAGAAGTCTGGGTAGTAATGGTGAATCTTTTTCGTGGTTGGTTTGATGTAAGGGATACGAATCTCTTCACTACCCCACTTCGTAATCATCATGTTGTTATCACAGAACTCCATGAACTTACGTTCCCATGAGCTTCGGTACACGATGTTGTTTACATCGCCAACATACTTGTCCGGAAACTTTGGAAAGAATAATCCTTTTGCTGCCATATTTACTCCTTATGCCATTGGGTCTTTTGGAAGGTTCGGAAGATCAATTATGTTCTTCAAATCCACCTTCGGTTTAAGAGCTTCCAATTGCTGCGCAACACTTGGCTTAAACAAACCGGCTGTCGCTTGATTGATTGCTGGTACCACTGATCCGATCGTCGCTTTCGTTAGCTTATCGATTTCGGATGTCGCTGATGAAACAATACCTTTGACTGATTTCTGCACGTCGCCAAACGCCGAGGTGATAGCACTGATCGGCTTGCCAAGAGCATCAGCAAAACCACTTAACGCGCCAGTTGGTGCACGCTTACCAATCACGTCTTCGCCCATTGTCTGATTGCCGAACTGATTGCGAGTTCCATTCTCTTTGTTGCCGAGAATATCAGCAGCACCCCACGCTGGAGCCGGAGTACCGTTGGTCACATCGTCATACACGTACAATGCATCATATGCGAAACTGACTTGTAGTGAATTGCCTTCAGATGATTCCATCGATAGGTTGTCAAAGTCAAATGATTCGATCTTCGGGTTGGTGAAGATGAACACGTTTTGCTTCGTACCATGTGCATACACTTGGATGACTTCGATGTGGCTTAATACATTCTTGTTACCGCCAGCAAGGAGACCCATTGATGCAGAGCTGATGCCACCAGTGCCTGGCTCGTAGAAGTCCATACCAGAATTTTCAAACATTGCTTTCTGGTTATATGTCAACGACGAAATCGGTGAGTACGCTAGGCGGTATGCATTGAAGAAGTCAAGCACCTTGTTTTGGATGTCATCGTGGAATGTCATGTTCAACGCTTCGTGCTTGATCGACTTAAGCACTTTGGTTTTGAAGTTGTACATATTCACTTCTTCATATTCCCAGTGAACTGTAGGCTTATCAACTTCCTTGACCAAGTACATGAATTCGCGATTGATCATCGTGGAATACGGTTCGTTGAAAATGAACTTGACCTTGAAAATGAAGCGATGCTTAGGCGCATATTGCACCAAGTCGGCAGCGTACTTCGGCGATTGCCATTCATGCTTGTTGCCAAGCATATTGTCTAGATTGTTGACACCTAATACCGATGCCAAACCACCAAGCGTCTTGACCGTTAGGCCTTTGTTATTGATCGACTGCTGTGCAATGTCAGCAAGTGGACCCAAGCCAGCTTGTTTAGCGTAATCGCCAACAGCTGCACCAAACTGATTCAGCGCTTTTGATTCGAGCTGAACACCATAACCTTTAAGAATTTTTGTAGCGTCGGACATAGTAGGTACCTTTATGATTAACTTATTTATTTGAAACAAAAAAGGCTACCTCGAGGGTAGCCTTGTTATTTGGTACTTGGTGGTTTATCTGATGCCGATCACCATCAATCGGTCATACACTTCACATGGAAGAATGCCTTCAAATCGAATCTCGGTGAGGTTCAAATCCTTTTTGAATTGCTGAATCGCTACTTCGGTTGAGTTGTAATCCCCAGTATGGATCATTTGCGCAGCAATCAATTTGCCTTCCGGAATCAATTTACTCCATTCTTCGATGTTGTGAAGCTGCTCACAATGCGGAGCCAGAAGAATGTTATAGTCGATATGCAAACGTAGACGACCTTCGTCGGTATCGATGCCGCCTTCGATGTTCGTATAGTCGATCATCATTGGATCACCAGTGACAGCCTTAAAACGCCACTCGTTGATCACCTGATCGATATTCAAAGCATCGGCAACTGGTTCACACTTCCATCGAATATCAGTGCTCAGGACGCGTTCTACCTTATCCTTGCTGTACTGAAGAAGGAAGTTGCCAAGCGTACCAAAGCCGCCTTCAACGATCAATGCTCTCAAGTCAGTATTGAGGCCGAGGTTGTTGACCTCATCCACCATCCAGAATTTGCTGAGAAGTTCGTTTGAGCTTAGTAGGTCTCGAACCTCTTCCAACTTCAAATCCAGTTCAGGACGATACAGCGCATTCGTCATATTGATCAGCGTCATCACGTCGATCTTACGGAACCGATCATGCAGCAATTCTTGTTTCTTGTTATTCATTTTGTATTCTCTAAAGATTTGATACAGCTTGTCGAATTTATTAATCGCCTGAAGCTTGCCAATGTCATCCGCGTATTTGGCTCCATACTCCTTACCTAGATTTGCACCACCAAGGACGGCATCAGCATATTGGCCATTGCCAACCGTAGTCCATACATTCAAACGCTCTAAGGTCTCGGTATTATCTTGGTTCTTAATGACGCCACTCGATAGCTTAGTACATTCACGAAACGCACCTCGAAACGCATGGAACTCGTCGGAGTTGAATCGGGTTACAGTAGCAACTTCATCGATCAACTTCACACCTTCACCGAGCAACGTTGACATATCGACAATCGCTTCGTCGAAATTATCAAACATCGCTTTGTGGAACATCTTCACACCGCCATAGCCGTACTCCAATCCATTGACAGGATTCAAGCACTTCCAAATGTGGACATAGTGAAGCTTGTCATACGCTGATGAATCAATTTTGAAATCAAACGTTGGAAGGATTTCTGAGTCGCCGTCAACTACGAAAAAGCTTGATGACTCTGCAATCTCTGCTGCCTTTTTATGCGCGTTGAGGATGCCTTCGACCTTATGAACTCGCTTCGCTCTAGGGAAACGACTCTTCAGCAAACGCCAATTTTCTTCTGCATTCGGTTCATCATACGAGAGGAAGATGATCGAATCTTGCTCCATGTCGTAGTATGAAGCCGCGAAGTCCATTAGCTTAACATCGGGACCAAAGCTGTACTCATAGTCTTGTTCGGTGAATGTGCTACGGTTTAGTAGCGCAATACCGCCATGACGACGATTGAAATCTTCATCTAAACAAGTCCATACATGAACATACTTGGCATCAAAATCGTGTGGGCGGAAATTGAATGGGAAGATCGTAGGAATGAAACGTGCGTCAACTACATAGTAGTTCTCGGTCTCAGCAACCTCGTTTGCTTTGGCAAAAGCTTCGGTATGTGTCGAACCGTAAACCACTTTACATTCAGCGAAGCGCTCAATAGATTTCCTAGTGTTGCTAAAGCCCGCGCCATTGACTGAAGCGATGATCACATCAAGAGGAGCAACACGAGAAATCGTTTCGTCATGGTATTTGACGCCATCGCCTAACTTATCTAAAGAGTCAGCATCCGAACGAAGCATTGCTTTGTTGAATAGAAAAACACCACCATGCCATGGGTCGACGGTTATTCGAGGGTTGTCAGTATTGTCGTAGTACCCCCAAACATGAACGTAGTTCTTGTCAAACTGCTCTGGGATGTATTCGAATTTGAATTCGTCGTAGACTATGAAGTCATGATCGACGATGTAGAAGTTTGAAGTGTTAGCGACTTTGCTAGCCGCTTTATAGGCTTGTATTCCGGTAAGTTGCGTTACGAACTTCCTAGCATATGGGATATTCTCCTTTTGCTTATTGAAGTACGCAACGCTTCTTGCGGAACCATCCAATAGAAAAATTACATCTAATGCCATTGGGTTCTCTTATTATGGTGTGGACGTATTATACTATCTATCCACGCAAAATCAGAAGACCTTCACACCGTAGTGTTTGCCGAACGCTTCCGCATCAGACCAAGTATTTACCAATGGCTGGCCTTTGATGTTCAAGCTAGTGTTGAGGATGATCGGGCAACCAGTCTTTTCATAAAATGCTTCGAGCAAAGCATAGAACGTCGGGTTCTGCTCACGCGTCAAGGTCTGCACTCGTGACGTATTGTCGTAGTGACAAATCGCCGGGAACAAATCAGGACGTTTGCACTTTGCGGTGAACTGCATATATGGAGCAGCATCAACCGGCATTTCGAAATACTCGTGAGCCAAATGCTCCATGATCACTGGGGCGAATGGGCGGAACATCTCGCGCTTCTTCACCGTGTTCACACGATCCTTAACATCAGGACCTCGTGGGTCAGCGATCAAGCTACGATTGCCAAGTGCGCGTGGGCCAAACTCTGCGCGACCATTTGCGATACCAACCACCTCACCATTCGCAAGACATTCAACAACCGCATTGATGTCTAGCTCACGCTCGATGTTGAAGCCTAGGTATGGCGATTCCCAGTTGATGCGCTCTTTAGTGAAAGCAGCAACAGCGCCAATCGAAGAACCGGCATCGCCTGGGTTAGGCATGATCCAGATGTTCTCAAATAGATTGAGCTTAGCGATTTCAGTATTGGCTTTGCAGTTCAATGCCACACCACCGGATAGGATCAAGTTCTTAGACGGAAGATTGGAGCGAATCCAAGCCGCAGTATTCGTTAGATAGTCCTCAGTGACTTTCTGCATTGAGGCAGCAATATCATATAGGTCTTGCTCTGAAGTGAGCTCTGGCTTCCACCAGCGGATGCCGCGATGGACATTATGCACAAGCTCGAAGTGTGGAGCACCCTTGTCATCGTAGATGAAGTCATTATAGATGTCTTGTACATACTTAGGGGTACCGAGTGCAGCCATACCCATCATGATGTATTCCTCTTCGTTCGGCTTCTTGCCGACGCGCTGTGTCATAGCGGAGTATAGGAGACCAAGACTGTTTGGATAATTCTGACTGAACACTTGCTTCATGTTCTCACCTTCGGCTTGCCAAATGCTGATGCAAGTCCATTCGCCAATCGCGTCACAGACTAGGATCGAAGCATCTTGGAATTTTGAGGTGTAATAGCCAGCGGCGGCATGACTTTCGTGGTGGCCAACTTTATGGAGCGGAAGCTTGTCAAGACCTAGGCCTTTGAGATGCTTTTTCACCGATTGTGTTTTTAAGCCAGACCACTGACCGGAAACGAGTTGGCGCGAAAGCTTGAGCATTGGGCGCTCATACCAGACAATTTGATCTGGGCTGCCATAGCGATACATATCGCCGAGTAAAGCAAGGTTCAGGTCACCGTCGTTCTTTACTCGGCTGTAGCGCTCAGCATGTCCAGCGAAAAGGATTTCTCCATCTTCGATTAGGGCCAATGATGCGTCATGGCCAAGGGATACGATGCCGAGTGTTTTCATTGCGAGAAGTCGATGTCGCCACCGGAACGGATCACAGTAGCTTCTTTATTTTTCTTAAGCTTGATTTCCACTGATGATGGAATTAGGTTGACGCGCTTACGCTTGACCTTTGGTTTCGAGTCGATGTCGTACACGAAGATTTTACCGATCATACGGGACACGTGGTCGATGTTGAAGGTGCGAAGGATTGGCGACACTTTGTTCTTGACGCCAAGTTTAGCAAACTCAAACGACAATGGATATTTTTCACTTGACTTGTAGTACCAGATATTTGCAACGCTTAGGAACCAAGCGGTATCGATGTTCTCTGCCTCAGCGTAATCAAGAACGAAGGCAGAGATGTCACTGCCGGAAATGTTGTCGATAATCGTGAGGTACTTTTCTTTCTTGTACTCGATCAGTGTCAAGTATAGGTAATTTGCACGACCTTGAATCTCTTCTAGGATCAGTGGCGGGGCGTTCTTTTTGGACACGGAAGATTCCTCTAGGATATGAGTATGTTGTGAAGGTATTTATCGACGAAAAATTTAGTAATTTATTGCGGATAGCTATGTACAATTCAAGAACACGTGAATAGAATAGCATCCAACGACAACAAACTTGCAGGAGAATAATATGTGTCAGTGCTTCCAGATCGGTGGTCCTTTCATCAGCGAAGACCCAGATTGCCCGCTTCACGGTGTTGAAGCACAAGCTCGCGAACATGAACAGACCAATCGCTGGGAAGCTCCATTCGTCGCCGAAACCAACCTGATGAATCTGATTACCCAGATCGTCACGGCGAAAACCCTCGGCCAGGAACGTGAAGTCAGCCGCCTGATGCGTGAAGCGACCCTCTTCCACATGAATCGTGCTTGCGAAGACGACTACGATTTCGCGGAACAGCAAATCCAAAACATCGTCTTGTTCTTCGCAAAATAAATTGTACAAGTTCAAGAAACTTGGTTAAAATAGCTTCAACATCAACAAACACGGAGAATAATATGAACCGCACTCAAACGATCGCTCACATGATGCACCGCAACGAAGTTCGTGGTCGTGTCCTGGGTTCGATGTCGATCGGTGTCATGGAAAATGTCCGTCGTTTGGAAGCTATGACCGACGAAGCCTTCGACACGGAACGTAAAGCACGTGCCTTCGAAGCTCGCCTGGTGAACGTTCGCGTCGATTATCACCTGCCTCAGGAAATGCCGCGTAGCGTGAAGATTGCCCTGATGGACGAGATGTGGGAAGACGAAACCGAAATCTGCTTCCACTACCTGGCACAAGCGATGACCAAGTTCGATCGTGAAGGTCCGTACTGCTATGCCAAGCGTCTCGGTCTGCTGAAAAACAACTCGGCTGAAGATTTCTCGATCGAGTTCATGACCTACGCCAACTCGGTTTATCCGTTCACCTACTAATCAAGGAGTTAACGTGGAAGAAACCCAAGAACAAAAACTGGCTCGCTTGAAGGTGGCTCGCAATGTTGCAATGCGAGAAGCGGAGAAAGCAGCACACGAATATGCTCGTGAATGCGACCTCGGCAACGAACGTAACAAAGCATTCGAGATTTACGATAACATCCGCCTTGCCGGTCGTGTGTACAACTCCTAACAAGGAAACAGAATGTCATTCAGCAATACGCAACTGTTCATCACTCGTGTAGTCACGACGATCGCAATCGTGTACTTCGTCATCGCTGCATACGGTAGTGCTTCGGCAAACGAGACCCCGATGATGTTCTTCAATATCATCATCGCGATCATCCTGTTCGAGGTCCGTGCTACCTTGATGAAGATGCACAAATAAGAATTCTGCTCAATCGAGTTGAATAACCCGAGCAATAATGCTCAAAACCTTAATGGGAGAAATTTCATGAACAAATCCGCAGCCTCGATCCTCGCCAACGGCCCTCTGGGTGCCCTCCTCTGCGCAGCACTGATCGGTCGCCGTGGTGGCGAGAAGCCGACCACTCCTGCTGAATGGCGCGAAGCCAAGATGAAGCAGCTGCAGAATGAAATCGAAGTCCGCAAGATCGGCCTGAAACTCCTGGAACAAGGTTCCCGCGAAGGCAAGTCGCTCGTCGACATCCAGACCGGCGCCGTCACGATCAAGGGTGAAACCAGCTTCCACACGATCGCGACCTATGCGGACGAAGGCCTGGTCGAGGTGTCCGTCGTCTACACCGACAGCCGCAAGTCCGGTACCGAAAAGGTCTACAACGCCCACGGCCTGCATGCCGCAACGGCAATCGCCGAGTCCATCGAAGAATCGGTGACCGAAGAAGCCATGGCCGCAGCTGAAGAAGAAGCCGCCGAAAAGGAAGCCAAGGAAAAGGCTACCACGACGCCGGCTGCTGAAGGCACCGAAGGCACCGCGCAGTAATATCACTGCTTGAACACAAACGGTCCTTCGGGACCGTTCTTCAGAAAAGAGAATAATCATGAGTGCTCAACTGAAATCCCTGGTCAAGGACATCGAACTTGCCCTGAAGCGCGACCTGAAAGAAGGCGAAAAGCTTCGCCACATCTCACTCGGTCCAGTGGTCTTCAGCGATCACTGCGCTGAACTCGAACGTCGCGTCGGCCACGATTGCACTTCGGTTCATGTCGAACACGAAGGCGATTGCAAGGAAGTTTCGCTGGCGATGATCGTTCGCACTTTGCCGGATGGGCGTGAAATCCGGCTGCAAGAAGAAACGCCGGAACTCCTGGAAACCTTGGAACGCGCCAAGGAACTACTGTCCCGCGAGGACGTGGTCATTTCCGCGGTACCGATGATCAACGCCCTCGAGGACAAAACCCGCAAGCTGTACGCAGCATAAAATTCGTTGTACATTTCTTGAAGTGCGGAGTATAATGACTCTATTGAAACGCACTTTGAGAAATGCACGATGACCATGAATCAAAACGTCCGAACTGGTACCCCAACCGAACTCGTTGACCGTGTTGTTCACCAAGCCATTCGGTCGATGGCTCGCTGGTTCGAAATGAAAACCGGCCACATCTTCTTTCCAAACGTCCGCGTCGACTTCTCTCCAAAACGTCGTGCCTCCCGCGGTGGTATTCGCCGCGATGAAGCATTCGTTACCATGGCGGTTGCCAAAGTAACTGAGGCACTGCGTAACAATAAGCCCTACACTCATCACGAATACGCGCACTACAAGAATGATCCCACCATCGGTGAATTCACTGGCCCATGGGACAAATGCATATACGCTGATTGTGCACACGAAATCACCCATGCGATCGTATGGGCCTTTGATGACAGTCCACGTGTCCGCAACGCTTTCAAAATCACCGCAGCATTCGAAACTAGCCACGGCGAATATTTCCAACAGCTGTACCGCGCCTTGCGCGAACAGTTCGTGAACAACGTCGACTTCAACCAGTCCACCATCGTACTTGAAGAAGAAGTCAAGGTCAATCCTCGTGCCCCGAAGCCGATGGAGAAAAAGCGCTCGGTCAACGGCGTGAAGATGGTTCTGTCGAAAGGCAACAACGGCTGGTTCATTCATAAGTACTACGATGCTGATGGCAAACTCCTCGGCACGATGGCTTCGAAACCTCGCTATACAAGCCAAGGACTTGTCAACGGTAAATGGCAGGATGTTATCAATCCGAAAACCAAAGATTCGTTCCGCAATCACACGGAAGCGAAGAAGTTCTTCCTTGGGATGTAATTTCTCGTAGGACTTATTCCACCATTGAGTTAGAATTCTCTAATCACTCACAACAAGGATAATAGATGTTCCAATCATTCGTTCATGCTCTCAAGACCGCCGAGAGTGCCAGCGGTACCGGAAGCGATGCCGTCAAGCAAGAAGCCATTGCTCTGCTTGACAATGATGGCAAACGCCTGATGCTCGAGATGTTCAGCAACTGGCGTGTGTTCGGTGTCAAGAAATACGATCCGCCACAGCAGTATGCGAAGACCGATGCCGATTCGGAAGTGTTCTTCAAACTGCTCGACGACCTGCACACCCGCACCCTGACCGGCAATGCAGCCAAGAACACCGTGACCCACGTCCTCAGTCAATACACTGAAGAGACGGCACGTTACCTGGCTCGTGTCATCGACAAAGATGCCAAGGCCGGCTTCAGCGAATCGACAGTGAACAAGGTGTTCCCTGGCTTGGTCCCGGTTTTCAAGGCAATGAAAGGCCAAAAGGTCGAAGACAAGAAGAAAAAAGGCAAAGACGGTCGCATTACCATCACGCCATTCGACTTCCAAAAGAACGTCGGTCTTCCGGCTCGCATCGAAATCAAGCACGACGGCCTGCGCTCCATCGTGTTCTCGCCAATCCGGCCTGGCGATCCAGTCCTGTACTTCTCGTACGAAGGTCGTCTGCAAGAACAATGGCAAGGCCTGTTCGATGACGAGATCATCATGCTGGCTGCACTGCACGGTGGCCCAATCGTTCTCGACACCGAGATCGAAGGCGAGAACTTCGCTGAAACGATCCGTGCCAAGAAAGCCGGTAATGACCTGGGCAAGGAAAACTTGCGCCTCAAGGCATTCGACCTGCTGGATCGCGAAGAGTGGGATACCGAGACCTGCCATCGCAACCAGCAAGAACGCTCGGACTACATGGCCGACCTGCTGCAACGCTACTGGAACACCAAGTTCGGCGATGCGGTCCAGTCGAAGATCGTCATGACCGAGTACGAAATCTGCGAGACCATCGAACAGCTCCGTGCTTTCCATGCTCGTGCGGTTGAACTCGGCTACGAAGGCACCATGCTGAAACGTGTCGACGGTTACTACGAGTGGAAACGCTCGAGCAACTGGTGGAAATGGAAGCCAGTCATCACCATCGACCTGACGATCGACGACTTCTACGAAGGCGAAAAAGGTACCAAGAACGAAGGCCTGCTCGGCGGCTTCATCCTGAGCGGTGTCGACGAGAACGGTAACAAGGTCCGCACCCGTTGTGGTGGCTTCAAGATTCGTGGCGGTAAGCTGGACGATTTCATGGAATCGATCGGCATCAACCTGAAGACCACGAACGATGCGATCACTGTGGTTCGCGACTACATCTGGCAGAACAAGGACAAGTTCCGCGGCAAGATCGCCGAAATCGAAGGTCAAGAACTGACGCTGGCTGAAGACGAAACCGAATGGTACTCGGTCCGCTTCCCACAGCTGCTGACGTTCCGCACCGACAAGGACGAGGCAAAGAAATGATCGGCTACACCATCATCGCCATTTTCATCCTCACCATCGCCTTTTTGGCGAAGCGTGAATGGGACTGGCGCAAGAAACTGGAAGTCGACTATGGAAACTTCCTGATCAAGAACTGGGAAGCCACCAGCGACCCGGTGACGGACACGGTTCGGAACACCCTTCGCCGCTACGCTAAGTCTGCAGTCAAAGACAAGGCGTACGAAATCCAGGAAATCATGCGTAAGGCCAACTACAAGGCCGAGCCATCGAACATGGCAACGCTATGACGGATCGCTATGCGACAGAGGAAGACTTCTTGCGGAAACGCAAGTTCGTCTCCTTCTTCATCGAGATCACGCCGACGTCGCTGGAAGTTCGTGACTTTGGCGACAGCCTGATCCAGAAGTGTGAGCGGAACGGTGAGCTGCGTATCTTCGGCATTGGTACAATCCAGAGTCGACCAATCGGTCAACTGGCTCCGCAATCGTCGTCGATGGGGAGTTACACAGGCTACTACATTGATTACGCGGATGATCGTGAAGCTGCTAAGATTGAAGCGATGCGTTTGGCGCGGCAGCAACACGTGAAGATAATGACCCAAATCGATAAGATGCTGGCAGGAATGCAAGCAACAGAACTGACGTTCATCCCAAGACCGCCTAAGTGTAAGTGCTGCTGATCCCCAAGATGTGGGTGCTGGAATAGTATTTATTCTAGCACTCACATTTTTCTAGTATTTCCCTCAGAAAACAATATTCGTGTTAAATACTAATGCTTCGAATGTGGAGCATCTAGGAGATTAACATGAGTATCAGCCCTGACCATAACACTATAAAAACAGAGAACGATAACCTACTATCGTTCATGGTCGACCTCTACACCGACACCGAGAACATCGGCGTAAATATTCGTTTACTCAGCGAATGCTTGCTGGAGTGGAAGAATAACGACTCCATAATTCAAAATGAAAACAATCAAATACCTCCGAGAGATGTCGGACTTGCACCTGGAATTTGGACCCTTCCATATCCCGGAGCACCATACTGATACCGAAACTGTCCTGCTGCTCCCTGGAGACATCCATGTGGGCATCAGGGCAACAAAGAACGATTGGCTGAAGAATCTTAGCCAACGCTTCGCATACGTCCTATACGTCCCAGGAAACCACGAGCACTATAAGTCTTCGCTGGACCTTACCGGACAGAAAATCAAGGACGCCATTCAGGCTCAAGGCCTCGACAATGTCTTCGTTCTCCTAGACGAAGTCTTCCACATTCCCAATACCAACTGGAAAGTTTTCGGCGGCACCTGCTGGACCGACTTCAACAGCGGAAACCCGGTTACAATGTACAACGCGTCGCAGGTGTTGTATGACTATAAGAAGATTCGAATCCACAACTACAATGCGCGCCTGAAGCCGGAACATGTTCTGGGACGACATATCGCCTACAAGAATGCCTTGCTCGAAGAGCTGGCTAAGGACGATGGTAAGAACGTGATTGTGATGAGCCACCATGCTCCGCATTCGCTAAGTCTTAGCCCAATGTATCGCTTCAGTCAAAAAGACTATCACACCAACTTCGCGTACCACTCGGACCTGAGTAACCTGATCCTTGATCATCCGCAGATCAAGTTCTGGTTCCATGGCCACACGCATAACAATTCACGCTACAATATCGGTGACGACTGCGAAGTCATTGCGAATCCTCGTGGCTACTACGGGCATGAGCTAAATGACGACTTCGATCCCGACCTTGTCATTCCACTATGTCCTATGATGAACTAGAAGAACAATACTTTCTTCTGTCGCAACGTGTTGTTGAACTTGAACGAGTCGAAACGTCTCTAAGAGTTCGCAACACGGAACTCGAGGCAGAGAACATCATCCTCGAGAACGACACCAAGAAAGCAGAACTAAAAGCCGAAGCGATGGCCAAGGCATATCAGGATGAAACGTTTAAGACTATTAACCTGAAAGTCAAGATAGACAAACTTGAGGACACCAATCGGAACCTTGAGCATAAAGTGAAGTATGAGTATGATGAATCAAAGCTTGCCCTGGTTCGATCTGCGATCCACAATGATCCGATCATTCTTCAGCAATATGCAAATCTTCGCGATATAGATTCTTTCACCGGTCTACCTCAATACTCAATTCATCGTCCGATGAATCTTGTCGATGTCCCATCCCGCACCCACACTATTGCCCTTCACGCAACCGATCGATTCGGCTTCATGCGTGAGGCGGCCAATAGCTACAACTTTGATCCAGTGCTTCACGCCTACGCCAAGCTAGACGATCAAGTCATTCGGTACAGTACATCGGAATCGATTCTTGGCATGAAACGCCGAGAAGACTTTGCCGTAACACTGAAACAACTCACGCAAGGCCTACAAGAAGCGATCATCAATGAGTACTCAAAGCGACACGACTTTTATTGAGCATCAATTTAAACTTGGTGAGACGATTAATGCGGCAATCCGGTTTCACAATCATCCGAAGCTTACCGATGATGAGATGGACGAGCTGCAACGACGCTACAACGAACTCAATGACAACAAGGTTCCGAGACCATTTCAGGTTGTCAAAATCCCAATCTTAGGAGACATATGCTAGCTATCATTGCAGCAAAAACAAAGAATAACGTCATTGGCTTCGAAGGCAAAATGCCTTGGAAACAACGCAACGACCTTCAACGCTTCAAGGCCTTGACTTATGGCCACACCGTCATCATGGGTCGAAAGACTTATGCATCTATGGGTGGCAAAGCTTTGCCAGATCGCCAGAACATTGTGCTGACTTCGAACGTTGTTCAGTTCTGTGAAATCTATAACCGGCCCGGTCAAGGCCTTGGTTGTACAGTGATGTCTGACTTCGAACAAGCATGTCGACCATTCCATAAGCATGATTTCCCTTATCACATGCATTTGGAAACCGGCTTCATCATTGGCGGCGAACGTCTATTCACTGATGGCATGAAGATTGCGAATGTCATGTACATCACCGAGCTTGATTGCGAACTTAAAGGTGATGCGTTCTTCCCGCCAATCGATCCAACTGTCTGGAAGCAAATTGCTATTGAACGCTATAAGGCAGACGAGCACAACACGTATGACTACTCGTTCATCACTTACGCTAGAATTCCTGAGCCTGATCCTAAGGGTCCGGGCTGGAATATTTCTTAAAAAGAAATTTAGCAAAACAGTGTACAAAGTTTAAGGCAGACATTATAATTTCTTCATCGGTGTTCGATAAACAACCATTGGAGAAAGCCATGCGTAAAAATAATGTCGCCCTGAACCTGCTGCCACTCGCCACCCTGACCGATGCTGCCAGCCAGTTCCGCGCCATCCACGTTCGCCCCGAGCCGTGCAACTGCCATCAGCACATTGCGCACCATCCACTGATCCAGCGCCTCAGCGCCATGGGCTTGCCGGTCCCGGACTTCGATACCGCACAGCATCCGAAGTTCGAGCGCGACGGCGGCGTCACCATCGGCTACATCATCGACGAGGCCAAGAACGTCGTCAATGTCGGCTTCTCCAAGTGCCGCGACGACGAGCCGTACAGCAAGAAATTCGGCGTGAACAGCGTCAAGGCTCGCATGCTGGAATTCGATGCGAAGTTCACGTTCTCGATCGGCCTCGACAACCTGACCGAGTTCGCAGTCAGCCGCATGGAAGAGCTGAAAGGCTTGCAACCTTCCTTCGTCGACTCGATCGTTTTCGCCAATCTGACGCAAGATGCAGTAGAATATGCCATCGGCCAGGGCGTCGCCCTCCGTCTGCTCCAGATCAAGGAAGCAGCAGACGCCAAGCTCGCCGAAATCAAGCAAGAACAGCAAAAGCGCCATGCCGCGAAACGTCACCTGAAAGAAGTTGCCAAAGGTGACCTGACGGCCGCCGTCCTCTCCGCCCACGACCAGACGCCTCCGATCCAGTAATACTGGCGGCAGTGCATCACGAATGGGGCCAATGGCCCCATTTTCTTTTACAAGAATAATAAATGAATTTTATCGATTACTTTAAACGATTCAAACTCACCCCACGTAATGAACAAGCTGAGGTGCTCGGTAAGCTGGAGCATGCATGGAACGGCTACAAGTACTTTGCAATCAGCGCACCTCCTGGTGTTGGTAAGACTCACCTCGCTCTGGCAATCGCCGAAGCTCTCTCCCGTACATACATTCTCACTGGTACCAAATACCTACAAGAACAGTACGAACGCACCAGCGCCAAACTAGTCGACATCAAAGGTCGCAGCAACTATGTCTGCAACATCAATCCGGTGTTCAATGCTGACGAAGCTCCATGCATCGCCAACAAAGACTTGAAACGTACCTGCATTCAGCAATCGGTCTGCGACTACTACAACCAGAAGACCAAAGCTCTGAATTCGCAGATGATGATCACGAACTATGCGTACTTCTTGACCGTCACCGCAAACGCGGATGAAGACACGGAATGGACCACTCGCAATGCCATCGTGATGGACGAAGCCCACGACCTGGAAAAACACCTGATCTCGGTTGCTGAACTGAAAATCTCGTTGAGCGACCTGTGGAACAACTTCGGCGTCGGCAACGAAGAATGGCGCTTCACTGAAGACATGAATGACAACCGCAAGCTACTGGACTTGATCATGCAAATGATGCTCCAGAAGATTGCGGAGATGGATGACAAGATCGCTGCGATCTTCGAAGAAGGTACGTTCATGCAGAAAGGCAAAGTCAAGGACATGCCTAAGTCAACCGGCGACAAAATCCGGAAGATCAATTCCAAGAAATCAGTGCTTCAATCGTATGTCTCGAAAATCCAGGTGTATGAAGCAACTCGCGAATTCACGGATAGCCCATGGGTCGAGACTCCAAACTTCGAAGATAACTCGATCATCCTGTCACCGCTGACCTCGAAATATCTGTTCAGTATGTGCATGGATGCCTTCGCAGAGAAGTTCGTGTTCATGTCGGCAACCTTGCCTCCGAAAGAAGTGCTGTGCAAGGAGATGGGCATCAACCCTGCCGAGATGTGCTACATCGAAGTAGGTACTCCATTCCCACCCGAGAAGTCGCCTATTGTCGTCTTGCCTGTCGCGAAGATGAATTACAAAGAGCTCGACAAAAGTATCCCTGTGATCGTCCAGGCGGTTGAGGCAATTCTCGAAGCACACCCAAATGAGAAGGGTCTGATTCACACCGGCAACTACAAGATCGCAAGTGAAATCCTGCAACGCGTCGACAAAGGTACCCGTAAGCGCTTGATTGCTCGTGACATGAATCAAACGAAGTTGCATAACAACGAACTGCTGAAACTGCACTCGTCTAATGACGATCCAACGGTTCTGCTTTCGCCAAGTATGACAACTGGTATCGACTTGTACGATGACCTGGCTCGCTTCCAAATTATCGTGAAGCTTCCATTCCCATCGTTGGCTGATCCTCGGATCAAGAAGAAGTCGCAGGTGTTCAACGACTGGTACAGCATGCAGATGTGGATGGAAGTCTTGCAAGCAAGCTGCCGTGCTACTCGAAGCATGGATGACCACTCAACTACCTACATTCTTGATGCTTCATTCGAACACTTCTTAGGCAACGCATACAGCAAATTGCCTGGCTGGTTCAAAGATCGAGTCCAGATGTAAACATGAAAGGGAGCCATTGGCTCCCTTTTTCGTTTAAGCACGATGTACTTAGCGAAGTCGCCATGGTATAATGGTTCCATTATCGACGCGACCAAATAACATGATCGAGCAAAACGAAAACTCCTTCCAGATCGAGACCCCGCACCTGCCAAAAGGTGACCAGCCAACGGCGATTGCCAAACTGGTTGAAGGTCTGGAAGATGGCCTAGCTTTCCAAACTTTGCTCGGTGCTACCGGTACCGGCAAAACCTACACTATGGCCCAGACCATTGCCAAGACAAATCGTCCGGCTCTGATCTTGGCGCCTAACAAAACGTTGTGCGCACAGTTGTACTCGGAAATGAAAGCATTCTTCCCAAATGCTGCGGTCGAGTACTTTGTCTCGTACTTCGACTACTACCAACCCGAGACCTATTTGCCGGCTCAGGACAAGTACATTGACAAAGATTCGATGGTCAATGCTTATCTTGAAATGCTACGGCTTTCGGCAACCAAGGCAATTCTGACACGTAACGACACCATCATCGTTGCCACTGTGTCCGCGATCTATGGCCTTGGTGAAACGTACCAGATTACAAGTCACTCCATTAACTTGAAAGTGACTCGCCAAATCACGATGGAAGAAATTGTCAAGCAGCTGGTCAAGGCTCGCTACGACAACATCGACAAGGACCGCTTGATCAAATCCGGCGAGTTCAAGAAAATCGGTGATACTCTGATCATCCATCCAGCCGAAACCGAGGAGTTCGCGCTCCGTGTATCGTTCTTCGACGACATCATCGAAGACATCAAGAAAATCGATCCGATCACAGGTGCCGTCAAGGAAACGATCCATGCCTTCACGTTGTTCCCAGCAACCCACTATGTGGTCGAGGAACAAAAGCTGAATCCGGCAGTCGATGCGATCCAAAAGGAAATGGAAGACCGCATCGCGTTCTTTGAGTCTAAAGGCAAGCACATCGAAGCTCAGCGCATTCGTGAAAAGGTGTGCTTCGACCTGGAAATGCTTGACGAAATCGGCTACTGCAAAGGCATCGAAAATTATTCCAGGCACTTCACTGGTCGTTCGATCGGCCAACCGCCTCCGACACTGCTCGATTACCTTCCGGAAAAGGCAATTGTCTTCATCGACGAAAGCCATACTACGGTACCCCAACTCGGTGCAATGTATGCAGGCGACAAGTCCCGCAAGGAGGTTCTGATCGACCATGGCTTCCGTCTGCCATCCGCATACGATGCACGACCGTTGAACTTCGACGAAGTGCTGGCTCGCTTGAAGCAAACCATCTTTGTCTCGGCAACTCCAGGCGAATTCGAGCTTCAGCGGTCCGGTACCGACATTGCTGAGCAAATCATTCGTCCGACCGGCATCGTTGATCCGGAAGTCGAGGTGCGTCCTATCGCATCGCAAGTCGAGGACCTCATGTCCGAAGTTACCGAGCGTGCCAAGAAAAACGAACGTGTTCTGGTCACAGTGCTTACCAAGCACATGGCACAACAGTTGGCGGAGTACTATGTCGAGCACGGCATCAAGGCTCGCTACTTGCATGGTGATGTCGAAGCCGTCGAGCGTGTCGAAATTATCCGGGACCTGCGCCATGGCAAGTTCGATGTGCTGATCGGTATTAACCTTCTCAGGGAAGGCCTGGACCTACCTGAAGTATCTCTTGTGGCAGTGATGGATGCGGACAAGGAAGGGTTCCTACGCAATGCTAGGAGTCTGATCCAAACCATCGGTCGTGCTGCACGTAATGTCAACGGTCACGCGATCCTGTATGCCGACAAGGTAACTGGCTCGATGGAGGCTGCAATTAATGAAACCAATCGCCGTCGTGCAAAGCAACTCGCTTTCAATGAGGCGAATGGAATCACGCCGGTGAACATCCAGAATCGCATCCGTGCTTTGCTGGACCAGCCTGATCCGGTGATCGAGGAAATTGCGTTCGATGAAAAGACCGCAACGATGTCGATCAAAAAACTTGAGCGCGCTATGAAGGAAGCCGCTAAGAATCTGGAGTTCGAAAAAGCCGCAAAGCTTCGTGATCAAATCACTCGACTCCATCGCCAATCTATCGGACACGAATAATATTCAAGGAGTACCATGGGTAATAAACGAGAACGCCATCAAGCGAAGGTGGCGAAGCGAGCTGTTGCAAAGACGTCGAATGATGCAGCAAACTTCATGCCTAAGCCATTGATTGGCTCTGCTCTGATTCCAGCAAGGCAGCCAGCAGCAAGGGTTGAGAATGAAATTCCATCGGAAAGCCATGTTCGGTTCTACGGTGCCCTGTCTGCACTGAAAAATCGGAGCGGCAATGGCGAGTCCTTCTGCTTGCTGTACAGTCGCTTGGCTTTCGGTCGTTTCGCTGCGATGCGCTACTTCAACGATGAAGCAGCTGAAGACATTCACTACGCGATCGGCAACATGATCATCAAGATGGATAGTCAACCGGAAGGTCAGGCCATGTTCCTCGATCCGGAACGTTGCATCGAAATCCATCAGTGTCTTGAAAATATCGAAGACATGGCATTCTTGATGAGCAACGCCGAATACGACACGATCGCCGCGGAAACTCTGAATCTTCTTAACAATGTGCCGATGTCTGCCGGTGAGTACAATCTCGTAGACTGGGACGAGTTCAAAGCCCGTGAATCCAGCAAGAATCAGGTGGCCGCGTTGGTTGCGGATCGTCGGTATAAATAGTCTCATACCGTATAGGAGAGAGATTATGAAAGTTTTAGAAATTCTGTCAGAAGCAACAAAGGAAGTTCCTGCGATTCTGGCAAACCTGAAAGGCAAGAAACTCGGTTACGAAGAAGCTCGTGAATACCTGCAAGGGTATGCTGACGTCGTTGATCAGCCCCATGAGAATAAGGAAATCTTCCGTTTCAAAAAGGACACTGCTGGCTTCACCTTCGCACGCTTGGTAAGTGCTTTGGAAAAAGGTACTGACGGCACCGTACGTGTTTACAAGCATCGCGCAAATGAAGTCGCCATCGGATGGAACTACAACACCCCAGCAAAAGCCAAAGTGCTGTACGATCAGACCGATGATAAGGATGTCATCGAGAAGAACCTAAAGCAAGCCAAGTCCCGTTCCACTGGCAAAGGCATCAGCAAAGGTTACTTCGTGAAGACAACCGTAACGCCTACAAGCTCCCTGCTTGTAGGACAATTCCTAGAAGGTCCTCATAAAGGTGACACTTTCGCGGTGAACTGGCTTCCGAGACGTGGCCCGGCCAACCTTAAGAAAGGCGCGACGATTAACGTGAAGTTTGAGTCCACATACGGAACGGTTGAGGTTGTAGCATAATAGATTTTTGTGTACATTCCCAGGAGACTTTGGTATTATGTCTCTATCGTAACGCACTGGAGAATGACATGAATTTGATCGGCAAAATCCCTGAATCCTGGCTCACCCACGTCTTCCGCTGGAATGACAAGGAATGCCTGGTCGGTAAGTTCGATCCAGAAACCGAAGTCAAGCTCGACAACAAAGAGTTCTCGCAACTCGGCACCGAGTTGATGCAGCAGATTTCCGATTCGAAAGTGTTCACGCAAGAAGAGCTGGAGAACATCGCCTTCCTGCCAAGCGAAACCTTCCTGAGCCTGATTCACGACCAGTAATACTTCGTACTCCGAAATGGCCTGAGATTGGAAACAGTCTCAGGCCATTTTTGTTTCTAAAAAGTAACACTTAATTTATTTTCACTTTACCAAAGATTTCAGTATACTTTCCTTGGGACTCTGGTTAATATAGCTACATCATCGGAATACTTCCGTAATCAACCAGGAGAAGAAACATGGCACACGGCATCGACACTGTTAACGGTAAAGCAACCTTCGCCTTCGTCGGCGGCGACGCATGGCATGGTCTGGGTCAGCGCTTGACCAAAGGTGCTCCGATGGAAGTCTGGGCTGAAGAAGCTGGCATGAACTACGACATCATCGGTGTCCCGGTCAAGTTCGACATCCCGGTGATGAACGGCAAAGGTGAAAAGCCTGCAGGCATCGACCTCGGCAACATCACCAAGCAGTTCGACGGCAAGCGCGTCCTGTACCGCAACGACTCCGGTAACGGCCTGAGCGTCGTGTCCGACTCCTACAAAATCGTCCAGCCGAAAGACGTGCTGAACTTCTTCGAAGAACTGGTCGCAGTCGGCGACATGCACCTGGAAACTGCCGGTGTCCTGTTCGGCGGAACCCGCTACTGGGCAATGGCCAACACCAACTTCGAAGACGACGTCATCGGCGGTGATCGCATCAAAGGTCGCCTGCTCCTGACCACCAGCTGCGACGGCACCCTCGCTACCACGGCCAAGTTCGTCTCCGAACGTGTCGTCTGCAACAACACCCTCAAGATCGCCCTGGGCGAGACCGACGAGGAGAAGAAACCTCAGGTCCGCGTCACCCACGGTGCAGTGTTCAATCCCGAGAAAATCAAGGAAGCCCTCGGTCTCCTGGATCACGGTTGGCACCAGTTCATGACGAACATCCGCACGATGTCGAAGACTAAGATGTCCGACGCTGCTGCCAAGAAGTTCATCGCCGACATCATGCTGAACCCCGAGCAGCTGAAGCTCCTGGAAGAGCAGAACGAAGTCCACAAGCGTGTCCAGGCCAAGCTCGACGAAATCTTCGCCATGTACAAAGGTACTGGCATGGGCGCCACTGAGGTCACCGGCACCGTGTGGGGAGCGCTGAACTCCATCACCGAATACGCCGACCACCGCATCGGTCAGAAAGCCGACAACAAGCTCTGGAACTCCTGGTTCGGTTACAGCGAGAACCTGAAGAACTCGGCCTTCGAACTCGCAATGGAAATGATCTAATCAAGATCGAGAGGTGCTGGAAACAGCACCTCAACTTTTCTGGAGAATTGAATGTCCTTCGAACCTTGCTCTTCCTGTGTTTCACCGATGGCATGTCGTGATGTCGCCACTTGCAACCAAGCACGTCTGCCGACTCCACCTCGCGCCGCCAGGCCTACCGCTTCGAATCCTGATGTGGTGTATGCCAAGAACATCGGCGAACTCCAGGAGCAACTCAAGAACCTCCCTAAAGCTGGTTCCTGGCTCGTCGACCGCGGCGACTTCGGTCATGCGACCATCATGGTCTACGATGCGGATGGTGCCAAGATTCGCGAAATCCGAAACAAGTAATAGGAGATAGGAATGGCTGCTCACCTCTACATCCAAATCGCGACCAACCGTCGCATCAAGACTCGCGCTCGGTCCTATGCTCGCTACATGCGCCAAGTCGACCATCGCCGCCGTACGAAAATCAGCGAACGCGAACGCTTCGACTTCCTCGAAGAAATCTTCGCACCGCGGATCGAACTCGGTTCGTCGATCGAGCAAGACTACCCGAGCAGCTGGATCAATCCGATGAACGACCTGTTCCGCAAGAAGGTCCTTACGATGATCAACGACAAGCTGATTGAAGAAGTTCGTCCGATCCTCATGAAGTGCGCTAAGCAAAACGAGTACGTCATCGACGAAGCCGAACGCATCCTGAAGTTCCTGACTGCCCACAAGGGCCAACGTTGCTATGTCAAATGGTGGTAACATGAATATCGTCGCAGGCGGCCTCTCCCGCCAACAAATCATCGATTGCTTCACGAAAGCTGGTGTCTGGCTTGGCACCAACGAAGACGAGATCAATCGCCAAGTCGAAGCGGTAAAGCTCGCGATCCTGGAAAGCCAGAAGCCGAACGGCCGCCTGCTTCCAGTGAAGCCATATGAAGAACGTTTTGCTGCAAAGTATCCTACCGAAAAGATCGAGTTCGCCGAGGGTACGGAGGCACTGCGTGGTGTCATGCGTGAAGAACTTGCCGACTATCGCGCACTGTTCACCTGCAACGAAGTCGACTTCGTTAACCTCGCAGGAACGATGACCAACTTCCAGCGCCAGCACCTGCAAGCCCTGGCTTTCAACATGCAACCTTTCGGTCGCGAAGGTCTTGACCAGATCATTCGCGCCGCCTCGGTCACGGGCTACACCAATGCCAATCGTGACTTTAAAAATCCGTAATTCATTTTAAGGAGAAGCTCATGGCTCGCCCAACGCAAGAACAAATCACCGAACAAATCGAGGCCCTTCCTGCGCTCAAGGAGACCGTTCCGAAAGCCGGGATGTTGGGCAACAACCACCTCGCGATCGATGCCGCTGCGGAGGTCTTGGCGCGCAGCATGTCCCACGACGACATCTACGACAAGTGGGGTCAGGAGGCATGTGAAGAACATGGCGAAGACTTCGACCAGACTGTGCTCGACGGCGCCATCGCTGCGTACGAATGGATGCGCGGCACCACGACCGTTCTGCCAACCTTCGCGCTTTCGGAGTAATCCATGTTCTTCAAAGGCAAAGAGGACGGCATCCCTGACGACGTCAATGAAATCTTCTTCTCCGGAAATTTCTGGTATGCTGCATCGGAAGAGCGTGATGGCCTGAACAAGCCAAAAGCCTGCGGTGTCGGGAATACCGAGGAGGAAGCGATCGCCGACATGCGTGACCTGGTCTCCCGCTATGTCCCGACAGCGGAACGTGAAAAGCCATGGGTGAGGCACCAGAAGTATAGCTCGAAGCCAGGCGAATACCGGAATCCTGTGTTGTTCATCGACCAGCGGGTTAAACTCGGCGATGGTCGCGAAGCAATCATCATGGATAAAGCAGCTCATCGCAAATCCAGGACAATGCAGGTCGAAGGCGAAACGGCGCTGAAAGTAATCAAGAACAAGGAAATCTCCGCGTTCCTCGACGTGACGGTCGGTTGGGTCAACTGCGTTTGGAATTAAAGTTTCTTTGCCAAAAAGCATACCACGTTCCCTAGGAACGTGGTATAATGCTTTTACTTTAATGCAACACATAAGGAAAATCATGGCAAAGCTCATCGCAGGTTTCACCGGTACCCAGAAAGGCATGACGCCGAAACAAGCGTCCAAGCTCAAGGAACTTCTTACCCAAGAAGGTATCACTGAACTGCACCACGGCGATTGCATCGGTGCTGACGCTCGTGCCGACTCGATTGCTCATGAGCTCGGAATCGATGTCGTGATTCATCCGCCGACCAAGGCGGACAAGCGCGCCTATTGTGAAGGTGCCATCAAGGTTCACGAGACCAAAGAGTACCTGGTTCGTAACAAGGACATCGTGAATGATTCGCGATTCCTGTTCGCAACGCCTGGTGAAGCCAGCCAAGTTCTCCGCAGCGGTACCTGGTCCACAGTTCGCTTTGGTATCAAGTCCAAGCGTAAGGTGTTCGTGATCAAGCCAGACGGTGAAGTCGACATCTACAACTAAGCGTGACTGAGATTTACGACCCAAAGAACGCAAAGAGCGTGCCATGTCCTACGTGTCACGCTCTTCCAGGGCAACCATGTAAAAGCAAAATCGGAATCGTACAAGCATCTGTGCACCGGAAACGTCTTCAAGAATACAACAAGATTGCGCTGGGTCCGCAGCAGAGTTAACGCAAAGAAATTTCCAAAGACTCCTAAAAAAGAGTGTACATCTCCTGAGAATCTCAGTAAAATAGCTTCTGTGGTACAGGACTTAAAACTTAAATAATAAGGAAGCGAAATGAACATGATGCAACAACCTACCGGTCACGCAGCAACCCTTCGTATGAACCTTGCCGTCGGCAAATGGGAAGCAGAATTCCAAGGTACCATTCTCGCTTCCTCGCCAGACAAGAACTACATCAAGAACACCATCGCGAAGGGCCTGAACAAGACGGCCAACGCATGTGGCGTCACCCACGTCATCGAACTGAATGAAGCCAGCCAAGGCGAATTGATGACTCCCGCTGGTATTTTCACCCGCATGGAACCGAAGTACACCTTCTCGATCACCGAGCGTTTCGACTTCTACGACGAAACCATCCAGATGGTTATCGACGGTGATCGTATCGGTGCCCTGGTCACTGGTGATGGTGGTCTCGGTAAATCGCACACCTGCTTCGAAGTCGTCGAGCGCAACGGTCTCGATTACACCTACCAGTACGAGCCGCCGGCCGAAGTCAAGAAGTCGAAGAAGGACAAGGATGCCGAAACCGAGTCCGAGGATGAAGACGAAGAAGAAGTTGTCTGGATCAACCCGGGCAAGGTCCACCTCGTCAAAGGTTACTCGTCGGCCAAAGGTCTGTATCGCACCCTGTTCGAGAACAACGGCAAGATCATCATCTTCGACGATTGCGACTCGATCCAGAAAGACCCGAACGCAGTGAACCTGCTGAAAGGTGCACTCGATACCGGCAAGGATCGCATCGTGTCCTGGAATGCTGAACTGGGTCGCGGTAGCAACAAGCTGCCGATGTCGTTCATCTTCACCGGCCGCATCATCTTCATCTCGAACCTCGACATGCGGATGTGCAACGATGCGCTGAAGACCCGCTGCTCGAAGATCGACCTGGGAATGACCGCGGAAGAGAAGATCGAGCGCATGAGCTACATCATCACCCGCCCTGGCTACCTGCCGAACATCAGCATGGAAGTCAAGCAAGATGCACTGGCCTTCCTGGACAAGTACAAGGAAGACACCACCGATCTGAGCCTCCGCTCGCTGGAAGAAGTTGCCAAGTACCGTAACCGCGGTAACGATAACTGGGAACGTCACGCTCTGTACGCTCTCGTCACCGGTTAATTCTAGATGGGATGGTCAAAAGACCATCCCATTCTTTTAAGGATAATCATGAATACATTTTTCTGGGTAGTCGGCACCGCACTCGTCGTGTTCGTTATCATGGAACACGTCAGCAAGATCAAGGTCGATAAGATCGAAATCAAGACCCACGCCCAAATCTTTAGGTTGGCCACCGTTCTCGGCTTCAACGGCGATCCACTCAACGATCAAGCGGAGCTCATTCGCTTCCTTGAACAGAACGGGTTCCACAATCCAACCGAACGTGATGGAACTCCGCACTTCAAGGTCAACGATCCAGACCTCGACCTTCTCATGAATCTTGGCGGTGACATGCTCGTCGGACCGGCCAACATGGATACCGCCATCTGGTTCATGCAAGCATTGGATAAAGTGCTTGACCGTCTCAGGCCTCACGAGGCGCCATTCCATGATGGGTTGAGTACTATCATCAAAGAGCCAGACTCGAACGTCTCCTAACGTTTCCTGCACATACTACAAAGGGACCCATTGGGTCCCTTTTCTGTTATGCCTTCTTGGTTGCCACCAACTTCAAGAACGATGGTCGGATAGTTCCTTTGTAAGCAACGGAGCTGTTCGTCTTAATGCCTTCCTTTGTTGCAGCATGCATCTGAGGATCAGACATCTTCTTGCCGGTGTTGATACTCCATGCAACCATGGCATCGTCGGCTAGAATCTTAGCTGGGTCTGGTACTTTGACCTCGAGCACGACGTATTTCTCGCTACCGTCTTTCTTCGCTTGACGCTTACCGTAGAACTCAGCAGTCTTTTGGTCAATGGCAAGGTACACGTTGTGCTCCGAATATCCTTTGATCAAGTCAACATAGACTTCTTCATACTTGCCTGGCAGTAGGCCTTTCTTCGAGATTCCCTCTTCCCATTTCTTCAGTGAAGTGCCATGGTACATGACTGGATGCTTCTCATTCATGACAGCATTCACACCATCCTTCATCTTCAAAATTTCACCAACGGTTGCAGCGTTGAATGGCTTATTGGTGTTCTTGACTTTGAACTCGTCAGTCACCTTGAATCGCTTTAGGTCCTTCAGCGCACTTTGGAAGTTCTTCACATCGTTGATGACACGCATTCGTGTACTGCTGCCAACGCTATCCTTGAGAATGGAGATAGTCTTGTCGGCATAATTGACTAGACCACCAAGATGATTCCAAAGATCGCGCTCACCTTTGACCTTAAGCTTGTCGATTGCTTCTCGTTCAGTCATCTTTTTAGCGATGATGTCTTTTAGATATTTAGATGATGCTACCTTCGAGTAGGTTTCGTTTTGAGTCGAGAAAAGAAGTAGTTCGCCCTTGTCGTAAATCCAGTAGAAGCCATCCTTTGGATCGACATGGTCAGAAGTTTTTGCACCCCAAAACTTCATTTTGTCTTCAACGTTTTCGTGGCGATAGTCGCGTACTGATTTGTATTCAAGCAACATGGCTTGATGTTCTAGTTGTTCTAATAGTGTGTATGCCATAGCGTTATGTTATGATAGTAGGTACGACTATTTATTGGTCAATCACTCCTCATCAAATATCCCACAATGAAAACAATCGCAGTAGTTGGCCTCGGTTACGTGGGCCTACCTTTGGCGTTGCAATTCGCCAAGCATTTTCCAGTGGTTGGTTACGACATTCAAGAATCAAAGATCGAAGCGTACAAGAATTACGTTGATCCCGCGAATGAAGTGTCGTATGAAGACTTCGAAGCAGCATATCCGAACTTCGAGCCAACCACCGACATTTCAAAGATTTCAGCAGCGGACTATGTCATCGTTGCTATGCCGACACCAGTCGACGAAAACAAAAGCCCCGACTTCACCCTACTGATTCTAGCCACCGAAGAAATCTCCGGCTACATCAAGGAAGGTTCGACCGTGATCTACGAATCGACTGTGAACCCAGGCACCACCGAAGAACGCTGCATTCCGGTCCTTGAACGAGGCTCCCGCATGAAGTGGAAAGAAGGCTTCTTTGTCGCATACTCGCCAGAACGCATCAGTCCAGGTGACAAAGCCATGCCTTTGGTGAAGCTCAAGAAGATCGTATCTGGCGACACAGGAACGACCCTGGAGAACGTTGCACAACTCTATGAGACTATCATTGAGGCTGGCGTTTACAGAGCCCCTAGCATCGCCGTAGCAGAAGCTGCCAAGATCGTTGAGAACATCCAGCGTGACGTGAACATTGCACTGATGAACGAACTCTCGGTGGTGTTCCATACCCTTGGCCTCGACACCAACGAAGTCCTCGATGCAGCAGCATCCAAATGGAACTTCGTAAACTATCGTCCTGGACTTGTCGGTGGCCATTGTATCGGTGTCGATCCATACTACCTGATCAAGCAAGCGAAGGACAATCACCTACTTCTGCCAGTGATTGAAGGTGCTCGCACAGTCAACGAGTATGCTCCGTATTTTGTTTGGAACGAATTGCTGTATAAACTTGGCTATCGTGAAAAACTACAAGTTGCTATTCTCGGCTTGACCTTCAAAGAGAACTGCAAAGACATTCGCAACTCCAAAGCATTTGAGTTGTATCGCATGTTTGACGATGTGGCAGCAAATGTGTACGCGTATGATCCTGTAGCTGATGCCGCGGAAGTAATGCATGAGTATGGCGTAACTGTCACTCCGTTCGAAAATATTCCTAAATGCGATCTGGTCATTCTGGTTTCGCCTCATTCGGAATGGCTCGCAAAGAATACGCAAGAGATTATTGATTTGACGAAAGATGACGGAATCTTCGCCGACATCAAAGGCCGGATTAATCAATCATCGTTTAAGGATGCTTCATATAAAGTGTGGCGTATGTGACGGAAAAATTATTGCATTTCTTTCCAGTGCAATTTCCTACTGATTTTTCCGAGTAGATATATAATTTCATTCATCGCTGAGACACAAAACGAATCAGCGATGAATCAAAAAGTATTAGAGTGAGTTCCGGAGTTTGTTTGCAATGACGAACAAGCTTTCAGACTCTAGGTGAAATGCAGACTGGGCATTGATTTGGGTCAATAAGTGTTGAGGATTAGGGAGAGTTTCGTCGACTCATATACCCGAAACAACAGGACACCGCGACGCCAAACATGACCGCAGGCCTGGTGAGATATGAGCCAGTCGAATACATATCGATGACGATTCTATACCGATTGGGACAACGCCTGACGAGGTGCCATGAGGAAGTGAATCTCCGTGGAACTCACCCTAATACTTTTTGATGAAAAATCTTTAGCCCAAGCTTCAATGAACCGGCCGGTGTAAAGCAGCCCGCGGTACCGGTTCTGAGAATGATCGCCAAGGTGAGCCCTGCAGGCAACTATCCAAGGCCGGTCCATCACAACCGAAGAAATGTGATTAAGTCCCTAACATGGTTACGCATAAGATATGCATGTCTTTGTAACCGGATATGATCCATGGGTAAACTCCGGAGCTTGGACTAAAGATTTTTTCGTAGCAAATACCTTTAAGAGATTTTTGATCCAAGCTTCAATGACCCACCACGACTAGAGAGGTGCGATGGGTTTAGGAAAGTGGATCGTCACAATTTGAGCTTCTCTGGCAACAGTAAAAGGCCGGCACACCATAGCCGATGAGATATGGTTGAGCAACAAACTTTTACCGTTCAATGATAGGTACCTGTCGAACGGGGTGTGAGTTGCAACATCCGTGGAGCTTGGTTCAAAGATTTCTTAGTAGTTCCCTCAACACAAAAATAATAGTTGGAAAATTCAAATGGCAAAGCACGCAACAAATTCCTTGTTGGATTTGTGTCGCTTCGGCATCTCGCTGAAGAACGAACAAACCGATACCGCAGCACGTGAACTGTCCAGCTATGTCATCGCTCATAGCTTGCTGGACTATGAGACCTCACTGCCTGCAATCCTCGAAGAACGTGTCGCTCTGCTGAACGACGCAATCGCCGATCAAGCAGCAGGCACCGGTCGCTATCCACAAGACATCGTCGAGGAAGAAGAGGAAGCTGAAGAGCCGACTCCAACCGACGACGATCCGAAGGTGGCATGATGACCGACGTTCTCAAATTCGGTCCGGCGATTATCCACCCAGCTGCGATTCGTGAAGTCTTCGTCGAAGAAGGCACCATGACCGTCCACGTCATTACCGAGGTCTCGCGTTTCGAAAAAGATTGTGACTCCGAAGAGCAGGCTCTGGCTACGGTCAATAAGATCGCGGAATACTTGAACATCGTCGAAGAAATCTAATGGACGCACGAGCTCTGTTCAAGAAGCTCGTGAGTGACGCGAAGAAGCCATACACTGAATCCGTGGAACAGAATCCACGGCCAATCATGTCATATGGCTCGCAACGTCCACACGAGTTCGAAAAAGGCAAGAAGATCGATGGTCCTTATGCTCGCCTCACTGACGAGTACATCGACAGTCTCGAAGACACAGCTCTCGAAACCGAGATGGTCCTCTTCATCACCCGCTGCTTCCGCCAAAGGTAATATGGACGCGATTTACATTGCGATGTACAACTACGGTTCGTACGACAGCTACACCGAAGTTCGTCTTCGCGCATTCCCGACGTTTGCTGAAGCTGAAGCACACTGCCACGAGCACAACGCTGCGTACATTCGCGACGTCGACCTCAGTGCCGCTGTGGTGCAAGGTATGTACCTCTGGCGTGAAAAGAATCCACACCCGGTTCCAGTACAAACCGCCATGAAGATGCCGGAGTGGAAAGGCAAAAAGGGTAGCAAGAAGAATGCACCACCACACGAACTGCAAGCGTTCAAGAAGCTCGAGAACGAAGCGCGTGCAGAATACCAACGCGTCGGCGAACTAAACCAAAAGAATCGCGATGAATGGCATGCGCAGTCGATCATCGAGACCAAGCAGTTGATGACCGAAGCAGGCTACACTCCTGAAGAAGTCGAAGCTCGCGAATCACCGATGTGGCATTCGACCCACGACGAACGCAGTTACGAAGTCGAAGAACTTCCATTTGGAGCGGTAAAATGAAAACTTTCGCAATCATTGCGCTGATCATCTTCCTCATGTCGATGGTCGCAGCAGGTCCGGTCTTTATGTTCGCTTGGCTGTTGTCCATGCGCTTCTTCATCATCGGTGTAATCTGCTTCGCACTCGGCTACTACTTCGGAAAGAAACGATGACCTTCAAAAAACTCCCGTTAGACGAGAACAACCGCATGTTGCGGATTGGCTTTGGTAAGAACAACGGCAATTGGTTCTTCCGTATTGACCTCTGGTTCGCCGGCTTCCGCATCACGAAGTAAAAGTTATACCCATCAGGCCGAGGTAGCACTAGGCTGGTGATAGCAACCCTCTTCGAGAAACACTTGCCGTAGGCGTATTGCAAGTAACTTACGTAGAGGCGGGCTAGTTGTCAAGACGGTGCGTGTGGCTCGCAACCACATAGTCAGGCACACCATACGATGGGTCCTAAAATCTCAAACACAAAAATAATATGCCGCAGATGCGTAAGGGCTATATCATGCCCCGACTTCCGAAGTCGCTATTCTCTGGTCCAGCTGAACCGAGGCCAGAGAAGAAAGAACGTAAGCGTACTGGTGTAATCAAGTATCCGGATGAGATGATCATCAAGATGCGGACGATGTACCAGAAAGAAGGTAAGACAATGAAGGATGTCATTGCTGCTTATCCAGACATCAACGAAAATTACATCCGCAACATTCTGAACTATATGGTTCGTGGCAACCTCATAGTTTGGTAAGAATTCGAAGTACCTTATTTCCACCACCATGCACAAAGATTACAGCCGGCGTCTCATGAGTGGTGAATCAGATTCAAGGTATGACGTTTAGTGGTAGCAAATAGCCCGTCATGACTCAGATACTTCCGTAGGTCATGACCAACGTATACGATCGACTAGGGACCAACCGATGTCGAAGGGTTAGGGAAGTACTGCCACTTCACTATTCGGCTAGTGCGAGTCTACCTCGAGTAACACAGCCTTCTAAACGGACAGCCATGGCTGTCCGTTCCCGCATCTATGGCCACATTAACAGACCTCATTACAAACTTCGGCGATGTCATTCGCCTCAACGATCCAAACTTCAATCTTCAGCACATGACAAATGTGCTCGATACAAGTCCTCATTGGAAGCAATACAATCCACGCAAGAACATTAATCGATATGGCCTTTCGGTCACCTCGCTTGATGGCGGATACTCTGGTGTTCCGGACTTGGACAGCCTTCGTGAATACAACAAGATCAACGGCGCCACGTATGGTGAAAGCGTCTTCAAGACTCGCACGCCAATTGTCGATGAACTTGGCTTAGGACCATTTCTTGACATATGGGGTCGGCACTTGGGTCGCTCACACTTCCTGAGACTCGACAAGGGCGGCTTCTTCCCTCCTCATAGAGATAATGGCATCGCGCTCCCGCCGCGAACTGTACGTATCCTGGTGCCAATACGATGGCAATACAATCATGCCGTCTGGATTCAGGATGGTAAGCTTCTTCATTTGGAAGAAGGTCGACCATACTTCATCAACACCAGCAAGGAACATTCGGTGTTCTCGTACACAGATGGATCGATCCTTTTGGTACTCAATGTCATGACCGGCCCAGAAACATTGCACGCCCTCCTCTCTAACGCTAATACGCTCTAAATGGCCGCCATAAATACGAGTCAACAAACATTGGCTCGTTATGCAACGCATCATTCATACCCATCAAAATCCTCTCCTTGAAAACTTCGAAACCCTTCACCAACCAAAACCTGAAAAGTACTCTGGCTTCATCTATCTTTGGAAGTGTATCCCAGAAGATATGTTTTATGTCGGAAGTCACAAAGGCATTATTCATGATGACTATCGTGGTTCTGGAAAGCGTTTTAAGAAAGTATTCGAATATTATGGAATCACTCAATTCAAAAGGGTTATTTTAGAATACGTCGAAGACGAAAATGAGTTGAAGAAAAAAGAACAACAGTGGATGAATAAGTTCCGTGCGAAACAATCTTCCAGGTTCTACAACACCAATAATGTGGTTGCGGCTTTAGCCGTATGATATAATTTTTCCACACCGTAACACAAAAATAATAGGACAACTCTAATGAACTTTTTTACCTTTGCAACTATTGTTGCAGTATGGATTATCGGCGCACAAACCGATGCCATGTTCCTCGCATTCTTCTTGTCGCTAGCAATCCTCCATGTCGCATCGGAAGGTGGCTTCGACGATAAAGATGAAGATGAAGACGATGATGTCGAAGACGACTATGCGGAAGAACGCTCCTATCCTCAAGTCGTAACTTCCGGACCAGCGTTTCCTGCCAACGGCGTGGAAAACCAACTGCACTTCCTAGAAGAACCAAACAGTGTCGGTGTGTTCAGCTACAACACCCGAACTCATTCGTGGGACCCAGTCGGCGAAGTTCCCTACCCGGCCGACCACAAACCCGAACAAGTAGCAACCATCGTTCTGGACAAGAACGTCGCTTAACCACACAAATCTAATATCATGACTATCGCAAAGAATCTTTTCCAATTCCGTTTCGACGGTGGCAAATGGCAAGACATCGAGTTCCAAGCTTCGGGTCTTCGCCTGATTGCTGCAGCAGTGACCTCGACAGTCGGTGCTCGTCACCCATCCGTCGCCTTCCCAGAACTGTACGAAATGATTCTGTTGAATCACAACGCGACGGTTGGTCAAGACCCGAGCATCAAGGCGATCGAAGCCATGAAGTTCGAAGTCGTGTCCCATCAAGACGACGTACTGAAAGTGTCCTACGAATTCACGATTCGTACTGGCACCAAGGACGAGACCGAGATCGCAGTCAAGGCTCGGAACCTGTATAACCGTCGTTCGGAAGCGAAGCGTCGTGAAATCGCGCTGTACCCACATCATGAACCGCGCCTGATCAAGAGCGGCTTCACGGTGATGCCAGGCAACTAAGCCGATCTACTCGAAAGGGCGTGATGATAAATAAGTCATCACGCCCTTTCGGGCATTCTAAGGAAATATCATGGCAAAGAAAAACGGCGTTATCAAAATTCGTCTGGTCTCCACTGCGGACACTGGGCACTTCTACACTACCACAAAGAATCAACGCAATCATCCAGAGAAACTCGAACTCATGAAGTTTGATCCGGTTGCACGTAAGCATGTTCTCTACCGCGAAGCAAAGATCAAATAATCGTTGTTGAAATCAGCAGGCGTTTGGATGCTCATTGTATAATTTCTCTTATGGAAATTCAAACGCCCGCTATCGTATTCCCAGCCATTTCGATGTTGCTGGTTGCATACACAAATCGCTTCATGGTCATCTCTCAGCGTATCCGTACGCTTCACGAGAAGTACGCAAAAACGTCAACCGAGCAGGTACTGCAACAGTTGGCGAACTTCAGACAACGTCTCACCCTGATCAAATGGATGCAGGCGACTGGAGTGGTATCGTTCCTAATATGTACCCTGGCCATCCTGATGATCCTCCTGGACTTCCTTCCCATCCATGTGGTGAGAGCATTCGGAACGAGTCTCGTGTTCCTAGGCGCGTCCCTGGTGCTTGCCTTTCAGGAAATTATTATCAGCACCAAGGCGATCGAAATCGAACTGCAAAGTATCGAAGATGACCTTGAAAAGGTCGATGTGTAAAAGTTGTAACGCCTAAGGTCTGATGACATTTAGGCGCTATAAATAAAACTATCGACGGTGCGGCAACGAAACATACGCACAATTGATACAGATTATTACGTGTTCAATTCTCCTGAAAACGCATTAAACATTTATAATGCTTTCATTGAGTCGCATAACACAACAACGAGTTCGTCGTAGAAATTCTTCGACTTACTATAAATAGAATTAACAACACCATTACTTGAGAGCAATCTTACTATCATGACCTTCGCAACCATTATTAACCGCCAAGCTAAACCGGCTCAACGTGCAACCCGCACAGTTGTCGTCGCGTTTGCACCTGCGTTTAATATGAATGCACCGAAGCATGATGACCGCTCACAAGCCTTATCGGGGATTATTCTGAAGATTTAAGATCACAGAAAAATCTAAGTAGTATCCGATAAGGCGAATCCAAAAGGTTCGCCTTTTTTGTTGTCCAAAAGAATTATAGGAGTGTGGCGAAATTGGCTAGACGCACCTGGTTTTGACCCAGGCGGACGAAATAGTCCTTGTAGGTTCGAGTCCTACCACTTCTGCCAGAAATAACTGTTGGGGTATAGCTTAATTGGTAGAGCACTAGACTTTGACTCTAGTTGCCACGGTTCGAATCCGTGTACCCCTGCCAAATCATATGGTGACGTAGTTCAGTTGGTAGAACGCTACACTCATAACGTAGTCGTCGCGAGTTCGATTCTCGCTGTCACCACCAAACTTACAAATGGAGGATGCTATGACATCGCTAAACGCAACCAAGGTAAACCTAAGCTAACCATCAATGGTGTTAGCAACAAATTCAAACGTATGTGTGAAGTATATCGAATCTTTGCACGACATTGGGAACATGTTCTAGACTTCAGCGACGATGCTTGCGTCGAGCTGTTTAACTCCGAATCTTACGGAGGACGTGTTAATCCAAAGAATGGTTTCAGCGTTGGCAAGACATATCTGAATGTCCACGTCAAAATGTGGAAAGAGGATATCGAGTCAGGCATTCTGCGTAAGCACGAATTGTATGAAGAAGGTTTGTTTCCACATTGGTGGTTAGATTCAATCTTCAAGAAGTAATATGGGCTGCTAGTATAATGGGATTACACTGGCCTTGCACGTCGAAGATCGGGGTTCGATCCCCCGGCGGTCCACCACGTTAGAGCATTGGGACGTTAAATGCTCCAGGTTATCTGCAAGGATGCCAACTAACTCACCATAGTAAACTGGATAATACACTTCGCTACGAACGAAGAGGACCTGGTTCGATTCCAGGTGGTGGGTCCCGCCAGATTTGATCAGGAAAACTGCGTGCTGATCTTTGACATAACATCCACAGGGGAATTTGATGTTTGTTTGGCACCAAATCGGTGATGAGCTAGTGGGGTCATTCAGCGTACGCCTGAAGAGCGTAAGAACTTGGTTCGAGTCCAAGATCACCGACCGAATTTCGATGGTGTTAGTAGTGTAATGGTTAGCACGGAAGACTGTGAATCTTTCAGTGAGGGTTCGAACCCCTTCTTTCACCCCAAACAATTCTCCAGTAGCTCAGTTGGTAGAGCGCTTGACTGTTAATCAAGTGGTCGTTGGTTCGAAGCCAGCCTGGGGAGCCAAACGTAGTAAAACGAAATGCCTGGTTGGAGTGAGAGGTTAACCGTCATCCTTACAAGATGAATTATGCTGGTTCGAGTCCAGCACTAGGCACCAGCAGTACAAACAACAATTCCGGTAGAGCAAGCAGGGTGTAAGCGGCTGACTGTTAATCAGCATAGAGCGTGGTTCGATCCCACGTACCGGAGCCATATAGAAAGATTTGATCATGACGCTAAAGCAACGTGTTTCCGGAGTAGTTCGGTTTGTCCGGTTCAGTAACACCGACAAGAAAAAAGAATTGATTTACGTTTGCGAAGACGGCTTCGAATTCCCAGTACCGATGGTTGATACCGAAGGTGCAGAGTTCAAAGCAGAAGACAAAGGAATGTTCTTCATGAGATGGATTCGCAAACACATGTCCATGCTTGAAACTGCGAAAGCGGAGTAAGAAAAATGGGAGCGTAAATACTCCCAACATCAGTGGTTAGGCTAGTCAGGTTTAAGTCACTCGGTCTGGACCCGAGAAATCGGAGGTTCGAATCCTCCACCACTGACCAGAAATTCAATGCACGATTATTTCAGCGGTAGAAGGCTTCCATGACTCGGAAGAGGTCGTTGGTTCGATCCCAACATCGTGTACCAGGTATGTTTGAATGTGATTTCTAGATAACGCAGTTTGCTATGATGTTCTAGACAGATAGCAATTTGTCATCATACCGCCATCGGAGATTAGCACAGCCTGGTAGTGCGCTTGGTTTGGGACCAAGAGGTCGTAGGTTCGAATCCTACATCTCCGACCAGCAACAACAAGATAGTCGGGAAGCTTAAGTGGCATAAGCGTACGCTTGATAAGCGTGAGATATCGGGTTCGAATCCCGAACCGACTACCAAATCTGCCGCAGTGATAATAGCGGACGCCGGAGCTAGTAACCGGACACTTGGCAGTTAGCTCAGCTGGTAGAGCAAACGACCGATAATCGTTAGGTCGAGGGTTCGATTCCCTCACTGCCAACCAAACTTACAGCTTACCTTCGAGACGCATCTTCGTGATCATGTCATCGAATGGGATGATACTCAAAGTCGACGTGATACGGAACTGCGAATCTGCTGGATATTCAGCAGTGACCATCGCAAACTCTGGCCAATCGCGCAGCGCAATCTTCTCGCGACCTTTAACGGTCCAGTTACGGAGGATGAAGTTATAGATCGTTACCCAACGACCTTTGATCTTGACATCCAACGAACGTGCATAGTCGATGTCAGGAAAATCGTCTTTCTTCAATTTGCCGAGGGTCATGATATGTAGTTCCAAGTGCGTTGTCGATAGAAGCATAATATCAAGTTTTCTTGAAGTTGTAAAACAATTTATGGGGTGTAAGCTTTTATGGCGAAGCACTCGGCTCTTAACCGAAAGAACAGGGTTCGATTCCCTGCCACCCCACCGATCTTTGATCAGATTGCCGTAAGGCATGAAACGGAGCTTAGGCCGATCGGCATTAGGCACTTGGCTTTTAACCAAGCATTGGTGGGTTCGATTCCCACAGGCTCCACCAACAATATGCACGCGTAGCTCAGACGGTAGAGCGCTACCCTGAAAAGGTAGGCGTCACTGGTTCGATTCCAGTCGTGTGCACCAATGCTGACATAGCTCAATCTGGCGGAGCACTTCCCTGGTATGGAAGAGGTTACTGGTTCGATTCCAGTTGTCAGCACCAATGGCTTATTCGTATATGGGTATTACCTACGCCTGTCCAGCGTATGAAGCGAGTTCGAGTCTCGCATAGGTCGCCAACGTGTTTGTAGCTCAGATGGTAGAGCGGGGTGATATGAAAGCCTGCGTCGCAGTTTCGAAACCTGCCGAACACACCATTACGGTCCAGTAGCTCAATCGGGAGAGCGTTTGATTGTCAATCAAAAGGTAGCGGGTTCGAAACCCGTCTGGGCCGCCAAGTATGCCGTATTAGCTCAGCTGGAAGAGCGCCGCCTTTGTAACGCGGATGTCGTGGGTTCGAATCCTACATGCGGCACCAATAAAAGTGGCGAGTGGAATCTCCGAAGACCACTCGCCGAAAACTACGTAGATGGACACTGCTAACTGCTTCACAGTTCTCGATAAACACCTCCTTTTCCTGTGCCGATGATTCATACTAACCCTTTAGGCGAAGTATGTATTGACGAAGGTCAATTTCCTAGTGGCAATAAAAAAGGGACACCACCTCACGATGATGTCCCAAGCCCTTGTAACGTGAATTGCGGAGTACAGCAGGCTTACGAAGCCTTGGCATTCCCGGTAGCAGAAGCACGACCAGCTTGCTTCGAACGATCTGGATCGGAAGGACGTTGATCTTCATTGCCCTTGAGACGAGCATCGTGAGCCGAGTCTTGCACTTGACCACGCCCGTCCATGACGCCTTGACCACCACGGGCCGAGCGGCGCTGATGGCCGACGAAGAAGCGGGAGATTGCACTGACTTCGTCTTCGGACATGACACGTTCCTTGATCCCGTTGCCGGAAATCTTGATGACCTGTTCACCCTGATCCATGGTTTCTTCGTAGATGACGCCTTCGACATTCAGACGACGTGCTACTTCGACTTCCACCTGGATGGTGCCGCTACCCGACGAATTGCCTGCGTTGCTGCTTTGACGATTACCTGCCATGATGACCTCCAAAAGGTTAATTAAAGGAAATTTCCTTCAGTAATCAATACGGTAATTCGCATCGATGAGTCCATTATACGGATGGAGTCACACTCGCTCTGTGCTCCATTTAACATAGCGAGGAAATTTCGCTTGAATTAAAACAATGCTGACGTAGCTCAATTGGTAGAGCACTTCCCTGGTATGGAAGAGGTCACTGGTTCGATTCCAGTTGTCAGCACCAAATAACTTAAAACAACCCCTACATAACTCTTTAATTTTTCATAGGTGCTCCGATGTCAACTACAGCCGATCAATCTTTAATCGAACGACTAAATTACGCAGTAAAGCTATCAGAGCAACTTCGTGTCTCCGTGGAAACATGGGCAGCTGCCAACGAACAGAGACACACCGAAAATAAAGGATTATCGTATGAACTCCACCCTAGCCTCCAAATTCCTAACTAACACTGACGACACTGGTCGCTTCATTGTTCACTCCAAACGAACTGGCAAAACATACTACGTCGAACCGATCGACAATCGCAACAAGACTGATTGGACTCAATGGGGTTCGATCGATCCAGCGACAGGCAAGATGATGAATAAACCTGGCTTCCGTAAGTATCACGGTGCAATCGATGAAACTGAAAGTCTCATTACTCCAGAGAATGGTTTCAAGAACATCACCACGCTTGAGCCTGGTACAAGTCCTCTTGCTTACATCGATATTCTCGATGCTAAGTATCCGAACGCATAAAGAAAAGCCACCGCAAGGTGGCTTTTTTGTTTCTCAAAATATATTTCACAAAAGTTGTTTACATTCGTGGAATCATGGGGTACGATAGCTATACCACTTAATTATTGAAAGGAACTTCGACATGGCAACTGGCCTCCCTGGCAAAATCATTGCTGCAATTCAAAAAGATGTGCAGCGTGACATGAAAGCCAAGAAAACTCCGTGGCAAGGCTTCGGCCCAATCGCGGAAGGAAGCCTGACCAAGTCTGGCACCGGTGCAGTCGTGGCATGGCGTTTCGCTAGCACGGCACATGGCACCAAGTGCGGATACATGGTCGGCGGCTATGTCAAGACCGAAGATGGCTGGCGTCAAGTCGGCGACATCAAGGCTGCGACCGGTTACGATGCCAACTCCCAGCTCGGCGTCGAAGCGACCATCCGCGCGATGGTCAAGATCGTTGCGGAAGCCGAAGCCGAAAAGGTGCCAGCGTGAACGCCCGTGACTTAGGCTATCAAGCCTATACCGACGGAGACTCGATCGACGACAATCCGTACAAATACGGCTCCGCTGACTGGAATGACTGGGTCGAAGGTTTCCAGCAAGCCGAGGAAGAAGACGCATAACTTCTTCAACAGAAACAAAAAAGGCTCCCAATTGGGAGCCTTTTTGCATTGCACTTCTAAATTAAGCTAGAGTACCGACGAAAGTAAACTGAACGTTATTTAGAGTTGCGTCTGGGGTCGCTGGTGCGACGATCGCCATGACTGCACCTGGTTCATAAGTAACCGGAGCTGTGCTAGCGAAGACGCCTGGTTCGTTATTTGCGGAGAAGGTTAGGGTACCAACTTGTGTACCATTCTTGCGCACGACAAATACAGTTGTGCCAGTCGGCACGGTCGATGCCACTGCACGGCTACCAGCAAAGTTTGTCGGTAGAGTGAATGCGCGAACCGAAACAAAACGCATCACAATAGCAGATGCCGTTGGCTTGCTTAGGATCGAACCAGCGATGTCGTAAGGGATCGCAGACTTGTCTAGCGATAGAGTTACGTCGCCGATTTGACCGCCACCAAGAAGACCAGCACCAGCGACAACAGCAGTGATGTCACCTGAAACCCAGGTTGAGGTTGAAGCATTGTACCAGTATTGACCAGGTGCATAGCTACCAGAAGTCGCGGTCAAACGGAAGTTTTGACCGTCCATCGGTGATGCTGGGAAGGTAGTACCAGAAGCGATTTTTAGATTGTTGACGGAAGAACCGTCGACGAGTGTTAGGCCATCATTAAGCATGAATCTTCTCCATAAGAATTATTTTTTGCGCGTGGGATCAAGCCCATCTTTGTTATAAGTCTTATTTATGTTCTTGGAGAAGTTTCTCTTGTGATTACAAGTCTCGCGTAATGAACTTGCCACGACGCTCGTAAAGAAGAGTTTTGACTCCGTGCTCTTTCAACAAAGCCATGACTTGAGTATAAGCGGCTTTATCGAAATTGCCTAGTGCTCCGGAAATATATGCCGTGGTATCACTCAAGTGAGTGATGGTCATAATTCCGATATATGGTACGCGATTTTCATACCCGTCAGGCTGATCATAGAAACGAATCGTGCTGACATGCGGGGTAAGGCTTAGGTAAAGCATACTGGCTCCGATAACGATTACGTTACCAGTATTTATCAATCCGTTGAGAATTTACGTGTCGGAGCGGTCATCAGGAATCGAACCTGAAGTCAGCCAATTTGAGGTAGGCTCATGCATTGCCATATGCTAATACCGCTTATAGGCGGCGTCCTAGGACGCCTAGAGATTACCAATCGCCATCATCATCATAGTCTCCCCACATTTCTTCGTCCATCCCGTATGGATCAACAAAAACTGGAATATCACCACGTGCCATAATGTTGTCTGGGGTTAAGTCGTTGTACCCAAGTTGGAGTAGTTTCAAGTATGTAGCGACAAATGACTTATTGTTAGTCAAGAACTTTGCTGGACCAGGTTTGATTTCGTCGATATAAAACTTGGCTGCATTTTCTGGAGTAAGAGCAAGCTCGAGGAAGGATTTAGCATCCATCTTCTTAATATCGTCCAGCGTTGTGCTAAACTTCACCGCGGTCAATAGTTCAAGCGCATCTTCAAAATTCGAATCGGTGACGGGCTTCAAACGTTCCAGCTTTAGGACCTTGACATCGCCTTGCTTACCGCCGTATGTGACGTTCTCGATGACGCGTAGCTTGCCTAAGACCTTCATCACGTGAGGATTATCCTGCATCTTGAGTGCTTCCTTTAGCCACTTTTCGTAGCCAGCGTCGCGACTCCATACTCGGTAAACATACTTGCCATTCTTTGAAGGAATGACGTAGGCTTGTTGGCCGCTAAACAATTCTCGCCCATGAGCCTTAGCTAGTCGTTCGACCGCATCCTTCAAATCGCCTTTCTTGCCAGCAGAATCTAAAATCTCAAATAGCTTCATGTCATCCTTAGTGTGTGATGATCCACTTATGTGAATCATGCTTGGCTTTCATCTTAGCCCAGAAGGTATTACTCATGCTCACCATATCGGTCTCAGGGCCATCATGATCACGGACTTTGATAGTCATAGTGTCCGGAAGGGTGGCGACCAAGGTTTCAACGAAGCGAGTACCAAGTCCATGATTTTTGAGGCTATCATCAAGATAGAAATTATCAAGGAAAATGAAATCAGAATGAATCCATAGGTCGAATTCAATCTGTTCATTGGTGTGATGCTTGGCGTAGATGTGTTCGCCTTTGCTGTTTAGGTCAACAGGCTTTTGAAAGGACTTTTGGCAAAAGTCGCGCAAGTTCTTAAGCATCTGCTTACGAAGCTCGGCGATCTGGGCCGTAGATAGGTCTTTGATTTCTTGAAGCAACATTTTGGGATTTCCGATTATGTTATTGTTTTATTTATCGGATGATATACGAAAAGACGATGTCATCAATTAAGATAACATCGTCTTAGAATTTGGTGGCGAGTACCGGACTCGAACCGGTGACCAAGAGATTTGAAGTTTCCTGCTCTAACCAACTGAGCTAACTCGCCGTTTTTGTTTCTGCATCTACCGACGTTGTGTTTGTCGATAGATGCATTATATCTTACGCCATCGAAAGTAGTACTTGAATTATGAAGGACGGTATTCGAATTCGTACACGCCATTCACCGCAACTTGCTTACCATTCACGAGGACCGGATAGTAGTTGCACGACTTCATCGTAGCATTCACTGGACCAGTGATTCCGGGTTCCGCGAACCATTGCTCACTCACGCCCCATGTAGGAGCGTTCCAGTTCTTGATTGATTCACGAACCGCAGCTTCAAGCGACATTTGCTGATGTTCTTTGTGATACTCCGACCACACTGTCATCTTGCGCGGCTCTGGCTTCTTCTGTTCTTCCGGCTTCCCGGCAACAGCATGTTTCTGCTCTTTAGGTTTCTTTGACATGTCAGTATTCGATTTTCTCTCCGCATGCCTCGAGGGCGCACGCTAATGTCATGAGCAACGTATTCAGCTTCGCCGCGGATGCAACAAAGTCGGTCGTGTGACGCATGACATTCTCGTCTACGTAGGTGGTGTAGGGTTCGTGGGTGAAGGCGTTGCTGAGAATTTCAGCATTGCGGCTCATGAACATGCGAGCAGCGATTTGCTGGTTCTGAGCCTCGGTGATGGCAGTAATCAGGCAGCGAATGGCCGGATTGGTTTCGACATACTTCTGCTTGGCCAACTCGACTAATTCAGTCTTGGTTGTCATGCTTACTCCGTATATTGGATGCGGGCTGAAGAATCGAACTTCATCCCATCGTGGCTTATGAGACCAGAGTCCACCATTGGAACCCGCATTAGATTAAAAGGAAATGGTTGCGGGAGGTGGATTCGAACCACCGACCTCTAGCTTATGAGGCTAGTGAGATGACCAGGCTTCTCTATCCCGCAATTGATAAATGAATTATATTTCGCAGCAACGATTTGAGGAGAATCGCGCACTTGAATGTTTTATTTATAACGCGAAAATGGGAGCCATTGGCTCCCATTACTGATTTAATGTATCAGATTGTTACCAGTGCTTCTTCGCTGAACGGAAAGCGATCGCCGTATTGCCCAGGAGGGCTTTAGGGATCGCAACCCCAACGAGGAGTATGTTGATTGCTGTGATCGGGATGATGCTCGCTGCGATCGCCAGGCGGCGTACGAAGGTGTTCTTGATCTTACTGACACGGACCAGGATGGCGCCGTCGTCGATCAGATTCTTGTCGGCAATCTTGCCGGCCTCGCCGATCAACTCGATAGGGTCGACGTAGATCACCGGGATGCGGTTCACCTTCGCGATCTGGATTTCGCCAGCAACGCCGGAAGATTTATCCCAGCCAGGAATCTTGATGATGATCAGCACGTTGCATTTCTCGAGCATGACCGTGGAGTAATCACCCCAGTACTTCCAGTCGCCGGGAATGTCGGCATCGTGTTTGCGGACACCATCCATGAGGAGCGGCGAGCAAACCTTGATACCGCGGCGAGTCAGCGAAGCCAGGCACATCATGAAGACTCGCATACGTTCGGCGATCATCGCCTTATCTTCCGTGCCGTCTGCGTTGAGCGCGGTGTATGGAGCTCCGGCATAGGCCAGGTCCATATTGCCAATATCTTGCAAATCCATCTTATTTTGCTTTCTTAAAAGTATCGTTGTTGAATTCTTGGTAGCGGCCCATGCCACTCCAGGTGTAGAACTTGTCGCCGATCTGGAGAATGTCGCCGCGCTCGAACGAGGTGCTGTACAGACCAAACGACCGGATCAAGTCACGAGCTTCGCCGTTTGGTGACCAGTATTCACCCTGCAGGTAGCCACCATAGGTGTATGCATCGTAATCTGGGTTGCCGGCGATCGAGCCGATCATGACGTGGGTCTTCTCGAGATTGTTCAGGTCGACAATGTCATTACCTTCCACCTCGACAGCGAACTTGATTCCCATGCTGAGGGCACGGTGGAATTCATCCTTCACGTACCACACCTTGACGGCGTCGCCTTCAGCGAACATCGGGTTGATGTGTTGGGCATCGTTCAAGGTACGGTACATGTTATTTCCTTCAAGTTCGTTGTCGATAGATGCATTCTACACAGACTTTAAGTATTTGTACAACTTTTTGAGTGGCCACGAATAAATATGATGTTAACAACAAAGGATTAACATGCCACTTATTCTATGCCATCCGTATACGTTCAAGCTGAACGATTTTAATAGTGTCACCACCAAACTGCTCATGAGTTTAACCGGACTCACGAATAACAAAGTCGTTGACTCTGTTACAGGCGCCGGAGTAACAAGCCCATTCTCTCGTTCCGAAATTGCACTAAGTACCGAGAAAGCAAAAAGCGGTACTACGAGTCTAAAAACCACCGCTAAGAAGGATGTGCTTTATACTGCACAAACTACCCCATTCTACTTCCCGGGCGATTTCACAATCGAATTTTTCGCATACCCAACCGAATATTTCACAGGAAACCTGTTCAACATTGGCGGCATGGTAAATGTGAGCTGGCAAAGCCAGAGTATGTATGTCGACGGCACAGGCTATCTACACTACTGCGCGTTTAGTAATCCTTCGACGGGCGGTAATTCACCATCGACAACTATCGCTAATGAAATCAAAGTCTCGAAGCCGATGATCCTCGATGCTTGGAATCACGTCGCTATTACTCGCCAAGGGAACCAGTATTCCGTGTATTTAAACGGCGAACGAGTATTAGCAATCACAAGTTCCCTAACCCCGTTCCAGCCGACGTATTACACGATGTTGGCCAACTTCCCAACTTCATCTCAACTTAACTTTGCCGATCAAGCTCACAACTTCAATGGCTATATCGACAATTGGCGCGTGACCAAAGGCGTTGCTCGTTACGCCGGCGCTACATATTCGGTTCCGGTTACTCCGTTCGGAACCACCGTTGCGACCGACCCAAGTTGGAATAGCGTCACGTCATTCATTGACTTCGAAACCAAGAATGCATCACAGGAGCCGGTGGATGCTAAATTGGGTGCTTGGGTGTTTTCACGTGAAGCAGCTAAGGCATATGTGTTTAAAGGTCTACGCCCACAGCAAGATTTGCCAGCACTTTACTGCGGCCCAGGCACACAGACGCTAAATGCACCATCACCGGTCGTTCTCGGAACCGATGACTTTACCGCAGAGATTTGGTATCACTCGACCACCGCTGATGGCATTTACAAAAACTTGTTCGGCAATCGAAAACGCATCTTCGAAACAACAAGCGGTTTCTCGGTTGGCGTTATTAACTCGCAAGTTTATTGCTACGCGGATAAGTTCCTAATTCCTGCTAGTGGCACATTAAGCAAGACCACTTGGAATCATATTGCCTTGGTTCGTCAAAACGGCATGATGACGTTGTATTTGAATGGTGTGGCGGTAGGTAATTATTCAGCTACAGTCTATAATTTTACCGATGCGATCTTCGGTGTGGGTTCTGACCCAGTTGGCACATCAAACCAAAATACAGTTGAGGCCTATCTAAGCGATTTTTGTATTTCGACTGGCGCTAAGTATGAGGCGAACTTTACTCCATCCAGTGTACCGATTACCGTAGTAACCTAAATAAAATGGGACCTCAATTGAGGTCCCATTTTTATTTGATGCGCTTCAGGTGATTCGTTTTCTTTACTGGAATCGGAGCGGCTGGAGGTGCAGGCATCGCCATTGGTTCCAAGACCTTCGGAGCTTCAGAGCCATCAGGATTGTCGACATCATTGCTCGACAAGGTACCGATCAGGTCAGCGTTCTTGAACGCGACACTGGTGGGCATTGCACCGAGAGGCCAGTCGATCGCATCAATCTGGATTTCATGGGTCAATGGCTGTTGCGTAAACATTTGATATGCAACATGGCCATTGTGCTTGATGATCATTCCCATGACCTTCAGCTTCTCGTCCCGTTCTTGAATTTCTTTAGTGGTAGTCATAGTAGGTAGGTAGATGCGACAAAAGTATTATATCCATTCGGACATAATACTTTCTGTATGCTGCGCTTGAAATTACTCGACAGTCGCTGTACGCTTCTCGACAAGAAGTCGATCCGTGATCAGCTCGTATTGGAACTTCAGGAAAGTCTCGATGTTATAGAACGCGTCCATGTACTTGGCATGCTTCTTGCGTGCTCGTTTGAGCATTGGCAGGAAGTAGTCACGAACTTCTGCGGCATAACGATCTTGCTTCTCTAGTGAGAAGTTACCACGCTTCATCGATTGGAAGTTGTTGATGCGGTCAGCACCCTTCACGATTGCAGCTAGAACATTTGATGGCAGTGCAGCGAAGTATTCAGCGAGTGACTGATGGCGATGCTTGTTCAGCAACATGATCGCTTCAGCACGTGCCGTACCGTAGGACTCCAGCTTACCCATTGGGATTTGGAATGGATAATCTTCATCGGTATCGTGCAACAGCGCAACGATGATCGCTCCTTCAAGGTCCTCAATGCCTTTCAGCGTGAGGATGTACTTCGCGATTTCGAGCTGATGCTGGAACTCTGGAGTCAGACCATCCTTCCTCATTCCGCTGTGGATTTCGCGAGCGTATTCCAACGCATCGAGTGCATCGAAGAAGCCCATGCCATGAAGACGGAACTTGAGTGCGATGTACAGCTTACTGAACTTGTCAGTCATTTTTCTTCTCCGTGAATCCGTTGCAGCTTACGAGCCACGCAGGATCAAAATTAATTGGGTGCATAAACCATCCACTCATGATGCCATGGGGATTGCCTACAACCTTCAGGTTGGATTGTGATACGCCACCCATTCCGAGCATTTGAAGAATGGCCATGACTTCGTCAGCACCACTGGCTTCTGGATGCACGCATCGGGAGTGGGCATCACCCGGAACGTTACGACGGTGCACACATTCGTAGCAGTTCGGCTTAGACATTAGTCAGCCATCCGTTTGGACTTCAGCATGTCGACGAACGCGAACAGCGGATTGCCGGGATTAATAGTCTCGGTAAAGTTGATGTTGTTCTCGACCCAGCTACGAGTGTAGTGAGTGCCGTATTGGTCGGTGACGCGACGCAGGTCATACACTTCTTCAGGCAGCACAACGACGATCGAGGTCATGATTCCTGCCAAAGCTTCGACCGATTCATGGAACACTTCGAACGGGTATCCGCTGTCACGAACCAGGTCCAGGACATGTTGCATCTCGAAGTGCATGCCACCGTTCAGCACGATGAAGGTCTTGTCTTCATCAGCCCATTTAGCAACCATCTTCGATTGCTCGGTTGGTTCGCCAGCGTAGCATTCATACTTGCGGACGAGGTCCACGGCGGCATGGCCGGTTTGGATGCCGGCATGAATGCCTTTGGCCAGGTAGAAGGTGACAAAAGAATACAGACGTAAGTTGCTCATTGATTTTCCATTTCTCGTAGTTGTTGACGAACTGCCATGAGGACTTGCCCGAGGAGATTCAGGCCCACGCCATTGCATACTCCCCAGTTCACATCGTTCCAGGTATTCCCTTCCTCGAGGTACCTGTTACCCGTTGAAAGTAGACGACGCTTCAGATCGGGGTTCTGACTGAACTTCGCAAAGACTGCGTTGTACATTGCGTCGACTTTTACTTCCTCCCAATCTGCGCGAAGCGGAACCGTTTTACCGATCATCTTCGCTTTGGAAGGAGTAGGCGCCATTCGAATCCGAAGTTGTTCTTCTTCATCGAATGTCTTTTGGCACATGAAGCAGTGCTCGGAGCTTTTGTATGTTACGCCTTCAAAAACCAGATCACACATCCAAAAGTTTGAGAGGAACCGATACTCATCTTGGAAGAAAAGGATCGGTGCCTCTGTTGTGCAATTGAATAAGCTGATTAGCTCTTGTCGGAGTTTAAGGATGTTGGAGGTGGACATGCGAGTTCTTCTAATTCTTTTTGTATGTTATCGCGTGCCTTTTGCTCGAACTTCTCGTGCATCACTTCGGTGTGATAGATTCGGTCCTGACCAAGAATCCCTTGCAGGACCTTCATCCGACCTTCTCTCCATTGTTCATCACTAAACATGCCGTATTCACGGCGAGTGTTTGCGACGTACTTTTTGTACACATCTTCTGGTTTGCCGAGGATCATGAGGTCCAGATCGACGACACGTTGCGCGGTGACCAGATGCATTTTGCCCGGATCGGTATGCTTCGTAGCAAGGATGATGTCCATTGCTTCGTCGATGACTTCTTGCTTCACTTTGCAGAAGTAGAGTTTGTGGTGCGCGTTGAGCATGCTCGCGCTGTTCTCCTCGTTTCCGCTAGCCCATGGCAAGTACACAATGTCATGGTACAGAATTGCAAGGAATTCGGCCTCCGTGAAATTGTCATGGAAGTACTTGTCGAAGCCATCGAGCATAGACTCGATGTGATCCATGGTGTGATAGAACCGATGGCCTTCGATATAGTAATTCTTAACGAAGGCACGAACAGCGAGTTGGAGGCCGGTGAGATGCATGATTATGCGGTTGGGAATTTAAACAACGCATGTTGGAACAGCTCGGGACGCTCTTGTTCAGGCTTCACGATTGGTCCAAACTTTGGATTGTCTGTTTGGTTCAGGATGCTGAAGCCCATGCTTGCCAGCGCGTTGATGATCGCGGCAACTGCGTTTTCTTCGCCGGTACCGGAATGTACATCACCGAACGTTGCGCGCACTTTGGCAGCTTCGTCCTGTTCCAGCATGTCTTCGAACAGGATGATCGAGAATTCACGTTGGATGCTGAAGGTTGGATCATCACCAGTCAGGCGCCATTCGTTGAACAGGTCTTCCGTCAGATGAGGATGATCATTCATAAACATCATCACGGTTTCGGCATCGAACATTGGGATTTCGATGATGCCGCCTTCTTTGATGTAGACACGGTCGTCATCGATGAATGCGGTAGTGCTGATGAAACGCTGGACTAGTTGGAACCAAACTTGTAGATTATCGTACATATTATTTTCTTAGAATTGTTGAATGTCAAGGTCGCTGTCAGAGACAATGAAACCTTGAACACTTACGGTTGTGATGTGCTCGAAGTAACCATATGCGGAGTTGTGAAACTTCTGTTTCGTGCCATCCTCCATGGTGAACTCGAAATCGCGGGCATCTTCATCCTTACGGATTTCTTGTGCAGCTTCAGTTGCAAGATTTTGATCCTTGAAGATCGCAATGATGTCACCGTTGCCGCGAGAGGTACCAAATGAATCACCGGAGCTGTACGTCATTGACAAGACGAAAATCTTGTCGCCAACGTTCACTTCGTATGGTACCTCAAATAGATGTGGTGAGAAGTAAGCATCTTTGTTAAGCGTTACTCCAACTACACCGAATTCGCGTTCCGAACTCCATGAGCCGAATTGTTTCTTAGCACGTTTGTGACTAAGAACAGTCGATGATGCCTCAACGAAAACGGTGGTCATAGGCCGAAGAACGGTTTGAGTTGAGCGATGGTCGATTCTGCGCTAGTGTGAAGGATGCCGATGCCGCCAGCTTCACTCCATGCCGAGATCATGTCGATGCGGTCATCGATCAGGATACGACCAGGTGCAGCGTGCAGGTATTTCTGCTTCGATGGCAGGACGATGACTTCCAAGTCGTCACGCAGGTAACGATGCGCCCAGCGAGTCTTTTGCCCAGCGCCATCCTTGATTGTTGGCATACCGGTCAGAACCAGTTGCTCCACTTTCAGGGTGCTGGTGAACTCGAACAGTTCGCGCGAGTCGCTCAGAGGCTTCAGCGATTCGAAGAAGTCGCCTTTGCGATTGATCGCCTTCCACATGTGACGCTTTTCGATTTGGTGCGGAAAGCCACCGGTGATCGCCTTTACGCCGGCTTCAAAGTCGGCATGTACGCCATCGAGGTCGTGGTAGATTCTTGTGATTGGAGTTTTCATATTATTCTTTTTAATTAAGTGTCACGCCTTGGACTTTGCCAAGTTCGACACGCTCTACTGTTTCAAAGCCAAATCTACCGATCACGTCATTAGATTCGACAGGCTTACGTCCCTGGGATCGATCCAACGAGAGAGTGATGTGATAGACCTTCCCATCCTTCCGTTCCCTGGCGCCGTCTACCTCAACGACAAGAGCTTCTAATGAGTCATCGCTCGCGTAACCAACCACGGTGACGTTTGAATCATTAGGAGCTTGAAAGCCGTTAGGTACACCAAATCGTTCTGTCACGTGATGACAGATAACGTCAGGAAACTTAGGTGGAAATTTGCTTAGAAGTTCAGCACGAGCGCGTTGTGATAACACAAACGCGGTGTATGCCATAAACATTCCATATTATTGTTGTTATGGAATGAATTATACTTTTGGGGAGGAGATAAGTGAGCTTCGAGCGAAGCTCACCGTAGAATTTCTAGAGGGACTTATTTGACGATCGGAGTTTTTGCTTCGGCTTCCTTAGCAAGTTGGCCGGCGTACTTCACGATTTTCTTGCGGAACAGATAGGCTTGCTTCGAACTGAAGACTTGGTCGATCTTGACTTGCTGCTTCAGCTCAAGTGCTTGGCGAACACCTTTGGCGATCGCAAGCTTGGCGAGGTTGCACATCAAATCAGCGTCAGCACGAGTGAAGCCGATGCCATTGTCGACCTTCACAGTTTTTTGCTGCTGTTCTTCGGCAGTTTGATTGTCGAAGACAGTGAGGAGACCTTTGAGAGCCCACAGGTCATTTGTTGCCAACTTGTCACGGATGAAATCGATACGTGCTTTTTTCGTTTTCAAATCGTTGAAAGTCATAACAGCTCCAAGAAAGTTTAAGCAGATGATTCATTATACCCAAACTTTCTTGAAGTGTACATCTTTTTAAGTTGATGCGCGGCTTAGTTCAGTGTCAAACTTGTGAGCCATGCTGATGATGGTCTGCGCAATGCTGTCGGTATTCTCGACACCGAGTTCCTTCAGCATCGTCTTGAGCTGGCCTTTGTTCATGTTTGGATCGAACTTGTCAAGCAATGCATCTTTGACTTGTTCGCTTTTACCGTCTTTGAATTCGTCAACGAATTTCTCGACGGCTGCGTCGATTGCTTTGCCGAACGCAGTCTTGAGACGCTCGGTACGAGTGACTGCTTCGTGTAGTTGTTTAATGAGTTCCATGAAAATTCCTTCAAGGTAATAGGGTTATCTTACCAAGAATTAGGTAAGCTGTACATCAGCGTTTTGGACTTCACGTAGGACGTCTTCAAGAGCCATGATGTTCTTGCAGATTTTATAGGTGACCATATCCTGCTTTGGGTTCACTCGAGCATCACGCTGATTTTCGTACCATTCAGCGAACTGACGGACACGATGTTCATTGATGCCGATTGGTGCTAGTGAATCTAGCAAGTGCTGGCGCGATTCCAGCAAGGTGTCGAATAGAGCTTTACGTTGCATTTTCATTCCTTCTTCTAGGCCTAATTGATACGCCTTATTGTTATTTTTCTCGAGCTCAGCAACACGGTTTTCAAGGTCCGTGATGGTCAGCTTGGTCTTGTATGCTTCAACATGCTTGGCAGTGGTCTTCCGAAGAATTTCGCCGCACTCGCGTTCAAGCACACAATCAGGATGCATGCAATATTTATTGCCCTCAATTACGTTGAGCCTTGGCCAACGATGTGGTCGACCAGAAGCACAAGGCTCACCCAGTGCAAGTGATAGTATCTTGTTCCAACTTCTTTTTAAGATATTCAATTACGTTCTCCGGTGCATAATCTTTGACAGCAGTTTCCCAGTTTGCCAAACCAACCAGACCGCGCACAACGCTGCTACTGATGCCAGCGAAACCTTCCTTTGGTGTGAGGAAGACGGTTTGAACTCGCGGGTTGTATTTGTCATTGAATTCCTTGATTTCCATTTCATAGTCATAGTCCTTTGCATTTCGAATGCCGCGAAGCATAAACATGGAGCCATGCTCTTCGGCAACGTCAGCAGTGAGCTGTTTGAAATAGAAGATGACTTCAACGCGATCCCATAGGTCGTGGGTGTGAATCCATTCGTCGATCATCGACATGCGTTGAGCCGGAGCGAAGTAATCCCGCTTGTTCGGGTTCACTCCAATGGCAACAATAATCTTGTCGAAGAGCTTGAGGCCTTCCTCGATCATGTGGAAATGACCGAGGGTTGGTGGATCAAAGCTGCCCGCGTAGAGTGCTTTGCGTTCCATGATTAGGTCCTGGACTGGAGACGTTTGTTGAAAAGTTGTGCGGTCTGCGAGATAAACCCGCCGATGATTATGGCGACCCAGAACTGCCAGTCATTCCATCGCCAAGGCGTTTGACAGATGACGCCAAAAAGAATCATGTCAAACATGTTGAAAGAACGTTCGAAGATGAAGTTCCAGACGGAAGAGAAAAGTTTCATATTTGTTATAGTTTTGGAGGAGGGACAAACCAGATATTTCTTGGCCCATCCCAAATGGTTTTGAGGTTTGGAACTCCATCGCTCTTGAGTTCACCTCTTCGGTTTACTTCGCCAAGAATGACGTCATTCAGTGTTGCTACCACGATAATGCCTGTGGTCGGTATGTAGTCTTCGTCGCGGCTATTGAATGCCTCACCGATGACTTTATGATTAGCTGTAAACACCTCACCGTGAACGACATCGATGACGGCGTAGCGAATTTGAGGTGTAAGCGTTACAGCACTTTTCGGCTTTCTAGGCCTACGCTTTCTCATGTTATTTTTCTTATTATGCTAGCGCTAAAAGGTGTTTCTCCATATTAGTGCCAGTGAGTTTCTTTTTCGCTTTAGCGTGGAATCCTTCCCAATGCTTAAGCTTATCGCGGACCTCGAAAGTAGTTCTCAAGATCGCTACGATTATAACATCGTCCAATCTGTTGAAATTTATTCTGCCGAGAATTATGTTCAGATAGTCATATTGCTTTTTAGTAACAGCTGTGTATAGCATGTCAACTATTTCTTTCATTGCAATACCATCAGGATTCTTTTGATACAAGATTATGAATGTTGGGTCGATCATATGTTAACTCCAGAAGTCGGTATTTATAAATAGCCATGTTAACCTTCCTTCCAATCCTCCATATGAAAACCAGAATCCTATTCCTCTGCAAGAACCGCGATACGCCACTAGAAACTGGTGAAGCCTATTCAACAGGCGGCAAATCATCCGGCCTACTAAACTCTGTCAACTTCGTTGTCGACATGCTTACCAAAGATGGCGTCGATTGTAAAGTGGTCGGTGTTCAAGACAATAATTGCATCGACCGTGAAGTTTCAGCATACAAGCCAACTCACGTCATCATCGAAGCCCTATGGGTTGTTCCGGAAAAGTTTGAAGTCCTAACTCGCCTACATCCTAAGGTTGAGTGGCTTGTTCGCCTACATAGCGAAGTGCCATTCATTGCTGGCGAAGGCATGGCGTTTGACTGGATTCCAAAATACTACAACTACAAGAATGTTTATGTGGCAGCAAACAGCCGTGGCATTTGCGACGACATCAAGCATCTATATCGTCAGAAGGTTGTGTTCCTGCCGAACTTCTATCCGCTATATAAAGTCCCAGCACCAGCAAAAACGTCTGCATACCAGAAAATGCTTAAGAAGCTTGGATTTATTCCAACCAACCGTCTACGCAAAACAACTGGCCCAATCCTTCATATCGGATGCTTTGGTGCTATTCGTCCACTCAAGAATCAATTGATTCAAGCCGTCGCTGCTATGCGTTTTGCTGACAGCGTTGGTAAAGAATTGCATTTCCACATCAATGGAAATCGTGTTGAAGGTAAAGGTGATCCAGTTATCAAGAACATCCGTAAGCTATTCGGTAGCCAGAACAAGCACACGTTGATTGAACATCCTTGGATGCCGCATGAAACGTTTACCGAATTGCTGAAGGACATGGATATGACCTTGCAAGTAAGCTTCACTGAAACTTACAATATCGTTGCGGCGGATGCGATTGCTGCTGGTTCGCCGGTCATCACATCAAATGAAATCACGTTTGTTCCTCCGTACTTGCATGCTTCGCCTACGGATACTAACGATATGGTTGCAAAGATGACTTACTTGTATAATACGGATATTGATGAGGTCAGGTACGATAGCTACATGGACCTATTGGCTGATGCCAATGTCGCCTCTGGTATGTGGCGCGCATGGATCAAGTTTGAAGAAGGCCAAAAGTAATTAGTCAGTCGTCGAGTTGGCCATCATCTGCTTGACGACAATCAATTCCATAAAACTGATCGGGGCTGCGTATTCGCCATCTTTGGCAACCAGCTCCGACAATATTTCTTTGGTCAATTCGACCGGAAGCTGCATCAGTTCTTTACGCATCGCTTCAATCTTTCTTTTCTCCTGACAGTAAACAGTGTAGTCGTCAGTGTATTGGTAGGCCCAGTCTAGGGCACGAATACGCGCCGCCAGGGCGCGGGCAATTTGCTCGGTCATAATATCTATGGGACAAAAGAGAAACGATCCCTGAGGTTGTCAGGGATCGTTTGGAGGAATTACAGGAAGATTCGTTCGAAGCGGAGGCGAGTCATACGGAAGTTGTAGATTCGCCACTCGACTTCGAGCTGAAGACCTTTGGGTGTGTCTTCAGTGATGTGGTGAACAATTACTGTCGCGGCGTTATCGTCGGCATGTTGACTGTGACGCTTGACCAAGTCTTGAAGAAGTAACTGTTCGGACCGGGTTGGTTGGCGGCCTGGTTTTTGGATCAACGCTTCATCTCACGCTTGATGGCGCTCACTGCGGCAGGGTGAGCTTGCCACTTGATACGTTCGATGTCCAGTGGATCGACGTCCTTCCACTTTGGATGGCCATTGCGCTGCAGGTCGCCGAGGTTGTGAGTGATGCACGACACCAGGTCGCCGATTTCTTTCTGGTACTGGTTCTTGTAAGCGTACGTTGCCAGGACCGAGTCGACTTTATAGGTCGAGACCGACTTCTTCTGGAACGGATACGAACCGGACGAGATCATCGTCTTGGTGTAGAAGTTGAACGAGTCCAGCTTCGGGTGAGCGACACTGATCAGACGGACACCTTTCGGCAGCTTCGAGAGCATGTCGACTGGGTAGCCGGCGACGATCCATTCAGCATCGGCTTTGCCGGACAGCACTGCGTCAAGGCCGGCTTTCTGCGAAGCGATCATCGGCTGCCAGTTCATGCCAGTGATTTGCTTGATCACCTGTGCCGAAACCCAGGTACCGCTGCCTTCCGGGCCTTCGACGACGCGTTTGCCTTGCAGCTGGGTCAGGGTCTGGTATGGCGAATCTTCACGCACCACCAGGTGCATATCTGCCGAGAAGAACGGGAACACCATCACGATGCGATCCATCATCTTCGGGTCGATACCTTGCTGGTAGGCCAGGGCGTCGACGGTGACCATGCCATACTGCACGTTCTTGTCGCTGTAAATCTTGAACACGTTGTCCAGGAAGCCTTCGGTCTGGACGTTGGTGATCGGCGACTGCTTGGTCGAGCAGGTCTTGGCGATGTCTTCGCCCATCGGATGGTTCGTGCCAGTCGGAGCACCGGAAGCGATGCCGATCGGCGCTGCATGAGCGTTGGCGAAAATGATGGCAGCGGTAGCGAATGCGGCGGCGCGGATGAAGTTCTTCATGTTGTTCTCTTGGTAGCAGGTGAAATTACTTGTTCTTGGCAGCGTTCAGCACGTTTGCCAGGCCGCGGTTGTTCGACGCGTTGTTGGTCGGTGCCGGCGCTGGTTCTTCGTGTTCGGTCGGTTCGACGATGTCTTCGACGCGTTCAGCTTGTGCCATCGGCGAGTTGATCGGCTGTGGGATTTCAGTCGGTGCTTGTTGCACGACCTCTTCGGTCACTGGCGTTGGGTTCTTGGCTTTGTATTCCTTGTAGCCGTAGATACCACCACCGATTACGACGACAGTCGCGACCAGTCCCAGAAATTTCTTTGCACCATTGGTCAGAGCCATGATATTCCCTATATTAGATTAGGTGTGGAAGGAGTTTGCATTATACCCTAGGGATTTCCTAGGGTAACATGTATTTTTCTCAATAAATCGTATGGAACGATTTATAAAGTTCTTCCACCGTTGGACGGAAGTTAGGGTGTTTTTCGACGTTTGGATTCCAGGCAAGCCCACGCTCGATCAAGTCGACTTCACGAACGATAGTAGCACCTTGAAGGTATGCGTTGTCCTTCTTCTCGAAGCCAAGCATCCAAATCGTGTCGGAAATCGAAACTGCTGCCTCGATGTCGTGGGTGGTCAAGATGATCGTGTTATGTTCATGAAGGGTCGAAATCTTCAGAATCAGGTCCATCATGCGCTTCTTCGACAGGACGTCCAGGCCAGAGAATGGTTCATCCATCAGCAAGAAATGTTCGCTGCACAGAATTTGCTGCATGATCGAGATGCGCTGGCGTTGACCACCAGACAACTGTGCCGGGTACATGTCCGCCTTGTCAGCAAGACCGAACTGAGCAAGAAGGTCGGTCACTTCTTCCTTCTTCTTGCCAGCGTTGTTGGCAGCCAGCATCAGGTTTTCCATCACAGTCTTGTGCTGCAGCAACGGATAGTTCTGGAACACGAAACCAACTTCGCCAGCCTCGACCAGCTTACGTTCCTTGCCGACCAGGACGCCACCAGAGGTAGGACGCATCAGGCCAGATAAGCATTTGAACAGCTGGGTTTTGCCGATCCCTGACGGCCCCAGGAGGGAGATGACCTGACCTTGATTCATGCCAGGACGAACGATGTCGTCGACCTTGACATTGACGTTGCGGAGAATCTTGTTGCCGTTGAAATCCAGATTCAGGTTTTCAACAGTCAAGAGGCGATCGTTGCGGGTGTAAGAGCGGTTCATGTTCATCACTTCACGTTGGTGTATTTCAGGTATGGGCAAGCAAGTTGACGGATCATCGCCATGACATAATCTTGAACGATGCCATACAGCAAGATCGTGATCTGGATTGCAGCGATCGACGACAAGTTCAGGTACTTGCTTTGCGTCAGGAGCAGGGAGCCAATGCCACCTTCCGAACGAACAAGACCTTCCACCATCGAGAGCATCACCCAACCGATTGCCATGTTCTGGCGCAGGATGTCGAGGAAGTCATGCGACTTGCCACGGATCAGGAGTTCGTACACCGTACGGAACGGAGACAGTCGCAGAGTCTTGGCATAGTCAACTTCAGCTTGCGTGACGCTATTCGTGACCGCAAGCATGTTCGTGACTTGGAACACCAACATACCAAAGGTCAACAACCAGACCTTGAGCGAGGCACCATCGTCGGTCCACATAGTGAACATGAACGTGATACCAGCAAAGCCGAGGAAGCGGAGACCAGCAAGGCCTTTAGCCATTGGCTTGATGATATTCAGTGCAGCAAGATAGGCGATGGTGGCACCGATGATCGAGCTGTAGAACAGGGCTTGAAGGATGGTCCATGAGCTACGGCCGAGTTCGACTAGTAGACCATGTTCGGTTGCGAGTTTATTCCATGACTGGAGAACTTCGACTGGCGATGGGAACAGGCTGTTTGGAGCGATGATCCACATCAGCATCAGGAAAGCAAACTGGATTCCTGCGAGAAGGGCGATGGAGCCGCCAGAGAATGGTGCTACGAGTTTTTTGAAGTTCATGATTTCACTATTATTTTTGTGAAAAGAAAAGGAGACCGAAGTCTCCTTTTCTAGAGGTGTTGCTGAATTAGTTCGTGTTCAGCAGGACGATTTCGACGCGGCGGTTCTGAGCTTTGCCGGACTCGGAGCCATTGTCAGCGACTGGCTGGCTGTCACCATAACCACGGGTACGGATACGTTCGGCTGGGAAGGTGCTCGAAGCATTGTTCATCAGCCAGGTCTTGACAGCATCGGCACGCTTCTTCGACAGGGCTTGATTGATCTCGCTGTTGCCGGTGTTATCGGTGTGGCCATTGACCTGGATCGTCAGACCGCTGATCGAGACTTGGTCGAGCAGGTCGTTCAAGGTAGCGATTGCCGACGAGTTGAACTCTGCGCTGCCGGTCTTGAACTCGATCGAGTACGATTTCTTGGCGAAGGTACCGGTCACTTGCTGGGTCGAGCTGAATTCTGGCTTGACAGCTTGTGCAGTGGTCGTAGCTTTACCGAGCAGCGACTGGATGTACGAAGTGTTCACGACATTTTCGTAAGGCAGCAGCTTCGGCAGAACATCTGGGTACAGCTTGGCAACGGTGCCGCCATAGACGTTGTAGACTCGCTTGTACAGGTTGTCATTGCCGTTCAGACCGAAGAGGAAGGCATTGTCACCCAGACCATTGGTAGTCGAACCACCCAGGTGGATGTCTTGACCTTGCAGGTCAGGCTCGACCACACCTTTGAAGTAGCGCTTCCAGTAAGCGCCGGTTTCTTCGTTGAAGACCTTGGCAGCGATGTCAGCAGCTTGGGTCAGAGCAGCATCGTTCGAACGAACTGCTTCACCACCTTCGAATGCTGCAGCCAGGAGGTTCTCGACGTACTGCGGATTTTTCTCCATCCATGCTTTGTTGCCGATGATGATCGACGGCATCTGCCACATGTATTCTTTGGTCGAAGCGATCGAGACCAGACCACCTTTCTTGGTAGCGACCTTCACGTCACCTGGAGTCCAGGTAGCGGTGCCGTTCTGGCAGACCTTGCGAGTTTCACCGGTCTTCTTGCCACCGTCGACGACTGGACGATTTTCGCAGTAGCCAGCGATGTAGTTCTCGTCAGCCTTGACGAACGAGTCAGTGTAAACGAAGTTGATCGCTTTTGGATCGTAGGTCGAGCCATCGACGTTCACTGGGATGCCGTTGTCGCTTGCCCACTTCAGACAGATGTTCAGGTCACCATCGGCCTTGACACCACCGATCAGGGTACCACGTGCTTTTTGTGCATCAGCCTTGACGTTGGCTGGCATCATGCACTTGTCTTCACCGCGGCTGTAGCCGACGGAGCCGACGACCTGGATTTGTTGACCGAGTTTGCCAAGTGCTTCTTGAGCACCAGCGACATAGCCAGGGAAGCCGTCACCCATGATGATGACGAATGCTGCACCTTCGGAAGGGTTCGCTTCGCCGTTTGCGACAGCTTTTGCGAACTTGACTTGCTCGGTCAGCATTTGAGCGTAGTCGTCTTGACGTTCGATCGTCAAGTTGACGCCATGCTTTGCCATGATCGAGCCAGGTGCAGTGGTCGGTGCACCGTTAGCGTATTGCAGACCGAGTGTTGCATTCCAGGGGATGGTCAGCAGCTTTGCTTTGAAGCCGCTGGTCACTGGAGCGATGTTCAGTACCGACGAAGGCATCGGGGTGGACGAAGCGGATGCGGTGACATCCATTTTTTCCAGGACTTGCGATTCGGCAGTTGCCTTGGAAGCGAAGTAGCCTGCTTTGTATCCGTAGATACCACCACCAACAACACCGACGGTAGCGATCAGGGCGATGAACTTCTTGAAGCCAGGAGTGAGAGCCATATTATTTGATGCCTTTCTTTTTTACTTGTTGCGAACGGAATATTCAACAGTCTTTGCACCGACGTTCACATTCGGATACAGGACATTAGGGGTGCTTTGCGACAGAGCCGGTGCAGCAGTCTTCGATTGTACCACGTTCAGGTCGACGCTGTTGAGACCTTCGAGGACTTTCAAGCCGTCTTCAGCGTACATCAGTTGCTGCAGGTCGACATCATCGATGAACTTCTTCGAGTCGTCCATCCAGGATTCGATGGCGCCAAGCTTGTTGCCGTAGTCTTCAGCCATCCAGGCCAGGGTGTCATTGCGGAGCGAATCGATTTCGTCGGTACCTTTCAGTGCGGCACGGACATTCTTCCAGGCAGCATGGGCAGCGGAGACAGCTTTGTACTCACGTTCCTGGATGTTGATCTCGAAGTCGATGTCGCCGTCGATGATCACGAGCGCCTTGTAAGCCTTGTTCAGCTGGTCGTAGAAGCCTTGAACTTGAGCTTGGGTCTTGTTCATGCGTTCTTTCGATGCACGGACCTTGCCGAGTTTCGAAAGTGCCGACTGGATTTCCATCGGGTCAGCATTCTGCTTACGCAGTGCTTCGCACTTGCTGATCAGCGAACGTTCGTCGTTCATCAGCGCATTTACCGTGGCGGTGATTTGCTTGACCTGGCCGTTAACTGCGTTACGGTTGTTGGCGATGTCTTCGATGCGTTGCTTGGCTTTCTTTTGCAGTTCGCGAAGCACGCCGACTGGATCGAATTTGATGATCGAGTAGGTCAGTGCGCGCATCAGCATCTTGTACACCAACCAGCCACGGCTGCGAAGGGTGTTGTCGATGACCACTGCGTAGAACAGTGCCACGGACAGGGTGCCGAACAGGATCGCGTAGAACGTGTTCTCGAGCAGGTTGGCAACGTACGGCATGATCTTGTAGGCGCCGTAGCCGATGGCACCGAAGATGCCAAGGCCGACGACCATACCGGTCGTGCCTTCTTTGGAGTCCCAGAAGGATTTCTTGTTCGTGGTGGTCATGATTTTAAGCAGTCAGGAATTGTTGGATTTTGTTCGCTGCGTCGGTGTAACGTGCAGTGATCGATTTCATGATCGAGTCGAAGTCGATCTTGGCTTTGGCCAGTTCCGAGGATTTGGTCATTCCATCGGCAACCAGTTCTTGGCGGCGAGTCGACAGTTCAGCCAGCTTCGCGGTCAGCGCCTGGATTTCACCATCGATCGTACCGACTTCGTTATTCACCAGCTGAATGTTCTGTTCAGCAGCGGCGACGTACGAGGTCTGGAAGTTCTGTGCTTCACCTTCCAGCACACCGGTGAAGGTATTCACCGAAGCCAGCAGTTGATCACGGGTCAGGCCGGAGGTAGCCTGTGCTGCTTGCATACGAGTGCCTTCGATCGGGATCACCTTTTCGAGAGCGGCCGATGCGGCAGCGAATTTCATGAAGTCGGCGAAGCCAGGCTGGGTTTCGATGACGCTGACGATTGCAGTGCGGATGCCATCGACATCCAGAACCGGATCAACCGGTGCAGCGACTTCCGTTGCGAACTGGAAGTTTTGGTTCATCGGAGTAGCTTGTGCCGGTTGTGGTGCTGGAGCCGGAGTGGCGGCCGGCGTTTGAGCCGGTTCATCCGAAGTCCAGACCATGCTCTTGAGCTTGTCGAACATTTATATTATCCTTGTTGGAATGTGGAAGTTGAATTATACTCAGCGGAAATTACTTCGTACCTTGAATTGCGAGATCAAGATAGCGTTGATGTAGTGCTTTCACGGCTTCTTCGTTATCGGAAGGATCACAGTCGTAATTGTGCAAGACATCATCCGACTTCATGATGCGGAAGATGCGGGGGCACTGAGCCTGCAGAATCTTCTCTGCCATCTTCTTCGACAAGCCACTGCGCTTCATCACACGAGCAACTTGCACATCTTCTGGGCAGTCGACGACCAGAATGCGATCGACCAACTTGCTGAACACCTTGCTCTCGAGCAGGAGAGGAACGGTCAGGATGATGTACTTGACTTCGTAGCCAGTATCACCGGAGAGCTTCGCCTTGATTTTATTAAGGACGGATTCTTGGTTTACCTTAGCAATCTCGTCGAGCACGACATGGTAGATCAGAGGAGTCATGATCGACTCCAGCTTAGCTTTCTGTTCTTTGTCGTTGAAGACCAGATTGCGCAGATAGTCACGGTTCAGCGTGCCATCGAAGTTGACAACGGCGTCGCCAAACGCCTGCTTGATGAATACAAAACCTGCCTTTCCTGGTTGCTGGAGCTCGTGTGCAATGACATCGGTGTCGATGATCGCTACGTTGCCCTGAGCGAGAAACATTTTTTCAATGGTGCTTTTACCACAACCGATACCACCGGTCAGTCCTACAATGTAAGTCATATTATTTTCCTGGTTGACGACGGAGTGAATTATAAATTGGGAAGCACATAAAGTGTGTTTCCATACGAAAAAAGCGAACCATTATAGGTTCGCTTTTCTGAGGTGTTGCTGAAGTGTTAACGACGAATTTCGTAAACGATTTCGAAGTCCTTGGAAGTGTAATACATTTCTGGAGTTAAGTTGCCTGCCTTTGCAATCTCTGCCTCAAAGTTTGCAAACTTCTTATCGTAATCCGGAATCTTTTTTAGACCATTTCGGATCAACTCAACGCACGAGAGGTGAGTATCATCGTTAATCTTGAAGAAATCATCGTATGGCTTGCCAATGTCTTTCTTTACTTGCTCGACAACATAGTGCCATTCTTCAATCGAGATATTCTTAGGACGTAGGAGGACAACAGAATCGACATCAAATACTTCTTTGAAAGTACCAATGCCAACACCTTTTGAAGTGGATTCGTAAAGTTGATAATGCTCGTCAGTTGCAGGATCATCTTCTTCAAGGTTTAGAAGGACGTGTGAGTAATGACACTTCTTTCCGGTTTTGACGAAATGGGCAAGCATGATTAGGTATGTCGACATGAAGTTATTGCGTCGAGTACCGATGATGAAGTAATTCTTAGCTAATGCCGCACGAATATCGTTGTGGTCAGCTTCAGTAAGATTGTAGTAGCTACCGTTTATCTTCTTATCAATCCAGTTCCAGTTGATATGAGTGATGTGGTAGAGAGCTTTGGAATACGCCTTGTAAATGAATGAATCGTAGAATGAACCCATCGAATGCCCCGAAAAATATCAAGAATTGCTTCTTGATATTTATTCGAGGTAACTAAAATTTATATTTTAGTATGTACCTTTGCGGACACGTTCCTCCCACAGGTCACTGATTGCCTTCTTACCGCCAGTGCGATACAGCTCCAGCTTCTGGATGATTTGCTTGGTCGTCTGCACGACAACACCGCAGTGGTAGAGGTCACAGTTGCCTTCCTTGCCAGTGAAGAACGATTTGATCGTCACATCACCATTGTAAGGATTCACGTGAGTGACGTGTCCGATGTGGAGGTCACAGCCTTCGACAACGGAACCGACTTTGACATCCTTACGGATGTAGCGGGAGCCGTATCGGCGTTTCCTCCATGCTGCGCGCTTCCGCTTAACTAGGTCATTGAAGGTGTGCTTCTTGGTTTGGGTGTAGTTCATCAGAAACGATCCTTAGTTTTAACGTAACCAGAGCAAATCAGAGTGTCAGCGTTCTCGTGCTTGACACCAGCGCGATTCAGCATCTGGTGCAGGGTAAACATGGTACCAAAGCGAACACGTTTCTTCTGAGCTTCGGTCGGTTCAACGACACCAGTCCAGAGTTTTTCGAGAGGCACGGTACGAAGTTTGAGAGGAAAGAGGAAAGGCATATTATGCCTCGCTCATGTTAGCTGCACGGAAGGCTTCCGCCTCTTTGTGGATGGCGATCAGCTTGTCAGCATTTGGAATGAAGTCGATGGTCCAGCTACGGCCATCCTTGCGGAGGGTGCCGACCTTGGTGCGGACCTTGTAGTCATCATACACTGCACCAGCGCAGATGTAGACTTCGTGACCTTCGACCAGGGTATCCGGCTTATCCATATTGCCAGTGGTCATCAAGGTTGGGAGAGGATTCTTCTCGAAGAACTTGGCACGACGAGCGCAGAGCTTGTTGTACAGCTTCTGGTTCAGGTCGTCTGCACCGAAGGCGGTGGTGTGCTCTTTGTAGCGATATTCAGCTACACCCACGGTGAAACCAGCGATGGTGCGGACGTTGGTGTTCAGAGCGTAGACATAAGCAGCCATTTTGTTTTCCTTCAAGTTCGTTGTCGATGTAGCTATAATACATTGAACTTGAAGAAATGTACAACAATTTTTGCGCTGTTACAAATTATTTTCCAGGACGCGTTCTTGCTGCCTGCTCGGCTGCGCTGATTACTTTGACGTCGAAACCGAGATAGTTGATGTCGTAGAAGTAGCTCGAGTCCAGAGTCGACATCGGTTCGATGTCGAAGCCTTCCACTCCGGCGATGTCCATCAGCTTCTTGGTATTGGCTTCGAGTTCGAGAGCACAAGCAAAGTCGCGAACAAGATCAAGTCCTTTGGTTTGATATTGCTGTGGACTTTGATCGAAGATTTCCTGATACTGGGACTGGCTGCTGCCAACACTCTGGAGGGTGTTGTAATAATCTTGCGTACCTTCGACATGATTTGCCAGCGAAGTCTTGATCAGCTTGTTCACGTATGCTACGAAGAATGCGTGAAGCATGACGTTGCGCTTCGCTCCAGAAAACTCCCGGAGGACGCTGAACATGATGTTGTACTCGGTCGTGCCATTGGTGATCTTGGCACGAACCTTAGGTTGAGGAAGGGAAGGGGCAATCAAACTCATATGAAGGTGTCTTTGATGTATTTTGGATCGACGTGATCGACCAGCCAAACGTTGTTGTCGGAACGGAGGAACTCGATGCCGTCGGCCCACATTTGAGAAGTATCGAGAACAAGCACAGCAAGTTTGCCATGGCGCAGACCAACGGTTTGCGCTGTCTCCAATGTTTCGGAGAGGTGGACATGATGGCGCTTCATTTTCGAAATACCGTGTTCATGGATGGCTTGAAGCGAATCACATGAAGTTCCGTGAAACAGTACCTGCGGGGGTACTGTTTTATCGAAATTGATCTTTACGCATTCCATGGAGTGACCTTGGTTTGCACGAATCTTAGTTCGATCTTCGTTGAAGTTGTAACGGTGTTTTTGATCTTGAGCAACAATCTGTTCAAGGACTTCCATCGTAACGTTGGTGTACTTCGATTTGTGACAAAGTCGCAGCAGACCTTCAACCGACACCCAACCTTGTGAGTCGATGTCGAGGCCAAGCTTTTCTGCAGAGTGGCGAAGAACGAATGAAACGAACTTGCTTTCCTTTGTGTGCATTACGTGCCTTTCAAACGGCGAACTGCAGTGTCGTGGATTTCCTGGAACTTACCGATCATGTCTTCACCTGCAATGCGACGCAAAGTGGTGCGATGGAACTGCTCATCAGGAAGAATCACGTTCAGGATTTCTTTGACATCAGACGGTGTTGCTGGATGATCGATGATCACTTCAAACCGGAATGCAGCCAACGCTTCACCGAAGTAGTTTACTGCCGCAGCAGTTTTCAGGTCCTCGATGTGTGAATCCATTTCCAGCCAATACGAACTCTGTGGCGGATTCGGATCGAGCTTATGACCACGAGCATCGAGTAGGTTTTCGATCAAGCCGCCATGTTTCAGTTCATCAAGTGCGATGTTCGTAAAAATTTTCTCCGTACGATCATCGACTTGGAACTTCGACAAGAACGAGAAGTAATCATCATGACCACCAATCTCGGTTCCGTACAACTTTTTCAACCATGCGATTAGCTTGGTCTCATCTTGGTTGACACGTACCCACCAGTCGGAAGTGAATTGGACTTCCGCGTCCTTGTTGAAGTTCTGCATATTAGCCCAAGACTTCCTTGATGATGGTGCTTGCTAGCTTACCATCGTATAGACCAGTATGCTTTGCTTTCAGTTGGCCCATTACAGCACCAACGTTCGACGCACCATCTGCAACGATCGCCTTAACAGCTTCGCGCAGTTCATCTTCGGACATTTGCTTTGGTAGGAACGAAGACAGAAGCAGAGCTTCGATCTTTGCCGTAGCCAGCATTGCGACGTCGATTAGGTGGGTCTGCAGTTCGGTGTTGCTTTTCAGGAACTTACGAATGACTGCAGTAACTTCTTCGTCGGTTGGGTACTCACGACCAGCGTTCTTAGCGACAGTGGTCAGTTCACCGATTAGAGTGGTTAGGAGGGATGCCGCAACTTGGTCGCGGGCTTTACGGGCAGCCAATTGGTCTGCCTTTACTTTGTCGATCAAAGACATGGTATTTCCTATTATTTTTGTTATGGTGATGCAGGATCATATTGTACCCTGCATCGGTTATTCATCTCACTGGAAACCTACACCAATCGCGGTTTTGAACGAAGCATTCTTGAGCGATGGAGTAAAGTTCAAACCAGTGGCCTTCTCAACTTCCGAAATCGGAACTCGATAAGTTTCCGGAGTCACACCAGCTTTTGGCTTGGTGTTAGGAACGATGTAGCCAATTCCTTGTTTTGTTTTCCTGTCAATAATGACTTTGAAAACGGACGTCGGTACAGCGACACCATCGCCGATCGTCTTGTACTTTCCAGTGAACACGGGACCGGTGATAACGTAAACGCCTTGTGGACGATTGTACGCATATCGCCGGGTCCTATTCTCGATAGATCGCCATAGTCCACGATTAAGGTGGAGGTCTTGCGGGATCATATTCGAGAGGTAGAACGTTTGAAGCGATGCAGCTGATTCGTATTTAGTATCTTCGAAGGGAGTCATGTGACCACGATCGTACCGCTTATCATAATCCGATAGTTCAGCGCGTTTGCCTTCGTCAAGGTCTGGATCAGGCTTGAAAGCGTTGACACGCTTGTTCTTGCTCGTGAAGTATTCCTTGAGAAGGAGTTCCGCTGAGTACAAAGGAACCTTCTTGGTATTATCGTGTTCAACGAAGTAGTTGATGCGACAGAGCTTGGTGGTATCTTGTACAGTGGTCTGTGTTGGATAGCCGAACGCAAACATCTGGTCGCACGGTGAAGCAGCGAAAGCAGCGGTTGAGAACACTGCCGCCGCTAGAAGCGCGACGAGAGTTTTCATTGTTGTGCTTTCAGCTCCAGGTACTTGTCATAAATCTTGGCGATGTTCTTTGCATCGTCGACGCCGCGGTGATGGGTGCCTTCCATGACGATACCAAGATTGCCTAGCATCGCATCCATACCGCGCGGCTTAACCTTCAATAGCTCAGCCATCGCAACCTTGATGTTTAGGTGTGAATCGGACATCGGATTGCGGATGTTGAAACGAGCACACTGACGCGCGATCATGTTCTTGTCATAGTCACCGTACGAAACCCAAGGATAGTTCTTGGCATCGTATTGGCGAAGCAGCTTAGACATTGCTTGAGCGATGTCAACGCCTTTGTCTACGTCTTCTTGCGTGAGGGTGGTGAGCTGTGTGCAGAATGGAGAGACAACGGATTCACGAGGCTTGACGATAATGCCTTCAGACTTTTCGATTTGACGGGTCTTGACGTTGTAAACTGCAACACCGATTTCGATGATCTCGGAATTGTTGCGGGCTGACTCTTCGCGAGTTTCCCAGCAAGTGGCTTCTAGGTCGACCACTAGGACCTTGTCGGTTCTCATATTATTTTTCTTATTATTGAGTACTACATTATGCGGAGAATTTTAACACATGGAAAATGACCACCAAATGATAAATACTTGAAACAATTCTGAGATATTCTTATGCCTCTAATCTTCACTCAACCATATTTTATAGACCAACTTGTGACAAGTCGCTTAGCTCTCCTAATGCACATGGAAGGCACAGACGCATTGGCAGGGAGCGGCATTTACTCTGATGTTGCTGGTGCATCATTTACCTTGTTCGGAGCGCCTACGGTGGCGCCTGGTAGGTTTGGCAATTCTTCTCTACGTCTAGGCAATACCGGTTGCATCCGTTCTACCACTCGTCCACTAGCAAATGTTGGCACCAAAGACTTTACTTTTGAATTCTTCGTTCGTGTAAACTTGCTTGGCGCCATCGGCGATCATGACTATGTCAATTTTGATTTCTATCCAATTCAGATTGGTATGAACTCTACCCGCCAACTTCACTTTGATCACTACAATTACGGATGGGGTGGTACCATTGTAAGCAGCACAGCATTAGATACTTCTGGCGCATGGACTCATGTCGCAGTTGCTCGAGTGAATGGCATCACTCGCATGTTCTTCAATGGCAAAAAAGTTGGAGAAACGACTCGCCTCAGTGGTATGGATATTTCACAAACTGGAGACTTCTTCGTTGGTTCTCGAGCTAATAACGCATACCGAACAGCAACAGGTAACTATGACATCGATGAATTGCGTATTATTGAGGGCGCGGGGCTATACGTGAATGACTTTGTTCCGCCGACTGGTCCGTTCTCAGATGTTTCAATCACTGCTGAAGGCTGGACGGTTGCTTGGAAGGCAGTTTCGGATAATTACAACAATCCCTCAGCAACATGGGCTTATGACGTTGATCTTTCTATAATCCAGAAAGCTACGGAAGCAGCTATTGCTTATTACAATCCGTTGGACAATACATTTACACCTATTGAGATGTATAGTTTTCCGATTCCGGCTGAGTGGAAGGTACAACACCCGTTCAATTATACCCAAGCAGATAATAATATCGTTGCTACTGCGGTTGCTACTGGTGTTCAGACTTCTGGGATATTGCGATATGGTCGTAATACGTTTAACACACGAATAGCTGATCCATGGGTTTCAGGCAGCCAGTACGGCCGAATTGGTATCACAAATACGGCAGCACCTTTTTACAATGCCTTTGCTACAAGCACACAAGATTATGCATCGCGTTCCGACCAGACGTATAGTGCCACGGCATCATCTGGGACCCGTCGCTTCGTGATTCTTGTCCGTTAACAAATACCTGTCTCATAGTACAGGACGCCGCCTATTGGCGGCGTTTTTATTTCTTAGATGGTTATGGCTTTTGAAAGCCCTAGATGCCCCTATGGCCTGTACTCAAAGCCAGGCCATATTTTCGGAGCCGCAGAACTTGGTAAAGTACGCGGGTTACTACTTAGTGCTGACAGCTGCGGCAGTAGCCTTGGAACGTGCTTTTACTACGAGCTTGGTGACCGCAGGTCAACTGGACCAGGTGGTAGTCATTTTGGCTTGAGGCCATCTTGATGACCTTCGTTACGCCTTTGATGACCACTGCTGGCTGTGCTTCACGTGTATTTAGTGAACCCAGTTGGTTATGGGTTTCAGTAAAGGTCGGAGCTGCAAATGGACGAGTATGAACGCTCGGCACTGCACCTTTGTTAGTTACCAGACCACGTCGGAGAAAAGCCATGATGATACCCTCTATATTTTTGTAATATCAAATAACGTTGTCACAGAAGTAACTATACCAAAAAACTTCACTTATGTACACTGGAATTAACAAAAATATATTATTTTTGTGATGAAGTACGTAAACTTTGTTTCATTAACGATACACTAACTTTGGAACAATATTATTTTGATATTCAAATTGCATGAATAATGAACATTGATATGTCTATTATACCAACCTCACAGGATCATGTCTTGTACGACTCCAATCGTGCACAACTATAAGAATACCATGCTTCGGGCCATAGGAGGACCATCACTCCACCATAGTATTAAGAAATAATAATATGAATGAAGAGTTCAAACCCATCGCTGGCGCGTCGAACTGCAGGTGACACGAGCGAACCCCCTAGTTTCTCGACAATCTCAAGAGATTAAAAATCAAAGAAAGGGAAGGAGGTGGTTTGCCTGGAAATTCTGAGTCGCAAAGAGGCGTGTATTGAATCTTCCAGGAGGGTTCCGATGATGATGGCGCTCCACAAACGTTTGACCCATCACGATCAAGATAATTATTGCGAGACTCGTGACGTGAGCCTAGACGGTATCAGGGTGTCCCCTGTATGGATTGCTGTGTTCTCGCATTTATTGGCTATGCCCTCACATAGCTCGGCCCCGGTCCTCAGAAGGGCGCCCGCTGGTTCGATTGTTCATCTGTACCTTAAGTCTCTCGACTCGCTTGCGACAAAGCGATAACCCCTTTTCTTCCAGACCACCAGGGTTGACGTGTCATATTCTTCAGTGCGTGTGGAGTACGCATGAATATTTATAGTGGGAATTTACTACGGATATTCGTGATGGAAAGTCGAACGACTCTCCGAAATGATAGAGAGAATTATACCACTGCTGGCTAGAAATCTCTCATTTCAACACAACGTTGATAAATAGGTCTGTCAATACCTTCCCAGCATATCATACCAATATTCAGCCGGCAATCCTGCCGCAAGTCTCGAACCATTGGCGTAGCTGGACTTCCAAACACCCTCTGGTTTCAGCACTCATTCGACTACGATAAGTAGCTCGACAATTTATTTAATGAGAGCATCAACATGTTAACAGACGGCATTAAATTCACGGATACATCATCCGCATCAAACATGTCAGTTGTCCGCGGCCAAGAATTTCCAATTCCTGCCGAGTCATCCGTTGGCGAACTCTTCTTCAAGAACGGAGTCGGTTTGCATTCATATAACGGCACCGAGTGGGTTCAACTGGACAAGAAAGTCGACGTATTCTTCGACACAAAATCATTCTTCCCTGGCACCATCGCTCCAATGACTGGAACTGTTCGCTGGTATCCAGGAAGAGCATGCACATTGACTTCAGTATTCATGATGATCACTGGTGCACCGACCCAAACACTAGCGATCGACGTCAAGAAGAACGGCATAAGCATTCATACTGGCCCAAAGCCATCGATCAACGCCGGCAGCAATATTTCATCGATGATTCCACTAGCAGTCACGATGTCAGCAGCCGACTATCTAACAATCGATATCGTAAGCGGCAATGGCAACGACCTAGCTGTGCGTATCGAATACAAGTAACTTAACTGGAATCTATTATGACATTCGAAGAAATCTCACAATTTTTGATCGCACCATTCATTTACGAAAACGTCACCGACGAAGAGTATGAAGCCCTAGCCGTTTCGCACTTTGTGACTTTCATCCAAGGTATCCGTATCGTCGGTGCCAATGTTGAAATCGAATCGCTATCCGCAAAGCTGGTCGAACAACCAGCGGCACAATAACTAATCATCTAGGAATTAAAAATGGCTATCACTGAAACTATTCTAGGCCCAAACTCATCTATGTTCACCATGGGCGCAGGTGAAACACAAGCAACCGTATTCGCTGCAATCGACGCATACGTATCTGCGCATGGCTGGGAAGTACATGATGCTGCACCTGGCGCAAATCTTACCGGAAATGCAGCTATTCTGGGTCGCGTTTACCGTGCACTCCAGGATGGAAGCACATCAGTATACAAGTATGTTGCTATGTACTTCACTACGGCTACAGCTAGCGCTAATATGCTGATGAAGGTATTTGAGAGCTGGAATGCTACTACTCATGTTGGAGTTAATGAAGGGGCATTCGTGAACGGTACCAATGCAGTGTATGTACCAATTCAATATGCTGTTGAGGGATCAGCACTTATCCTATTCGTGAATAAAAAATGGCTTGCATTCCGCGGTCGCGATGTTAATTATTCATATACCGCATTTATTGGCGCATTTGAAATCAAAAAGGACTTTGGCGAACCAGAATCTTTACCAACTGTTATTCTTATGTGTGGTGGCCAAAACGTAGGTTCGCTACCATCAAGCGCCATCAACTTTTTCGGTTCACCTAGAACTTCAAAAGGTACCGTTGGACAAGCAGGATCAAATATCAATACCATCTCTACTCCATTTGGCGTACTGGGTTGGGTGAATAATAGCTATAACGTTTCATTACGCGATATTCAGCCACAGGTTTACCCAAACGGCACTATGACAATGACCGCAGCAGAAAATCGCGTGGCTGGTAGCTATGGTATTGAAAAAATGCGAGGCCGCATCTTTGGTATCAAACTGATTTATGGAACAGTGAATTGGAATGATATGGATAAAACTCAAATCGCTACGGATTCTGAATTCTTCCAAAATCCTGGTTCTGCATTGATGGATCACCACTGCGTTTTCTACACTCCATCTAATCAATGGCCAACCGCATTCGCTAGATTTGCCATTCCGGTATAAGGAGGAATTATGGCCGATATCGGTTTACTAAATACCGTTAAGAATGCGTCTATCGTCAACGCGATGGCATACTCTCACCAAATCAATACTCGTGAGAAGGTAGAACTTGCGCCAGAATTGGATACTACATTCATGATAGCTGAATATGCCGTTATTCCTGCAATGCGTCAGAATGTGGATATTGGTATGCTACCTGCATCTAAAGACTTCAGCTCTGGTTCTGCTGTTAAGCAATACTGGGGTTAATTAGAATCTTAAAAGCGAGTGTCAACGATACTCGCTTAATCAATTAAAGGAATCACAATGGCAATTACTAAAACAAATCTAGGTCAACACTCGGCGTCATTTACTTTTGACGCTACCGAAACACCCGCATCAATCATGGCTCAACTTGCTACCTATATTTCTGAACATGGTTGGGAAATATTTGATAGCGGCACATTCAATCTTGGTATGACTGGAGCTAATCCTTTTTCGTACGTCTTTAGAACTTTGCAAGATGGAAGCACCGATGTTTACAAATACGTAGCCATCGGCATGACATCAACGCTAATAGTTATAAAGATTTTTCAATCTTGGAATGCTACAACTCATGTAGGAACCAATGATGGAACCTACTATAACTACAGCTCAAGTAGTACTCTAGCTCTATTCGGTGGCATTGCTTCTGGACTCGGCACCGATGGCAATAGTATTATTATTTTTGCAAATCAGAAATGGTTGGCATTCCGTACCAAATCAAATGTGAATGCATATGGTCATATGTTTGGTTCATTTGAAATTAAAAAAGAATTTGGAGAAGCGCCAAATGTCCAAACAAATATCTTTATGACGACCGCGGTGCCAGTATACGCGCCAAGTGGAGGTTATTTGGGTTTATATGGTTCTGTAGCTTCTATTACACGAGGCGCTAGTTCTATTCAAATATTTAATGGATACAACACAATTTCCACTCCATTCGGTACATTGTGTAATTCAAATTCCAGCAGTGGCAATATTGGATATAGCAGCATTTTGCCGACCACATTCCAAGGCGCATGCTCGATGATTGCGTCCGAATTGTCAAGTTCCTATGGCGGCTCACAAACTGCTGCAATTCGTGGACGCATCATGGGTATTAAGCTAGGATACGGATCAACGACCTGGAATGATATGGACACTGCCACAATCAAGAGTGATTCAGAATTCTTTGATACAGCAGCTGATGGTACACCTACCACATATCACATCATCAATATGAATGTGAGCGGTGGCGGCGGATCATTTGTGCGTCATCTGATTCCTGCTTAATCATTAAGTAGAAACAACAAAGGGACCCATTGGGTCCCTTTTCTTTTACATCAAAGCTTTTTAGTATCGGTATGGCTCCATCAACTCCCAGAACTTCTTGGCATCGAAGCCCGATTCGATCCAGATGTCGATTGCTGCGCGAGCGGACAGGATGCTTTCGCTCCACGTTGCTCCAGGCATAGCGAGACAACCATCTTTGATGACGACCCATCCGGTCGAGATGACATTGCCATGGCTGCGATATGGGTACTGACCGAAGTCGAGTTTTGGCTTGATCTCGAAGCCGCGATACTTGACAACACGGTTCTTGACATTGTAGATGCCGTTGTTCAGGACCTTGGTATTGTCGTCAACATAGGTCACAGTGCGATCGTCGTGAATCGACACATCAGCTGCACGCTTTGGTTCGATCGGCTTCCAATTCGGGCCGAGGCCACTGATCGTCAGCGGCTCACAACAGGTTTTACGGAAGCATTCGGTAGTGCACTGGTGATGGCACTTACCTGTGTCGGCGCAACGTTCACCGATCTTTTCGACCTGGAGACCGCAGAGGTTTACCAGGAAGTCACCGAGGTCCATGTGGATCATACCATGTGATGGCTCACTCGATTTGATCCCTGACTCGCTCAGGCGGGTCGACAGGACGTCACCGTTCTGCGCATCGACTCGAGGGAAGGTACTCATGAAGCGAATGCACATGGAGGTACGCTCCATATTGGCATCCAGCATGATGTTTCCTTCTTTGGTAATTCCTGGCATTGCCAGAATCGTTTCGCGAGCCTTCAACAACAGCTTCTCGCGCTCTGCCTTATTCAAATCGTGCTGGAACAGGATGGCCGCTGTTTGGTTCATGTATCACTCCAAAGTTCGTTGACGTTAGAGATATTCTACCGTCAACTTTAAACTTTGTACAATGATTTATGCGAACCTTGGCAAAAAGATATAGACACCGAAAACTAATTTGATATTGAAGTTGCGGCGCATAGATGGCACAAAGTCACCGCCATCATTCAAGATGTCCGCGGTGACTTTAGGAGTGAATTGGAGTCCGAAAATACGAACTCCATAAATGTCGATCTTGACGATCCGATGGGACAGACGAATTGCTGCAAACTTCAGCTGATCTTTCCTTGACAATGCCATAATAATCTCCTGTGTATCCGTAGGGAAATATTATCACATGTAAAGAAAAGTAAACTGGAAATTAAGCGCCCATGCCAGCTAACCATTCGCGTTCGGCCTTACGACCTGCAGCAGCAGCTGATACAGCTTCTTTGCTCGAATAGTTGTTTGGGAGACGTTCGATCTTTTTCGCGATTGCTGGGAATAGCTTGTTGTGAAGTTCCACGAGTTTCGCCATATGTTCCTGCGAAGTTTGATCGAGGTTCTTCCATTTACCACGCTTGAGTTTGATGCTGTTCAGAGTGAGTTCGACGAATTCGACGAAGTCAACATGACCCCAGAAACCTTCTAGCGTGGACGCGAGTTCTTCGTGTTTTGCTTTGATCTGTTTGTAGAACGTTGAGCGAGTTAGACCTGCGGTTTTATCTGCGCTCTCAAGCAACGACGAATCTTCGATGTCGTTTTCGAGTTGTTGGATGAATGTGAATTTAGACATACTGTACCTTTATTTGGTTTGGTACAGTATTTATTGAAAGTGTTAGACTTATTAAGGGTCTGGCTGCTATTCCCAGTCTATCAGGGACAAGGCACCCACTGGTCTAGGTGTGTTCAGGAGAGCGATCGTTGGCATCGATTAACTCTTGTCCCCTTTACAACCAGACCCTTAATAAGCCCAAGTTTCCTCGGACTTATCGGTTCTTACAGGAAGAACGCTGTGGCTCGCACCACGTTTTTGCGAAGCGGATCGTCGAAATCTGCCGGATTCGCTTTGAAGGTCGTTTCGAGCTTGCCATCCTTACGGAGGACAAATTCGCAGTACAAACGACCGGTTTCGGTCGAATACACCTGGACAACGCTGGCGCCATAGTGATTCATGGCCATGTGACCAAACGCTCGCATCATTGCACTATTCGGATTCGACGCCGTCAATTTCTTGACGACTTCACCTTGCTCAATGTAAGCTGTGGTAATCGGCCGGACATTGATTGTATCATCTTCCCTGAATGCCGAAGCGATTTCACGTTTTGCGAAGGCTAGAGCCTGAGCTTCTCCAGCCTGACGCATTGCATTAATCGCCATCATATCTTCCTTTGCCATTTAAGATTTCCTCTTTACAGATTGATGGTATAGCTAGTATACCCAGTAAAGAGGACATTGTACACTGTCAAGCGTGAAATTTATTCGTCTTTCTCGGGTGGCATCCAACCCTTTGGAATTTTGGTTCCGCGAGTTTCATTTCTGTACATTTTTATCTCGCGCTGGGAATCGTACGGCGAGATGAATGGGAAGACATGGAAGTCATTGGCAAGCTGCTTATGCTTGGACCAGACGCGGCCGATCAAGGCTTTCTCGGCTTCCATCGGATCACGGAAGAAGGTCACACCAGAGCTTGGATGGATGGTAAATCGATTATCTACGGTGTTCGCACGAGCACACATGATTTCAACGTTACCTTGGCGCCAGAAGCCGTCAGGGCAGGAGACAATGATCTCTGGTCGGCGATGGGCATTGATTCCCTGGTACGTTTTCTGTAGCCCCAGGATGTATCCTAGTTCGAGAAGGGAGATTGGCGATTTGGTCGCTGGATCGAAGTACATAAAGATGATGTTCGACTTCTCGATATGATCAACTTCCCAGTTAACTTGTTCATTGAACTGTGGGTTGTCGATATGCTGAGTCCAGGAAGAATCCCAATCGTCACGACGCGGATTGTAGACATGACCAATAGGCTCTAAAGCATTAAGGGCCTTACCGACACGAGTTTGCCAATCTTCGGCAACACCCATTTCGATACTGCCAGCTAAGAACACATTGACTAGATGAGGAAGCGGCGTAGTGGTAGCCGCAGGAGGTAGGAATATTTTTGACATGATGCGTATTATTTTTGTTGTGTTACTGCATACACATCATACTACAGAAACGACAAAAGCACTTCCTTTCGAAAGTGCTTTTGCAAGTCTGGCCCGCCAGGTAGGATTCGAACCTACATGTGTCCAGTTACCATTTCAACTGCTTAGAAGGCAGAGTGGATAATGACGGATAGCTTATTTATCGGAATCCACCGACAGCTTCCATTCCTTGTATTTCGGCTGCATTGCATTCAGTACGCAGATGAATGCGTCCGCGAGTTCATCCCGCATTTCTTTCTGTTCATTCGACAAACCAATGCTCGCTTCCATGACCTTCAGGAGGATGTCTAGCTGACGCGAGGTGGCGGTGATGACACGGTAGTCGGTAGGCATCTCACCATTGTAGCTCTCGAGAATACGCTTCCATGTAGTCAACGTACCGGCCGTACCATCCGACGCAGTGAACAGGTTATAGTCGCCAGCCATTGCTCGACACGTGGCGTCATAATGACGCTTTGCCATACCAATCAGAAGATCGACCTGTTCCATCGTTGGAGTGAAATGGAATTTTGCTTCTACGGAAACATCGAATTGCATACAAATACCCTAACGGAGTGGACATGTTGAAATCATATCACACTCCGTTTTTTGGTCGAACTTTATTTAGCTTCGGTTTCCACTTGGACTTCTTCAGTCTCAGCTTCGACCTCAGCCACCGGTTCAGCGGTCACTTCTTTCTTACCGAAGATCGTATCCCAACCTGAGCGGAACGCGTTAGTCGCTCCTTTGGTTTGGATTTTCTCTCCGGTGAATTCGTTGCGTGCAGTTGCCATATTATGTGTATGAAGGATAGTAGTGGTCCAGCGATACTAGCTGGTTGGACTCCTCGACGAGTAGATTACCATCTTCGAGGAGCGTGACTGCTGCCAGATTTTCGAGCATTGGCCCACCCAACCAAGCGATGTCAACGTTTCGCTTCAGTTCGTTGAACAGCACGTGGGTCAACGGTGATGCATCATCGAATTCGGATCGTCCACGACGGAACCAAATCTTGTGAGGATTGCCATTGATGCCACGCTTGGTAGCGATGCAGATTCGATCGTACTTCAGAATCCAGTTGTTGAGCATTTCGCTCGCGGTCAGGGTGTAGCCATTACTCGCCATAGTTCATCCAGCTTTCGTCAAATTGATTTCGGAGTTTTTCAAAGTATGCGTGTGTCTTGATCTTGACCATGAAGTCATCACCTTTGCAGATGACACCTTCGTCGACAGGATATTTGCTATCACGCACGTCCATAATGAACTGCTTGTTGAGGTTACCTTCGTAGATAATCTCTGGGAAGTAATCCGCACCTTCAAACATCTTTTTGAATGTCTTAGGCGGGATGAATCCCTTCTTGAATAGGAACACGTCGAGGAGTTTTAGCTCCTTTTGTTCGTGCTCATCGTGGGAGCCAGCAAAGCTCGACGGGCCAAAGAACTCAGTGAACGCAGTGATACGTTCGATGCCTTTGTTCTGTTGCTTGACTTTGTACACGAGCTCATCGCCAATATTCTCGAGGAACAACGGGATTGCCTGATTGTACAGTTCAGTCTTCTCGTCGAAGAGTTGTCGGCGTGTGCCGAACTTGTGCCATCCCTTTTTAGGTGACCACTCCCAACGTAGGTTGGAGCCGTCGTACTTGTAAAAAGCGATGCATGGTTTGCCTAGCGGAGCTTTCGCGCTCCCGTCGATTGATGGGTATTGCAACATACGGAAATATCTTTCTTGTTTGAATTGTGGGTACTGCGATTGTCTTGCTTGTCAAACGAGAATAAAACTTTCATGATGATATTTCCTTTATAATTTTTGTTTTATGTTACTTGATGTCGTAGTCGACTTCGAACTTCACACCGAATTCGTTCCAGTAGAACAAATCGATACCAACGAAAGCAGCAGCATTACCGTCACAAGTGATATCGCCTTCATAGAAGTCATCACGAAATTCGGCACCTAAGTCTTCAGCTTCATCTTCAGCGATACCTATCGATTTGAAGAATTCGGTAGCTTTATCGTCAAGATACTCGAAGTCGTCATCTTGACAGATATGTTCGTATGCTGCTAGGAACAGCTTTAGGCGATCAATGCCTTCTTGATTACCTTCGAAGAAGATTGTGTTTACTGTTTCACCATCTCCATCGCCATGCATGTAATTTGAGACGAGCTCATACATGTTGTTATACGACGGGCCAAGCACCGGGCTTTTTGAAATGTGTAGAGAGACTTTCATGCCGGCCTTACAGCAGCGCTACTGCATTGAGAATGCGAGTCTGCGCTTGTTTGATGTAGCTGTCGGTCGAAGACGTCCAGCTATCGTTATTTGTGCGAAGAGCATCGTTTAACTTGCTGCTCGCTTCTTTGAGCTCAGCGATGATGTGTCCAGTTGGAATAACTACTGGCGTTTCCGTTTCTGCTTTGCCGCCGATCATTAGGGCTAGCGCAGCGGAGGCATGACCTTCATTTGCTAGCTGTTCGAGGGCAGCTTTGTAGATTTGCTCGGCGTTCATGCAACACCAGCCATTTCACCAACCTTGTTCAGGATCAGTTCCAGATTTTTCTCTGGCGTATCGCGGCCATCGATAGTCAAGTCCCACTTAGCAGCAGTGTGCCAAGACAGTTCTTCGGTAAGCATGGATTGCTGACGCTTCAAAACGGTGTTAACCGCCTTTTCGATTTCGCCAAGTTCCATTGTACCGGCCGCTTTGATGATGTCGTTCATTGCACGAGTTCTGAATCGCGCTAGACGAACATCGAGAGGAACATCCACGTAGACGGTCATGTGCAACGCACCAACATCGACCGCTGGCTTTGCATAGTGCTCTACGCCAGTTGGTTCAACGATTAGGAAAGCGATACCTTCCGAGAGCTTGCTGAAGAACTCGTCGGTAGTTACACCATAACGATTGCTATTGTAGATAGCCAATTCGGCTAGCTTGCCTTCCTGTTCCAAACGGATCGACTCTTCATGCGAGATGAAGTAGTAATCGCGGCCATCGATTTCGTTTGCGCGTGGCGCACGAGTCGTGGTTGAAATCAGGCATGGCATTTGAGCAACATCACGGATGTAGTCAAACAGATAAGACTTGCCACTGCATGACGTAGCCGTCAGCGTGACTAAGATTGATTTTGCCATATTATTTTTATGAGGAGGTTGAAGTGCTTCCTGTGGAATTGCATTGGAAGCACATGTGGAATTATAACCCTACCAACCGTTTCGCTGCATAACAATTCGGCCCAAACTCACCATCTTCCAGCCAATCCGAAAGCTGAACAAATCCAACCTTCTCATACGTTTGGAAACTCGACTGTCGCGGAAAACTCCAAACCAATACTGCGCCTAATCCACCAGCCATATCACAGCTGCGATCCAGGATTTTGTAGCCATATCCTTTACCACGAAACTCGGGATCAACCCATAAGCCACGACTGCGAGCCATCAAGTCTCCGCAAGCATTATAGCCAGCTAAGTGACAACTGTTTACCGCGACAATGCGATCGCCTTCATAACCAGCCAAGAATACAGGTTCGCTATCCGCGAATGACATATCGTAATCACGATCAATCGTCATTGCGCTAAAATGTTCAATGGCTGAATTTCTTCCTGGCCAAAGCTTATCTCGCCAAACTGGCAGAATGTCTTCAAACTCTACTAATTTGATTTTCATGTCATACTCCTTTGGTGACTCACTGCCGGACTCGAACCGACGACCTCCACGTGCAGCGCTACACATTGTGGGGCTCTAACCAACTGAGCTAAGTGGCCATTCGTATTTATTAACGCAAAAAAGGAGACCGAAGTCTCCTTTCTCTTTAGCATAAATCCCACATCAGTTTGTGCGGCTTATCGATGATTTCATACTCACGGTCTTCTAACCATTTTTTGATTTCGTTCTTGAGCCGGATTCGATAGCATCCTTCATCTTCGCGCCATGGATAGTGAAACGCATTTTCGAAGCTGAATGAATCGATGCCGTTGTCAGTGAAGTATCTCCAGTTCGTGTTTGGCTTATCGCCTTTACGATACTCGACATACTGATCTTCGAAACGGCTGTAGTTCTTTAGTGCTTTGGTACGGCGGATAGTTCTTGACATGACATTGCTCCTTGATGGTTACAATGTCGTGTCGACTTCTCCTTATATGCATAAATTTTCATCATACGTCCCAGGACAAATCGCGTGGTTGATGGTCAATCACTTCGTAATCCTCATCCTTGAGGTAACGAGCGATTTCAGTCTTGTTCTTCATGCGGGCCTGACCTTCGGCATCGTTGCGAAGCCATTTGGTGTAGGACCAACCTTTGATGCGGTCACCGTGAAAACGCCAGTAACCGCGACCGTATGCTTTGCCCTCTTTCTTGATTTTGATCCAGTGACCTTCTTCTTTACAAATCCAGTCGTGGGTCCACCAAGTGATGTCACCGAAGTAACGTTGAGGGCTGTTCTTCTTTTTGTCGCGATTGCGACGGATAGTTCTCGACATGTTAATCTCCTTTCAAGGGAACTTAACAGTCGGTCTTCTCCTTGTAGCCGTACACTTTCATATCAGCAATCCCATGGGTTAGCCCAGCGGTGGTATCGACGATCGTCGATGAAGTTCCGGATGTCCGGAACATAATCAAAGTCCTTGATGGCTTTGATCAATTCTTTTTCATTGTGTGCGCGAGCAGAGGTCTTGCCGCCTTTCAGCAGCTGCCAACCGTAGTACTTCTTGCTGTCGCGGTGAAAGCGCCAGTAACCTTCCTGGTATTCCTTGTCCTCTTTCCAAACATGAGGGAAGGCCCAGACGGTACCGTGCATTGGTTGAACACCATTCCATTCATCAGGAATAGTTCGGAGATACGAACGGACTTTGCTGCTGCGGCCCAGACGTTTTTCTTTGGTACGGCGGATAGTACGGGACATAATAGACTCCTTGTTAAGGTAACCTATTTGTCAGTCTTCTCCTTGTATGCGTACACTTTCATGATAGCTCCTTAGCTAACAAAGATTTTCAAAAAGTACTGGTCTTCATCACGGGAATCATAATTCTCTTTCTTCACCGCGTAACCAGCATTCTCCAACTCACGAATAACTTGATCGACGATTTCAAACTCATGGCGCATATACTGCACATTCACTTGCATCGCGATGTCATTCAGACCTTTGTTTTGACGAAAGGCCACGATCTTGGCATTCAGCGCTTTATTGCAACGCTCAATCAGATCATAAAACTTCACACGCTTATGTTCTTCAGCATGTTGTGCTGCCGCTTGTTTAAACGCTACAGCTGGTACTACGTTAACCATTTCGGTACTCCGTTGAGGTGATGACATCATAACATCGTCATCTCAACGGAGAAACTTGAAATTTACTTCGTGACTGCGAACACTTCGTCCATGCGTTGTTCGGAAGGTTGGCTCATCTTCGAACCATCCGGCAGCTTGACATTGCTGAAGCGGGTCGGATAGCGGAAGAATGGTTTGCCAAGAACCGAGTATGCCATCTCAACCGACGATTGAGCGGTGAACTCAGACTTGTCAGTGAACTCAAGATGGAGCACTGCTTCCACTGCACCACGACTCACTTTCACATTCTTCAAGGTCACCTGAGCCAGGTTATTCTTGTTGTAGATGATGTACGACAGCTTACCGGAATTCTTGAACACGAACTTGTCGACGATGGTAGCTGCATCCTTCTTCGCCATTTCGTCAAGCTTGCCTTCCCAGTTGTCGATCAGTTCGAAATGCTTCTCACTTGGCTTCGCGCCTTTCGGGTAAACACGCTTGCACAAGCTTTGCATGATCAGGCGACCAAAGCCATCGCGTTTGAAGATTTCAGCGTAGTCAGAATTGCCGTCTTTTGCTTCCTTCTGGAACTTCGTGACCGACTGCTTCATCCATTCGGCATTACGCTTGTACAAGTCATCCTCGACTTCGCTGCTGACTTGCTTGAGGATCGAGACGACCTTCTTCACATCTTTGTGATCGGTGTACTTCTTTTGGTACTCGCCTTCCTCAGCGGTCTTGGCCGCTTTGGCTTCAGCTTTCTTTGCCGATGCCATGACAGTTACCGACTTCAGGTAATCGAGGACTTCGACCAAAGGCCAGAGTTCATCGATCAGCGCCATTGCTTCTTTGTAGATATTAGTGGCTTTGGCTTCTTTCGAAACCTTACCGAGACGTTTCTTGGTAGCAACCATACCGCGAACATCCCACACACTGATCGCACCATACAGTTCATCGAACAGAGGAGAAGGATCACGAGGGTTTGCAGGACGGACTTCGTCCCAGTTCATGGTTGCGTCGAAGGCCGACTGAACGAAGTAGTTCGCGTGCTCTTTGACTGGTTTGAATTGGGTGTTCAGGATTTCGCCAGCTTCGATTGCTGACTTGATCGTGACGGTGTCTTCTTCCATGTTACGGAGACGACGACCATTGGATGGATTCTTGCTGATTGCCTTGACTGCGATCGGGAACTCACCAGTGAATTTCGGCTTAGCGATCGATTCGGACAGGATTTCGTTAACCTTCATATATTATTCTCCGTTATGGTGTGAAGTATTTATGTAGCTATAATAACGCGAATCCTGAGAAGTGTACACTCTTTCTTGAATTATTTTGTAGAGCATAGAAACGACAAAGGAACCACGAAGGTTCCTTTTGATTTGGAGCGGGCGAAGGGATTCGAACCCTCGACATTTACCTTGGCAAGGTAATGCTCTACCAACTGAGCTACACCCGCACTGTGAAGTGCTACATTTCTATTTATAGCACTTCGTAAAAATTCAAAGATTATTTCGAAACTTTGAATCCAATACCACCCCAAGCTGAACCGTATGTGTAGCGGACTGACACGGTCTTGCCGTCCTCACACTTGATGTGAGTATTCTCGGTTGCGGTTTCGTCAGCATACTTCTTAAGTTCTTTGAAGAATTTGTCAATCAACGCTTGCTTATCCTTAGAATTAATTGCGCTACCAATCTTCAGGAATTTATCGTACGTCACGACCGAGTTGTATGCGCCGTAAATATGTACGTTATTCTCGATCTTTACAAAGCCTTGAGCGGTAGTTGTAAATTTAGAGGTGTCTGGAGCTGCCGGACGAACCTTACTGTCGGTGGTGATCTTTTGGCCTTCTTTTTCTAGCTTAATCAACAGGGCGTTGAGTTTCTTTACTAGTGCGTCTGAAGTAAGCGAAGACTTCGTGTCGACGAATGATTTATTTTCGGTTAGGATTTCTAGTACTTGCATGATGTTCCTTATGTGCGGTATGGTAAAGTATTTATCAACTGCAATTTCGACAGGAGCTCGTACGACCATTATATAATTCATCTCATCGTGAGTTGCATCAAAACTACTATAAATAACTACACGATGTCATCCAAGCGGGTGTCGTATATTGGTCTGATTACCTCAGCCTTCCAAGCTGATGAGGTGGGTTCGATTCCCATCACCCGCTCCAAGCACTTTAGGTCCCACATTCGGTAATTGGAGCCCTCCTGTCGTCTCAAGTGCTACATAACCTAACAACAAAAATAATAATATGAAGATTAGTGAAATCCTTGCTGAGAAGCAAGATTTGAAAGCGATTAACATTCATCGTCTAGCAGACATGGTTGAGAAAGCAATCAAAAATGACCGCGACTCAGACTACACCGTTGACGTATCATTCGCACCAAACAATTCTGCTTTCCCAGACATGGAAATTGCAACCTTCGTTGTTGACTTTGTCAACTCGCGTAAAGGTGGCGATCAGCCAGGCCAAAACACTTCCAAGAAGTTGAACAAGATCATTGATCCGCTATATCGCGAGTTCCGCGCTCAAGGTATCACCTTCACTCAACCGGAAGGCGTTCAAGGTTCAAACCAGGAATCTGACGATCTAACGACTGGTAAGCTTAAGTTTGTGATCGGCGTCAAGAAGGACTAAAGAACATTCGGTGAATGTGAACACCGTTTCTGATTGAGGTGCACACTCAAGTCAGTAGCTAAATAATGGATCACGCGAATCCGAAAGGATATGGTTGCGAATCCTACAACTCTTCGAGATTATCGGACTAAATCTCATTACTATTTTTCGACGTCCCGCATCTGGTCCTCAGAGTCAGTTCTTGCTGTGTCGATAAATAGTAATATGCCCAGGTGGTGGAATGGTATACACGGTGGTCTTAGAAGCCACTGCCGCAAGGATTGAGAGTTCGAGTCTCTCCCTGGGCACCCGCCGCAAAGTCGAATTGAAGGTTTTACTTTGCTGATCATGGATAACTGGCTGCGCAGCCCATGGTGACCCCTTTGAGGATCGCAGAGGACATTATGTCCTTCAAGCATAATGTCCGCACATGCCTAGATGGTGGAATTGGAATACACTCTGGTCTTAGAAGCCAGCGCCGAAAGGATTGCGAGTTCAAGTCTCGCTCTAGGCACCAAATGGTAAGGATGTTTCGGAACAGTACCGAACCCTTGCGACGCCGATGCGGTCTTATGGCTTCACGGCTTTACTGTGGATTTGAAAGAATATGGGCTGCGGACCCGTTGTGAAAAGCTACGCAGAACGTCTTGTAAAAGCGTAGTGCCCATCATCGAAAGATGGTGACAACCCGGAGTTGTTGTAAAGAGAACAGACGATCTTTAGTTTGCACGGAGCTGGTGTAAGGAGTGCAATGCCGACCAAGCCGCATGGTCCCGAGGTTATCGGTGTAAAGCGAGTCCAGCAAGAAGAGTTCCCTAAGTCGATGAAAGGAACCACCCGCCAGTAATGGTCTAGCTAGGTCTAGGTAAGAGGGTTCGAACCGCAATACTGGGAAAGGAGACTTCGGTCTCCTTTTCTTTTTATGAGGACTGCTGATGATGGAAACATCGTTCTTAGCTACGTCGCTGGTCTTCGTTTTGCTGACGGCTCTTACGCAAAGAGCCAAGAACCCGGAGAGGCTTACCCGACAGGCGTGTTGGTAGAATGCCAAGAAGTAAATATCTCGCAAGCGCAAAACATTAGTAGTTCCTCAACTGGGCTGGTAGCTCATCTGGTACGAGCGTTCGACTCATAATCGAGAGGCGTGGGTTCGAGTCCCACCCGGCCTACCAACTTCTAGCTACCTAAGCTTGTGATACCGGAATACAAGGATGCATACTTCGTATTCAGTCACTCCAACAGCTAGCGGTGTCCACTACCGACTTAGTGTCGTACCATGACCGAGAGGCATGGGCTGTTGTAATCGCCAAAGTGTTACCAATCGTGCGTCAAGTCTCATGGTAAACGACGATGCAACAGTCAGGACTTGACATGTAAACCGGAACATGGGTTTCCATTAAGATGTAAAAAAGGCTCCCATTGGGAGCCTTTTCTTTTATACGTCTCTCAACGTATAGGTTGGTATGGTAAGTTTGCGTTTATCTCTGAAGTGGGCAACGTCGAACAGACATGCTGCTCCAACCACCTCTTTGCCCATCTGACGCACCAGGGACGCCGCTGCTTCAATCGTACCACCGGTTGCAAGAACATCATCAACGATGAGGATGCGATTGCCCTTGACGCGTTCTGGTTGAATTTCGATGCGAGCAGAACCATACTCACGCTCATAGTCGATCGCGATGGTTTCACCTGGCATCTTGCCGGGCTTACGAGCCATTGCAAAACCGACGGCATCGAACATGCTCAAGCCACCTGCGATCATGAAGCCACGAGCATCCATCGCAACGATGAAGTCGTAATCGACATTCTTTACTTTCAACTTGTTACTCAACTCCTGCATAGCCAGGTACCAAGCATCCGAATCCTGGAATACGCTACCGACGTCGATGAAGTTCACGCCTGGAGCAGGAAAATCCTTGTAAAACTCCAGTGGAACATCCGCAAAACTTTTCATTATTATCCTTGTGTGTGGTTATATGGTCGCATATGATGGATGCGTTCCTCATACTTGTTAAAGATTTGGAACTCAACTTTCTCTCCACCCTCTAAGAACCCATCTTGCTTAATGCACACCATCGTATCACTTAGTTCAGCATATTGATTCTTTGCGAGACGTGTGCCATTAACATACACGTTTAAGCTCGAACCATCAGTTGGATAAGCAGTTGACAGAGTGAACATCTTCTGATCGGGAGCAGCAATGTGCTCTTCGATGATATTGTTCTTAGGCGACATGATTGTAACCCAACGCTTCTCACCGAGGTATATGTAAAGACCTGGAAACATCGGATCATTTTTATAGACAGTTTCGCCAATCTCTAGCGGATCAGGAAGATCGGAAACTACTGGGAAGACAACTGCGTGACGTTTTGGTTGTGACGGACCTGAATAAGATTTCATGATAATAGTTCTTGAATTGTGTACACGTATTTATTGGTGCGATGCTGTCTCAGCGTATAATGTCATTGCAATAACAACCATGGAATAAACATGCCATTACAATCACAAATCATTAACGAACTCGGCGTCAAGCCGATGATCGACGTCAATGCCGAAATCGAACGCCGTGTCGGTTTCTTGGCTGATTATCTGGAACGTTCGGGCTGCAAGGCTTACGTCCTCGGAATCAGCGGCGGTGTCGATTCGACGACTGCTGGTCGTCTCGCTCAACTTGCGGTCGAACGCGTCCGCGCCAAAGGCCTTGTCGCCAAGTTCTATGCAGTTCGCCTGCCGTACAGTGTCCAGCGTGACGAAGAAGATGCACAAGCTGCACTCGACTTCATCCAACCGGATGAACGTCTGACCGTGAACATCGAAGATGCTGCGAACGGCATGATGAACCATTCGTACTTCGCTGAAGACGATGCGGACAAGATGGACTTCGTCATGGGCAACATCAAAGCACGCCAGCGTATGGTTGCACAGTACTCGATCGCAGGCCAAGTCAACGGTCTTGTCATCGGTACCGATCATGCGGCGGAAGCAGTCATGGGCTTCTTCACCAAGTTCGGTGACGGTGCCTGTGATGTAACCCCACTAACTGGCCTGAACAAACGCCAAGTGCGTACCATCGCACAAGCACTCGGCGCCCCAGTGGCAATGGCTAACAAGGTTCCTACTGCGGACCTCGAAGACCTGAACCCGGGCAAGCCGGATGAAGTGTCGTATGGCGTGACCTATGATCAGATCGACGATTTCCTGGAAGGGAAGGATGTTGGTGAAGCTGCTCGTTCGATCATCCTGCGTCACTACGTGAACACCATCCATAAGCGCGCTTTGCCAGTCGCGCCGTAATTTATTCCAGTTACGCCCAGTACTGCCGATGTTAATATGTCATCATCGGCAGTACGTATAAATGATTTGCCTTACATGAGGCACCAAGCACCGATAGCCTTGGGTAGTAATGAGAGACAAATCATTTATGCGCACCGCATCCGAAGTATGTGCCGTTTTCGAGCCTTCTCCTCAGTTTGCTAAGAGGCGGTATGTCGAAGTGATGCGGTGTGCATAGCTTATAAATAGTTTCATCGTGCTGTTGCGACCCCAACAGAATTATTGATAACCTCAGGAGATTGTACCATGTTGTGAGTGTACTTACAGCGTCCACCTTAATGTTCGTATTGCCCGTAGCAATTACCGCAATACAAATTACCCAAAACATTAAGGAAATAAAAATGGACACCAAATTCGACTTCATCCTCACCAAAACCCAGCGCGATGCTTTTATCGCCAACTGGAAGCAGCTTCACGCTGCACGTCATACCTTCACCGGTCTTGACTATTTCATCTTCCAACTCCTCAAATCGGCTCAGCCCGATATCGAGAAGAACATGCGTCGTGCGTTTAAGCCGGCTCATAACTCCTACTTCGCAGCAACGATCAAAGCGGTTACGACCAATCTGATCCACAACTTGACATACAATCGTGCTCGCTTCTTCCAGGCACCGATCTTTGCCAATATCGAATTCACTGATCAACAAGTGGAAACGATCATCGGTCATAACCGTCAACTGTGCAACGCAATCTAAGGAGCGAGCCATGGACCACCCGTACACGTACATCTTTATCCGTAAAGACCTGTCGCTGGCTCAGCAACTTGTGCAAGCAAGTCATGCAGCCCTCGAAGCAGGATTTACCTTCGACAAACCTCACAAGACTTCCAGCATCATCATGATTGGTGCGAAGGACAAAGACGAACTCTACCAAATCGGAGAGCGACTCGATAAGCATGGCATTCGCCATCACATGTTCTTCGAACCAGACTTTGAAATGGGTCACTCGGCGATTGCAACCGAACCGATCAATGACCTCAAAACTCGTCGACTGATGCGGAAATACTCGCTCTACAAACCATAATCCATGTGCAAGACCTGTGTCGTTCATTTTAAAAAGTCGCATCACGACATTTACATTGGACGACCTAGCAAGTGGGGAAACCCATTTGAGATTGGCAAGGATGGTACGCGTAAAGAGGTAATTGCGAAGTACAAAGACTACGTGCTTAACAATCCTGAACTGATGGCTTCGCTTCATGAGCTTGAAGGAAAGATTCTGGGTTGTTGGTGCCATCCTCTGCCATGTCACGGCGACGTACTTGTTGAACTTGTTCGCAAGTACGTCTCAACAAAAAAGTTCTTAGAATACTAGAGGAAGAAAATGAAAACACTGCGTGAACTGATCAATGAAGCAACCGAAGCAATCGAAACCTACAAACACCCTGACGTGGATGAAGTTCAGGGTAAACTCCACGACATTCTGACTGCCGCCAAGATCGGTGGCATCAATCGTGATCACCTTACTAGCCTCGACATCTACAGCGACTATCTCCACATTCGTACTGAATGGTCTGCTCGTGGTTGTGCCCAATCCAGCGATTACCGCATTCCGATGAGCATCATCGATGCTGAAGACCCGATCAAAGCAGCAACGATCTATGGGATCAACAAGCGTCTCACTGAAGCCAAGAACAACCTTTCCTCTGCACGTGCAAGTGTTGAGCGTAATGAGAAACAGGTTGCTGAACTGAATGCTGAGCTGGAGGCTGCCATGTTGTGAGTGAACTACGAGAAGTTGACTGGGCCAATGAAGACGTGCTTCCAAACCAAAGGCATGTCTATTCTCGAACACGGTGAATCGGTGCATGCGTACTATCTGGACCTACACAACTACTTGTTCAACAATGAACCACTGAAATTCGAATGGCGCTTGCCAGATTGGCTCTCCGCTAATGCGGACTTCATCAAAGCCAATCTGCTTCCATTAGATGTTATGCACGACTACCACATCTTTCACGACTGTGGAAAGCCGCTTTGTATTACAATTGACGAGTCCGGAAGACAACACTTCCCAGACCACGCAAACATCTCCAAGCAACGTTGGATGGAATGTACCGAGGAAACTCCTAGGAACGTCCTGATTGGCGGACTGATTGGAATGGACATGGATATTCATCTCCTCAACGCGGAGTCCCTTGGTGAGTTTAGTAAAAGGCCTGAAGCCGTTTCCTTGCTCATTACTGGTCTATGTGAGATTCATTCCAACGCGGCGATGTTTGGTGGTATCGAATCGACCTCGTTTAAGATCAAATACAAGCATATCGACAAGCGCGGTCGTCAACTTCTCAACCTCATATCAAAATAATATGAAAGCTATCTACGCCAACTACCTCATTCCATACCTTACTGGTATCGCAGCCTTCTTCATCCTCTGGATGGGAACCATCTTCATCTTCGACGGCATTCTCCCGTTCTTGACGATGTTGCTGTTTGGCGCCTGGTTCATCCTTGGTATTCCGTACTTGCTGTACACCGACTACCGCAATGTGAAGAAGTACATGTCCGGCAATCCATCGATCCCGAACGTGGTTGGCGAAGTGGTCAAGAAGTTCGGTGTCCCCGAGCTATTGGCAAACACCGTCGTCAAGAGCGTCGAAGCCAAGATGGCCGAATCCAAACAACCAACCAAACTGGAAAAGCATGGCTAACACCACCGAAATCGAATACAAGTTCCTGATCGCTGACATCGGCGCGATCAACGCCCTAACCCCACTCAGTCGCGAATACATCATGCAAGGCTACCTCACCAAACCAGGTGATGGTTCCGCAATTCGTGTTCGTGCATCAGAATGGGAAGATGGTCGTCAAGAAGCATTCTTCACGGTCAAGAGTCCTACACCAGGTCTGGCACGTAAAGAATGGGAGTATCCTATCCCACTCGTAGATGCACAAGAAATGATGGCGCTAGCTGAAGGTCGCATCATCACGAAAACTCGCTATCGCTTCGCTCACACCAACGGCCACATCATCGAGCTCGACATGTTCGACGGTGCACACTCCGGTCTGGTCGTTGCCGAAATCGAAGTGGGATCGGTGGACGAGAAGATCGACATCCCAGAATGGTTTGGCGCTGATGTCACCAACGATGGTCGCTACACCAACATCAGCCTCGCGCTGAACGGCCTGGACGGCATCGACCTGTAAGCAGCACAAGGACCAGTGCAATGCTGGTCCTCTTTCCTTTACAAAAATAATATGCGGATCATCTCAAAGTTCAAAGACTATTACGATAGCGCGCTTGCTTTCGGGCAAGACAAATCGGTCGTATTTGTTCGAGACCAACAGGAGCTCGACCTCAAACAATCACCATACGACTTGCTTAATCAGCACTCGCCTAAGGTCCAGCTTGAGTACAAGAAAAAGAAGGACACTGAAATGTTCTTTGGGCCAGTCGTCATTGTATTCTGCGGTAAGACCTATCGTGGTATGATGGTTCGACGCGTTACTCAACTCGAGCCAGCGAAACGAGTGTATGGTTTCACCGACACCGAACTCAAAGTCTTCTTCAGCGCCGAAGAGCTTGAAGCATACCTCGCCGAGTATGAGATGATCATTAAGGACGAGACCCGCTATGCTTGGATGGTCGATAAGTCTGTCAAGGTGCGAGAGTTCCTAGGAGCCCAAGGAACGACTGAGCTGATGGATTACTGCATCGCCAATCGCTTTGTGACCCTGACGTACAACGAGAGCATCCCTGATAGCTACAATTGGCGCCAAGTCAATACCAAATCTTGGGTAGCGAACGGCAACATCGGCAATCTGAACTTCTTCAAGGTCTTCGATCCGTTCTCGGCCTACCAAGAACTTGACATGTTCATCTCTGGCACCCTGCCACAGAGCACTGCAATGCCGATCGAAATCTCTGACAAAGATCGTATTGCCCAACATGGCTTCGACAAGCACAGCTTCCGCAAACCAAAACAAAAATGAGAAGAGACCAAGACTTTGGCGATTGGATCGACCTTCGTCACTCGCTTCCTCGTGAACACGGGATGCTTGTCGTACTGTATGATCCGACTGCAATTCCAGTCGTGATACCAGCTTCATGGAACGATGATGAGGAAGCGTTTGAATGCAACGTCGACATCGCTGGCGCAACGCATTGGATGCCTCTACCTCAAGCTCCGAAATCGCCTTGGTGGTCTGACGGCTTCATGGCCGCTCAAAAGGATGAAGCTGGAAAGTACGAGGATTTTACTCATAACCCATATGAGCCAACCTCGCCATACACGTATCCAGATTACCATTGTGGGCCACCACGATATGAATCTGTTGAATGGACTGCCGGCTATGAGTACTACCAGTTCGAGCATCAACGCGGCGCAATTCGCCTGAAAATCACGCATACCATCGGTAACAGAACAATCGAAATGTACATGTAATGACGCCATCCGAACTTCAAGAGTTTCGCGATGATCTGCAAAAGGTAAAGGACAAGCATCTCACCAACATCAGTAAGGAACAGCGCAAGCTAATCCTCGCTGAACTGATCAAAGGCGTTGATGCTTGCTTCGGTTACCCTCAGTATCGCGATGCAATGAGCCTCCTCACCGGAGGCCACGACCGAAAGGTCAACGACGTAGTAATCCACCACAAAGCCCCATAAGAATAATATGAAATCAAGTGTCATCTTCATTCGCCACGGCGAGAGCCTAGGCAACACCGACCCATCGTACTACAAGCATACCGATGCTGCTAACATTCTTTCGCCTAAAGGTGTGAACCAAGCACTTGCTCTGTCGAAAGAAATCAAAGAGCACATGTGTCCTGACCACTTCGGTAAGTACACTCGCGTCATCGCTTCTGAATTCGTTCGTGCGCAACTTACTGCCCGCATCGTGATGCATGATGTGAACCTCGTGCTACCGATCATCCACGACTATCGCCTGAATGAAGTGTACCATTCGGCTCATGAAACGCCTGAAGAAAATCCAGCTGAAGTTCGTGCTCGTGTTCGTTCACTGGTCCAAGACCATCCATATAACCTGGTCCTGTTCTGCCATGGCATGCTGATGCGCGACATCGATCCTGTTGCCGGCGGTGCAAAGAACTGCGAGCTGCGCAAGTACGATCGCAACTATCTTCTCAACGTCCTCCTGAAAGACTGACATGCAACATAAATTTAAATTCGGCGACACTGTTCGTGTTACTGCTGGCGCTAGCGCCTATTTCAAAGAACTCGGCTCGGTAGTCAATGTTTCGCCGAGTGGTTTGGCTTCCGTATCCCTGGATAATTCCCACGACCTAATTACCTTCGGTCCTAATGAGCTCGAACACTTCCCGCCGCTCGAGCTCGAGTTGACTCATGAAGAAGCAAGGGAAGCAAAGATCAGCCCATACCATACTCGACATATTCCAAAAGGCGTGTATGGCGAGTTGTCCAAAATCTTCGAGGAATGTGACGAGCTGAAAGATGCTCACGAACAAAGCAATCCAATCCTCGTGCTGAATGAACTTGCTGACATCGTCGGCGCCATCGATGGATTCGTCAACAAGTACCATGGCATGGACATCGAAGACGTAATCAAAATGATGCGCTTGAATGAAAAGGCTTTCCGAAGTGGCCACCGCTCGTAATAAGATTGCGTGGGACCTTCTCCACGCAACTACCGAATACTACTCAACTCAAAGCCAAGCATCAACTCGTGGAGCATTTCAATTCATTGAAGTCCCATGGCTAGTATCGGAAAAAGCGATTCGCTCTACTTTCCAAGGCAACATCCACGAAGCATTGCCTGGGCAATTTGCTGTTGGCAGTGCCGAACAATCATTCGCACAACTTCTGCTAGATGGCGAGCTTGATCCTAAGGAACAGTATGTTGCGCTGTCGCCATGCTTCCGTGACGAGCCCATCGTTGATGAGCTGCACCAAAATCATTTCATGAAGGTCGAACTGATCCAGCCATACACTGGGACAGACGACGAAGACTATTGGCTGGCGCGCGAAGCTGCTTACTGGTTTCAGCGATTGGCCGATCGGTATTCGCATCATCGCAACAAACGTATTCACGTTGTCAAGACACCTGAAGGATACGATGTTACCTTGAATGGAATTGAAGTTGGCTCATACGGTATACGCCACTTCGAGGGCTTTTCATGGGTCTATGGTACGGCCTTGGCTGAACCACGATTCTCCACTGCAATTTTGAAGTAATCTTGAAAATGTGACCGAAATTCCAGTATAAATAGAATAACTGCATTGTGAGTTATTCATGAAAAAACTACTCCTGGTTTTCCTTACTGGTCTTTTGGTTGCATGTTCTTCTACGCCGCCTAAGGCTCCCACGCCATTCAAAACAGGCGCAACTGTCGAAGCACCGATCGGTTGCGTCGAGCTTCGCAAACAACGTTCAGATGCGGATTGCTAATATGGACAATCTGTATACCACTCTGAATTCAATTCACCGCAAAGTCTATCAAAAGTTCACCTATGAAACTGACGCCGATCAATTTGGCACCATTGAGAAATGGATTATGCCTGATCAAGCGTACACTGGCTCATCCCGCATTCAAGGAGATTGCGAGGATTTCGCTTTGGCTTGTAGGAAGCTTTGCCGCGACGCTGGTATTCGCAGTCGCCTTGTACTTTGCAATCTTGATGGAGAAGGTCACGCTGTTCTTGAAGTAGACGGTTGGATTTTCTGCAATAATCAGGATCGAGTCATGTCCCGAGACGACTTGACTAATTATCAGTGGTGGGCAATTTCTGGTTACGAACCTGGTGACCCATGGGAGTTGATCACCAACTAATACCGTATACCCATATCAAAAAACTATAATGATAATCGATACCGATATCCCAGAACATAAGTACTTCAAGACGTTTCACTTGCCAACGTCAATGGCGCGAACAAGTGATGACAAAACCTTGACGCAAAAAGAGGTGGAGAAATATTTCTACCCGATGGATGACGCGTACGCCTCGATCAAGCTTGATGGTGAAAATACCACAATTGGTCGAGGTTACTCGCACGCCAGATCACTCGACTCCAAAGATCATTGGTCGAGACACCACATCAAAAGGCTAGCTGCTGATCTTTACCGGGACATTGAACCTGGCTGGAGGATTTGCGGTGAGAACATGCTTGCGATGCACTCAATCCACTACCGCGATCTCGAATCATTCTTCGCTGTATTCTCAGTGTGGGATAATACAAACACGCGCCTATCCCTTGACGATATGAAGGACTATTGCGATTGTTTGGGCTTGTGGATGGCTCCGGTTCTAAAACGCGGTCCATTTAGAGGTATCAATTTCAAAGACCATTTCGGTCTCGACTTTGATAAGGATGAAGGATATGTCGTATCAAATGCGAAAGCATTCCACTATAACGATGCTGCAAAGAACATCGCTAAAGTGGTTCGCCCACATCATGTCCAGACGGACGAACATTGGATGAGTATCCCTGAACGTCAGGCTGTGAAAAATATGTTGAAGGATTCTACGTACTACGTCGATCCACGATACGCTTAAGCAACATATTCCGGTGACTCTGCGTAAGTCATTGGCCAACCACCGGAAAAGTTATAGCTCTCTGGATCGCCAGACTCTAGCATCTGTTTACGATGATTTTCTGCAATAGCGAAAATCACAGTATCGGATGCTATTGACGTTTGAAATACCAGAACAGCTAACTCATGAGACATCGTGATGAATTCGCCAGTCATAGTCTTCCATTGAAGATTAGGCGGGAAAGTCGTCTTGAGCATAGTCAGCGCAATTTGCTGAATGCGACTCGCGTCATCAGAGTGGAACCAATATCCATTGACCTTAACGCCACCTGCTTTTCTCATATCACGCTCCGCTTTAATGCGATACCAAATGTCCATAGTGGACACTTCTCGCATTAAAGCATCCAACTCTTCTTTTGGTGGAATTGGATCGCCCGATAGATGAATCAGGTTCTCGTAAACGGATGGGTCACCATCACACATTACTTGCACATTTGGGTATTTTGCGCCAAGTACATTCACATAATTTTCAGTCATTACAATACCTCTCTAATTGTCCAACCACTGTTATTTGCATCACCCATTGAAGCACCTGATGCTCGACCAATGTAAAAAGTTCCTGAGCCAGAAATACCAACTCGCAATGAGTACGTTACTGGCGTGGTGCTCTTTGGCACGTCTAAGACTTTCAATGAAATAGGTACCGGTGAATTGGCGGACTGCGTTGAAGCGGACCAAGCAATGATTGTGTTATTTCTAAACAGTGTGATGATGACGGTTCGAGTCGCCAAAAATGCAGTGGAGTTGGAGACAGCTGAAAAATCAATTGCGAACTTTGAATTCACTGAAGTTGGTGAAACTTGACACGACCAAAGCGGAGCACCATCAGCAATAGTCGGAGCACTTGAATCCAATTGAATAACCGCAGTGCCTGAAATAACATTGATTGATCCGTCATACACTTTACCAGTCGCTGCCGGCTGCACGATTTGAGATTTGAGAGCGTAGTTATTTAGGACAGCTGGATTTGTCGGAGCGTATCCCAATGCGTTTATGATATCGGATGCAATCAGTGTTATCGGTTTAGATTCTATTGGTGTTTCTTGTATGATATTTTCTATTCCGAGATCGACCCACTTTTTGCCGTTGAACATATAGTTGCCAACATCGCTGCTGCCAACTTTCTCAGATAGGAAAAAGATAGCTCCTTTTTCAGGTTTTTCTGGGAAAGTTGGACGGCTGATAAGCATATCAGCTCTGGAGTTTATGTCGGAATGCTGTAAGTCCATGCCATAAGATTTCATAATACACTTCATGAATAACGTCGTCGAACGACTGAACATATATTTATTCAAGGCTGCAAAATCTGCATAGGAACGCAGTTGATTGATATAATTTCCCTATTGACACACCACAATATCTGCCGTTAGCTCAGATGGATAGAGCATCGCACTTCTAATGCGAGGGTCACAGGTTCGAATCCTGTACGGCGGACCACCCCTCCAACTTTTCAAATAAATTTTATGAGCAATCACGGCAAATCCTTCCCAGTCACTAAAATGGAAGGCTTCATTTTCTGGAGTCGATGGATTCAAGCGCCGATGTATCTCGGCCTCATCGTCTGCCAGTGCATCTACGCGTTTCGCTTCGGGCTCGAACTGAAACATCTTCTGTCTCACGCTGCAGCAATCACCGAAACGGAAGTCATGCTGGCGATTCTCGGCATGATCGACGTCGTGATGATCGCCAACCTGATGTACATGGTGATAGTTGGCGGCTACGAAACCTTCGTCTCGAAAATCGGTGTTGCGAAAGATCACCCCGATCGTCCTGACTGGCTCGGTCACATCGATGCAAACCTGCTGAAGATCAAGCTGGCGATTTCGATCATCACCATCTCGTCGATTCATCTGTTGAAAACTTTCATCAATACCGATCTAATTCTCAAAGGTCCTAACGGAATCAATGTTATAATCTTTCAGATCGTGATTCACATGGTGTTTGTTGCATCGGCGATCGCTCTGACCTACATCGACAAACTGATTTACGCTAATCACGAAAACAAGAAATGACTAACGAACTAATCGCTTGGCTGGCTGGACAAGGTTACGAAAACCTTCGTCAACTCGAAGATGGGACCGTTGTTGGCACATATGAACTCATGTTCACTCGCGCTATCTTCATCGACCTTACCTACACCGGCTTCGACAAGCGATTTTGTTTCCAGGACAGGGAGCTTGCTCTCGAAGAGATTGCAAAATTACAAACTGGCGACGATGAACCAACTGGATACATCGCTCGCCGCAATGGCTAAATATGAAATTCAAAAACACGTGCATGGCTATTGCTTTGGCAATGGTCATGAATGTGGCATTAGCAGATGATTGTTCACCACCGACACCTAAGCCAGTAGCCACAGAAAATAAACCCGTAGTAAAGAAGGTAAAGAAGAAAACCAATAAGACGATCAAAAAGAAAGTCGTCAAAAAGGTAAAGCCGAAACCAGTGGCAGTCAAGCCAACACCTCCTAAGACGAGTTGTGAGGTTAAAAAACCACCCGAAGTATCCCCAATCCCATTCCCATTTCCTCCACCGGGTGACATCGTCATTGTCCCGCTTCCAATGCCAATTGAAGAGGCGAAACCGACCGATGTTCCAGAACCATCTTCGATTGCAATGATCGGAATCGGCCTAGCTGGTCTGGTCGTAGCACGCCGCAAACGATAAATAGCTTGAAGAAAAATAACAGTGCATTGCTGTTATTTGTTAAGCTGTAAAAATGGAAAACGATTACAATAGCGCCACAAAATCTTTAGATTGGGTCAAGATTGACGGTACTAATCAGAACCAGTACATAGTCGACCTACGCTGTAATCTAAATGAAATGCTCCCGCCTTTAGAAGCCGCGAAGCAAACAATCAAGGATATAGTCAAAAAATATCCTCCTCCATACACGTTGATGTTAAGCGGTGGCATTGATTCTCAAGCAATGCTATATGCTTGGCATCAATCGGGGTATCCTTACCAAACCAGATCGGTTAAATACACCGGCGGTTTTAACGACCACGATTTAGCCAACCTCAGCCAATTCGCTGATGCGATCGGTGTAAACATCACCTACACCGAGTTCGACGTTCTCACTTTCCTAGAAACTGAATACGATCAATGGGCAACTGAATACGATTGCTCTAGTCCACAAATCTGCTCGCACATGAAAATGTGCAGTGACATCGAAGGGACAATCATCTTTAGCGGAAACTTCTGCGAAAAGAGAAGAGGGTTTATCAGTTACACGACAATGGGAATCAAGCGATACGGAGAGAAAGCGGGCAAATCGATCGTACCATTCTTCTTTATGGAGAGTTCAGCTCTAACATTTTCGTTCTTGCCATTCTTGCCAGAATCCTTTGAACGAGAAAAGTCATATGAACGAAAATGGAAAGCATATGTTGATTCCGGATTTCCAGTAATTATGCAACCGGAAAAATATACAGGCTTTGAAGAAATCAAGAAGTATTACGATACCAACCATAAACATCGTGTCACTCTGAAAAATCGTCTCCGCTACGCAAGTAAGGCGAGTAAAAGGGTATTTGACCTCTTGTTGAGGTATCCATACGAAGAAAAATTAAGTAACCCGAAGTACACCTTCGTTACGAACTGGACGAAGAATAACAACAACAAGGAGTTCTAATGAACTATATTATCGATTTCGTTGAGAGCGCTGATGCTGTTGAGATTGCTCAATACCTAGCTTCTCAAGGCGCAACCGTAATCAAAGAGTACGACAACTTCAATAAAGTCTATCTCGTTGAGGCAAGCAATACCTTAGTGCCATCAGAAATCGTCGAGTCGATCATCGATGACACCGCCACGACCATTCAGCTTCTCGGCGAAGTGGTAGCAAATAACTTTTATGGTTTGCCAAACCCAAACCTACCATCCATTGTAATCTCGACAGCCGATACCAAAGATTGGTGGAAGAACTATGTGCTGAAGAAACCGGAGTTCGATGCAGAAACGGTTACTATCTCGCGTAAGGGTTCTTTGTCACGAGTGTACGTGATGGACAGCGGTATCGATGCATCACATCCTGAATTCGTAGACGCAAACATCACTCCGCTATTCTCTTTCACTGGAGAATTCCAGGATACTCGCGGCCATGGTACTGCCATCGCTTCGGTGATCGCTGGTAAAACGTGCGGCTTGAGTGATGCTCAACTTCAAGTGGTGAAGGTGTTCGACACCCAGGTTGCCACTCGCCAAAGTGATTTGCTCAATGCATTTGACTCAATCCTGAACGACTACCTCACAAATTCAAACGGTCTAGGTATTGTGAACCTAAGCTGGTCGATTGAGAAGAACGAGTACATCGAATCCAAGATTCGTACTTTGATTGCAGCTGGCATGTACGTCATTGTCGCTGCTGGTAACAATGGCGTGCCGATCGAAAACGTGACCCCAGCCTCAATGCCTGAAGTCCTGACCATTGGCTCATTCAATGAAGACTTGCATCCATCTAACTTCTCAAACTATTCGAACACCTCAGTGATCAGCTACACTGAAGGTGAAACGAATACTGGCGAGCTAGATGGCTGGGCGCCAGGCGAACAGATTTTCGTAGCCGCTCTTGATGGCCAATATGGCTATGCTGCTGGTACGAGTATCGCGACCGCAATTCACTCTTGCGCATTGGCATACAACTTCAGCGATTCATTCCTTGATGGTGAATTTATCATCACTGCTCGCAATCGCGGTTTGGAATACATCAGTGGCGTGAGCTTAGGTCATAAAGACCTTCTCGATCTTACTGATCCAAAGTATTCGAACTCGGTGAATCGTTTTACCACTGTCATCAATGAAAAGTCGATGGAGCACTTCAACGATTTCTCGGAAGCGGAGTATGTGTTCACTGTTGGTGTTCCTTATGCGCCAACCATTTTCAACGCGCAAAAGACCAAAACAGTTTCGTATGATGCGCTACCGCAAGGCTTCACTCTTACTCAAAACGGCCTTTTGATCGGTAACGCTGTGCTAGCTGAAGGCGTCACACACGAACGTCATGTGGTGACTCTTGCCATTACCGACCTCGATGACAACGAATCAGAAGTCGTGCTTACTCTAGGCATTATCGCTGCAGACTTTGACGTGGCAAAGGTGCCAGAAGGTGACCCAATCATCGAAATGACTTTGTCCGATGGATGGAACCAAACTTGCCGAAGCAATGGCTGCCGCGACGATTGCGAATACTACCTAGGTGGCTATAGCACTTGCGACTATAGCGGACAGACCAAGGACGGCTACGGCTGCTGGTGCACCTAAAAACTTGAAAAATTCTGTGTACATTTCTTAAAGATAGGATTACAATGCTTCTATCGACAAGCAATGTACACGGAGTTTACCATGATTGCAGTTTCCGTCTCGACCAAAGAACTCAATTACGACAAAGCAACCAGGACCTTCAGCGCAGAGATTTCGATGCTGGATCAAGGTGGTCGTATTAATGTTTGGCAACAAGCATATCAAGATGCTTGCGACGAAGGCATCAAGGTCGTCTCCCACAATACCGGCAAGGAAGTCATGTACGTCGTCAATCGCAAAGACGAATCGGATGGCGAAATCCACGGCTGGCACCTCATCCCTACGGCAGATTCGATCCGCCGCGTCCCAGAGTGCAAAGGCACCAAACTCTTCATCATGAATGACTAAGGAGTAAGCTTGAAATACATCGTAATGAGCGTGAAGCTGGACGACCTAGAAATGGAAATCCCGTTTGTATTCCCAGACATGTGCGTGCACAAGATCATCGCCGAAGCCGTCACTCCGGGCTTGCTTCAACACTGGGAAGGCGCCAAAGTCGAACCAGTTGCTGCTGGCTTCCTCGCATCGGCCGGTCTTGAAGCGAAATGCCATGGCGAATCGGATAGCATGAATCTCAAGAGCCGCGGCGATGCCGATATGCTGTTGATCAGAATGTCCGATTACGGCAGCAATATCGTAAGTTAATTTCCAGCAGGATACACAACGCAGCTTTGGTATAATTCTCTATCAAAGCTGCACACCTCTACAAATATAATAGAAAACAAATCAGATGGGATTAGGATGTTGGCCTAAAAGCAGCCATCATTTAAAGAGTTGCGAGTAGAACAATCCATAGATGTCCCGGTTTACGGTGGATTCTACAGGGGAAGGAACAAGCACAATCTACTTGTTAATGAACGCCTGCGAACTAGACCCAAAATGTATCGCAGATCACGTTCTATGTTGATGGGCGGAGCCATCGACTTAAGGCTGGGAAGGTAAGGGATAGAATACCAGCCGATGACAAGATAGGACCCTTGGAGTATTTGGCGTAATAGCACACTACTCCCATCTGATTTGTTTTTTAGGAAAATCATGTTCGTTATTCGTGCAATTCATCCGGCATGTTCTTGCTGGGTATATTTGGCAAAGGATTCGTGGAATCGTAAATGTCATGATGGGTCGATGTACTATTGGTCCACAAACATGATGATCGGTGCCATGAAGTTCGAAACGCCGGAAGAAGGCATGAAGAAGATCAACCGTTTGAAGATTACGAAAGGTATGACTGGAATTGAAGCGTCGCCGTTTATCGAAGGCGTTCAAACCGTTTACCTCGACCCGGACAAAGAACCAATATGAGCCACGACCACCAACAAGCAAGTTCTTTGCTTCTTGTATTGCTGAGCCTCTGGCCGGTAATGCTATTCCTGATGTTCGCACCATTCATTAAACCGAAAGCATACGATGCACTGGATTCTGCAAAATAACCTGTTCAACGAGTCGGCCTATCAAGTTCTGCTTGAGACGCTGGAACGCTTTGGCATTCCACACTCGATTCACAAAGTCGTTCCATTCATCGGTGAGCTTCATCCTGCTCCTGAGCTGGACACGAACAACGTGATGTGCATGGGTTCGTACTCGATGCGTCACGTTGCCAAAGCCAATGGCTGGTACCCAGGCGTCTTCGACCTCTGGAACCATGACTTCACCGCGCAGCTGATGCGTTGGGGAAGCCATATGCTGAATCACGATTCGGTGGTGTGTCATTTCGATCAAGCGAACTTCGAAGACGAGATGATGTTCATCCGTCCGATTCACGACTCCAAGTCGTTCGCTGGGCGTGTCTTCGACCGTGAAGAGTTCTACGAATGGAAGCGCAAGGTCTGCGTTCTTGAAGAAGACTACGGCGACTCGCTTACCAAGAACACTCTGATCCAGCTGTGCAAGCCGAAGAAGATTTATTCGGAGCATCGGTTCTGGGTGGTGAAGGGTAAAGTCGCCACGAGCTCGACTTACAAGCTCGGCAACGCGGTGATCTACCAATCGCTGGCCGAAGACAGCATCTTCCAGAAGTTTGCTGAAGAGCGTATCGCTGAATGGCAACCGGCTGAAGCATTCGTCATCGACATCGCCGACACTGCTGAAGGCTTGAAGGTGGTTGAAATCAACACAATCAATTCTTGCGGGTTCTATGCGTGCGACATGCAGAAGCTCGTGATGGCATTTGAAAACAATTTCTCAAAAGAATAATATGAGCCAAGCTATGTCGTTTCAGCAGTTCGGTGAGCTGCTGAAGTATATCGACGCTAACAATTCGCCGATCAAGAATTTTACGCATGGTCGGCGCACAGTCAAGTACCTCGATCCTGTCATCGACATGCGAACCAATAGCGTGTTCGCTGTGACTCTCCGTGGCTTCGGCTATGAAGATATGGTGTTCCATACTCAGAATGAATGCCGTGATCTTCCTCAATCCTTGTTCGAACGCATCAAGGAGTTCCTGGACACACCAATGCGATGACTGAGTGGAATCTATTCATCGACGACATTCGGTTGCCCTCGTACGTTCCTGATGGACGAGTGTACGAACTAGCGCGATCCGTCCAAGAAGCAAAGATCATTATCGAAGAGCATGGCTGTTATCCGACGCATATTGCATTCGATCATGATTTGGGTTGGGACACTTTGGAGAATATTCCAGGTTCATTCCTGGTTGCAGCTCCAACGGAAGGTGAAGAATTGCCAAGCGGCTATGATTTTGCCAAATGGCTTGTAGAATTTGATATGAATGGTACGTACGAGTTTCCGAAGAACTTTACGTGGTCAATTCATTCAAGTAACCCGGTCGGTGCAGCTAACATCAATGGCATACTGACTTCTTATTTAAAACATAAACAAAAGGAATCATCGTGAAGAAATCGCTCTTGATCGCTGCACTTCTGGCCGTCGCACTTGCTGGCTGCTCCAAGAAAGAAGCGCCGGCCAATATGGTCCAGCAATGCGGTATCGATCCAGCAACCAACGAGACGAAGTGCATCTACGTGCCAGCTGGTACGCAGCAACAGCAATACGCTCAACAGCCGCAAGTCATCCAGCAAGCACCAGCTCCGGTGATCGTAAATCAAGGTGGTGGCGCCGGCGATGCCGCACTCGGTATGGCTGCTGGCATGATGGTTGGCAATGCCCTATCGAATACGGGCAATCGTGGCTATGACGACTCGTACGAGCGTCGTGAAGCCGAACGTCGTGCAATGGCTGCGGAACGTCGTGCCGATCGTGCCGAAAATCGCGCTCAACTGGAACGTGAACGTGCCCAGCTGGCTGCTCAACAACAGCAGCAAATCCGGAGCATGGCTGTACAGCAAGCACAACGCCCGGCACCAGTCTCGCTCCAGAAAATGGCGCCAGCTCCAATGCCTGTCCAGAATGCGGTACCGACCTATCGGCAAGCCTCGCAAAGCTTGACCATTCCAGCCAAGCCAACGGTCCCGAACTATGGCCCAAGCAATGTGGTCACTCCCTCGTACCAGCCGAAGCAGATGGCACAACCAAAGCCGGCACCAATGACCTTCAAGCAGCCTACCGTCCCGGTTCGTCAAGCTTCGAGCAGCGTGAATCTGACCAAGGCATCGGCACCCAAGCCAGCACCGGCTCCAGTCAAGAACTTCTCGGTGTCTCGTTCGACTACGTCGACTACGTCGAATAGTTTCAAGCGTTAATAAAAAATTACCATGATATAATTTCCCAAAATATAATTTTTGGGAATGTCATGCCTGATGAGCTTGCGTTACAAGAATTACCGCCTGCCGATCGTGTTCAGTTCCTTGAATCGTTCACGATCGCAGCGCAACTTAAATTTTTTCGAGTACTTATAGATGGTATCTTCGTGGGTACCATGTCTAAGTCCTGCGATGGTCGCTGGTGGATTTGTTCCAACTGCGATGGCATAATTGTCAATGTCTCAGGCTTCGATCAAGATTCTGTTAAGTCCAAATGGTGGAATGCTTGGCGAAACTCCTAACATATTGCGTTACTGATTGATACAATTATTTTCGCTGAAAATGCGGAAAATGATGTATAATTCACTCCTCACTGCTTCAAATCGCTATAAATAATTTCGTATTACAAAACAAACTTCACATTGAGAGTTATCCAAATGTTCGCATCGTCCCTTTACCTGTTGTCTTGCCTCGAGGAATCAAGCTATTCCTATTGCGAGTGGGCGCAGGCCTTGGTTGGTGGAACGGAGACTATGTAAGTTTAGTCAGTACCGAATTCATTCAATCAAGGCGATCCGAAAGGTTCGCCTTTTTTGTTTTCTGGCAATACAAAAATAATATGCCCTCGTAGCCCAATTGGTAGTAGGCGCTACGCTTAGAACGTAGTCATGTGTCGGTTCGAATCCGACCGAGGGTACCAGAAGAAATTCTTCAATATGGGGATGTGGCGCAATTGGTAGACGCGCTACTTCGAGAGAGTAGATGTTGCAGGTTCGAGTCCTGTCATCCCCACCAGGTGAGTCGCATAGTTCGGTCGATTGCGTCGGTCTCCAAAACCGATAACGAAAGTTCACGTGGGTTCGAATCCTACCTCACCTGCCAACACAAACAATATCGCCGTCGTCTAATGGTTAGGACGGAAGCCTTTCAAGCTTCAGACGGGAGTTCAATTCTCCTCGGCGATACCAACGCAACTACATCGCATGTTGACGGCCGGTAACCGTCATCACCCTTTCAAGGTGACGTCTCACGACTGGGGTTCGAGTCCCCCATGCGATGCCAAACAATAATATGGACGTGCTGAGCACTGGCTAGAGCTCAAGAGGCTGTAACCCTCCCGCAACCAAATAAGACTGTGTAGGTTCGAGTCCTACCGCGTCCACCATATGTACGTGCAATCCTTGGAGAGATAAGCTGCCTGTAAAGCAGTGGCTTCGGCTGAGTTGGTTCGATTCCAACCATGTACACCAAAACAACAATATGGGTTGTGAGCAGCATTGGTGACTGCAGCGGGCTGTAACCCCGTGACCTCTGGTCAGTAGGTTCGACTCCTACACAACCCACCATGTAGTATTAGGCTGGTATGGAGCCAGCGCGGCCAGTGATGTCGATGTCCATGGGAGCTGCAGATTCCTTAGACCTACCGCGGTTCGATTCCCGGATGCTACACCAAACATTATCCCGTTCGTCTATCGGTTAGGACAATAGACTTTCACTCTATAAAGACGAGTTCGACTCTCGTGCGGGATGCCAGCGATAAATACTTCCACAACCAACCGGAAGATTTATATGAGACTAAGTGATTTGATTATGGAGTTTACTCCTTCAACAGACTTGCTAACGCGAGCTGATATTGAGAAAGACATTCTTTCGAAACGCAATGGCCTAATCATGGTCCACGAAGCGAAGACTGATGTTGTCATCGCTGCTTTCTTCACCAGAGGCAATGCACTAGAACTTCACGGTTACGACCGCGACATTCGTGCTACGTTTGGTGCTGCAGTGTGGAACAAGATGGCTAAGGAATTTGAAAATTCACGCGATAACCAGATAACAAAAGATGGTCGAGTGATTTCAGGTTCCAAACAAGAGATGGCACAAGTTCTAGTCGTGATGCAACAAGCGATCGGCAGAAAATTGCAACTTGATCCTGAATCTGTCATGTGATGTTATGATGCTATAAATAATTCATCCAATAACATAACATAGGAATTGCAATGAACCTAATCAAAGAACTAATGCTGATGGAAGCAGGTTTGAAAACCGAAGAACAACTTTCCGCGAGACTTTCGAAGTCGTTGGATAACCATGTCATTTTCCGTGATCAAGCGGTCGGCATGATTGTTACCAAAGGCGACCAAATCGAACTGCGTCTTTGGGTTGATGACATCGGAAATATTTTTGACGCTGTTGGTGACAAAGCCATCAGTGCCGTGAAAGATATGTTCACGAGCTCAAACCCAAGCGGCACGGAATTGCGCTTGACTGCTTCGAAAGAAGAAGTCCTAAAAGTTCTAATGACTCTCCAATCGACTTTGAAATTGCCTGTGTCGATCGGTGATCATACGACCTAAGATACAACGATGCGGTTAACTCCGCATCCTACGGTGATGTGGCTGAGTTGGTTTAAGGTACTACCCTGGAAAGGTAGCGATTCGGAAATGGGTCCGTGGGTTCGAATCCCACCATCACCGCCAAACTTTATGGAGAACTTTATGTTGACCGAATTAAATGAACGATTGAAACCACGTGGCGTTACTGTTCGCAGTATTTTCCCTGGTACCAACCCAAACGCCACGATTGATCAAGTTGAAGCAGCAATCAACAAAGCAATCGACAACCTCGAAGCAGGCGATTTCGAACTAGTCGACGAGTGCGACTAAAATTACGGAGACGTTAGCCGAATCGGCATAGCGGCAGCTGTCTTGAAAACAGAGGGCTCACGGAAGTGGGTGTGGGGGTTCGAGTCCCTCCGTCTCCGCCAGCAATACAATCTAAGTCCCTGTGGGAGAATGGTTCATCCGCTTGTCTGCAAAACAAGAGATGCTTTTTCGGTTCGATTCCGGCCGGGGACTCCATGACATCAGTAAGCAAACGATGGATAGTGTACACATCCGCAGCCATGGTCACCCCTTAAATGGGCGCTTTGCGACGGTACCTGATGTCATATACGGAGAGCTTAGCCGAATCGGCATAGCGGCAGCTGCCTCGAAAGCAGAAGGCCCAGCAATGGGTGTGGGGGTTCGAGTCCCTCGCTCTCCGCCAAACATTACGGAAGATTGCCAGAGCCTGGTTGATTGGTCCTCCCTGCTAAGGAGTGAAGGTGTCCAAAAGACGCCTCGTGGGTTCGAATCCCACATCTTCCGCCAAATACTTTACAATGCCCGTGTAGCCCAATTGGAAGAAGGCGGCTGCCTCAAACGCAGTTCATGTGTCGGTTCGAATCCGTCCACGGGTACCATTCCAGTTACTTTGAAAAATGTTTAGCGTATAATCAATTCCGAATGCTATGCGTTCGAACCCTCTTAAGGGAATTGTTGTTCATATACACTAAACTTTTTAAAGGATCACCATGCCAGCTGCTGCACATTTCCAGGTCGCAAAGACCGTCTCCGATTTCCTCCGCAACAAGACCAAGCAAGAACACTACCCGACGCGGCGCGAAATGATCGCCGAACTTCGTCCGATCATGACACTGCTCGGGCGTAAAGAAAGCACAGTCCAATCCATGATCGATGTGCTCATGCGGATCGGCTGCATCAAGAATGCCCGTGGATTCTACAGCTATGTTCGTGGCATCGACCTGCCGTCCTTCGCCAGTGAAGTAGATCGCAACAACCCAAACGTGAAGATGAAGATCACGTACGAATATCCAGAAGCGAAAACCGAAGCAACCATCGAATTCGTTTCGCCACGTGAACTGACTAATCAAGAGGTCGAATACCTCGCAAACCTCGGAATCGGTGTTAAGCCGAAAGCAGTGATTCGTATTAACGGCCATCAAGAGGTATATGAGATGACCGGTAAAGCTAACTTGCTCCGTGAATACCTGGTAGAAGCAGTTGGCCTCGACGATGAACAGATCGACGAGAAATTCCCAATGCTCGCTGAATAATTAAGCCAGACCTTACAAAGGAGACTTCGGTCTCCTTTTTTGTTGCCCACAAAAAGTGTACACATTCTTTAAGTTAGTATATAATTGCTTCAAGTTCAACATGCTTGGGGATTCAAATGTTTATTTCATGCGACATGGATTTGGTTGAGTTCGACGGTCTCAAGTCTCTCGCTTTCCTAGTGGCAGCCGCCCAGAATGAGGTCGAAGTCTTTGCTGGCACTGAAGATGAAGATTGCATGCAAATGGGAACGATCATCACGACCGATGCTCAACGCGCACAGTTCCGCGACGCCATCCAGGACCTCCGTCAATATTACAAGTCGGAACTCACCAAGTATCCTGATCGTCACGTGTCGATCACCAAGATGTTTGTTCAAACTAAATTTCCAGAAGATGGCAACGACGGCGAATGGTACGACGGCGTGATGCTCACCATCACCTATCGCTGGATGCCTGATCTCGAGTACATCGAAGTCCATGTCAAAAATCATGGCCAACACGAACATTCCCGAATTCCTACCCACCGACATTAAGCGTGGTATAATCGGTCTATCAATATTACATAGGAATCATTATGGCACGGACTCTTGTCTGGATGACCCATTCCTTCCGAATGGATTCACGTCTCACTTCCCTGCTTGGTGGCGAATGCTGCTTCGTGTACTATTCGCCATACCATTTCGCAGGTCAACGCGAACGTGACATCTATAACCGTTGCAGCCAGGAAAATCTGGATGCCTTCTACTACTCGATCAACGAGTTCGACCGTGTCCTGTTCGACATGACCAAGTGCAAACTTCACGTCTTCCGTGAGCAAGACCCAGTCAGCCATATGAATGCTCTTATCAAGGAGCATGGCTTCGATCAAGTCATCATTGATCAGCCGCTGTTCCACATGTGGCACTCGATTAACCTCCACAAAATCGAGGCGCCCGTCACCATTATCGACTCGGACCTGGTCGATCACGAGTGCTTCAAAATGACCGCCAAGTCTCGTTGGCAATCGCATGTCAAGGCAATCAGCACGTTCATCCCACATCGTCTGTCGCGCGACATTAAGCCATTCAACTTGCTGCGCTATGTCGGCCTGGGTACTGGCTATCCTATAGTCAAAACTCCTCATCCGCTCATGGATCGTCAAGCTGTTCTGCGTCGCATTCACGCAACAGTTGAAACGTACCATGCAACGCGTGATCGCCACGATGGCCAAACCAACATGTCCGTCGCCCTGCACAACGGCATCCTCGACCCAGCCAACATCTTCTACTCGGTTGCCAAGGAATTCAAAGACCTCGGTGAAGGTAGCCCTGGTATCGCGATCCTTCGCCAAATGGCGTTCCGTGAAATCTCGATCATCCAGGCTCGTAAGGCTCGTATGACCTTGGAAAATACGCCGCTGCAGTGGGCCAAGGCGCTCATGCATCATGCAGCATATGACAATCTCATTTCGCAATCGCCGCTCCCTGGCTCAACCCTGGACATTCAGGCGGTCAAGGCTGCAAACACTGGCGACAAGGACCTCGACTTCCTGATCACGGAAATGTACAAGCACGGCATCATGCCAAATCGTGCTCGAATGTACTTCGCTAGCAAGGTGTTCTATATGTCCGACAACGGGCCCAAGGCACTCGAGACCATCATCGACACGTTTGACTTCATTGGCCTCGATGGCCAATCACCAAACAACTATACGCAGTGCATCGGTGCCTATGGTCTCTCATACGGCAAGGTCCTGAAAATGGTACGCGACACGGCCTTCGAAAAGCTGGCATACTAAGCTTTATCAAGCTTCAAACAAAGGAGACTTCGGTCTCCTTTTTTGCGATCATTTCTAGCGTGGGCGCGGCCACGATCGCGATATAATTCTATTCATCGTTGGAGCAACATCTCCTTTCGTTCACCACGAAAAATTCCAGCGATTCACGAAATCCGCTTCAAAATCCTACTATAAATATCTACATCAACGCCTTGTTGGTGCTGATCACTTTTCGCATAGTTTGATTTTCATCTTTGCAATACCCCTTTACAAAAATAATACTTTCGGAGAATTTTATGAAACAATATATCGGCTTTTCAAACGACCACTCAGCTTCAATGGGCGGCCTCACCCAAGCAGCAGCTCGCGACTACAACACGTCGATCGACGCAATCAAAACTGCATCAATCAAGAACTTCTCAGACACTATCGTCAGCGTCGTGCAATGCGGCATTCGTGATAGCGGTCGCGGTACCATCGTCAAACGTCAAATCGTCAACAACGCGGTGACCGCACTTCGCCCAATCGACAACTATGTCGCAAATGGCAATTCAACTCCCCTGTTCGACTCCGTCGGTGAACTGATCGACATCTTCAAAGCAACCCCGGATTACAACGACCCAGAAGTTTCCTTCCTGGTCCTCGTCACCACTGACGGCGGCGAGAATTCGTCGAAGCGTTGGAGTGGCTCCTCGCTGGCTAACGAAATGCGTAAGCTGCAAGCTACCGATCGTTGGACCTTCGTGTTCCGTGTTCCACGTGGCAATTCGCGCGAACTAGAACGTCTTGGTATCCCAGCTGGCAATATCCAAGAATGGGATCAAACCGTTCGTGGTGTGGAAGTCGCTACCGCTGCAACCACTGCTGCATTCAACAACTACTTCAGCGATCGTGCTGCTGGTAAGAAGTCGTCCTCGACCTTCTTCGCTGACCTGTCCAATGTGACCGTCGCCGATGTCAAAGCAAACCTGAAAGACATCTCGGCTGAAGTGTCGATGTTCTATGTGGCAAGCCACCAGGACAAGATGGAAATCCGTCCATTCGTCGAAGGCCACCTGAAGTCGGCAATGCTGAAAGGCGCTGCATTCTACCAGCTGTCCAAGACTGAATCGAAGATTCAAGACTCGAAGATGATTGTCATCCGTGACAAGAAATCTGGTGCAGTGTACTACGGTCCTGCTGCTCGTCAAATGATCGGTCTACCAACCACTGGCAATGCTCGTGTTCACCCTGGTAAGTTCGGTGACTTCGACGTCTTCGTCCAATCGACCTCAGTCAACCGCCATCTGGTCGCTGGCACTCAAGTGATGTACTGGCCACGTGTTGGTCAAGCCTTCACCGAAGGTCCTTCGTATGTGCCACAAGCTGCTGCACAAGCCGCCAAGGTCGCAGCACCAGTTGCACCGGTTATCCCTGTCGCTCCAGTTGCTCCAGCATGGCCATTCCCTGGTCACGCTGCTCCAACCGGCAAGATCACCCTCGTTCGTAAGAAGGATGGTATCGCAGTGATGACCGTTAACACTCTCACCGAAGCCAATGCAGAAATCGCAAAAGCTAAGCGTCAGAAGAAAGCAACGCTGATCATCAAGCAGTAAACCATGTTCCAGCACATTCAGCGAGTGTGCTGGAATTTTGATTTGCAGCGGTGAATAAATAGTGCATAACACTATTTCTTAAACCACTATGAACCTATCAGACGATGGATTAAATCTAAATCGAACGGTTAAAATAACGATTGATAGTGAAGTAGATAGCAAACTTGATTGCTTAGAGGAGTTGGTAAAATACGCTCGCGAAATCGCAGCTACTACGCCAGCTCCTCATACGTTGTTTGTATCTGGTGGCATTGACAGCCAAGCGATGGTTTATGTTTGGAAGCTCGCCAATGTTCCATTTGATGTCGTTCATGTAAATTACGAAGGCTTTAATCTTCATGACCGAAACGAGATCATTCAATTTTGTGAGCAGCAAAATGTTTCAATACGCATTATTGATTTTGACCTTATCGACTTCTTAGAAAATCGGTTAGAAGATTACGCAATGAAATATGAGTGCTCTAGCCCACAGCTTTGCACTCATATGGCCATGTCCGAATTGGTTCCATCTGGGACTAAATTGTTCTCAGGAAATCTACCGACCAAAACGTTGTCTCTCGATAATACCATTTTTGGATTGTATAGGTACGCGGCTCTTAGCGGATATTCAGTGATCCCGTTTTTCCTTCTCCAAAACGAAAAGGTAGCTAAAGCAGCAATCATATGTTCCGAGCGCCTGCCTAAAACTCCAGACGGATCGAACTACGTTGCTAAATGCGCGCATTATCAAATGATTGGGATTCCGATCATACCTCAATACGCCAAGCTTAATGGATTCGAAATGGTCAAGTGTTACTACGATCACTATCCTGAGCGAGTAACAACTAAGATGAAGTGGCAGCAAATGAACACTAGATCGAAACGCGTATTTGACCAATTGTTTAGGAATAAATATCAAGTACGTTTGAACAATGATTACTCACCTCGGTTAGTAGTAACCGATCAAACAAAATCTTCTAATTAAGAACTCCATCAATGAAATATATCATCGATTTTCTAGACACAGCAACTCAGGAACAAATTGATTCCTGGCTGGCGTCAAATAACATCACCACGTCAAAGCGTGTAACCACTCGATCCAATGTGTTCGTTGTGGAAAGCGTAGTTGCTCCAACAGCGACGGACCTAGTGGATGAAATCACCGAAGACAGCAATGTCTCAGCAAAACTCCTAAATACGGCTGAAGTCATCCCTGCTGCTACCACAGTTACCGCTACGTTTGATCACGATGCCGACTGGTGGAAGACTGCAAGCGCCGGCGAACTAGAATTCGCCGACACCTCAACAACTTATGAAAAGCGCGGCGCCCGCACCAACGTTTATGTGGTCGACTCTGGCGTGATGCAATCGCACTCCGAATTTGCCGACGTCAACGTCCAGAACTTGTTCTCGTTCAACGGCGACTTCTCCGATACTAATGGTCATGGTACCGCAATCGCTTCGGTGATCGCTGGTGTCAATCTCGGTATCACTAATTCAGTAATCAAGAACGTGAAAGTCTTTGATAGTTCGAAGACCACGATGACTTCCGATCTAGTTGCGGCGTTTGACGCAATTCTTGACGATATTATCGCAAATAAAGATTCAGCATCGATCGTGAATCTTTCATGGTCAATTCCTAAAGACGAATATCTTGAATCAAAAATTCAAGCGCTAATCAACGCTGGTGCCTTGGTGGTTGCGTCGGCTGGTAATAGCGGTGTGCCAATCGAGCAAGTTACTCCGGCTTCGATGGAAGCGGTATTCACAATTGGCGCGTATACTGAAGACTTCGAGCCGGCAGAATTCTCAAACTATACCAGCACCACCAAGAACACCCAAAATGCTACCAACTTCGGTGCATTGGACGCTTGGGCTCCGGGTACGAACATCCAAGTAGCGACGATCGACGGGAACGTAGGAACGGCGGCTGGGACTTCTATCGCGACCGGCATTATGTCTGCATGCCTTGCCTACAATAGTAACCTGATGTACACTGAAACGCAAGTTGTTCCAAGCTTCAGTAACTTCCTGATTGACATTACTTTGCGTAAGGCAAACCTATTGACATTGTCTGACAAGTATGAAGGCAGTGTCAACATCCTTGCATCGTTCAGTCATAAAGCTGGGCCTGGCTTGACATCGGGACATTACACCGCCACTCGCGTCGTGTACGCCAATACCGATGTCTACGCGTTTCTGGCTTTCAACTCGATGGTCCAAAAGATCGAACTGAGCGGCGTGTTGCCGGAAGGCCTAAGCCTTTCGAATGGCTGGATCGTTGGCCGCATGGCCAATCCACCAGCAGAGACACAAACTCTTGACTATGAGGTCACCGCGACATTTAACACTGGTGAAGTCCACGTGTTTACGTTGTACCTAATCCTAGCTCCAGAATCTGTGATGCCAGGCGATTCGCCAGTCGGCATCGACCTATCAGTGGTATGTACTTGGAACACCGTCGGCTGCACTTCCGGTGGCTGCTCTGGTTATTGCCGTGAGTGCGAGAAGTACGATTGTTCTTGCAGTAATTTGGAATGTCGATAAGTAATGAACTTGTTATGTGAATAAATACTTAACATCATTCACTTGACGAGTTCATTATGGAACTAACCGCCGACGGCATTTCTTTAAACAAAGTAATTCATCTTGAGATTGATGTTGCCAATGATTCTAAACTGGATTGTTTAGAATCATTGGTTGCTTATGTACATCGAATCTCTGACACCTACCCTTCCCCATTCACCCTATTTGTTTCCGGTGGTATTGATAGCCAAACTATGCTATACGTATGGAAGCTTTCTGGCGTCCCGTTCAATGCTGTTCACGTGCGATACAACGGCTTCAACGATCATGACATCGAAGAGTGCAAACTGTTTTGTGATCGTGAACGGATAGAATTATCCTATCTTGATTTTGATATTCTAGATTTCCTAGAAAATCATTTGGATCATTATGCGACCATATATCAATGCGCAAGTCCGCAATTATGTACGCATATGAGATTCTCCGAACTAGTATCCGGTGGCACCAAAGTCTTTTCCGGTAACATACCATATCCGGGTCGCCTCTCTATCGACAATACAATTTTTGGACTACAGCGATACGCGACCATCACGAATAGTAGCATCATTCCATTTTTCTTAATGAGCGATTCTGCTGTCGCAAAATCGAGTGTGATCCAGATGAATCGGAATGATGAGGGTTTAAGTTCACTTCACCATGATCCGTATTTGTTTAAATGTGCAAGGTATGAGATGCTCGGTATCCCGATTATTCCGCAAAGCAATAAACTTACTGGCTTCGAACGCCTAAAGGATTATTACGACGCGTTTGGTGATAGAGTAACAGTCAAAATGAAATTAGCACATTCCAGTCTACCATCAAAAAGAGTTTTTGATCAGTTATTCAGGAATAAATACCTCATCAAATTCAAAAACCATTACACCCCAGTTTTTTTAATTAACGAAAAATAATATGTCCTTTCTAAAAAAACTCGCCGAGCGCACTCAAGCCGTTGTTGCCGCTGGCGCGCAAGCAGCAGCCGAACGCTTTGACGAACTGAAGGTTGAAAGTTCTGTTCGTGAAGAACGATATGACATTTGCAAGTCGTGCCCACACTTTGTTGAAGTAACATCAACGTGTAAAAAATGTGGTTGCTTCATGGCCGCCAAAACTTATTTGTCATCAGCGGAGTGCCCAGTTGGCAAATGGACAAAAATAACAATCATTGCTAACGAAAGCTCATCAACATGAAATTTCTAATCGACTTTACAGATTCGGCTTCTCAACAAGAAATCGACTCATGGATGTCCCAAAATAATGTGGCTGCTTACTCAAGTATGAATGCGCTCAACGGCGTATACATCGTTGAGTGCGCTGTCGCCCCGACTGCAACTGAAATCGTCGAGACTATCGTCGAAGACCAAAACGTTTCGGCACAACTGCTAAACACCGTTGAAATCATCCCAGCGTCTATTGGTGAAGTTTCATCCTTCAGTCACGATGCTGATTGGTGGAAAACTGCCTCAGCTTACGAAATCGACTTCAACGCCGACAACTCATCCTTCGTTAAGCGCGGTGCCAAGACTTCGGTGTACATCGTTGACTCTGGTATCAACGCCGCTCATTCAGAATTTGAAGGAGTGAACATCCAGAATGTATTCTCGTTCAATGGCGACTTTGAAGACACCAACGGTCATGGCACCTCGATTGCTTCCGTGGTAGCCGGCAAATCACTTGGCATCTCTAACTCAATCATCAAGGTCGTGAAGGTGTTCGACAGCTCTAAGTCGACAATGACTTCGGACCTAGTTCAGGCGTTCGATGCGATCCTCGCCGACATTCTAGCTAGCGCTGGTTCGGTGCCAATCGTGAACATTTCTTGGTCCATTACCAAGAACGAGTACATCGAATCGAAGATTCAAGAGTTGATCAACGCTGGTGCTTTTGTCGTCGTATCTGCTGGTAACAATGGCACCCCAATCCAGAACGTGACTCCAGCATCGATGTCCGATGTGCTGACTGTTGGCGCATATGACGAGAACTTTGAACCCGCTGACTTCTCAAACTACACCAGCGCAACGTCGAACACCGCTGGCGAAACAAACTACGGTGCACTGGATGGCTGGGCTCCAGGTACGAACATCACCGCGGCGTTGATCGATGGAAACGTAGGATCGGTCTCAGGAACTTCAATCGCCGCTGGCATCATGACTGCATGCCTCGCGTACAATAGTGACATCTTGTACTCTAACGTTGGCTACACAGCGTCCATCAAATCTTTGCTGGAAATGTACGGTATGCTAAAGAAGAACATGCTAGTTCTTTCGGAGAAGTATGCGGCTAGCGTTAATCAAGTCGCAACCTTCGTGACCAAGGCGACCGAAACTATGGTCTCTGGTTCCATCAAAGTAAATCGTGTGGTATATGAGAATACTGACACTCACGGGATGCTGGTTGTTTCTCCGTACACCACTAAGGTTGAGCTAGATGGTGAACTGCCTGAAGGCCTATACCTCTCAAATGGCTGGATCGTTGGGCGCTTAGTCGGCTCTGCACACGCCGAGACTCAAGTCCTCGAGTATGTCGTCACCGTTACGCATGATACTGGTGGTGTGAATACTTTCCCAATGACATTGTATATCGCGCAAGCCGGTACTCAGCCGGGTTCGTACCCAGTTGACATTTGGCCAAACATTCGATATGACAGCCTATGCGGTCAATATTGCAGTGGCCCATGCGACGGCCAATGCTTTGGCTGCGATAAAAATGACTGCTTCTGCAACCAGTACTGCCCTTAATTAACTAACAAAGGCCAATTCGAAAGGATTGGCCTTTCCTTTCTCTGCTATGGAATACGAATACGATAAACCGTCGGACAACCGACTAGTTGCTGCCAATCGTCAAGCAGCAATGATGAATCCCGCCTCTACTGGAACCATTAACGTTCCCGCACTTACCAAATACCTCAAACAACATTTCCGTCTAGATTGGAAGGGCATTCATGGTGCTCCTCACTGGGCTCGCGTCCTCGTTAATGGTACTAAGCTTGCTCGAGCTGAAGGCGCCCGTCTTGATGTTGTCACCCTATTTGCCTTCCTCCATGATCATGAACGCTTTGACGACTGGCACGACATCGAGCACGGCGAGAGAGCGGTAGAGAACGCCAGGGCGCTCCGTGCTGATGGAAGCTATTTCACCATTGACGATGAGGGCTTTGACCTCCTGTGTGCTGCTATGAGCGGCCATAGCCATGGTGGTACACATGAAGACATCACAGTCCAAGTTTGCTATGATGCAGATCGTCTTGATTTAGGGCGAGTGCATGTGATGCCTGATCCAAAGTACCTTTGCACTAAGACTGCAAAAGACCCAGACACTATTCGTGAAGCATTTGAACGAAGCGTCAAATAATTTTTCACGCAACAATTTCCTCTCGGAAAGCGCATTGTCCGATATAATTTCACTGTTGGCTCTACGTCAACACCCTTCAAAAATAATATAGGAATTCAAACAATGCGTTTACTCACTTCCGCGATTGTCGCGGGTGTTCTTCTGCTGACCGGTTGTACCAAAGTGGATACTGCTCCTGGTACCGAATCGGTGATCATGGACAAGCCAATCTTCGTCGGTCAAGGCGGTGTGCGCGGCGAGACCTTCAAACCAGGCCGTAACTACACCTGGTGGTCGAGCGAAGCCATCGGCATCAACATGCAGAACCTGAAGATCGAGGAAGTCTTCGACGACCTCATGACTTCGGATACTGTCCCAGTCGACTTCCGCACCACGCTGCAGATTCGCATCACCGATCCAATCGCCATCGTGAAGACCTACGGTACCGAAACCTGGTACGCAAACAACCTGCAACGTCAATACCAGGCGCTGGTTCGCGATGAAGCCAAGAAGTACTCGATGAACGACCTGCTGACCGGCACCGATACGGCATCGACCATGGAACGCAACGTTCGTGCTGGTCTGGACAAGATCATCAAAGAGAACAAGCTGCCATTCGTCGTCGCCGACCTGTCGATCGGGCGTGCACTTCCGAACAAGAACGTGCTCGAACAAATCGACATGACTGCGGCCCAGCAACAGCGTTCGAAGACCATGATCGAGCAGGAAAAAGCTGAAGTTCAGCGTAAGCGTGCCGAACAAGCTCGTGCTGCTGCCGACAATGCATATCGCCAAGAAATGCAACTGTCGCCTGACCAGTTCCTGCAACTGGAAGGCATCAAGCGCTACAGCGATGCATGCCGCGCCGGAACGACCTGCACCTTCGTGATGGGTGCCACGAACACCCCAATGCTTCTTCCAGCGAAGTAAAACAGCAAAAGATTGATGGAAGTGATATAATGCTTCCATCGACAAATGCTGATGGGGATTGAATGTTTTACATTCTTCGTGACAAAGATGGTAAGGTTTTTGGTGGCTTTACGTCCACCAAAATCTTAGGTAAGTTCAGACCAGTGTTCCTTCAGCCAATGAAAGGTGCATCGGTGCAAGCGAATGTCATTCATGCAGATGACGTTTGCGAAACCGAAGATGATCTGCGTAAGGCCGGCATCGAGGTTGAACGAGTTCAAGTTGGTTAACTCCAACTGAAACCACTTAGCTCAGGTTGGTAGAGCGCAAAGTACGAAAGCCCGGATTGCTTGATAAACACAAGCCTCGCGGTGAGCAAGTAGGAACTGAGGTCGTTGGTTCGACGCCAACAGTGGGGTCTGGATAGTATGCTCTGGATTGGGCCATCCTTGAGTTATAAGCCGCATACGGTTTGTGACTGACGAGATTGATACTGCGTATGCGTGGGGAGCCAACTGCCTTAGTGGATGAACTGGAACATCAGTGCGACTTTGAGATTAGCTTGTTGAGATGTACCCTTGACAAGCCCCTTGCCCAGATGGCGGAATTGGTAGACGCGCCGGACTCAAAATCCGGTTTCGAAAGAAGTGCGGGTTCGAGTCCCGCTCTGGGCACCAACCGATCAATCCACTTACGTGAATAATATGGAAACGACAGTCGAACTCAAACTCGGTCAAACCCTTCGTGACGCCACTTCTGGCTTCACTGGCATCGCCATCCAGAAGATGGAAAACCTCGCCGGCAATACCCAGTATGCTCTGCAACCGCAGACCAAGACTGGTGACAACTATCCAGAAGCCATGTTCCTCGATCACCACATGCTCGACTACGTCGACGACGGTGTTTCGGCTCGTGTTACCGAAGTGACCGAAGAAGAGAAGTTCAAGCTGGGCGAACGCGTCAAGGACAAGGTCTCTGGCTTCGAAGGTATCGCCGTTGCCAAGGCCACCTACCTGAACGGCTGTGTTTCCTACGTCGTGATCCCAAAGGTCAAGGACGCCACGCTGTTCAACGAGGCACCGAAGGAAAACTACCTGAGCTCGGTGCGTCTGGAACGCGTCGACGAAGGTGTGAACAAGACCGTGACGCCACCACCGCCAGCAGCAAGTGGTAAAACGCCAGGCGGTCCAGCCCAGCGCGTGACGCATCGTGGATAAGATCATCCCGCCTGGCCAGAACTTCAATTCTGCATCACCGACCATCATTCGTGAACAACTCGAAAAGTTGGTGATTCAGTATTCGGTACGCGAAGCGATCGTTCTTGTTGCAAAGAACATCAAGCGCGACAATCCGAAAAGCGAAACGTTTGCCCAAGCTGTTGTTGGTGCTTCCACCATGGGTGAATGGGCGGTGAAATCAATGGTGACTGGTCTGTTCGAGTACCATATGAAACAAGTCGCTCGTTTGAAAGGCATCAAAGCAGCAAAGGCCAAAAAGCTCCTGAAGCTTTGGTCCACGCAGTAAGCAAGTAAAGAACATCGTCCATCTCGAGGGATGTGGTCCATGGCATCGCGCAGGAATACATAACTGTTGCCCATCCTTGGAACTCGAGCTACGTGCGAATAGCTGACTTAGTGTAAAGCACGGGAGCAATGGTCGGACTAGCTATCCGAGTGGTGAAACTCCATGCGAAGTTTGTGTTGTGTTATAGGGACGTCATAGGTGTAGTGGTTGCATACCGGTTTTCTACCGGAGGGTGTCGCGGTTCGAATCCCGAATGATCTATGTCGCAGCACAAAAACTTTGCTCATAGCCTGTAGCACATTTGAAGCGGTTGCAAACGCATGAGTGTGCTATGGAGTATGAAACTTAAAGGTAAGAAATGGCAAACACCGTCAAAGTACTGGAACGCCTGAAGCGTATTCAGCAAGAACTCGATGAACTCAATGCCGACCTAGCAACATTGGGAGAGCCAGAAGTTTATGACGTGAATGACATTCCTCTTATCATAGGATTTCTTGAAAAGAATTTGGAACGACAAGGTTCGGATAAGGCGTAAAAGTCGAAGGTGGGAGCGATACCCACTCCAAATGTGATCTTGACGGGTGAGCTGCTGCTTGCTAGGACGCCGAAGGCCAAGGACCCGAATGCAGCCAAGATCACTACCGAAGCTTAGCGGCGGACCGATATAGTCTATGGTTAAGTTAGGTGAGCAGAATGACTGGATTAGCTGTCCAGCCCGGTGAAACTCCGGATGAAGGTTTTGTAAGGTGTGGATGCTGAGGAAAATGTCCGTTCCTATAGCTCAGTTGGTAGAGCGGCCACATCAGAAATGGTGATCGGCGCCGTCGTGAGGTTCGAGTCCCACTAGGCAGTTAAGACACTTACAAGAACTTTGTTCATAGCCTGTAGTGAATTTATGCGGTTCGAAACGCTAAGAGTTCACTATGGAGTGTGAATGATAAATATCACATATGCCCAAATGATGGAATGGTAGACTTGGCGGATTCAAAATCCGCTGCCGCAAGGCGTGCCGGTTCGAGTCCGGCTTTGGGCACCAACTTTGACAGCGTTACACTCAGCAAGATAGTAGGTCGCTCCTACAACCTAAGCACCGGCCATCCCGCAATGGGATAACATAGCGCGTGAAAGTCGCTACTCTGGGAGCTGTCAAAGTTTCACCTTCTCTCCTATCTCCCAGCATGAAACTCAATCGCCCATGCCAGCATAGCGCTTGGCCAGCAGCAAAAGAAATCGGCGGGTATCGTCCTGGTTTCTTTGGATGGCTGTTCAGACTTCCAATAATCAAAGCACGTTTGGAGTATGCTCACAAAGCTCCAGACCCGCATGCCAACTCGACTTGCTGGATCGATTTCGAGGATAGCCCATGCACTGTCGGTGTCAAGCATCACACTCCGGTCGCGTTTGGCAACATCCTATACACCGGCATCACTCCGCTGAAGCATCAATACGAAAATATCTACGAATGCACGGTTGAACACATCCAACACATTCGCTTAGAAAAATACGAACCACTCGACCACTTCTACATGTAATCATATGCTGACCTTAATCATCCTCGCAATCTGGCTATACTACGGCGTTAAAGTCGTCAAGCAACAACCGGGCATCATGATGTTCCTTTCGATGGTCGCTGAACAAACTCCATGGCGCGCTCGCATCATGATGTTTGCTATGGCCTTCATCTGGCCATTCTTCAAATTCATGAAATGAGTCGATACGTCCTCAAGGATACGTTCCAGGGACATAACTTCGAATGGGTATTGAAACTATACCCATCTCACGTTCCGAGTGCCCCTGACGTCACCTGCACATCCTGTGGTGGTAGCTGCCGTCCGCACTTCGGAATGCTTGACGATCCTGTTCCCTGCTACCGTTGCAACAACACCGGCAAGATTCCTGATCCGAGCTACAAGTTCGATCCTCCACCTCCACCTGAGCTTGTTGAAGCCATTCGTAAAGTTTGGCTCGACCACTGGAACAAAGTCGAAAACGACAAGTTTGAACTGAAAATGCAATAACATGAAAAATAAAATCATTAACTTTTTCACCGAGTATCGCGCACCGAAATGGTTCGCGCTTGTCGCGATCCTTTCTTACTTCACTGCTCTGCTTGGCCAAATGGGAGCGTATGAAGGTTATGTGGTCGCTACTGGCTGCATCACCTTACTGATCGCAGTGGTTGCTCTTTGTGTCGCAGCATCGGAGTCCATGTAATGAAAAACAAAATCGTAGAATGGTTCAGTGATTACCCAGCAGCCAAATGGCTACTCGGTACAATCTTCTTCATCTGGCTCGCTGCCCTCATCTTCGCGAACGAGGTCAACCCATCATTCGGCTTCGCTTCAATCGTCACCGCTATCATTTCTGGCGTCGTGAGCATCTGTGCCGCCGACTCATAAAATAAGTGTACATTTCTTTAAAGCATAGGTATAATTGCTACATCAACTACCGCTTTAAAGGAATCGACATGGAAATCTCCTTCAAGAAGTTCAACGAAATCCAGAATGTCCTCGGCATCGTGATGCGCGGCTGCGACCTCACCACCCAGGAAAACCGTGATGGCTTTATCAACTGGATCACGGAAGAACTGTGCACCGCTGGTGTTCTGCCAGCCGGTACCAAGCCTGAAGATGCCTGGAGCGAAATCATGTCGACTACTACCCCACTTCGTCGCAGTGAAGGTGGTCGCTGCGACCTGATCATGGTCTGCAAAGAAGGCGCACCGTTCAACATCGGCCGCTTCGCCATGGTCAAGATGGCTCTGCCTGACACCTCGTGGATCGAAGACTGGCTCGTCAACGATGCGCGCTACTACCAAGGTTTCTTCCAATGACATACATGCGTCCATACCTCGAACTTGAAAAACAAGTTGCAGAGGCATTGGGTTGGACGGAGGTCATCATTAATGGTGACCTTGATTTTGGTGGGTGGTCTACCGCCTGGCACAACCAAACAATCCTGTATGGTGTTCCTCCAGGGAAAGCCGGATTCCATCCGCCTGAGTTCTTGGTGCCTCGTTACATCTACGAAGGTAAAGTTAAAGACTTGATCTCGGAGCTCGATATTAATGTTGAGTGGTACAATAATTCCGTTGGCGCACGCCATTCGTATGTGACCAAAGCGGGTATTCACGAACCTCCAACACCTGCGATAATAATCGAGAAATTCAGCGATCATCCTAATAAACATATAGCATTTTGCGTTGCTTTGTGTAAAATGATTGTTCTGATAAAACAATTCAAACCAAAGGAGGTGTAATGAAAACGCCGGTAACATACTTGCCGGACTTCTTCAAGAATCATGAAGAACTGTTCAACAAGCTGTGGAATGAGCTGAACTGGCTCGACGTAGCAGGCCCACGTCTCGAATACTACGTGAATGATCACGGTGTCCCGTATACCTACGGCAAGCCGCCGAACGATCGCACGTACGAGTCGCAGCCAGATCATCCAGCCATCGCTGAAATTCGTGCCAAGCTGGAGCAGCATACCGGAGTTCGCTTCGATGTCTGCTTCTTGAATGGCTATCGTGATGGCAAAGATCAGCTCGGCTATCACGCCGACAATTCGCCAGAGATGGACGACGCACGTCCAATCGCAATCGTCAGCCTAGGTGCTCGTCGCGAGATTTATTTCAAGCGTGCACCAGACGAACGTTGCCCAGACTGCGTTGGTCCTGTCGGTGAAGAGCACAGCGATAACTGTGGCCTAGCCGAAGGCATCGTCACCGAAGAACAATCGGTTACTTTCTCGCACATCGAAACGGTCGAGAAGCTGTGGCTGGAATCTGGTAGCCTTTGCCTGATGGCGCCAGGGATGCAGGACACGCATCTTCATAGAATTCCAAAGGCGTCTTATCTTTGTGGCCCTCGCATCTCCCTGACGTTCCGAGGCTACGTCGAACCACAGTTCGAATCGAAGGAAGGATAATGTCCTTCGAATTTCTTCTGCTGCTTGCAGTTATCGGGCTGGTCATTATAGGCGGCTGGTACCTCATCGATCGATATCGCTGGAACGGCGGTGTATGTCGTCAGACTGGCGAACGATGGAAACTTGCCGGTGAAGGTGAAGACGGTGATCGCATCTACATGACCAAATCTGGCCAACGGGTTATCATTGGGTGGCCTGTCGATAAAGCTGATATGGAGGACATACGAAAGAAACACAAGTAAGTTTTACCTACTTGTCGAGAGCTTTATCAGTGCGTCAAGCGGAGAGTGTAAGCTTTCTGTTTGACGCATCATTCTGTAGTTTACCACTTTACTTTGCATTGAAAGGTAAGCATGACTATCACATGGTCAATGCTGATGCCTTCATTGCAGAGGTCAAAGCAATAGTGGACCAAGTGGCGAAGGATTACGATGTTGTCGTATTTCCGGAATCACGGTATCCATTCATGCGTCAGATTACATCCAGCATTCCAAATACAATCGAGTTGAAGAAGCGTGGCAAAGAAGAGATTTGCTCTTTGGTGCGCCAAACCAAAGGTTGGAAGAAACTCGACCTTGAAAGTGCTCAACGTGCTTGGGATGAAATGGGCTCGACATTTCAAATTAACAAGATCAAATCGAACAAACGTAAGGACTATGTTCCGTATCTGTTCGAGAAGGTTGAAGTCGAAGTCAGCAAGAAGGTTTTGCTGATTGATGACTTCATCATGAGTGGCCACACCATCAAGGCGATGGCTGCTGCAATAAGCGCGGAAGATCATTCGACCTTCGGTGTCTTCTACCAACAAAAATAATAAGGCAATTATGGGTAAAATGTTTGAGCGAATGGTCTACGTTTGGGCCGTCGCAATGGTACTTGGCTTCGGTGTATTAGGCGGCGCGATCTACGTTGCTGTTCACTTCATCCAGAAGTTCTGGTAACATGGATGGTGTTACCGACATGCTTGGTACGCCATTGGCGCCAGGCCAATACGTAGCGCTCGCGGCTACAAATATGCTTGACGCTATGATTATCATAAAGATCATCAGAATCGACAGCAAGGAAAAAATCTACGCAAAGTGTGTTCGCCGTTGTTGGGGTGAATCTCCAGATGGCAAACCAGCGTATTACTCCAAGGTCTGGTATCAAGGAGTTGTTCTACCACACTACCAAGAAAAATAATATGAACGTCAAACCAATCACTCCAAAAGATTTGGAGTCGGGCATTGTGCACGCGGCTCCTGCATTCGTGATCGAAGCTTTCAACACTCTGATCACTCGTAACTACACGAATCATCGTGCTCGCTTCACACAACGTGAAGTCATCGAGGAAATTCAGAAGACGATGAATGTCTCCAAGGAAGACATCTTCAAAAGTGGCATGCTGAACATCGAACCACACTACCGCGCAAACGGTTGGTCGGTTGCATACGACAAGCCTAGCATCGGTGACAACTACGAAGCTTACTTCGTCTTCTCCGTAAAAACGATGTCATAATGCGGCTCACTGTCTACCAATCAAAGGAAGACATGTCGGATTGTCCCAACCACGTCGGCACTCTTGCGATCCTCGAGTATTGCATGATTCCATACGACGTAGTGGTCGACATCAGAGAAACGATGGTTCGTTCTCACGGCAAGGTAAATCCAGCATGTGGTTTCGTGGTTGATGTTCCTGCACAACTCAAGCCGAAATACGCAATCACAAATTGCATGCAATTGGCGTCCTGGATTAATGAGTACGGATTCACCCCATTGTAGTTCCGAGTGGTACAATTTCATATCGCATAAAAATAATAAATGAAACACGTACTGATTTACATTGGCGGCTTGATCCTTGCGATCATTTGCGTTATTGTAATTGTCTTCTCCAACTTCCAAAAATAATATGAGCCGAATTGCAGCGTTGCAGTCACAGCTTGCTGTGCGCCAAGCCTATGTCACTTATTACGATGCTCGCATCCGTAGTGGCATTTACAAGACACGCAAGGTCCAAAAGGGGATCGGTGGTCCGTACTACACCGAAGAAGAACTCCTTGAAGATGAGATGCGCACGATGCTTCGGCATATCCACCTGATGAATGAGCTGTCGGATGAAATCTGCGGCGAAGCAAACCCATGAAAGTACACGAACTTCTACAAGAATCAGACAATGATTCAGAACTGACCGCGTTTCTGACCAAATGGTATCGCGATCACGAAATGGTCAAACCAGAAACGATCGACGAGCTGATCAAGAAATACCCAGAGTTTAAGTTCAGCGATGACGTTCGGCGTGCAGTTACCATTACTAAAGAGGACGCAAAAGCACTCAGGCATGATGACGGCGAAACCCATAGCTGGCGCAGCGCACTTGACCACAAGAAGGTTGAAGACTTCATTTCGAAGCATGAGCCAAATCGCTATGTGTCGGGCTCTCAAAATTCTAAAGGCTTCTACAATTTCCTAGAAAACGGAAATGGCCTTGGTCAAGAAGACTTTGTTGTTGACTGCGAATACACAAATGTCGAAGGCCTCAGCCTCCACAAAATGGCTGCATCGATCAAGAACAAAACGCATGAACTACAACGCATCATCGATGTCACTGAGGTGATCTTTAAGTCGAAAGGCGCAAAGTTCTGGATTCAGGAAATCATGGAGCCTAAAGAATGACCGACACACTCGTAAACCGATGCCTCGCAATGTCGAGGCGCATTAAGGACAGCCGTACCCCATCCGATATCTTCTTCAAACTCGGAGAAGAATTCGGTGAACTGTCGCAAGAACTTCTGATCCAAGCAGGCAAGCATTACAAGCCAGCGGGTAAAGATGGCGTGATTGGTGAAGCACTCGACATGATCGTATGTCTGATTGACCTGATTCATCGTCATCAAAACGACGTTACTGAAGAACAGCTCGCTGAAATGATTCAGAAGAAGCTGAACAAGTGGGCCGAGAAATCAGAGCAAATGTATCCAGGCAGCACCAAACATGACGCGTTCATCGACGAACTAAAGTTTGTTGAGTTCAGTGATCCGAATGTGGTGTTTGAACGCCCCAATGGTGCATTTGAATTCATGCTAAATTCGGAGTTCCAGAAGGTCGTGTTCTTCATGGACAAAGCCAAGCTAAAAGGCCGTTTTGAATACAGTGAAGAAGACGGCACCATCATCATGGCCAAAGCAATAGTCGGAGACCTTGACCATGCAAGAAAAGAATACGAAAAACATGGACACTAACCTATTAGCAATCCCCGAATACAAAAAGCCAAAGCAAGTCATCCTCGTCCGCACCGACATCGGTATGAAACCCGGTAAGCTTGCTTCACAAGTAGCTCACGCATCAATGAAGGTGTTCTTCGATCGTGAAGAACAAAATGCGATGCAAGCAGCACAAGCAAAGTTTGGCCTACCACAAACTGGCGGCTCGCTGAAGATCGCAATGACCCCGGACATGTGGGAATGGAAAAATGGTGAGTTCACCAAGATCATTCTCGAAGTTCATTCAGAAGAAGAGCTGCTGGTGCTGTACGCTAAGGCATCTGGCCTCGGTATTCCGTGTGCTCTGATCCAGGACAACGGTCATACGGTGTTCAAAGGTGTGAAGACGTACACTACCGCAGCGATCGGTCCGGCGAATCCGGATGACATTGATAAAATCACAGGCGAGCTTAAGCTCTTGAAGTAATCATGACATGGGTCAAATCCACTGCAAAGGTGTTCTATGATCCATACCGGCCAGGCCTCCGTAAGGTTCGGCCTGGTACTTTGGTCGTGGCTAATGTCGATCCAGGTATTGCCGAATTGTATCGGTACTGGGTTCGCAAGCGCCACGGCTTGATCCTCCAGAACACAGCATTCTTGCCGCACATCACTATCGTGGACGGCAAAGTCAAGAACGACAATCAGCACCCAATGTGGAAGAAGTTCCATGGGCAAGTGATCGACTTCGAATACTCCGTTGACATGGAGCAACACTGGAAGTTTTGGACGCTTCCGGTTCGTAGCAAAAAACTGGAAGAGATTCGTCAGAGTCTCGGCCTCAATCCTAACTATAACTTTCACATTACTTTCGGGAGAATGGAATGATCGCAGACTTCGTCATTGCCGTCCTTGGCTTCATGTTTTTCGCAATTGGAACTATCCTAGCCGGTGTTCTTGGTGGCTTTCTGGTGTGGGGTATCCCAGCCTTCATTCACGACGTGTTCTTGGATGAAAGCACTGAAGGCGGTGCTGGCATCTTCTACGCCCTCTTCGTTGTCGCCGCACCACTCATCTTTGGCCTCATGACCGCATGGTCCGTCGGGAACTTCTTCTACGAATCTGAGAAAGCACGCGAAGCCAACAAGCCTTTGCCCGTCGTTGTCCTTGCTGAAGAGGTGCATCGCATCCAGTTGATTGGAATCGACCCACCAAAGCATGTGTATGCAGACTTCTTGGACTTGACCACTGGCGAAACAGTGAAGCGAGCATACGTCTCGAAGCACTGCAATAACCATCGTCAGAACAATGAAGGCGACGAGTACAACGTCAAGGTGACTCGCAAGAAACAAGGCGACAAAGAGTTCGTCGAGTACAACGACCTTTACTCGGTGTTCTGTGGAAATTAAAATCAATCCAGGCGACAAGGTTTACTTCGTAGGTAAGCCAACGTCCCTTCGTGATAAGCCAGACACCGAAGGCGTTGTCCACCTCACCTTTAATGGCGAAGATGGCGCAGCAAGAGTCATCGTCAAATACCTAGACAAAGGTCGCGTTGATTACAAGTTACTGCACATCAACTCAGTTGCCATGGAAATTGGTGGCGAAACCTTCTTCAACCAAACGATGAAGGACCCGAAGTATGCGTTCAACCTTGCAGTTGAGCTTGGCATTTACAATACCGATGGTACGTTGACAACCAACTATGGCGGCGAGTACGACCTCGTCGATGGAACCAAATTCTATGCAGACGACGACATTCAATAAGCCTCGCATCAAGGTTGCTGGCGAACCAGCGATCCGTGTCAAGGCACTTCTCACAGGACTTCAGGATGTTCTTGCACAATACAAGTGCATCCTATTCCTGGACTTTGATGGCGTCCTTCACGGCTTTGGTAAAGGGCATGCTGGCTTGCTCCAATACACATATCGGATCGAACGCATCCTCCGCGACAACCCAGAAGTTTGTATTGTCATCTCGACCAGTTGGCGATTCAATCAAACGATGGAAACAATGGTTGGCTACTTTGCACCGGATGTTCGGCACCGATTTGTTGGTGTGACGCCGGAGGTGCAGGAGAAGTGGCCGCCATATGTTAAGCATGAACGCTTTAAAGAATGCCAGAAGTTCATGGAAGACAACAGCTACGATGGTGGTTGGATTGCTATCGATGATTCCAAAAGTTTATTTCCTGATAACCATGAAAATGTATACATCACGGAAGGAAACATTGGGATGACCGATGAGGATGAAATGGAACTCGAAGCACATTTAAAGAGTGCCATAGGGAAAGCCAATTTATAATCGTCTCACACCAAATCTAATAGGAGTGTTTCATGGCCGATGCCAACGCAGCTACCCGCTTGAAATGCCTTGAAGAAGGATCACAAGCTAAAGTCTCGAATAAACAACCTTCTGACTGTCCATACTCCGGTGGCTTGGAAAGGACTTGGTGGTTCAAAGGCTTCCAACGGCCACATCATCCAAGTTCTCCAATAGTTTGCTCGACGCCTAGAGACCAATATTCGTATCGCTAAAAAGTTGTACACATTCTTTAAGTTTGTGTATAATGGCTTTACGTTAAGTCAATCGGAGAACAAACATGAACACTGCTATCGCTACCTACGCGCCGTCCAATTCGACCAGTGCAGTAGTCGAGATCAAATACACGTTCTCCGATGGCCGTGAAGACCATATTGGCTTCTCGACAGTCGATGTTGACCTGCCGGCCAAGCTGTACGATGCATGCTACAATCGCGCCGAAGCTCTGGCAAAAGAACAGAAGTGCCGTCTCGAAAAGTTCTCGAAAGCCGAGTACCGTGTGCATTTGACTAATTTCCAGTACTACTTGGATGAGTCGTTTGATAATATCAAACAAGTGAGGGATGCCGTTGTCAAAAATGGTTTTGACTGCACGATCTACAAGGAAAATGAATTAATCATGTCATGGTCCATCCTCGGTGGCTTCAAGCTGCTTTGATTTACTGATTTCGCAGGGAAAGGTGCTACTTACCGGTAGGCATCGCTTCCGTTTACCGCCATATGTAAAAGTATGGCGGTTTTTTTTGCGCGAATGGTTTACAACTTTAAGAATGCTGGATATAATTCTATTCAAGTTAAACAAACATGGAATCAAATCATGAATGCAATCGTTGATCAAGCTCTGAAAATCTCTGGCGCGGAAGACTGCAGCGATGCTGGGGAGACTGGCATCCTGATCATCGAAGCAAACAGCGAGTTTGCTGAAGCGATCATCAAGGCCTTGCGTCTGGCTCCTCAGTATGAAGGTCGCTTCCGAGGCCATGACTTCCGCCTGTCCCGCAATTCCTCGATCGAACTGTGGTGCAATGGCTGGTACTCCGAAGGAACCAGCGTCCGCCACTTCATTCATCGCGCTGCTAAAATCTTTAAAGAAAGCAGTGTACATGCTTAAAGTTGCGGTGTATAATGCTTTCATCGACAAACATTAAGTGAACACTATGAACACTCCATGGGTTTTTAAGCTGCTCGGTTTGTACTCCGGCAAGATCATCACCAAAGAGGTGGTGGGCTTCACCAAGTACGAGGATGCCGCCGCCTGCGCCAAGAGCTTGGTTCCAGAAGTTCACGGTCCGGCAATCGTGATGTCCTACCAGTAAGGAGTGAATATGTCCACTGCGACCCCAGACAAAGACGGCTACATCCCACGCGACTTCGTGTTCCTCGGCAAGCGCGCCAACAGCAAACTTCAACAGTTCGCCGAAATTCAGCACGTCAACGATGACGGTACGCTCGGCGAGAAAGGCCTCTACAAGTGGAGTGCCAAGATGAACAAGAATGTCGGCGGCGTCTATCACGGAGCTTCGTTCAACGAAAAGGGTTCTGCTCGTAATCTCGAAGGTTCGGAGTTCCAGAAGCTGTGGCCGAATCAAGAAGATCGCATGATCTGGCAGTCTGAAACTGAGGCGGTCGATGTTGCCTTGCGCAATGCCAAGCTCGAGAAGGACGAAGGTCGAATTTCTGAAATCGAAAAGGTCATGCTGCCGATCCGGAAGACCTACGAGAATATGCGGTTCCGCCACGACTACGCCGGCTGCGAAGCGCTGGAAAAAGCGGTGATGCGTGCACTCCGCAGTGCGCCACGTGTTATAGAATAGGCGTATGAAAAAGAAACCTAAAACCGAATGGCATGAGTGGTTCTGCTGGTATCCAGTTTACTCGATTGAATTTGGATGGGTGTGGCTTCGCGAGCTAAATCGCAAGAAAATCCCGTCCGGCTATGTCGATCAGAACCTCAATAAATCATTCAGTGCTATTGTGTCAGAAACCTTTACAGGTTGCTGGCACCGAATTCCAGAACACGTTTACGACTAAGGATAATATGGATCAGTTGAAAGTATACATGGTTGGTGGTGCAGTGCGAGACAAGCTGCTCGGCTTCGACCCTCAAGACATCGATTACGTTGTGGTCGGGTCAACGATCGAGGAAATGGTGTCGCTCGGCTTTCAGCAAGTCGGCGCAGAATTCCCGGTGTTCCTGCACCCGACCACCGGCGAGGAGTATGCACTGGCTCGCCAGGAAAAGAAAACCGGTCCAGGCTACCATGGCTTCGAAGTCATGTTCTCGCCAGACGTGACACTGGAAGATGATCTGGCTCGTCGTGACTTGACGATCAATGCCATGGCCATGCTTCCTGATGGTACCGTCGTCGATCCCTATGGCGGCCAGGAAGACTTGGAGCGCAAAGTTCTGCGACACACTTCGGACGCCTTCCGTGAAGACCCAGTGCGCGTCCTGCGTCTCGCTCGTTTCTTCGCTCGTTACGACACCTTCGAAATCGCCAGCGAGACTTTGAACATGGCAGCCGAAATGATTCGTATGGGTGAGCTCGATCACGTGACGCCCGAACGCGTGTGGGCTGAATTCAAGAAGGGGTTGATGGAACGTCGGCCGGATCGCATGTTCATCGCGCTGCATGGTGTTCATGCCGATCGCGTTCTGAAAGAGTTCTTCGTCGGCTACTCGAAATCGATGGGCGCCTTGCAAATGGCTGCCGAGAACGATGCAAGCCTGGAAGTTCGTTTCGCGACGATTGCCAGTGGCTTCAAGATGAAGGAAGACTACGCCAAGTGGACTATCCCTTCGGACTGTCAAGAAGTCTCGATGGTCGTGAACAATAACATGCAGTCCTTCACGAATTACGAGAAGCTGACGCCAATCGAACGCGTGCAGTTCTTCCAGCGTTGCGATGCCATCCGTCGCATCCCACGCTTCAACCAGATCATGACGGCTGCCAGCTTCATTATGTCGAGCAACACCGGCGAGGAATGGCCGCCCGAAGTCTTCAACGTGATCCGAAGCGATGCGGGCAAGGTGTATCAGGTGCCGGCTGGTGGAATCGCGCAGCAGTGCACGGACAAGTCAAAGATTGCCGAAACGATCTTCAACGCACGGGTCGAAGCACTGTCGCAATAAACTGATCCGACGAAAAGAAAAGGGAGCCATTGGCTCCCTTTTTTATTGCTTGCGACGACCTTTGGTATCGAAGTCTTCCAAGTACTTGATTTGTTCATCAGTCATGGAACGGTTCCGAAGCCAGAGGTATTCGATCGGCGTTGGATTGTACGGCTTGTATCTCAGTTGCATACCAGCGCGTTCTGGAGTTCGGTCTGCTTTTCTAGCGTTACATGGCTTGCACGAAGTGATCAAGTTCATCCACGTATTCTTGCCACCCTTTGCTTTTGGATTAATGTGATCCTTAGTCAAGGCTTCGGTGTCAAAGTAGTTTCCACAGTACGCGCAACGGTGATGGTCGCGAGCGAACAATGCTTTGTTGGAGACCTTTGGAGTCTTGTAGCCGTTTAGCTGTGCCGCCATAGGACCTTTGATTGCGATGATTGACGCAATCTCTACTTGAGATGGTAGGCCTGTGAGAGAACTTGTACCACCGAAAACGGTGTTTGTTTCTGCGGTCGGCGGAATCCAAGCAACCGAGTTGGTTGCTGCATATTCAATTGCCTTTTGACGGTCAATCCATGACTTAGGAGTCCCGCCCTGGTCGAGGACCAATATTTTGGAGAATGGGCGATTCACTTTAACTTCCTTTATTATTTTTGTTATGGGTGCTGCTAGAGCTGAATTCTAACATACGCGGGTTGTACAAACGATAAATCGCATGTTATGATTCACTCATATTTATTTGTCAACTTTTCACAGGAGAATAATATGCTCGGATTCGGTAAGAACAAACCAAAGGTCAAGACCAACATCGCTGGCGTCGACTCGATCATCTCGGAAGGAACTTCGGTTCATGGCGCGATGAAATTCAAGGGCTCGATCAAGGTCAGTGGCGAGGTCCACGGCAAGATGGAACGTGTCGACGACGAGACCTCGACCTCGGTCACCGTCGACAAGACGGGCACCATACACAGTGACCTGGCCTGTGACAACGTGATCGTTGCCGGAACTGTCAATGGCGACATCCAGGCCGGCAGTGTCTATATCACCAGCACCGGCCGTGTCAATGGCAAAGTGATCTATCAGGCCCTCCAGATGGAGCCAGGGGCACAAGTGAACGGCGAGCTGAAGTGCACCTTCGGCGACGAGTCCGAGTTCGCCCTGCATAACGTAGGGCCTCGTGGTATGCCTTCCAGCGAACCGGCTCTGGGAGGTGCATAATGGAACTCCGCTTCCTCAACCAACAAGTTCCAGATGCCATCTCGGTCCGCGACGAAATCGAGCTCGTGAACTGTGATCGTGACTCGGGTTACACGAATGGCACGTACACCGTGGCCCAACTGGAAGAGAACGGCGATGTCACGATTGTCGGTCATGATAACTCGCCGACCGCTAGCATGATTGCCGTGATCAACGTTCTCGACGAAGAATAAAATTTTGTTATCGGTTCTACGGAACTGACGAAAATGAAACATCAAGGCGTTTCAAGTGGGAAATACTACACTTTAAACGCCTTTGTTGTAATAATACATCCTATGCTGATGGTGATAAGCCGGAAGCATAAACGAAATCTACTCCAACCAGACATATCCAAATAATATAGGAGCTCTAATGTCTAACGCACCGACCGGTATGCTTGCTCAATTCGCAAGCGATTATGCTCGCCGCAACACCAGCGAGAAGATGTCCATGACGGATTTCCTGGAACGTTGCAAGAACGATCCGTCCGTCTACGCTTCTCCTGCTCAGCGCATGCTGAAAGCAATCGGCGAACCGGAAACCATCGACACCAAGAGCGACAGCCGTCTCGGTCGTATCTTCTCGAATCGCGTGATCAAGGTCTACCCCGCGTTCCGTGAATTCTTCGGCATGGAAGACGCCGTCGAATCGATCGTTTCGTACTTCCGTCACAGCGCCCAAGGCCTGGAAGAATCGAAACAAATCCTGTACCTGCTCGGCCCAGTCGGCGGCGGCAAATCGTCCCTGGCTGAAAAGCTGAAAGAGCTGATGGAACACGAACCGATCTACTCGATCGAAGGTTCGCCAATCCATGACCACCCACTGTCGGCATTCGACAAGGCCACCTACGCTAAGCAACTCGAAGAAGAGTTCGGCATCCCACGCACCGCACTGCGCGTCAACGCTTCGCCATGGCTGGTTGAACGCCTGAAAGAAGTCAACGGCGACCTGTCCCAACTGACCGTCGTCAAGCAATACCCATCGGTGCTGAAACATCTGGCAATCGACAAGGTCGAACCAGGCGACGAGAACAATCAAGACATCTCGACCCTCGTCGGCAAGGTCGACATCCGCAAGCTGGAAGACTACGCCGCCGACCACCCATACGCATACAGCTACAGCGGCGGCCTGTGCCGCGCCAACCAAGGTATCCTGGACTTCGTCGAGATGTTCAAGGCGCCGATCAAGATGCTGCATCCGCTGCTGACCGCGACGCAGGAAAAGAACTTCAACGGCACCGACAGCGTTTCGTCGATCCCGTTCGATGGCATCGTCCTGGCACACTCGAACGAATCGGAATGGAAAACGTTCCGCAACAACAAGAACAACGAAGCCTTCCTGGATCGTGTCTACATCGTCAAGGTGCCGTACTGCCTGCGTGTCGACGAAGAAGTGTCGATCTACAAGAAGATGCTGGCTGGTTCGGCCCTGGCCAAGGCGCCATGTGCTCCTGAAACCCTGGAAATGTTGGCCAAGTTCGCTGTCATGTCCCGCCTGGTCGAACCACAGAACTCGAACCTGTTCTCGAAGATGTCGGTCTACAACGGCGAGAACATCAAGAACACCGACCCGCGTGCCAAGCCGCTGCAGGAATACAAGGACCTGGCCGGCGTCAACGAAGGCATGAACGGCGTCTCGACTCGCTTCGCCTTCAAAATCCTGTCGAAGGTGTTCAACTTCGACTCGGAAGAACTGGCCGCGAACCCGATCCACCTGATGTACGTCCTCGAGCAGGAAATCGTCAAGGAGCAGTATCCATCCGATCGCGAAGAACATCTCGTCAACCTGATCAAGCATCACCTGGGCGACAAGTACGTCGAGTTCGTCGAGAACCAGATTCGCATCGCGTTCATGGACTCGTACGCCGACTACGGCCAGACCATCTTCGACCGCTACTTCCAGTACGCTGACTACTGGATTCGTGACGAAGACTTCCGCGACCCGGACACGCAAGAGCAGTTCGATCGCTCGACGCTGAACGCCGAACTCGAGAAGATCGAGAAGCCGGCCGGGATCGTGAACCCGAAAGACTTCCGTAACGAGCTGGTGAACTTCGTCCTCCGCCACAAGGCCGAGAACAAAGGCAAGTCGCCGAAATGGGATGCATTCGAGAAGATGCGCCAGGTGATCGAGAAGAAGATGTTCGCATCGACTGAAGAAATCCTGCCGGTGATCAGCTTCTCGTCGAAAGGCTCGAAGAAGGATCAAGAAGCACACGAGTCCTTCGTCAAGCGCATGTCCGACCTGGGCTACACCCCGCGCCAGACCCGCCTGCTGGTTGAATGGTGGATGCGTGTTCGTAAGAACAAGTAATCACTAAAGGCCGCCACCGACTTTCACGAGTCGGTGGCATTCGAAAGAGAACATGACCGTAGTATTGATTATCTTAGGGATCATTGCGTTACTCGTATTTGGTCCGGTGCTATTGAGATTCACGGTGGGACTAATCGGTGTTGTTGTTATCGGTGTGTTCAGCATTCTCCGTGGTGCATACAAAATCTTCAAATGGGCTAACAACCCGACTGACAAATGAACCTAAGCTTTAACGACACTGAAAAGGCAATCTTCGCAAAACTTCTAGAGCAGGCATCCGACGAGTTAAGCAATAATAGCTGCAACGATTTCCCAGTCAAAGTGACGGACAAGAATCGTGAAGAGCTTCGCGAATTCATCATCGCATTTGCCGAAGACGAAGAACATGAAGAACACCTCCTCAGCCAACTCAACGGCAAGGAAGTTTACTTTCAGGACTGGATGATTTTGTCCTACCTGAAACGAGAAATCCTGGTTTCGTAAGCAGCACGTAGTACCTCATACAAAAATAATAGGCAATCATGAAAATCGAAATGGACGATAACACGAGCTCGGTTGTGACTGTACTTCTGGTCGGCACCTTCATCGTGTCAGTTATCCTCGGCATTGCATATTTCATCCATGACTCGAGTGTCAAGTCCAACGCGGCTCTGGCTCAAGCGAAATCGTGCGAAGAGATGGTAGTCTTGAAAGGTGGTTCGGAAGTTCCACACGCCTTGCTTGCATGCAAGCTTCAAGTTCAACCTGCAGCGCCGGTCATCAACGACCCTCAATCAGGAAAATAATATGAGCTTCACGATCGTCGATCGACGAATCAACGGCAAGGGTAAATCTCTCGACAACCGTCAGAAATTCCTCAAGCGTATTCGCGAATCAGTAAGGAAAGCCTTACCAGACATCATCAACTCGCGTAAAATCCAGGACATCGCAAGCGATGGCGGCATCGTCCACATCCCGCAGAAGAATATCAACGAGCCATCGTTCCGTCATGGACAAGGTGGTACTCGCGAGACGGTTCGTCCTGGCAATAAAGAATTCAACACGGGCGATCGTTTCCGTAAGCCGCCACAAGATCAAGGCCAAGGCGGTCGTAAAGCTTCAAACTCTGGTCAAGGCGAAGACGACTTCATTGTCGAAATCTCCCGCGAGGAGTTCCTGGAATTCCTGTTCGAAGAACTGGAACTGCCAGACCTGACCAAGGAAAACTTGCGTCAGATGGTCGAAGTCAAGTATCACAACGCTGGCTACTCGTCGACTGGTTCGCCGGCCAAACTGGATCGTTCGAAAACCCTGCGCCAATCGCAAGGTCGTCGCATCACGAGCCGTGCTCCTTACAAGCGTAAGCTGAAGGAAGCAGAAGCCGAACTGGCTGAACTGCTGACAATGGGCGTGCCACAAGAAATCATGGCTACCACCCAGCACAATGCCGAGATCGCTGAACTCGAAAAGAAAATCCTGGGCTACAAGCGCAAGATCGAGAACGTGCCGTTCCTGGACCCAGTCGACCTGCGCTACCACTCGATCGTCGCCGAAGAGCATCCGATCACGAGTGCTGTCATGTTCTGCGTGATGGACATCTCGGGTTCGATGGGTGAGCATGAAAAGACCCTGTCCCGCAAGTTCTTCTGGCTGCTGTACATGTTCCTGGCCCGCAAGTACGAGAAGATCACCGTGCGCTTCATCTCGCACACCACCGAAGCGAAAGAGGTCGACGAAGACGAGTTCTTCAACTCCCGCGAATCAGGTGGTACGATGGTGTCGTCGGCTCTCAGCACGTTGGCCAAGATCATCACGGACGAATATGCCGATGGCAACACAAACGTCTACGTCTGCCAATGCTCGGACGGCGATAACTGGTATGAAGACAACGCAGTGTGCCACGACCTCCTGGTTGACACGATTCTGCCAGCCTGCCAGTACTATGCCTATATCCAAGTCGGCCAATCCCCGGGGTATCAGAGCGACATCTGGGCGACGTACGAGAGTGTGGCTAATGCTGTCTCTCACTTCCAAATGAACTCGGTCTTCGAGGACTCGGACATCTATCCAGTGTTCAAAGAACTTTTCGAAAAGAAAGTCAAATAAGGAATCATCATGGCAAAGAAAAAGAAGCCTCTGTTCGAAGCCGGTCAAGATTGGAATTTTGACCTTCTCGAAAAAACCTGGATCGAAATCGACCGCATCGCAAAGCAAGACCTGCGTCTCGATTACTACAAGCCTCAATTCGAGGTGATCTCGTCCGAACAGATGCTGGACTGCTATGCCTCCACCGGCCTGCCAGTCATGTACAAGCACTGGTCGTTCGGTAAGGAATTCTTGCGGAACCATGAAGCGTACAAAACGGGCCAAATGGGCCTGGCTTACGAGATCGTGATCAACTCCGATCCGTGCATCGCGTACTTGATGGAAGAGAACAACATGACCATGCAAGCCTTGGTCATGGCTCACGCAAGTGCTGGACACTCGGCTGTGTTCAAAGGCAACATGATGTTCAAGCAGTTCACCGATGCCGGCGCCATTATCGACTACTTGGTGTTCGCCAAGAAGTACATCGCTGCATGCGAAGAGAAGTATGGCACCGACGAAGTCGAATCGGTTCTCGACAGCTGCCATGCCCTCATGGACTACGGCGTCGATCGTTACACTCGCCGTAGCAAGCTCTCGTCGAAAGATGAAGAGCAACGTGCGATGGATCGCCTGGAACAGGAACGTATTGACTACGATCCAATCTGGGATAAGACCGTGCCGAAGAAGCTGGAAGCTGACGCGGAGGAACCAAAGTTTCCTAAGGATCGTGAAGACAATATCCTGTACTTCATCGAGAAGTATGCTCCGGACCTGCCTTCGTGGAAACGTGAAATCATCCGCATCATCCGCAAGCTCGCCCAGTACTTCTACCCGCAAGCTCAGACCAAGGTCCTGAACGAAGGCTTCGCCACCTTCACGCACTACTACATCATGGAGAAGATGCGCAACGAAGGCCTGATCACGGAAGGTTCGTTCCTCGAGTTCATCACGTCCCATACCGGCGTCGTGTATCAGCCCGAGTTCGATTCACGTTACTTCAGTGGCTGGAATCCATATGCGCTCGGCTTCGCGATCTTCATGGACATCAAGCGCATCTGCGAGAATCCAACCGAAGAAGACAAGCGCTGGTTCCCATTCTTGATCGGTAAGGACTGGGTCGATGCAGTCCATGACGCAATGGCGAACTACAAAGATGACTCGTTCATCCAGCAGTTCCTGTCGCCGAAGGTGATGCGTGACTTCAAGATGTTCTCGGTCAAGGATGACTCGGCAGAAAACTTCGTCGAAATCTCAGCCATCCACAATGATCAAGGCTACATCGACATCCGTAATGCATTGGCCGATAGCTACAATCGTGCCAACTGGGTGCCAGACATCCAAGTCGATGAAGTAAACGTCCTAGGCGATCGTTCTATGTACCTGGTGCACACTCCTCACCAAGGTCGTGCTCTCCATCCGGACCTGGCCAAAGAGACGATCGGCCATCTCGCCAACCTCTGGGAATTCGATGTTGTAGTGGAAACGTTCGACGCCCAAGGCCGGTACCAAGCCGATTACAAAGCCCATGGTACTAAGAGAAAGAATCGGAACTGATGTACTTTCTTTAAAGTATAGGTTATAATGATTTCATGGTGGTGTGGAATGCTTATGTTACAAACCGCTTGATTATGTAATAATTCATTTACATAGTAAAGCGGCGATGGTAAAATATATCCACACCACGTAGCTATGGTCAAGTAACACTACTTAAGGAATTTTCATGTCGGCTTTCATCATCAACACCAAACTGAACAACGTTGCGGGTTTCGTACAAAACCCAGATGCTGCAAAAGAGAAAGCCACCGAGGATCAGTTGATCGTCAGTTCAGCCAAAGACCTCGAGGTCCTGTCGCTCCAGCAGCTGACGGACTTGTTTAACGCGTTCGAGCAGTTCGGCAAGTCCCACTCGGTCGAGCCGATCAATAAGTTCAAGATCGCGAAAGAGAAAGCAGCCGAGAAAGTCTTCGGTCTGCTGTCCAAGATGGACCTGTCCCTGCTGACTCAGTTCGACAAGCAGGAAGAAAAGGTCGTCGAACAGAAGTCGGAAGAAATCGTTCAACAAGAAGCCATGGCCGGCAAGAAGCCACGCAAGGAGCGTGATTCGAAGCTGCAGAAGATGCGCCGCGCCTTCTGGGAGAAGAACGAAGATGGCACCTACAAGCAATGGACTATCAAGCAATTGATGGAACGCTGCGGCACCACCGAACGCATCACCCACGTCTACATCTCGATCCTCCGTTCGCAATCGGATCGCTTCACCATGAAGATCGACAAGCTGCAAGAGTCGAAGGATGGTCCGGTGTCGTTCGTCTACTCGCGCTCGGCAAACGAGAAGAACCCGCCGAAGGACGATCAGCCAGTCCAGCAGGCCGCGTAAAACAAAAAGCCGACATAAAGAAAAAGCCACCCATTGGGTGGCTTTTTTCGTTACTCCTTATGGGATCATAAATAAGATCATAACCATACTATAAGGAAAAATCATGTTACTTAATTCAACCGACACCGCAAAAGTGCAGTATTATATTCGTTTAGGATCAGGTCAAGAAGTTGGCCCGTACCCAACGTTTGAACATGCGCAATTGAGCGCAGCAACTATGCCTGTTACCGAAGGAGTCGCGCCATCCGTGTTTCCAAAGACTGTCGGAGGACAACAGGTTCTATTCGGATAATACATGAACCAAATTTTGATTTTCACTGGTGCTGGTCTTTCTGCTGAGTCTGGCATCTCCACCTTCCGAGACAATGACGACGGACTGTGGACGAAGTACAATCCAGATGTTGTAGCAAACCTCTGGACGTTCCCATTGCATAAAGAAACGGTGTTCAAGTTCTACAACGAACGTCGCGTCGAACTGCCTACCCTGAAGCCTAACAAGGCTCACGAAGGTATCGCTGCACTGCAGAAGGAGTATGGCAAGGATGTCGTGAAGGTGTTCACTCAAAACATCGACGACTTCCTTGAACGTGCTGGCTGTGAAGATGTCGTCCATGTCCATGGCAAGTTCACTGACATGAAGTGTCTCGACTGCGAGCATATCTGGGATGTTGGCTTCACTGAAGTTCAGTTGGGTACCGCATGCCCATGCTGTGGGTCGGTTGCTGGTGTCAAGCCGGGCGTGATCTTCTTTAACGAAGGTGCTCCTGAGTATCCGAACATGTACAAGGCCTTCCGTGACTCGCGTAAGGACATCATTCTCGTGATCGGTACCTCTGGCGAAGTGATCGCAATGGACAAGATTGCCGGCAATCGTCGTACTCCCAACAAGTCTTTTACGATCTTGAATAATAAAGACAAAGATAAATATGGTATGATCGACTATCGTCTGTTTGACCGCACGTTCTTCGCGCCGGCCACAGAAGCGATTGATAACATACTGAAAATCGTAAAAGACCAACATGAAAAGAACCTTCAAACAGTTTCTGGAGAGCCAGCCTGAAAAATTCGAGCCGAAAGACGATTGGCTTTCGCTCGACTCCATCAAACAAATCTGGGCCGACGTCAATACAAAAATCTTTGGCAATCTTAATGAGCCAGAGTTTACGTTAGAGGCCGACCTAGATTATCTAGTGCCAGTAGAAAATCGTCCAGAGAATGCCCACATCATGGGCTACTGCGATAACAAAGGCGCCAATGGCATCACGCTCCGTTTCTGCGAGCGTATCAAGGATGTCAAAGAACTCATCAATGTCGTTGTACATGAAATGGTACATCAGGCTTTGGCGCAGCGCCATGGCTATGACGAAATGTGCGACATTGACCACGGCGACCAGTTTATGGCATTCGCTAAAATCGTTAAGCGATACCACGGTGTCAATCTAAGCCAGACCTTAGAGTACGACAATCAGAGTTTCTAATCCATGAGAACATTTAAAGAATTCCTGGTCGAGGCGCGCCCAGTACTTTCACGCAAGCAATTGATGGAAGGCGGGAACGCGATCAAGACCTCAACTCGAATCAATCAGCTTAATGTCAAGAAGACCATTGAGGCAATCTACGCTGATCTTCTACCAAAGCTGAACATCAAGAAGTCCGACACGACACTTCTTGGTTCCACTGGCAAGAAAGACCCTGAGAAGAATGGCACGCCTGAAGGTTCGTCAGGTGACATCGACTTAGGCATTTCGATCAAAGCCTTAATGAAAGCCAACAACCTCAAGGATAAGGCCGCTGTGTTCGATTTCCTTAAGGAGGTAGGTAAACAGTACAAAGGCTGCCAGGCGTTCCCTGGGTTGGACGTCGTGAGCGTAGGGTACCCTATTGTCAATGAGGACGGAGAGCAAGAGGACAAACATGTTCAACTTGACTTAATGCCAGTTGATGATTTAAAGTATGCCGCGTGGTCGTACTACAGTCCAGCACATAACGAAAGCAAATACAAAGCTCTGTATCCTAAGGAGGTGTATTACGCATGCGCTCGTTATTGCGACACTCAAGTTACTGAGAAGGGTGAACTTGATGGTAAAGAAGTTCCAGCTACTTGGGATAGATTCTTCTTCGACCTAGCAAAGGGCCTGATGCAAGGTACACAGACGATTAAGGGTAAGAAGAAGCTGACGAAGTCGGCTAAGACAATTGACAAGAAGGTCGTATCAACCGATCCTCAGGATGTCGTGACTAAGTTCTTTGGTTCCAACTACAAGCCTACTGATGTTCTGACGTGGGAACAAGTTTGGGACGTAATCAATTCTGATGATTTCATTTTGAAGGATAAGTTGCAAGACATCCTGAAAATGGTGAAGAAAGGAATTGAGCGCAAGAATTACCCAGTTCCGCCGGAGCTAGAAACTGCGATACAGGATTAACCTTGACGCGTTTCCTATTGGTATAATTTCCTCACCGAATTGAAACACAAAGATGATTTGATTCGGTGAATTATCTAACCAAAAATAATAGGAAATCTCAATGAAGAAGTTTACCACTGCAATCGCGGCAGCCATTCTGGCATTCTCGTTCTCGGCACAAGCAGCCGAAGTCACCGGCAACGTCGGTGCACAATCGAAATATGTCTGGCGTGGTGTCCAGCAAAGCGGCGAACAAGCAAGCCTGAACGCAACCGTCCGTGCTTCCGTCGGCGGCCTGTTCGGCCAAGTCGAGACCAACACCCTGTCGGATCGTTCGGACCTGTTCACCACCGCCACTGCTGGCTATACCACCTCGATCGCCGGTGTCGACCTGACCGCTGGCTACAACCAACACCTGCTGACCGGCCAAGGCAAAGCATCGCATGCCCAGAACTTCAACGAAGTGTTCGCCGCAGCTGCCTTCAAAGGTGTCGATGCATTCGTCGCACAGACCATCGATCGCGCCACCAACGACGGCCGCAACACCTACGCTCGTGTCGGCTACACCACCCCTTCCATCCTGGGCTTCACCGGCAATGTCGGCACCGCCTACACCCACTACCGCAACGAAGGCGTGACCCGCCACACCAACTACGACGCGACCCTGTCGTACAAGCTGAAGTCGAACGTCGACGTGTACGTCAGCTACAACGAAGGCGGCCGCGATGTCCGTGACGTCAAGCTGCCAAGCCAGACCACCTTCGGCGCCAAGATCGGCTTCTAAGCCTATCGCATAAGTGAGTGAAGCTTCGTGCTTCACTCGCTCCAACTCCACTGGCCAGCATCATGGCACACCCAATAGCATTAAGCAGATTCAAGGATATTCTGACCGCGTCGCAAGATGTTGGATCAGAATTTCAGCAAGACCCTCTGATTGTGATTCATTCACCGAGTCACTTTCCCTATATGTCAGTTGCCCATAAACTGAATATGGAGGTCTTGATCAGTTCGATCGACCTTACCAAAGGTTTGATCAACTCATGGGACCAAATCGATAGGCCGGTTATTCTTCTTATCGAGTATGGTGAAGTAGAGCAAATCGAGGCGATCGTGACATCCCGTCAACGGCTTCAAAAATTTTACGTATTTTTCGTTCAATAAATATAATAGGAGTTTCAAATGGAAGCAATCTTTGCCTTCTTCGCTATCCCGCTGGTGTTCTACGCACTGGTAGTCCTCTTCATCCTCGGCATCGCTCTGAACATCGACGATGACAAAGCATCCGGCTGGGGCTGGACCACGATCTTCTCCGCTTTTCTCGTCTGGCTGGTTGGCAATCACTTCAGCATCGACTTCGGTGCCATCATCAGCAATCCTACCAGCCTGGCAATCGGCATCGCAAGCTACTTCGTCATCGGTGTCCTCTGGTCCTTCGCCAAGTGGTACTTCAAACTGGCCAATGTCCGTGACCTATATGTCGAGCTGAAAGATAAGTATCGCAAGAACAACAAGCTCGGCGAACTGTTCCTCCGCACTGCCAAGTCGAAAGACCAGGTCGAGAACAAAGAAGAAGCTCAAGAGCGTGAAGAAATCATGGAACGCAACCTGGACTTCTTCCGCTTCGTGAACAGCAGCCGTATGCGTCTGTACGAGTCGATCGACAAGACCGACTTGGCCGAGAACCCATCGAACATCCCGCAATCGTTCAAGCCGCTGGCGATGCAACACAAGTCGAGCATCACGCAGTGGATCATGTTCTGGCCGATCTCGTTCACCTGGACGATCATCAACGACCCAGTTCGCAAGATCGCTAACTACATCTTCAGCCGTATCAAAGGTACGTTCCAGAAGATGTCCGACTCGATGTTCGCCGGAGTGTAAGACATGCAGGACGTGAAAGCTACTCTTGAGTTCACGTCCTCACAAGTGCAAGAAATTCTTGCACAATACGTGAAGGACAACTACCCACTCCTTCGCGACTCGGTAAATACCAAAGCCATTGTGTTCAACGTATCAGCAGGATTCAATGGCCATCACGGTCACACCGGTCCCGAATTCAAAGGCGCCAAGGTTGAAGTTTCATTAAAGCCTAACGCCACTATCAAATAACATAAAGGAAACTTTAAATGAAAGGTAAGAAAATTCTATACCGTGCCGGTATGATCCCTTACCTTATCGAAGACGGTGAAGTCCTGATGATGTTCATGAAGCCATCCGAAACACTTTACGGTGGCGACCAGTTCCAACTATGCAAAGGTGTAGTGGAAGATGGTGAGGACAACAGGACTGCAGCGTTAAGAGAAGGTGCAGAGGAACTAGGCCTGCGACAAGAAAATACGTTGTCCGTAACCGAACTGGGTAATTTCCTGGGACGTACTACGGTCTACGTGGCTAAGGTGAAGAACAAAGAAGAGTTCGACACACCTCACTATGAAACTGATGAAGTCATTTGGTTGACTTGTGACCAGTTCATGAAGGTGGGACGTGATCTTCATAAGGACATCGTTCAGCTGGCTGAACAGGTCATTCGAAAAGAAGAAGACCTGGATTAAGCGTCTTATTGATGTAGATCAAAGAAATGGGCTAAGTTGTTGATTTTAAACGGTTAGCCCAGTTCGTTCAAATAATTCTCCAAAACTTTTTTGTGATTTTTCGCAAAAAAGTTTGTAGGGGCAGTGTACTTTTCATAAAGGGCGGTATATTATTCTACTCATGTTGAGACGTATCGAAATTTAAAGAGATGCTTCTCACTTGTTTCACGAGCGGTAGACGGTTTGTCTACCATCTAAATCAAGTGGTCCCATGAGAGGAATTACCATGAACATCCAAGAAGCCGGCGCCGCAACCACCAACACCAATGCACCGACCAAACGTGCTCGCCGCACTCCGGAACAAACCCAAGCTGCTCGCGTCGAACGTGAAGCCAAGCTGCTCGACAAGCAACGTGCTCGTGCCGAACGCCTGAAGCGTGAAGCCGAAGCTGCTGAAAAGCGCGCTGCGGAAATCGCCGAGCGCAAGACCAAGATCGAGACGAACGTCCCGGTCGCCAAGGAACAGAAGGAAGTGCCGAAGATCGGCGAAACCCGTGCCGAGCGCATCCAGCGCGACCTGAAGAAGGTGCTGAAGGAACTGGGCCAGAAACACGGCGTGAACTTCGGTGAACTGACGCCTCGCCTGACCCAACAAGGTCAAGCCCTGAGCCTGCGTCTGGTCGCCCACGTCGCCGAACTGAATGGCACCGCCAAGCCGAAAGCGGCCGGCATGACCCGTGAAGGTGCACGCTTCCTGGAAAATGCAAAGCTGATCGGCATCCGTCCTGGTCTGCTCGGCAAGGAAGTCCAGCTGGCCGGCGACGACGCTACCTACAAGGTGGCTGGCCTGAAAGGTCGTGCACATGACGTCGTGCTGCAGAACGTCAAGGTCGAAGGCGCTGATGGCATCAAGACCGTGCCGGCCGACGAGTTCAAGACCAAGATGGTCTTGGCTTAAACGTCAAGTGGCGGGAGGTAGGTAAGACTGCCTCCGCGTCTTCCAGAGAAAGCTAGTTGAGACTTGTTCTCGCTAGCTTTTTTTGCGTCTATACTTTCTAAATTTCCGTTCATAAACATCTAGCTGCAATTTCAGCGTCGGATGCATAGGGGCCGATATAATTCTCATATAAATAAATTTGTCGATCAACGACAAAAGCCAAGAGAGTTCTTGGTGCAGTAAACACAAAAATAATATTGTTAGGGTAGTCCTATGAAATACGAACTTCTCGCCTACATCGGGCGATTCCAACCTTTCCATCTCGGTCATGAGATGGTCATCAAAGAGGCACTTGCACAATCCGAACGTCTGGTCATCTTGATCGGCAGTGCAGATCAGCCTCGCACTCCTAAGAACCCTTGGACTTACGACGAACGTCGCGCAATGATCCAAGGTGCACTCACTGCATCCGAACTTGAACGAGTATCGTTCGAGCCACTTCGCGATCGCCCATACAACGAAGAACAATGGATCGAAGGCGTGCAACGCGCCGTCCACCGTAATCGTAAAGGCGCCAAGAAAGTTTCCTTGATTGGCTACTCGAAAGACGACTCTTCGTACTACCTGAAAAAGTTTCCTCAATTCTCGCCTCACGTCGAGACCGATGGCTTGGAAACGATCAACGCAACAGACCTTCGTTCTGCCTTCTTTAAGAACAAGTTCATGGCTGCAGCTCCGCTGTATTTGCCAAAGAACGTGATCGAGTATCTGAAGGAGTTCCAAGTAACTGATGCGTACGACTACATCCTCGAAGAACAAAAGTTCCTGGACGAGCATGCCAAGCAATGGGCATTTGCTCGCTATGCGCCCACGTTCAACACAGGGGACGCAGTTGTGGTTCAGTCTGGACATATCCTTCTGATCCAACGCAAGAATGCCCCTGGGAAGGACCTGTGGGCTCTGCCAGGTGGTTACCTGAATCCAGGTGACAAGACCTACCTCGATGCAGCGATTCGTGAACTGATCGAGGAAGCAAAGATTGACTTGCCAGAAATCATCCTGCGCAAAGCTGTTCGCGAACAGAAGTTGTTCATGAATCCAGGTCGTTCGCTCCGCGGTCGTATCATCACCGAAGCTGCACTGATTCATCTCGAGCAGCATGGCACTGGTCTGCCAAAAGTTAAAGGTTCCGACGATGCCAAGAAGGCAAAATGGTTCACGTTCGCACAGTTCCGTCAAATGGAAGCTGTGATGTTCGAAGACCACTTCCACATCGGCGAGCACTTTATCAACAAGCTGTAAGGCTTGTACAATCGGCACGGGGAGTCCGTGCTTCAAATCAAAAATAATATCTTAAAGGAGTTTTAAATCATGAACGCAATCAATACCACTATCTACGAACAACTGCGCGCAACGCTGCCAAGCTACGGTAACCTAGAATTCTCAGACCCAAGCAAAGTGCGTGCTCAACTCTGGGCTGCGCTGAAATTGCTCGGCGATCCTCGCACCATCGAACGTCCGGAAGACAACATCATCCTGGACGTGGACTCGTACAAGCTCTGCCACCAGGCAATGTACGGTCGTCTCGGTGTGACGGGAGCGTTCTCCTACATCGAGCCCCGCTCGAAAGTCGACAAGATTCTGTACTTCGGTTTCCAACTGTGGCTCAAGCGTCTGAAGCCAGTCACGATGGAAATGATCGATGAAGCAGAAGCTTTCTTCAAGGCACACATCGCAAACGGCGAAAAGCTGTTTCCACGTAAAGACTGGGAGAAGGTTGTCAAGGTCTACGGTGGCTATCCTCCGCTGCGCATCCGTGCAGTGCCTGAAGGTACTGTGCTCGATTCCAGCAATGCGCTGGTGACGATCGAGTCGACCGATCCAGAACTGGCGTGGATGGTTGCCTACTTCGAGACCGCAATGCTTCGTGCAGTGTGGTACCCAACTACCGTCGCTTCGCGCTCCTTCAAGATTCGTTCGATCCTGAAGAAGTACATCCTCGAGACCTCGGACCTGCCATGGGAGCAAGCAATTGCCTTCATGTTCCACGACTTCGGTGCTCGTGGTGTGTCGAGTCAAGAATCGGCTGGCATCGGCGGTGCAGCGCACTTGGCAACCGGCGCAATGGGTACCGATACCATCACCGGCGTCCTGTTCGCTAACAAGTACTACAACTCGCCGATGGCAGCATACTCGGTCTTTGCTACTGAGCACAGCATCATGACGATGCGCGGCAAAGATGGTGAACTGAAAACGGTCAACGACCTGATCGACGAGTTCAGCCAGTTCGCACCAAACACCATCGTGTCGATCGTCTCGGACGGCTACGACATCTTCAACCTCGCTCGCCAGTACACCAAAGGTGCGCTGAAGCAGAAGATCATCGATCGCAAAGTCAACCTGGTCGTTCGCCCAGATAGTGGCGATGCCGTCACCGTGATCCTCGAACTGCTGAAAATCTTCGAAGAAGGTTTTGGTGTGACGATCAACAGCAAAGGCAAGAAAGTGCTGAACATCGTCCGCATTCTGCAAGGCGATGGCCTGTCGAAGCCAGAAGACTTCGAACGCATCTGCATGGCAGTCACCGAAGCTGGCTACTCGATCGAGAATATCGTGTTCGGTCAAGGTGGTGGTCTGCTGCAAATGGTCAACCGCGATACCTACAAGTTCGCTGAAAAGACCTGCGCAGCGAAGGTCGATGGTGAATGGGTTGACGTGTTCAAAGACCCAATCACTGACATGGGCAAGCGCAGCAAGAAAGGTCGTCTCACCGTTGTGAAGAGCCAAGTCGGCGAATTCATGACGATCCGCGTCGAAGATGTGAATCCAGAAATCCACGTCGAGATCATGGAAACGATCTGGGAAAACGGTGTGCTCGTCAAAGAGTACAGCCTCGATGAAATCCGTGCTCGTGCAAATAGCGCACTGATCTAATCAGCAGCAGTACAATAGAAAGGAGACTTCGGTCTCCTTTCTCACATAACAAAAATAATAGGAATCACATGTCAATCATCAATTCAACCGATGCTTCCTTTGAAGCAGACGTACTCAAAGCGGACGTTCCAGTCCTAGTCGATTTCTGGGCACCATGGTGTGGCCCATGCAAAATGATCGGTCCGATCCTTGAACAACTCGCTGTTGAGCTGGGTGACAAGGTCAAGATCGTCAAAGTCGATGTCGATGCAAACATGGACGTACCAGCCAAGTTCGGCGTTCGTGGTATTCCGACGCTGATGGTGTTTGCTGATGGTGCAGTCAAGGTTACCAAAGTCGGTGCGGTGTCTAAAGGCGCCATCGAACAGCTCATCAATCAAGTTCTCTAATTTCGAGGCAACAGTGTTCAACAAAATTTTCGTAGTACCAAAAGTCGGCGGCGCCAATGTCGCGGTCTCCCATGAAGTAATCCAGCACATGAAGCTGGTACTGTCGGAGACCGATTACAATGACGTTGATTTGAAAATCATCGGGTCAGCACAAGACATCGACGAGAACACTGTTGCTGTGCCAATCGGCGGCGACGGCACAGTTCTGTATACCGCCAAGCTCTTGGCTGAAGCAGGCATCGACATCCCGATCATCGGCTTCAACCTCGGCCAAGTTGGTTTCCTCACCGACATGCAACCAACCTTCGGCGACATTCACAAGCTGTATGGTTCGATCCTCGGTATGGATGAACCATGGTGCTCGAAGTTCGTTGAAGATCAACGAACCTTGCTAAGCGTCACCGACGAGCAAGGTCACGAGTACATGGCACTGAACGATTTTGTTGTGTCGAACCTGTACTCCGACAACATCATCAAGTATGATTTGTCCATTGGCGAATCGTATGCAGGCAATCACAAAGCCAACGGCGTGATCGTCTCGACTCCAACTGGTTCGACCGCATACGCCATGAACGTTGGCGGTGCTATCATCGAGCCAGACCTTGACGTCGTCGAGATCGTGCCAATCGCTGGCATGGGTCTGTCGACTCGCCCAATCATTGTCGGTGGCAACAATGTCATCACTGTCGAAATCAAAGGTCTGTCTGGCCGGATCGTTGCTTTCAAAGCCGATGGTCGCGAATGCGGCCGTTTCGATAATCAAGACGTGAAGATCACCATCAAGCGCCACGAAAAGAAAGTTCGCTTGTGGCACTATGAGGGCTGGAACTTCTTCGATCGTATTCGTGAAAAATTGAACTGGAACGTGTAATGGAGAATCGCCAAGAAATTAAAGGCCGCCACGATACATACTTCGTTGGCTGGGAACCAAGTATCAACGACAACGCTGTCGTTAAAGTCGCGGTTCGTAAAAAGTTCCTGTGGCTTATCCCATTCGACTACGTGATTTGGGAAATGAACACGTACACGAATAAGGAGGCGTTCCAAGTTCAATACTGGGACAAGTTCGGCGGTCCATACCGTAAAGCAGTCGAAGACCTCGAAAAGAGCATCGACACGAAGATCAAACTCGCGGAACTGAAAGCGGCAAAATAAAATGCGTAACCCACTGAAAATTCGCGGCACCGAAGATCGCGTATACATCATCTACTGGTCCCAAGACTGGATGGACTACGTGTACATCCATGTCGCAGTCGATACGAAAAAGTTTGGCTTCGAAACTCGTGAAGTCTTGTACACTCACAAGACGCGTGAGACGCCAACGTCGTTCTTGAACATGTCAAGTGAGCAAGTCAAGATGGAGTATGTCAATGCCGCTCAAGAATACGAACGCATCATCAACAACCAACGCAAGCTGCGTGCGACCGAAGTCAAAGCGAAGCCTACCTGGAACACGATCAGGTCTCGCATTCTGATGGGCCTTGGTTGTCTTGCTTTCGGTGTTGGTGTGACCATGTGTACGAATCATGTTCAAGAACGTGAAGCACTGCGTCCGAAGTTTGTTCGTGTTGAACTCGATCGCTACGTGCTGGTTCACATCGATCCACCAAAGCACATGTACGTCACACTGAAGAATGTCGGTACTGGTGCAGTGTCTGAACGTCTTCATGTTGGCAAGCACTGCAACGCATGGCGCAACAACACGATCGGCGCCGAGTACAACATTGCGATGCAAGTGATGTACGACCCAGTAACCAAACGTGAATACGAAGTATTCCCAAGCCTATCCGGAGTGTTCTGCTAATGGACCGCGTACAAGTACTAGACAACCTGATCGATGCATTCAACCTCGGCCACCCAGATTTCCACGGCACCCATCTCCTCCGCAAGTATGAACAGAAGGCAGCCAAAGCTAACGCTGTCACAATTGGCTGCGAAGTTGAAGTCCGATTCAAATCATACTTCCCTGAGCTTTACGCCAAGTACCTCGAAGACACGTCTTACGAAAGGCTTAGCAATAAACAGAAGCTTAACTTCGGCGCAGAAGTCACCGAAGCAGAACGACCCTTGCAGGAACTGCTTGCCAAGTCTGCGCAGTGTGGTGTACCGAAAGGCAAGGACCGTTACTACGAATTTGCCAATGCACCGGTGCATCACCCGTATACGCTGACGGTCGAACTCGGTCTGCTTCGTGATGCTGGCTTGATTCCCAAAGGCGTCAAGCATCCGTTGCACATCACGATCGGCGGCCTCGGTCACAGCCAAGATGTTGGCTTCATGCTCATGACGCTTGAACTGCTTGGCTATACTTCGCCATCTCGCATCTGGGATGTGGCGGTTAGTGACAAAGCAGTTGCCTGGGCTCGCAAGGGACGCGCAGGGATGCGCGAACGGTCAGCGGCTGAGCTATCATTAGGCGCCACCAAAGCAATTGAACTGAGGACGCTAGAGCTTCCCGAGACTCAAACTGGTATCGAGAACCTGTTCGGTCTCACGCATCGGATGGCTACGATCATCTCTGGCAAAGGTACTGATCAAGACGTGTTGAGGCTTGCGCGTGTTTGGGAAGAGCTTGCCGAGATTGGTCATGTCCACGACATCGATGTTTACAGCAACTGGGGACGCCCTTACGATAACCCACAAATCTGGATCGACTTCGCAAACAAGCTGCCGAACATCGACACCAGTACCCTGAAGGAGTTGGTAAATGAACTTTAATTCTCAAGTAGAATTCCGCGGCACGTTTGAACCAAACTGGGCTGATGAAATCGTCAAGAACGAACCGATGTTCTTCAACTGCGACCTGGACTTCGCCTATACCAATGGCGGACCAATCACTCGTGAGTTTATCGAGAACTTGCCACGTGACTGGGTGAATACTGATCCAGTCCTCGATTCACGTGTTCACATGTTGATGAAGAACTGGTATCCTTGCATTCCAGGCTGGCACCATGACGATGTGCCACGGTCCACTTCGACTGGCCAACCGAACTATGTGAATCCAGAATACCATAGTGAGCATCTCATGGGTCTCGTGAATGGACACATTTGCCCGACTCAATTTGCTATCGGTCAAGTTGAAGTATCTGATCCTGATCCCACCAAACGGCAGTATAATGTGTGGAACAGTGACATCGAAGCATCGATCGATGATATGATCGAACGTATGAAACGTGATGTAAGCTTTGCTGCACCCTTCAAGGTATACAAGGCTGAAAGTGGTCGGTACATCCAGTTCGACCGTCACGCGTTCCATACCGGTGTCAAAGCGGTTGCTGGTGGTTGGCGTTGGTTCATTCGTCTGTCCCGTAATACGGAAAGACAGAAATCTAGAACCAATGAAATTCGTCGGCAAGTTCAAGTGTACCTCGAGGAGCCAATGGCTGGATGGTGATTTAATGTTCATGTTTATAGAAGGTGGTCGACTCAATTTCGATCTTGGTGGCAAGACCGAAACGCTCGAAATCAATGTCACGACTAAGCTGTCGTACAATGCGGCGATCAAGCTGTTAGCGATGTACTCTAAGTCGCCGACGCCAAGAATGATCATCCTCTATAACTACTTCACCATCGGGTGCGCCAACCTCACGAGCGCACAACGTCGAGGGCTTGAACGACTTGCTCTTGGTGATAACGCGATCGAGATCATAAATAGTGAAGTGCGACAGACAAGGTTCATGAACACCATGTCTGCTGCAAGCGTTCGAAACAATGTAGGCATCTTGCGCGCGATGATGCTTGACATCGTTGGCTTCGGTATCGGCAACTTCAACTTCGGCAACATCCTCATAGTCGGCGAATCTCCTGGTCCAGGTAGCCAAGGCTTCAATACTCCGTTTGTTGGCTCTGGCTCCGGTCAGTGGCTTACACGGAAGCTTGAAGAAGCAGAAATCGATGAGAATCGTCTGTACTGGATCAATGCGTACGATGGCTACGGCCAACCAGCTTCGCATGAATTCGTTCGCTCACTCAAACCCAGCAAAATCATTGCACTCGGCAGTGAAGCTCGCAAATGGGCAGCACCACTCCAAAAAGAGTTCAATGTCGAACATGTCCATCACCCGCAGTATTGGCTTCGATTCAAAGCAAATGAGGAGTATCCGCTCATCGAAATGCTGAAGTGATGGTATAATCATCACACCGCGAGGTCGCACAAGGCCTCGCTTCATAACAATAATAATATGAAGTGTCTCATCGTCGTCGCTAACCCTAGCGACACGAGCTTTACCAGTGCGTTGGTAGCTCAGTTCAAAAAAGGCCTGCTAACGGCAGGCAACGATTACGAAACAATCAATCTGTTCGAGGACGATTATCCGAATGACTATTCGGATACTTCCTATCGCCGGAAAATTCTTGACGCGGATGCGATTTGCTTCGCTTTCCCCTGGTGGTTTGAAATGCCACCGTATCCTCTCGCCGCATTCTTCCAAAGAAATCTCGTTGAAGGCTTTGCTTTCAAACACGAGAATGGGCAAAAGATTCCATTGATTACTGGCAAGCAGGTGCAAGTCATGATCACTATGGGTCAGAAGTTCGAATGCTACAACATTCGATGCGTCAGTGAGGGTTTGCGGTACACTGGATTGACAATCACCAATCAACTTGTCGCGGTAAACGTAGGACCGAATCTCGATCCTGCGCGTGCACAAGAATACCTAGATCGTGCATTCAAAGACGGTCAAATCATCTTACAAAAATAATATGTCACAACTCGCAATTAAATGTATCGATCGCCAGATCGAGGCCCTAAACAAGCTATACGAGGTCGTGTGCCTCGATCCAAAGTATCAGGAAATCGTTGAGTACCTGGCCACGTACACTGACTATACCAAGCGAATCATCTTGGCTGGCGTCGGCAAGAACTCGAACATCGCTACCAAGATTTCGGAAACCATGGCTAGCCTCGGCATCCCATCGTTCTATCTGAACATCACCCACTGCGGCCATGGCGACTTTGGCTTCATCGGTCACGACGATGTCATCATCCACATCTCACGTTCGGGCACTACCCAAGAGATGCTAGAAGTCATCAACTACGTGAAGGTCATTCGTCCTAACGTGAAGCAAATTCTGATTCACTGCAAGCAAGACAAACTGCCAAGTGGCGCAGACTACGAGCTGTTCATTGGTTCGGTTGTTGAAGGTGATAAGGAAGGTCTAGCACCAACCACCTCGACGACTATGCTGCTATGCTTGTTGGACTGCATCAGCGTTGACTTGAGTGATCGTCTAGGCTTCACTCGTCAAGACTTCCTGAAGTATCATCCGGCTGGTGCACTAGGTGCAATGCTAAAAGCAGAGCAGGAAAAGAATGTCGATTGAAGACGACACCTATGAAGCGTTCTGCTTCGAGATTGCAAAGGAATTGCTTCTCGCTGTAAACCCAGAAACGGATGATGCGTTGGTGGAAGAAATGCTGAAGCTCAGCGATAATCCATGGGACGCGCCAATCCTTTACCAACTACAAAAACTATCAAAGGAAATCAATGAGTGAACTACTAGTCGATCGTTTCGGCAAACCAATCCAATCTCAGCAATCAAAAGATCAAGCGGCAGTCGAAGCGCTAACCCTCGAACAACTCGATGACCTCCGCGAAGACCTAATGGCACAAGCTCGTGCATTGGTCACGGCTTTCAACGATGACAAAATCGAGACGAGCGAGTTCGAAACAAACTTGAACGAGATGCTCGAGAAGGTTGCAGCTGTTGATGGTCTACGTGCAGTAAAGATCGAAGCGCAACAACAGGAAACTGTTGACTTCGTTGGCAAACTTGCATTAGGCCAATAACAAGTACATAAACTTAAAGATGTGATATAATTCTCTCATGAGCTAATGCTTATGGGAGAATTTTGTGCATCATAAAGTAAACTTGCTGACTCACCAGCAGCAGATCGACATCATCAAGAGTATGGCGATTCCAGACATGATGGTCGAGCTGAACTATCTCATCGAGCTCGATCGTGAAGAGCCAGAGGACGGTGAAGAGCCGTACGACCTGTGGTACGCCTTCGATGATGCACTCCAACAGTTTGAAGAGAATGGCACCGCGAATTACCCACGCAAGATGGTGGATAACTTCCGTGACATCTCGATCGCCATCCGCTGGTATCAAGAGGTTACTGAAGAGGAGCTGGACCGTACTATCAGCACCGGTAAGAAGTACGCCTTTAAGTACAAAAATAAAAAATACCAATTCATTTCTAAAGGCGAATAATGAAGTTAGAAGAAATCGCTGCAGTAGAAATCATCCGGGAATAATCATGCCACAAGAACCAGAATATCCAAAGTTAGATGCCATCCGCGAAAGCTTGACCGCGGTCATGAAGGCGCAAGCTGATGCCTTGCCTGATGGCTGGGTTGAAATCGAAATCCCTGAATGTGAAGACACTAAAGCTCCGGCATTTACCGTGAAGCTGCCTCGCATTCCTTTCGAGCGTTGGGCACGCCACACCTATCGTCATCGTTTCGACGAATGGGAGCGAGTATGCCACGTCGGGATTAAAATGCAAGGCGACGATCCTAATCATTCTGATTGGTGGCTCGGGACCGGCCTTCCTCTCGAGTACGCGTATGGTCGTAAGCCAGCAACATACAACAGCTGGCTGGAACCGGATGATGAAGACTATATCCCGCCGCGGCCAAATGAGGATGAGCTGGTGGCGTTATCGAAACGTGTTCTCGATCATATGTGGTCGGTCAAGTTTGATATGACTGAAAAACGTGAACGCAATTCGATCTTCCTGGTCTCCACCAAAAAGGAAATCGAAGGTCTGGTTTACCACGTTCGGTCGCCTGCAGATATCGAAGCATTTGTTGATGATGCCGTTCGCTGGAAGAAATCATTCTCGAAACAGAAGGTGATTGCGGTTGTTCCAAACTGCTCAATCGAATACGACCAAGTGATTCGACATGCTGGAGCCATCATCACCGAAATCGGTAGTGCCGCTGCACACTTGGTGAAGGTTGCTCGTGAAGATAAAATTCCGGTCATCATGTGTCCTAATGCGTTCAAGGAATATTTCTTCTATGAGCGTATTCGAATCAAGGATAAGAATATTCTCGCGCTGCAATAAGGAAATTGAATGGATAAGGAACCAGAAAAGTTCAAGTTGATCACGGTGAACATGGACGTTCAGTTCCTTGTTCCGATGGCAACAGATAAGTTCACTAAGGTGAATGGCTGGACCCTTGAAGAAGTAATCAAGGATTGGTTCATGCATAGCAACATCAACGCATATCATTGCGCTCGTGATCGGTCGGAGATTGGTGGCTCCAAAGTCATCAAATCTATTTCGGTTTCTGACGCGGAATAAATAGTCTTGTAATCCCGCAGCACAAAGCTCTTCATATATCCGATCCGTGATACAATTCACTGGTCGGATATTCTTCCGTACTAAATCCAAACAAAAATAATATTCAAGGATAAACTCCATGAAAATCTGCATCGTGGCGGCAGGTCTAGCGACCCGCTTGCAGCCACTGACCAACTATATCCCGAAGTTCCTTATCAACATTGGTAAGCAGACTGGCTTCGTGGAGATGATCCGGTATTGGAGTGAACACTCCAAGGACTTCACGATCATCATCCATCCGAAGTACGAAGAGCTGACCCGAGCCTACTTTGATATGTACTTCAAAGACTCAGGGATCAATCTCACCATTAAGCCATGCGAGACCGCCCTAGGGACCGCTCATACGATCGATACCTCACTTGGTATGGAATATGAAGGCGATGATGTTTTGTTCACCTGGTGTGACGTAATCCCTTCCTCGAGTATCGATATGACTGAGGTGGAAACCAAAGTCATGCACGGCGATGGTATTGGTGTCTTCACCGTCCCAAATGGCCTGAATCGATACAAGTATACGAACAACAGCTTGATCCAAGCGAACGATGGTGACGTGATCGGTATCTACTACGTCCAAAGCTACGAGCAGAAAATGCTGACTGGCTATCGTGAAGGTCAAGACTTTGCTGATGTTCTATCTCGCTTCTTCATCAACCAGCTCGAGCTCGATGACATCATCGACTTTGGCGACAAGCCAAAGCTGTTCGAAGTGCTGAAGCAAGCAGACGAAGGTCGCGAGTTCAATCGTGTTCAAATCTTCGATACGCTGGTTCATAAGACCCCGTTGAACGAGCAAGGCAAAACGCTGATCGCCAAGGAAATCGATTGGTACGAACTCGTTCATGACCTGACTACTGCTCGTGTTCCGAAGGTCTATCCTTCACTGTCGCGCAACGAAATGGTGATGTCTCGTGTTCGTGGTGAATCAGTCTTCAAAATCTTCTCGGACGTTTCTGGTGAAGAGCAGCAAATCATCCTAGACAACATCTTTGAGAACTTCGACAAGCTGCATAAGCCAATGAGCAAATTGGTCGCTCATGATACTGTGATTGGCGACATCAAGAAGGAAGCATACGATAAGCTGCTATCTCGCTATGCTGAGATTGAAGGTGTCGTCAAGGCGTTCGGCAAGAACATCACTCGAGTGAATGGCGTCGATATCGATCCTGATCCTCGCAAGATCATCCATCGCTTGTTCAGTCGTTTGACCGAGTACTACCAAGACACCGATCGATATTCGTTGATCCATGGTGACTTGCAGATGAGCAACTCGATGGTGTGTCCGAAGAGTTTGGAAGTAACGTTCATCGATCCGCGTGGCTATTTTGGCAACACCAGCTGTTTCGGTCTGGAAGATTACGACTATGCCAAGCTGCTGTATAGCCTAAGTGGGTATGATCTATTCAACTACTCCACGTCGTTCCACATCGATGACATTTCGGATACGGAGATTAAGTTCACCATCCCTACCCCGAACATCAAGACCCCGCTCGCTTTCGAACGCTTCACCGAAGTTCACTACCTCTGGTTGGCGGTATGCTGGATTGGCCTCGCTCAATACATCAAGAACAACCCCATCAAATCGATCGCAGCACACTACCATGGCCTAGCCCTGGCAACTAAGTACCTCAACCAAAAATAATACAATGACCGAAAAGTTTCACATCGTCACAGACTGCGACGGCATCTTCACTTCAGCAAATATCTTCTGCACTGAAGATGGCAAACGCGGCAAACTGTTCTCGGTAAATGATTCTTTGACGGTCGACTTCATTCTGGAAAAGTACAGCGATGTTCTCGACATCGTTGTGCTGACCGGAGACTCAGGTCAAGGGTTGGAGGTGACCAAGCGTCGCCTCGACTACATGGGCCTGCAGTTTGTCGGCTGCAAAAATGTAACCAAGTACGCTTACATCAAGAAGCACTATCAAGACCTGTCCAAAGTGTTCTACATCGGCGACGACATCTACGATTTCCTCATCATGAAGGAAGTTGTCGGACTAACGGTGTGCAATGCACCAGCAGTCGTTCAAAAGCACGCTGACTACATCTCGCCTTTCGAAGGCGGTAAGAATGCTCTGACGGACATCCTCTTCCACATCCTCACCTTGATCGGCATCGACTACGAAGCTGACCTCGCCACCTACATCCTCGAAAAACAAAAACTATATGACGCTCTCTCCTGATCAAATGAAAGAAACCGCACTGCCACGTAAGCTGTTCGTAGGCAACAGCTACGAAACCATTTACACCGATATTCTGCGCGAGCTGAAAGACACGCCGGAATTCACCCCAGTAACCCGCGGCATTGGCTGCCGTGAAATCACGAACCTGTCGATCGAGCTGACCGATCCACGCAATCGCTTCGTCTGGAACAAAGCGCGTGACGTGAACTATGAGTTCGCGATGAAGTTCTTCCTGTGGATGCTGAATGGCGACACCGACTTCTCGTACGTTGCTGGTTCGAATGCCAATGCGCAGAACTTCGCCGACAAGAAGGATGACAAGGCGATGCCAGCAAACTTCTCGACCGCTTATGGTCCTCGCATCCAGAAGCAGCTGCCATACATCCTGGAAGAACTGAAGCGTGACAAGGAATCGCGTCGTGCAGTGATCCACATCCTGAACGAAGGCGATCTGGACATGCTGGGCACGAACACCAAGGAAGAATATCCTTGCACCGACTCGCTGACCTTCATGATCCGCGACAACAAGCTGCACATGTACACCCACATGCGTTCGAACAACATGGTTCTGACCATCTGCTACGACATGTTCAACTTCACCATGTTCCACGAGTATGTGCTGCGTGCACTGCAAGTGGCATACCCTGACCTCGAGCTGGGTACGTACTACCACAACATCGTGTCGGCACACTACTTCGATCGTGAGCAAGCTCTCGTTGATGCAGTGCTGGCAAGTACCGAAGTTGGCATGAGCCAGAAGAAGCCAAAGGTGCTGACTGTCGATGTCGGTGACACCAAGCCAAGCGCGGTGAAAGCAGCCATCGAAAAGATCGTTGATGCTGTACGTCCTACTGGTACGAACTCGGCCGGTCCGCAGTAATTTTTCAATCGAGGACCTACGGGTCCTCATTTTGCAGGAAAATAATATGAAGAAGTTCATCGACCTCACCGTTGCCATCAAAGACTTTTCCGAGAAGGAGCTTATTGAGCAGGCAATCAAGCACAAGAATGTTCACGTCAAGAGTAGCTACGCAGCTGGCTTGTTCCTGATCGTCGACACTGACCAAGGACTATTTCACCTGAAGTACCTTGAAGCCAAGGAGGTTAAAGGCGGACAACCGACCATCACTTATCGGGTGATGCGAGCAGTTGACCAATGATCCAGATCGTTAAGATACACGCCAAATACTTTTCCAAAAAGGCAGTGGTTGAGATGGCACTTGAACAAGCTGGCATCTCTTTCACTAGCATCAACATCTACCATCGCGAGTACGAAGGTCTGTACTCATTCGTGAAAACAAACGAGGGCGACTTCACGCTTTACGTTCGTGGCACCGAAGGTCCGATGATCTTCTTCGAGGTGACATACACATGAAGCAATATGAAAATTTAGTACACGCCCTCTCAAAGCCCCTGTTCGTCCCTGGGGTTGCGATGCTCCCTTATGCTGAAGACATAGTACAGACAGCCGAAGATATTCACCGGCGGCGTCCTTATGGTTCCTTGGATGATCAGGTAACTAAGTGTCTGATTGGTTCCGTTTGCGAACACGCAGCGAAGGAGATGCTGAACACCAAGGACGTATGGTCGCGATTCTCTAAGCAAGAAACGTATGAAGATCGCATGTTCGATCTTGCGGTAATTCAGCGTGATAAGTATGAGCAATGGCTGCCTTACGAAACGAAAATTGACGTCAAGAGCAGCAACAAAGATTGCGCCGGACAATACTTCGCCTTCAACTGCTACGACACTTCGATTCAAGAAGAGTACGAGCCGCAAGATGGAAGGCCAGGTGCCAATCTGCATTTCTTCATTCGCAAATCGCTTGACACTGAATTGCTGTTGACGATGGACCGATTCGAACTCGCTGATGGATGGTTGGTGACTGCAAAGTACTTGATCCATCGCAAGGCATTCAACAAGATGTTCCGCGTCTCGCAGTTTGATCGAAGCCCATACTATTATCTTCGGTATGAGGATATGATCCGCGATGGAACCTGTGTTAAAATTCCGCAACAACCCTCCTAAGGAAATTCCCTAATGAACGTATTATGGTTGCCCATCTTCTCGATGCGGTCCTATGATACGGGACAATATGCCATCACCAAAGATGGCAACTTCCAACTCACGCTGTCCCGTATCCTCGCCTCCGACTTCGACGAACTCACTGTCGCAGTTCCACATGACTGCTCCGACTTTGACGAGTTCAAAGCTCAAACCAAAGAAGCAATGTCTGGTAAGAACATTCAGTTCGTCCGCTTGCACTATGGTGAGAACGCAGTCGACACTCGCAACAAGTTCTGGAAGCTGAATGAAGGCTTCTTCTACTCGCACTACATCCTCAACTTTGATCTTCTGATCACCGACATCACTGGCTATACCGGTACGATGTCCTACGACATTCCGTTCATCAACAACTTCAACGTTACGAAGCTGCCTGAACTGAATCGTCCTTACATTGATCAGTTCTTCGAGACAGACATCAAGAACATGGAAGCTGCGTTGTTCACGACCGTGATCAATCCACGCCAACGTGAATACATCCTTGAAGTTGCTCCGCATCTTAAGGACAAGGTCATCGCTTACACCAAAGTCGCTCACTACAGCTTGATGCCATCCGATAACAAGACGCGTATCTTCACCCCGTTGCGTACGATCTTCTGGCCGTTCCGCATCAGCGACAAGGCATATCAGTTCGATGCTTTCGTTGAGATGTTTGAGCGAGAGAAGTTGCACAAGCGTTGGAAGTTGGTCATCACTGATCCAAATGATTCGTACAAAGGCGACCACAAGTTCATCACCAAGATGAAGCTGTCGAAAGCTGAGTACTACGAGATGCTGCAGAAGAAGCCGGTCGTGGTTATGCTCGACGACATCGATACTGTGCTGCATCCCGGTACGATCGAGTTCTTCGTGTACAACTGCCCAGTGATTACTCTTCGCAATGAGCTTGTTAACAACGCGCTTCAAGCGGAATCGATCGATCACATTCCACAGGTCCTTGCAGACATGGGGTATAATGATCTCACTAACGTGCGAGACTTTTACTACGTCGGTAGTGAAGTTAGCACGATTTACAACAAAAATAATATCGCCAAATGCTTACCAAATTCCTAATTTTTGATGGCGTTGATGAAGTGGGTAAAAGCACTTTCATCGAAACGCTAAAGATGAATCCGGAATGCGTTGGTCGAGTTGTCGAACTGAACTTCCCAAAGCTACTTCCGAGTGGCAAACTGCTACGAATCAACGATGAGAAATCATTTGAGCTTCTGTTTGCAGCATTCGACTATCTCAACCCGCATTACACCTACATCCTCGATCGCTTCATCACCTCGAATTTAGTCTACGACAAAGTCTTGCGTGATGAAGACATCAGTGAATCACTTCACTACTGGAACGAGTTCCTCACTCGTTTCAATGTTCGCCAATACATCTTCACTCGCCCAGCGATTGATCACGACTTCGTCGATGACAAGATCAAGATGAGTCGTGACAAGTTCAATGGCTGCATCGAAGAGTACAAGAAGTATGGCACCAATTACATGTTGCTACAGCGCAATGCTACTGGCCAAGTCATCGGTGTCGACACTGAAATGAAAGCAGCTCTGACTGCCGAAATCGTGTCGTTCATCAACGATGTCTAAGTTCAAGAAAGTCATTATTGCTGGTTCACGTGACTTTGAGACCGAGGAGCATTACCTGCAACTCGAGTCTCAAATGGACCAACTGATCCTTACGTTTGGATTGCCAGACGAGATTGTGTCAGGCGCCGCCAGGGGTGCGGATCGGTTGGGTGAACGGTATGCAACATCAAATGGGATTAACATCGCCAGGTTCCTTCCTGATTGGGATAGGCATCCAAAACGTGCTGGCTTCATTCGCAACCAAGACATGGGTGACTATGCTGATACGCTAGTCGCATTCTGGGATGGTCATAGTAAGGGCACAAGGCATATGATTGAGTATGCCATAAAACGAGGACTTGAAGTTATTGTGGTCCTGTTCAATAATAATAAAAATGGATCTGGAACTTTACCAGTATCTTAATAACTATTCCCTTCACTCTACTCTCTCCACGACTGAACAAACCCAGTCAGACATCAACCAAAAGAAATCAGAACGCTTAGCATCGAAGGATGTTGATTGGCCTGAAATTCATACCGCGACGATGGCTGGGTTTATCCACAGTCCTCAACGCTTTGGGTTCGACGGATACGATGAAGTCCGTGGGCTGTATTGCGAAGTGAAAAGTTCATCAAAGATCATCAACAAGGATATTCTCCGCAAGTTCACGTTGGGTCACATCAGTCAGCGTAATCAGCTGATTGGCAATCCACTTGACGGCCGAGGTGTATTCAGTCTCTTCACGCACAACGCGTACCAACGGTACATGGCCGAAGATGTTCGCATGCTAGTCAGTGCGTATGTTAACGGCGTGCTTATGTTCATCATCGAATTTCCTTTCAAGCATCCTACGTTTGAGCAACACATCAAACGCATGCTTGATCAGGCACTTCCCGATGGCGACAAGCCAGGCAGAGCTAAGACAATCAGCTTTGGTTACAGCCAATACAAAGATTGCGCTGATGCTAAGCTGTTGTATCTCACACATGACGGCAATCAACGAGTATTGAAGGGAGCGTGCTCTAAGCACTTCTACTCTTACCTTCTCTCGCTCTCCAACTGATAATGCAGTGGGTCGATTCATTTCGGCTCACTGCATCCAACAATAAGTATCAGCAAAATACGTAGGCTATATCCACGAGTGGATATAATACGACTCACAAGAATAATATGACGCCAAAGAACAAGAAGTTCTTTCGTTTGGCATCCCTCGCAGCAATCGCATCCACGTACCCTAAGTATCACATTGGGGCCGCGATCGTCCAAGGTCGTAAGGTCGTGTCCATCGGCACGAATAGGATGCGAACGCATACCAAACAAAAGAAGTACGCACCGTATCGCTATACCACCGCATGGGAAGCAGAAGCCGATAAGGGACGTTGCCATGCAGAGGTTGATGCGATCATCAAAGCAGGTCGCACCGATCTTACAGGGGCTTCTATCTATGTGTATCGTCAAGACCTGAATGGTCAATTGGCGAACTGTAGGCCATGTGGCGCATGTATGCAAGCAATCAAAGAGGCCGGAATCAAAGACGTGTTCTATACGTCGAGTGATGGCTATAACCATTTGGAAATCGTCCAATGAACGATCTAAAACAAACCAAAGCAGAATTGAAAGAGCTCAAGGAGAAGATGAAGATTATCGAAGACATCCTCGGTGAGTTCCTCATGAGAGATGCTTACTACCCAGATAGTGCGGTCGCAGCAGAGATGATTATGCGGATTCAAGTAACCAGTGGTGATGACAAGTTTGTAGGCGATTTGAAAAGACTTAAACGATGAATGATAAAGAAATGCTGAATGAGATTGAACGTGTTCTGTTTCAATTTCTCATTGCAACAGAGACTCACGAGGTCGCCAAAGCTATTGTCATGGAAATCCAAGGCAAGACCGGTGACGAAACGTTCGTAATGAATCCAGTCACCATGGGTTCTTATGCTAAGCCAGCAGTAGAGAAGCCAGCCACTCCGGTGTCCGTAGTGCGCGCCCTGAACGATCTAAAGCTTCGTGGCTATGAAGATGGCAAGAATACTGGTGTGGTCCTAGAACACATCCTGAAGCGCCTAGACTCGATCTAAGCCGGTTGTACTTTCGCTCATACTACAAATTCTTTGTGGGAAGCCAGAGTCAATAACTGGTCCCATTGGTAGCCTGCTATGAGAGGTGAATCCATAAACGAACGAGTACGCGCCAGGCAACGATAGGCGTCGTTAACGAATCATCTAAATGTCCTTATGATGGTCGCTCGGTATATTGGTTGGTTCAATATATAAATCTCCAGATCGATGGTTCAATTCCATCGAGCGCTATGCAAATTGAAAGTTATAGCATTAGCGGGTAAGCGTCACTGTATGCGGACCACACAAATCTCGGTAAAGCAGTACCTGGACGAGTTGGGAGTTAATCCCTGAAGTGTGAACTTTCTAGAACTACTGTTCTAGTCTTTGCGCCGAAAGGCGCTAGGGTATCCGGAGAGTTCGTAAGACGATCGATACACCTCTTCAGATAGACACAAATGAAGTAATACCAATGCAGTGATTAGTGAATGCCAATGAACTAATTGATGCATTAACGAGCTACGCGAGTGAGACCGAGATATTCATCGTGAGACAAATCCGATAGAAGATTTATGGTATTGCATTGGCATGCAAGTATTGGATGCGTAGCAAGCTACTTCACCAATACGATTTCTTCATGTGTTCATTTCTCACTGGTAACAGCAATCGACGTATAATCCACTCACCAATTAGGTTAGATACCTGTCTTACCCGCATTGAGAAATTAGTGCAATAAATAGGTATCTACGACTGGCTTGAGTTGTTCCTCAACGAGTCAGTCCTCATACAGAAAAATAATATGGAGTTTTATGACAAAGAACAAATCCATTGAGCAACAATACCGAAAGCTAGACGAAATCGACCACGTTCGTCAACGACCTGGTATGTATGTCGGCTCAATCGCAATGCATGAAGGAAACCAATGGGTCTACAATATTGAGACCAAACGGATGGAAAGAAAAGACATCGCCTATAATCCAGGTCTGATCAAAATCTTCTCTGAAATCCTGGACAACTCAATCGATGAACACAAGCGAAATCCAAATCGTCTTGACGTCATCAAGGTAGACATCAACGACGACGGTTCGCTATCCATCTACGACAACGGTGGTATCCCAGTCGAACTACATAAAGACGTCGGCCAATACGTTCCAGAAATGATCTTCTCCGAACTACGTGCCGGTTCGAACTTCAACGATGAAGATGATCAAGCTCTGATCGGTACCAACGGTGTCGGTTCATGCCTTACCAACATCCTCTCCACTTCGTTTATCGTTGAGACCTGTGATGGCAAAAAGCTATTCAAGCAGGAATTCAATAATGGCATGCGTGAACGTTCCGAACCAAAGGTCAAGCCTAACGTAAAGAACTTTACTCGCATCACCTTCACTCCCGATTACGAGTACTTCAAAACGAAGCTCGATGAAGGCAATAAGCTGAAGTTGATCAAACGAGTCATTGACAGTGCAGGTTGCAACCCAGGGATCAAATTCTACCTGAATGGTGAGAAAGTCAACCTCAAATCCTACGAAGACTACGTGGCGCTATACGCTGACGAATACGTCTATGAAGGCAATGATGAATGGAAGATCGCAGTAGCACATTCCGCTGAAGGCTTCGATCAGATTTCCTTCGTCAACTCGGTTGAGACATATACTGGTGGTACGCACGTCGATTACATCTACTTGCAAATCGCACATCAGCTACGTGCATTCTTCCTGAAGAAGCACAAGGTCGACGTCAAGCCTGGCGACATCAAGCAACACCTCCGTCTGTTCATCTCTGCTTCGAACATCAATCGTCCGAAGTTCTCGTCCCAGACGAAAGAGAACATGATCTCGGAAGTGAAGGACTACAAATCGTCCTACAAAGTCAGCGAAGACTTCATCAAGAAGTTGTCGAAGTCGAACGTCATCCGTGCCGTGCTTGATTGGGTGGCTGCCAAGACGCTGATGCTAGAACGCCAAGCTCTACGCGAACTCGACAAAGACACCGCAAAGCAAGACCCGAACCGTGTTCCAAAGTTCTGCGATGCGACCGAAAAGAAGGACCGTTCGAAGTGCATGCTGTTCATCACCGAAGGTGACTCGGCAGCAAAGGCAATCATCTCGGCAAAGACTGAAAAGAATGCTAAGTTCATTGGCTCATTCCCTCTGAAGGGTAAGCCACTAAACGTGAACGACATCGAGACCAAGAAGCTCGTTGCGAACCAAGAGTTCAAGAACTTCATGATCATTACTGGCCTGAAGCTCGGTGAAGAAGTCAAGGACGTCAAGGACCTACGCTTCGGCAAGATCATCTTCATGTCTGACCAGGACTTGGACGGCTTCCACATTCGTGGTTTGCTGATTAACATGATCTACCGCTTCTGGCCTGAACTGTTCCGAATGGGTGTGATCTACGCGTTCCGTACTCCGATTGTGCGCGTGTTCCTCGACAAGAAGAAGATCACCAACTTCTATACCGAGAACGATTTCAAGGCATGGGCCACGAAGAACGTCGATACTAAGTACAAGATGAAGTACTACAAAGGTCTTGCAACATCGACTGCAACAGACTTCAAGTCGTACCTCGAAGACATGGACACCCACCTGGTTCCGTACACTGTCGAAGATGAAACCGACGTTGCCGCTATTGATCTAGCTTTCTCGAAAGAGAAGGGTGCTGCTGACAAACGAAAGGCGTGGTTGGCACTGGATTAAATAACAAATTGCGGTGTTGAAATGATCAAACATTCAACACCGCATGTTAAAATTTCTCCCATCACAAAAATAATATATGCGTCTAAAAACATTCTTTGACGAAGAGATGAAACTCTTCTCAATCTACGATAACGTCCGTTCCATTCCGGATGCGATCGACGGCTTCAAACCAAGCCAACGCAAGTGTATCTTCGGTATGTTGAAACGCGGTGAAAACGCCGCAGAGATTCGTGTCGAAAATGCTGCAAACCACATCGCTGCAATTTCCGATTATCACCACGGCGCTTCTGGTCTGATTGGTACCATCGCTAAGATGGCCCAGACTTTCTCTGGTTCGAATAACGTGAACGTCTTCATGCCAAACGGCCAGTTTGGTTCACGTCTTGATCCTACGCCTGGTGCAGGTCGATACATCTTCACGGAGATGTCGAAGAACTTCCGTATGCTGTTCAAGAAAGATGACGATGCAATTCTGAATCATCTGACCAGCGACGAAATGGTTATCGAACCTGATCGCTACTTGCCATTGCTACCAATGATCTTGGTCAACGGTGCAAGCGGTACTGGTACTGGCTATGCTTGCGAAATCCTTTGCTACAACCCAGAAGATATTCGTGCCAACATCCTAGCGGTGTTGACTAAGAAGAAGCCAAAGGAAGTTTTGCCATGGTATCGTGGCTACAAAGGCAAGGTGTATCGCAACGAAAAGCAAACTGTCTTTGAAGGTTCGTACGAAGTGGTGAACACTACCACCCTGCGTATCACCGAACTGCCAATAGGAACGTATCAGGACGATTACAAAGAGCATTTGAATAACCTCAAAGACGCTGAAGTGATTAAGTCCTACGCGGACTCCTCGACGGAAGACGGGTTTGATTTTGAAGTGACTGTGCCACGTACCACCACGGCACTCGATCACGACACGATCATGAAGACATTCAAGCTCATCGCTCGCGATACCGAGAACTTCACCTGCTGGGGTCATGATGGCAAGATGAAGGTGTTCCAGAACGCTCAAGAAATCATCAACTACTTCGTCGACTTCCGTTTGGCAAAGTACGAAGAACGTCGGTTGAAGATGATCGAGAACCTGAACATCGACCTCGAATGGGCAAATGAAAAGCTGCGCTTCATTCGTTTCTACCTGAAGAGCCCTTCCGACTTCTCGAAGAAATCGAAGACCGAGCTGTATGCTTTGCTGGAGAAGAATAAGTTCAAACAGATCGACCGTCTGCTCCAGATTCGAATCTACTCCCTTACCAAGGAAGAGATTGAAAAGCTAGAAGCCGAGATCACTTCACTCGAAGATCAGATCAAGGTGCTGCAAAACACAACCAACCTCGAAATGTATGTGAAAGAGCTGAAAGAGCTCAAGTTCTAACAATGACAAAATCAATTCGCAAAGTCCCAGGTGTGCTATCCGTTATCGAACTCCGTGATGCTGGGTATGAATATGCACCTCCAATGGAGATGGCATTCGGTATGAGGACCGTCATCGGCAAAGATGGCCGTCCAAAGAAATCAGCCGGACCGATTATGCCACCGGACTTTGCGATTGACAGATTCAACCACGTTGTTCTTGACATCGATCATCTCGATTACAAATTCCATTAATATGATGAACCGCAAGCTTAATGGACGTGAGATGGAACTGCTCGGTATCCTCCAAGAGGAGTGTGCCGAGATCATCCAAATCATTTCCAAGATTCGACGTTTTGGTATCGATAGTACCTTCCAAAATGGCGTCTCAAATCAAACCCTCATGAACTACGAAATCGGCGACTTTCTTGGTGTGCTCCAAATGCTCACCGACATGCCTGATACCGTTATCATGCCAACCACTTTGGCCGAGCAAATCCCTACTAAAATCGCCAAAGTAAACCACTACCTACAATCCTAACATGAAACTCTCTGTCAAACGTGATAGCGGCACCGTCAATGTAAATGTCACCCCTAACTGGCTTATGCTGCTAGGCGTGATCTTCATCCTGCTAAAGGTCGTGGGCGTCACCGCCGTCGCGACTTGGAGCTGGTGGTTGGTCCTTCTTCCGTTCTATATTGGTCTAGCGATCTTCGCTGGCTTTATGCTCCTAATCGCTGGCGGTGCCGCAATCGTCATCGGTGGTGCATTCCTCCTGGATGGTATCACTAACCTCTGGCGCCGCATCAAGCGAGTGCTGTAATGGTTTGTCAGCATTGCAGCCAAACTCATGGACACTATTCGAATGTCGAATTCAAATGTCCTGAAACCGGCAAGCCAACCAATGAAGACTATTGGTTCTGTCATTCTTGTGCACTAATCGTGTACGAAACCGATCCTCACTATCAACCACAAAAATAATGAAATCATACTCAAACGAAGTTGCTGATACCAGCAAAGTGCAAGACGTTGAGCAACGTCTAACCGAAGCACTGTCCAAACAAGACGAAGCACAGAACACTCGCCTAGCCGCGCTCGAAAGCAAAGCAAAGCATCTTGGCTTCCGCGCCAACATCCAATCAGTCCTTCTGTTCCTGATCGTCGTCACCGACATCATCCGCAACGGCTTCTAAGCTTCATCTCGAGGTGCTTCGGCACCTCTCCTCCTACAAAAATAATAAGGGTCTCCCATGTTTCCTGTCATCCGCCATCTGGATGATTTGCTTCCGCACATCCAACACAAACCCGAAATCTCGGTGAAGGTCGCACCAAATGGTTGCACCGTGGTTTGCTACGCAATCTCTGCACCAAACACGTTCGACGACCTATGGTCGCGTGAATGCCGAGGCATCACCTTCGCACCAGACGGAACCATTCTGGCCCGTACTCTCGACAAGTTCTTCAACGTCGGCGAGAAGGAAGAAACCCAAGTCCACAACATTGATTGGTCGAAAGTCCGTCGTGTCATGGACAAGCGCGATGGCTCTATGATCGCCGCAATGGTACTGAACGACGAGGTAATTTGCAAGACCAAGAAGTCCTTTGAAACTTCGCAAGCAACCCGCGCGAACGAGTACATCAAAGCGCGCCAAAACTACGACAGCTTTATTCGTCGTTGCGCAGTGCAAGGTTTCACTCCAACGTTTGAATGGACGTCACCTGAAGATCGAATTGTGTTAAAATACAACCACGACGAATTGGTGTTGCTTCACATTCGAAATAACGTTACCGGTGAATATGTTCTCGACGTAGAACCTCTAGCCAACCACTTCCGTATCCCAGTAGTTCAAGACCTTACCCCAACCACTTTCAACCCAGCCGAATTCCTCGACAAAGCTGCTACCGAAGAGCTGATCGAAGGATGGATCATTCAGTTTGCAGACGGCCATATGGTCAAACTGAAAACGAAGTGGTACATCGACCTCCATCACTCTGTTACCTTCACTCGTGAACGCGACATTGCAGAGATGGTTGTCAACGAAACTGTTGATGACTTCAAATCGTACCTATCGAGCATCGGTGAGTCCTTAGACAAAGTCGAAGCAATCGAAAAGCGTGTCACTGATACGATCGCTAACATTGCAGCCACTATTGAACGTTTCTACGCGGACAACAATCATATGGTTGCGGATCGGAAAGAATTTGTCGAACGTGCCAAAGGTCATGACCTATTCGGTCTGATCATGATGCGATACTCTGGCAAAGAACTTCGTCTCAAAGAGCACTTCATCAAGTTCCACTTGCCAACCTACTCCTTGGAGACCGTGTAATGCCTAGTCGTGTTTTTATGATTTGTGATGCGTACGAGAGTGGCTTCGGACACGGCCTGTACAATGATGCTCACGACGATGGAAAAGACCTCTACGCCGATCCTGAATTGGCAGAGGCATATACCCTTGGCTACCAAGCCGGCAATGAGAAGTTCCACGATGCATTGAGGAACAAGAATCGATGAAACCTCTTGTTCACGCTAAGATGACCGTGAAGAAGTATGGCGGGAAAGTTGAAGACTATCTCGCCATCCACAACTTCATCGATCACACCAAAATGTGCATGCCTGACATTCGGCATCGTGCACTACTCCACTCGAGCTTCGGCTGCTACTTGGTCGAACAGATGTTTGGGGTTTACATCACCAACTCCGAAGGCAAGGACGTTTCGACTCGAGACGTAGCCGAAGAGCATATCATCCAAGACCTTGGCTTCATCCCGACTGTTGAGAAATGGCTAGACAAACTGCCAATCGAAACGTGGATGTCCGGTGCAGCTAAGCGCAATGTCATGTCGTTCGACAATCAACCAACCATTCCTAAAAATGATCAACCAGTTTACTTCGACTGATCCGGCAACCAAAGCCGACGCCAACAGCATCATCAATCAACTTGCCGAATTTGAAGTTCAAGTGAAGCGCCTCCGTGAAGATACCAAGACTCAAATGTCGAAGATCGTCGCGGATATGTTCAAGTCGTTCTTCGACGCATTCCCGGAAATCAAGACCATCCATTGGCAGCAGTACACCCCGCTGTGGAACGACGGCGAGACCTGCGAGTTCCGTCTAGGCAGCATCGAGTTCAACCGTGTCGAGTATGGCGCCGAACCCGTTGATGGTGAAGAAGTCGAAGAGTTCGACATCGGCGATGGCTTCGCTGTGAGCAAGTACGGCAACTCGCTAGGCCTGGAATACGAACTGTATCGCTCGTGCGTTGCAATCGAGAACGTCATCGAAAACATGGATGACGAATTCGAATCCATCCTTGGCAACAACGTGACCGTGTTCGTTACTCGCCGCGGCATTGATCTCGAAGACTATGAGCCAGAGTATTAACCAAATCTATATCGCGCTTGACTATGATGACACCTATACCAAGGACCCAGAGTTCTGGTTGGAGTTCATTAAGAATGCACAAGCGCGAGGTCACATCGTCCGGGTAGCAACCATGCGTTGCTACTGGGAAGATGATATGGACCCGAGGCTGCTTGCTCTTATCCCAGTAGACTTCTGCTGCGGCAAGGCCAAGAAGATCACGCTAGCACAGCGTGGCCTGCATCCAGACATCTGGATCGACGATCGTCCCGACTGGATTGTTGGCGACGAATAAAAATAAAACTATAAGAATAATAAAAATGACTACCACTACTACGACCACTACCACTACGACTGTTGTTACCCAAACCACCACTTCGGCTAAGCAAAAGACTCGCCTGATCTTTGTACTAGATCGTTCGGGCTCGATGGGCGGTATCGCAAATGAAGCAATTGGCGGCTTCAACGCATTCGTGGATGGCCAGAAGCAAGTCGAAGGCGAAGCAACTCTGTCTCTAGTGATCTTCGACAATGTCCTAGACACGATCCATGACAATGTGCCGCTGGCAAGTGTTCCAACTCTCACTAGCGAAATCTATATTCCACGCGGCATGACTTCGCTGTTTGACGCGATCGGTGTTACAATAGCTAAATACCTGGCAGTGCCAACCGATGAAAATACCAAAACCATTTTCGCAGTTCTAACTGACGGTGATGAGAACTCGAGCAAAGAGTTCTCTGGTAAGGCGGTGGCAGACCTCATCAAGAAGGTCGAGACCGAGCATCAATGGGAAGTCATGTTCCTAGGTGCGAACATCAATGTGGCTGAAATCGCCACTCAACTAAATGTCCAAACGTCTAAGTTCGCTGCATTCGCTGCATCGGGCCGAGGCATTGACGACACCTTCAAATCCGTGAACGCATACGCAACCTCGCTACGTAGTGTTGCAAAAGGTGCCTCACTAGAAACGACTCTACAAAGCACCTACGATTCGTTCGCTTCGCAATAATCCAACTCAAATAATATTCAAGGCTTTACAATGACTCAAACTACCGGCTACCAAGACGTTCAAAACTTCCACGACAAATTTGCTGTGCCTCTGGCAACTGTCCCAACCCTGTTGGAAGGCGAAGCGTATAACTTCCGTCTCGGCTTCATGCAGGAAGAACTGCAAGAATTCGTGCAAGCACACTTCGACAACGATCTGGAAATGGCTTACGACTCACTGGTCGATCTGGTGTACGTTGCATACGGCACCGCACAGATGATGGGTTGCACTCCAGCCATGTGGCAAGAACTGTGGAATGCCGTGCAAGATGCCAACATGTCTAAGGTTCGTGCATCGTCCGCAGCAGACTCCAAGCGTGGCACTTCGCTTGACGTGGTGAAACCAGCTGGATGGCAAGGTCCTGGCGTTAAGCACAAAGAAATTATCGCTCGCTATACCGCCGCTGCAAAGAATGCTACGACTGTAGACTTCAAAGAAGTTTAATCCTGGAAATGTGAAATGCAAAGTGTCGAAATCGACACTTTGTGTTTCTTTTGGGGAATCCATTAGGTAGAATAGCATCATTGGTTCTGCAATCATCGCAACAAGATTTGCGATGAATTCCTACAAAAATAATAGTTATGACTAAACGTGATTACTACGAAGTTCTTGGCCTCGCCAAGGGCGCAACGGATGACGACATCAAGAAGGCTTATCGCAAGCTGGCTATGAAGTTTCATCCTGATCGAAATCCTGATGATCCTGCTAAAGCAGAGGAAGCTTTCAAAGAAGTAAAGGAAGCCTACGAACACTTGAGCGATCCTCAAAAGAAGGAATACTACGATCGCTTCGGACATAACGGAGCAGGTCAAAGTCAAGGCACTCATGGTTTTGGTGCTGGTTGGGCTGATATGTTCCGTCGCTTCAATGAGATGCAACGTAAGCAGAAACAACCATCGGCACAGAAGAACACCGATGTTGTTGTCGACATCGACCTGACCCTGGAAGAAGCCGATGTTGGCTGCACCAAGAAGATCAAATACAAGCGTGCCATCGGTTGCAAGACCTGTGACTCGACTGGTTCCAAATCGAAGACCACTGAAACCTGCAAGTCGTGCAGCGGACATGGTCGCGTGAATTACGAAATCGCTCCTGGCTTCTACCAGCAAGGCGAATGCAACGTGTGTGAAGGTCGTGGCAAAACCGTTACCGATCCTTGTGATACTTGCAAAGGCGCTGGTGTGATCCTCGAAGATACTGAAGGCGAATTCACCATCCCTGCTGGCATGAACGAAAACGTCGTGATCAAGAGTGCTGGCCGTGGCAATATCGAGAAAGCATCGCTTCCACCAGGTGACCTGATCATTCGTGCTGACGTCAAGTACCACGACCGTTTCCAACGCATCATCGATGACCTCGCTTGCGAAATCTACATCGATCCGATCACCATGATGCTTGGCGGTGTGGTGAAGATCAAGAATCTGCGCGGTGACGTTCTCGAAGTGAACGTCAACGAGAATGCAGAATACGGCATCAAGATGCGTCTCAAAGGTCAAGGCATGAGCCGTCTGAATAGCAAAGAACGTGGTGACTTGTTTGTCATCCCCGAGATTCGCTATCCAACCGTGACCGAAGAACAGAAGGACTTGCTCCGTAAGTTCAAAGCTCTCGAAGACGCTAAAAAATGATGGACGCTCGAGCAATCAAGACCATCATTGATTTCACCAACGCTCTGTATCACGATGGTAACATCGACCGGATCAACAAGGAGGAAATTCGTGACATGCTCTCCAGTGGCCAGCTTTACAGCAAAGGCTGGCTCATGGAAGAACTTGTTCGTTGTAAATACAACTTCAGCCATGCACGAACCGCTATCACTTGTGGTGGTTGGGTAGGTTTTCTTGCCCAGCTCATCAACAATTCATTCATCGACATCCAAGCTGATACCTTGGACTTAAGTGAAAACTCGACCGCTATCGCACGAAGCGTTGTGGTCGATGGCCAGGCGATCCTAGGGGACATGTACTCCTTCGATTATGCTCCATATGACATCATCATCAATACGGCCGCTGAGCACATTCCTGACGTTCAGGCATGGTCTGATTCGCTATCAAAGGGGAAGATACTAGTCGTTCAAAGCAATGACGCTCGACATATCGAAGAACATGTAAGCTGTGTGGACTCTGCCGAGGAGCTGGCAGAGAAAATGAATTTGTCTGAGGTGTATTACATGGGCTCGCTGAAGTTCAGTATGTACACCCGTTTTATGGTTATCGGAAAAAAATAATATGAGCAAGCAACAAATCAAACTGTGCGTCCCTGGTGGTTGGTCAACTGCAGCACGTGAACATATGGTCGACCTGTGGGAAGCGCGCAAGCTGCCATTCATCGATCGTGCTGGCGTCGCCGACCGTACCCTCCTGAAGTGCGGCATCGACGTGATCAAGTACAAGGAAGGCATGAAACTGCCAGACGAATACGTGTTCTTCGGTCACCGTGGCATGGACGACCTGCCACACAACATCACCCTGAATCGAGGCACCTAATGCTCTTCCAGCTTGAATTGGCTGGTTGCATTGGTGAAGAGTTGTACGAGAAGAGCATTCCGCCCGAATGCTCTCTCCCAACTGCCGACGCTCACGCCAAGAACTTGATGCTGTGTTATGGATTGATGCATTCGATTCGTAGTGGGCATCGTCACGATTGCTCTGGTTGCGATGTCACTAAAGACGAACAGCGCAAGATCATGGTCCGCATCGAACAACGCAAAAAAGAACGTGAGGCTAAAGCGTGCTAACCCTATTCGTCATCTCTGCCATCGTGTCAGGCGCGATCATGATCTTTTGTGGTATAATGAATCTCTTTGATTTGGAATACTATGTTCCGATCATCGATACGCATGATACCGGATGGTATGCACTTGTTGCTTTCATCTTCTCGGTCGTTGCGGTAATTGCTACTGCGATCATAAACATTTCATTAAACCATCTATGAGAAAATCAACCGTTTTACTTGCACTCTTGACGATTGTTCTATTGGTGTCCATTAGTCGTTGCGATGTCGCAATCCTGGCGCGTAAAGACGCTTCTTCGTGCGGTACACAAGAGCAATGCGAAGAACTGGCGCGCCTGATGGCAATGCCTGAATTCCAAAACGTACCGTCGCCAGCTTCCATGCAACCTTAAAAGCACTGCCCCTGGTGGATATAAATAATCCATACCATAAAAATATAGGGGCTTTGCATGTCATACTACCAGATACTGGAGCTGTCTCCGGGATCGACCACTGAAGAGGTGAAGAAGGCGTATCGCCGTCTCGCGATGAAGTGGCACCCAGACCGGAACAACAATAGTAAGGCGTCAGAAGAGCGCTTCAAGCTTATCAAGCAAGCCTATGAAGCGCTCACTGATCCATCTTACAAATACGTTCCGCCTCCACCAAAGCCCGAACCAAAGCCGCAGAGTGCCAAGCAATATGCGTACCAAAATCGCAACGTTGTCAAGGCCGAACCTGATGCATCCATCTTAGTCTCCCAATCCGAACTATACACGGGCGTTCTCAAACACGCTCGTAAGAAAACTTTATGTCCTGCCTGCAATGGAACGGGTAATAAAGAAGTGTTTCGACCTGGATCAATCGGCGAAACTGTTTGGCGAAACAAAGGCTACTCGCAATACAAAGGCGAGAACGATGATGGTCGCTGCAAACCATGTAAAGGTCTAGGCGAAATCGTTGCCTTCGACTGCTGGTTCGATATCCCTCCTGGCGTTCCTCATCAAGCAGTGATGCAACTATCACGGATGGATTCGAGTGGTCGTCATATAGGCGGCTTCAGCAATATCAAAGTCCACGTTGGTCAGAAAGGAGACCGCCTTGAATATCGAGATGGTCATCTTTACGATTCAGTCATGGTCAATAATCGCCAGTTACTTGAAGGTTTCAAGCATATGGTATACCTACCGAATGGTAGGCGTATTGAAGCGATTATTCCACAAGCTCTCGAAGATGGTATGACAGTTCGAGTCGCTAATGTGGGTCCTCCAAACTTCAACACTGGCGAACCTGGACATTTGTACCTAAAGCTCAAGAAGTATCTCTAACACAATATAATGGTGGAGCAACACTCCACCATTTCATAAAAATAATACTCCCATATGCAACAATATCTCGATCTAGTCAAACTGACTATGGAAGAGGGCGAAGACAAGACCGACCGCACTGGTACTGGTACTCGCAGCATCTTCGCTCGTCAGATGCGCTTCAATCTGCGCAAAGCATTCCCAATCGAAAGCGCCAAGTTCACTGCTTTCCGTCTAGTCGCTACCGAGCTGCTCTGGCTCCTGTCCGGTGACACCAACATCAAATACTTGCTAGACAACAACAACCACATCTGGGATGAATGGGCCGACGCAGACGGCAAGCTCGGTCCAGTGTACGGCGAACAATGGCGCAAGTGGAAAGGTTACGAGTTCTATGACGGCGGCAAGAATGAAATGCCAGAACTGTTCACTCAATATGAAATTGATCAGATCGCCGACCTGATCAACCAACTCAAGAACAATCCAGACAGCCGTCGCCTCATCGTCTCGGCCTGGAACGTTGCTGACATTCCGAGCATGGCACTGCCACCATGCCATTCGTTCTTCCAGTTCTATGTGTCGAAGGTGCCACGTCAACGTCGAGTCGACCTGATGCTGACGAAGATGATCACTGCAACCGGTCGCGCCTTCTTCGAACCAGACGAAGACATTATGTCCGCTGAAGAGTTCGACAAGGTCATGGACGATGCTGGTATCCCGCGCCAAGCGCTGTCGTGTCAACTGTACCAGCGTAGCGCAGACATGTTCCTGGGTGTTCCGTTCAACATCGCTTCGTACTCGCTACTGACCCATATGATCGCACAAATCTGCGGCTACGACGTGAACGAGTTCATCTGGACTGGCGGCGACATCCACGTGTATCACAACCACTTCGACCAAGTTAAAGAGATGCTGTCCCGGCTGCCGATTGAAGAAAATGCACAGTTGATCCTGGACCCTTCGATCACGGATATCGACTCGTTCAAATTGGAACACATCAAGCTGGAAAACTACGTGTATCATAAAGCCATTAAGGCTCCCGTTGCCGTATAATGAGTTGCTCTCCAAAACAACGAAAGTTGATTGAGGACTTAATGGATGAGGGTGCTCCGATACCGGCACACCCTCATTCAGATCAACCGGATTTTTCCATGTTTGATTCTGTTCAGTCAGCTGACAAATACATTAAAGACAACTACCACCACCTTAATCGAAAGATCGCACAGATTGCAGTAAGCAAACGAATGCGTCCTGACGAATGGGGTGGGATTCCAAATCACTAGATTATGCCACGAAACTTTGACTTGCCGTCTAAAGCAGCAATGCTTAAAGAAGGACCTGAACAAGATTGCCCTAAGTGTGGAGCTCCGTGTCTTCATAGCGATGGCGAGAAACAAGGCTTTGCATACGATGCTTTGCAAGAAGCAGCCGAATGGTATAACCGGCTACTCCATGACAATTTCGTCTACCAATACCTTCCACCGTTCGTAGACGGCGAACCCATTCGTGTTCCATTCACGACGCAAGAGCAATTGCTCGGCATGGGTTGGATCGATCGCTGGACCAAGCTGACCGGCTTCAAACGCTTTGTTCTGATGCAGATTCATCCCGATGTAACACAGCATAAGGCAGAATACGCCCTGGGAGCGGAGTTTGATCAGACGGCTAACGAGCATCATCGCCGCCGAAGCCCTTGGCTGATCGCGTTCCTGCAAAACAAGAACGGCATTAACTTTGAAGTTCTTCGCCACTGGCAAGAACAAGGACCAGCATACTGATGGCTGGCGTAACGATTCGTGATAAGGACATGGTCATCCGCATCCATGTCCCTGACGGCGATACCTACTTTGTAGTGGATGGCAAGCGTATCTACATGACGTTCCACAATTACTGTGGTCCATCCTTCTACAAGGACAAGTGGCACAACGAGCAAGTCAACTACGACGACTATCCACCCGAGCATAAACTGTGGGAGCACTTCGGACGTTGGCATAAGAAGTACGAAGCAGCTAAAAAGAGAAAACAAGAAGAATATGAAAATTCTCGTAACCGGAGCAGCGGGGTTCATCGGGATGAACCTGTGCAACTCTCTCTTGGCCTTAGGCCACCACGTCCACGGTCTGGACAATTTGAGCGCCGACTATCTTGAACTAAAGAAAGCGCGCCTTGCAGTTCTTCAGCAACATCCGAACTTCCGGTTCTACCACTATGATGTTGCAGTACGCCATCACCTAGATGATGCGTTTCAAGTAGCAAACGGATTTGATGCCGTCTATCACCTAGCAGCAAACGCTGGTGTGACACAATCGATGCTCAATCCCGAACCGTACACCACCAACAACCTAGTCGGCTTCGCAAACCTTCTGGAAACGTGTGCGATCTGGGAAACACCACATCTGATCTTCGCCAGCTCCTCCAGTGTCTACGGCACAGCCGAATGGGCAAGCTCGGAAGACGACAATACTGACAGCCCCAAGAGTTACTACGCAGCGACCAAGAAGGCTAACGAGATCATGGCCGCATCGTATACCAGTATGCACAACATGCGTATCACTGGCGTCAGGTTCTTCACCGTCTTCGGTCCATGGGGTCGTCCCGACATGGCTACTTGGAAGTTCACGAAATCGATCCTCGAGCATAAGCCTATCACCGTCTATGATGGTGGTCTACTCTCTAGAGATTTTACGTACATCGATGATGCGGTGGGCTGCTTGATCAAGTTGTCCGACTGTCCGTCAATTCGTCCACACCTCAGCAACCTCAGTAGATTCCAAATCTATAACATCGGGTCTGGTCGACCAATCACAGTGAATGGATTCCTCAGTATTCTTGAGGAAGTAACCGGAGAGGTAGCTTTGCGAGTTTCCAAGCCGGTGTCGCCTACTGAGGCGTTGAGAACGCACTGTGACATGACGAAGTTCCGTCGACATTACTCGTCGGAAATTAAGCAGACGAATTTGCGGACGGGCTTGCAGAATTTCGTGGATTGGTACCGCAACAAAGATATGTACAAGCTCGATACCGCATGATATGATGCTTCTACGGTATGACTGAAACGTATCTTTACTAAAGGAAACATTCATGAACAACGATAAATGGGGACCTGGCGATTACCTTACTGTAGCCGGCATCGGTAACCTGTTGTACATGGTGTTTCGAGACTTAGGTAGTGTTACTGCATCTGGTGTCTTCCTGTTTAGGTACATCACGTTGGCATTCATCGCCGCGTGGATTACCATTCTGGGATACTTAATTATTGAAGTCACCCCGTGGTGGGTGTACGCCATTATTACAGTTGCAGCAGGTACACTTATGTTTCTGGTTGGATATAATGGACACATCGCTAAGAAGAAAAATATTGAATCACAGAGACAGCAACAGCAAGCACACGAGGAAAACCTTTTCTTCGTGGAAACTTACCTCGCCAATCTTGACTTTCATTATTTTGATTTCGAAAAGAAACAGTATGTTGAGTGGTTAATTTCACGAGGCTTCCTGAATCATTTCAAAGATTGGAGCGATACCGATCGGCTTCAGACGATGGGTGAAGTTACAGGTAAGTTTTACGTTTGTGTTCTGGCTTCCATGTCGCCAGAACAGAAGGTAGCAAAACGTGAAGCAGCCTGGAATGGAGAACGTAGGAAACAGCGTGAGAAGCAACTGAAGATTAACGCTGAACAAAAAATTGCTCGCCGTAATGGGAGAGCCACATAATATTCTTTCCAAAGCTGTAGAATTAAAGGAGTAGTACATGGAATTAGGTTGCGTCGCCTCGGGTCTCATCCACACTTTCCGTTTTTTCCGTGGAAGTGCGGTTGTCTCTAATAAACTCGGACACGTTAGCGTGGAGCGTCACACCAAAGGTGGTATCTGTTTCTTCTTCCAGATCGATTACAACAAGAAGGAACTGCTGTTCACCGCGTCAATCACTCGTGATGACGAACGCTTCAACAGGAAAGAAGGTCGTCGCATCTGCTTCGACCGCGCACAGAACGATGCAGCACGTACCTTCAGGATGCCGTATACCGAAGGTTACGAACTGCTCGACCAGGTCTTCACCAACCTGACCCGCGCGGAAGAAACCGGTGAGCTGCAGGAGAAACCATTCCTGCGTACGCTCCTCGCCAAGATGCGCGTCTATGAACAACAGAACGGCGAGTCGGCCGCTTTGTATCAAGACCTTCTCGATACCGGTGTCATCGTCATCGTCGAGTAATACAGCTTAAGCAGTAAAAAGGACGCCATCAGGTCGATGGCTCCTTCAACATCCCCGTAGTACCCAAAGACGCCGTCCAGGCGTCTTTCACCATCTCCCCCTCTGCAACAAAAATAATAATGATTATCGAAAATTCGGGCAACGTCCTGGACGTGCCTCATGGCGTCATTGTGCATGGCTGCAATAGTCATGGCATCATGCGTTCTGGAATCGCTAAGGAAGTCGTCAGGCGCTTCCCAGGAGCGTTTCAGGTTTATGCAGATGAATACAACCGTTGCCTAGCACAAGGTCTCCCTGGCCTTATCCTAGGGACTTTCACTGTTCATTGGGTAACTCCAACCAAAGCCATTGTCAACGCGATTACCCAGAAGGACTATGGGCGCGACCCAAATCGCATCTATGTCGACTACGAAGCTCTCGGCAAAGCGTTCCTTGAACTGTCCACCACCAACAAGAACCTACGGACTGTAGGCCTCATGTACGGCATCCACTTCCCAAAAATCGGCTGCGGTCTAGCTAACGGTGACTGGGACATCGTCAAGCCACTGATCGACGAAGTCGTATCAGATGATTTCAAGAAACACTACTGGGAGTTCCAATGAAGCTAAATGATTTTTCATTCAGCGGCTTCTCGTCATTTTCTCGAGTGTTCATAGTTCGTGACTTGGCTGAAGCCAAGAAAGTCGATCGATTTCTCGGCAATGACAACTACTTCCTACGCGCCTTTGAAACCTATGGCGCTGGCAAGTACTACGTTAGAGTGAACGAGGGGTGGGATCGCGCCGGCGACTACAGCATTAAGGATGTCACATTCATCCCGGAAGATGTCATGACCTGGGAGGAGACGGTAAAGCAAATCAAGTCATTGAAGAAGACTGTCGACAATCTGAACGAACCGTTCATTGTGGCCGAACGCCTTCAGCGCGACGCACGAGCCAAAGGCCTTTCATATAATGAAGCGGTCGAGGCGTTGCTGACTCCGAAAGAGCAGAAGGCGTATGCCCGTATGGATTGCAACGCGCATGAGGAAGCAAGAAACGTATTAGAAAACTTCATGAACGGATTTGGCTTCGAACGCGATGAAGAATAAAGTCCTATAAATAAAATCACATGTCGTGTGCCATCAAGCCACGTTATAGGACAAATTCAAAAACATATCATGAATAAGAACGCCAGCTTCAGTCAAGCTCCAGCTTACCTAACCAAGGTTAAAAAAGACGTATCCAAAGGAGCTTCGAAATCGCAGCGAGCCGAACCGGTTCAAGAGAAGCGACACGAGAAGATTAACTTCAAGCAATATCTCCGTGACCTACAAGAAAGTCAATCATCGATCAACGATGAATTCTTTGACATCCATCCACTCAGCCTTAATTCTGCTGTCAAACACGACGTCCGTGACCAAGATGATTCCCTAATCGAACACCTTCGCGTTATCAACTTCGGTGGCGCGGAAGAGAATCAACTCGCGATCAAAGAAGAAGATTGGGCACAAATTGCTGATCTTCATCTAGACGAATCACTAACCGTATATTCGGATCATGACATCCGTTGGTATGTGACACGTTCGCCTTCAAATCATCTCGTGTTTGAATGCCACGAACTCAATGAAGCCGGCAAATTTGAATTCGCTACGGTCGTCAAACGACTAGCATAACTTCAAGTTGCGTTTTCGTCAGAAATCCTCGTTGCAAAAGTATAATAGCTTCATCAGTTCGACATGCAGTTCGAACCAAACAAAAATAATATTTTTAGAGGATTTTTCATGGAACTAGTTCTACGTTCAGCACGTCGTCTTGAGCGCGAAATCGAAGCCGAGATTCAGCTGCAAACCAACGCCATCAATACTCGTGGCGTTGCAGTTTCGATCTACGGTGACTTCGATGCCACCATCGCCCAGCTCCAAGAGCAAGGCGAAGCTCGTATGGCCAAGCTGTCGAATCTGATCGAGATTCGTGCATCGATCCGCAAAGCGATCGAAACCAAGAACGAGACTTCCGGTCTCAACGTCAAGATCAATCGCGAAGCGATGCTCAAGGCGAAAGCCAAAGTGTTGACCCAACTGGTTGGCGCTGAGCTGACTGACGGCGAACGCCTGATCGCCTCCAAGCGTTTCGAAGCGCTGAAGAATTCCGGCGGTACGGTGTCGGACTACGGTTCGCACAATGACACGGTCCAAGTGCCGCATGTCATGAGCGCAGCTTCGGTTGCTGGCTACAATGCTCAAGCCAAAGAGATTCAGCGTGAGCTGCTGAAACTGGTCGACGAAATGACCGCGATCAACACTTCGGTGACGATCACGGTAAGCGATGATGATGTCGCTTACCTCGAAGCAAATAGCTTCGTGCTGTAAAAGTTGTGAGAGGACCATCCAGATATTGATTTGATTGTGCGCTTTTTAGGCAGTCATTATTCAAAAATATTGGATGAAGTTCTTGTTAGCGGTCTCAAACATATCGGTTCTTGTTCTCTACCAAAGAGTGTTTTCCTGTCCCCGCTTTCTGAACTTTCTGTTTGCATGTTATTTTGTTGGGCTCTCGCCATGTTCCCAATGATTTTGCCTGCACCTTCTATTGATTGAAGGTTGGTTCTCTCCTTTACGTTTCATCATCAAAGCTCTTTCAGCGAACTAGTCATTCGTTGTGGGTGGATCAAGTTAGACTGACTTGGGACCCTATACACGACTCGCCAGCATAGCTGGAGTGAGACAGTGAGAGAGCCTTGATGATGTAACGCCCCTATAAATAATCTCACAAACAACCGAGATTATAGGATAGAGGAAATGCTAGTTGTCCCACTCAAAGGTGATACGATCACCACCAAAGATGGTCCTGAGTTTTCTGTAGATTCCTACACGAACTACAAGACCGACCCTGCTGTTTACGTCGACGTCCCACCTGGGCAAAACTCGATTGTATACTTCCAAGACATTGACCAAATCAATGGCGTAAAAGTCGAATACAACAAGAGCTCCAAGGTGTTCACTGCGCTCGGCACAATCAAACGCAAATACAATCTTCCTCAGCCGAAAGACATTATTACCGTAGAGCTTCCTGGTAGCCCAGACGATGCTGGCGATAATGACACGGCTGTGAAAACGCCTAAGCTCCATAGTCGCGCTATCGGGCTATCAAGGGGGTTGGTCTTGATTGATGTCGACGATAACGTATTCAACTTGTCCGATGTCATTGACATCGACCGTGAAGTAGGCGGAGAACACTTCGACCGCAAGAAATTCGCAAAGTACTACAAAGATTATATGGGACGAGCATGATGACCCGTGATGAATGCGTAGCTATTTTCAAAAAGTATGGATTCACTGAAGATCAAATCGTGAATCTCGTAGTGCAAATCCTTGGCGCAAAGACCGGTTCGATGATCGAACTAAAAGGAACTCCGATGACCTGCTATCTAACCACTGCGTTGGACATCGTTTACAAAGGCGGCAAGCGATACAACAAACTAGAAGAGGCCATCAAGACTTTTGTCGCGATGTAAAAGAAAATGAGACTAGAAGAACTACTGATGGTCGCTGAAGATGTCAGCCAACTGCAAGCCGCACGTAAACAAGCCAACTTCAAAGCCGAACAAGATGCCGCATACGCACGTTCCAAATGGCACAAAGCTCAAGCACAGAAATACAAAGGCAAGGATGATCCAGAAAGCCAAGCAGCTTTCAAAGCTCATGACGAAGCAGAGACCGATTGGTTGATGATTAGTCAAGAATACTTGCACAAGAATCCGACAGTTGCGATGAGAGAAGAACAACGAGCTCATATCAAGATCGAGAAGTCGAAGTTGGCTTTGAAGGATGTTGAGGCGTACAAGAAAGGCTTATCCGAAGGCATGTCCGGTGAACGAGCAGAGTTTGCTGACTACGAAGATTGGAAGAATGCTTTGCCACAAAAGCATAAACTTTTCAAGAATGGTCAGAATGAAAAGGCTCGCACCACTGGCGAAGCAATTGACGGAGTGATTGGCGAGTTCGACCACAACAAGAAGTTTGGTTGGATTTATGCAGCTCACACAAAAATGAATAAATAACCTACACATTCCCTTAGGTCTGTGTATAATGCTTCTCATCGATTGGCACCGTGTGATTGACAGAAGGGATTCAGATGTCACGCTAAGTTAATCGATAGTTGAGGAACGACAACCTTAGAGCTCAATGCACAAGCTGGCTTGAGATTGGATTGTCTGATCGGAGATTTGATGGTAGCCAGCCAACGCCGGAGCCTGATTGGTTAATTCCATAATGCTGATCTAACTTAATATGGCCAATCCACCTCGTGGTCGTGCACGCATAAAGGCCAACTCGAACAACCTACGCGCATAGGACTCGGTATACGAACAGTTTGTTCTGGTTAAACTTCGTATTCACCATGAACCAGATTTATTGTTGTATGAAGTTGATAAAAAGGTGTTCAAGCACGCGGGTTCGATTCCCGCCAGGTCCACCATAAGGAATAGTCGAACGTTGTGGCCACAACGCGTTATGGAGTAATCCATTCCCCTCTTTGCATGGGCATTGAGATTTCGAGATTCCTTATGATGGGCCTGAACATGGTCTCGATTGGGCGCATGAGTATTGATACGGACAACACGTCACAGTGGACGTAAAACCTAAACTGTAATACCTGCAAACGATAATTCGTTCCGCGTGGCTGCCTGATCCTAACGGATCAAGCGTAAGCCGGAGTTTTGGAGGTTGAACTTAGCAACAGGATCAACCCAATGAAAGAGGAGACTTCGGTCTCCTCTTTCTGTTTCTGCTTCATGAACGCATAAATAAAAGAAAAAAGTTCATAGCATGAAACTATCATTCAAACAATATATTGAAGAGCGTAAAGATCATCACGACACTGAACAGTTCAAGACATGGTTCGGTCTCAGCAAAGCTGTCGACAAAGATGGCAACCCTCAAGTTCTCTACCATGCTACACCGCATGACTTTGAAGCGTTCAAAGTAGGCGGTGTCGATCCAAAGATCAGTGGCCATGCAATTTGGTTAACTAACGACAAGCATAAGCAGCCAGCAGGACACAACACCAACAGCATCAAGAACAAATATCGCGAAGGCACCAACGTGATGCCGGTATACGCGAAAATTCTACGTCCACTCGTCATCGACGATAAGGACATGCTTGAATGGGCGCAGGCAGTATTTGCGGATGGCTCGAAAGAATTTCCACAGTTCATGCCAAAGGCGTGGAAGGATGAAGTAACGAAGGATGGTGAATACGACAGCATCATCTTTGACGGTAAGAAGCTTTGGGGTGACAGCGCACACGTTGAAATCATCGTGTTCGATCCTAAGCAAATCAAGTCAGCAATCGGCAACGATGGCCAATACAACCCAGATGACGAGCGTATCACAAAATGAAATCATTCAAGAATTATGTAATTACAGAGGAAGCTAAGGCTAAACACGCACTTCGCTTTCTAGACTACGAACACAAAGAGCACGCGAGCATCGCCAAGAAAGTTCGCGATGAACTAGAAAAGGCCTGGACCAAGATAGCAGCGAAGTACGAACCAGTTGATGCGGCAGATATTGAGGAAGATTCGAAGTACTTCGATCAGGTTGAGTTCACTTCAAAGGAAGCAAAGGTCGGACGTTTCGGCGATAAGAGTGCCGTGTATCCATCCGTGAAGATCGGTGGAGCGTACGACAAGAATACGCGTAATGAGTGCAAGAGGGCACTCATGGGTGAGGCACATAAGATACTGGACAAGTACAAGGATAAATTGAACCAGGACGTTCCTGGTAAGCCCTTCGCCGTTTCTCAAGAGGACGGACCGTTGGGTGAGATTCGTCTGAAGTTCAAAACGGGCGAATACACCAAAACGATCTTTATGGCAGCAGTGGAACCTGGCTACAAATTTGAGCGAGTGTACCTAAAGGATTATTTGGAGAAATAAGCAGGAAAACATCCGTTGATTGTATAATTGACTCACTGCGAAATGTCCTTGTTTCGTAGTGATGACCATCGAAAAACTGCTTCATAAATATCATTGAAGCTGATGCTTCGAGGATCAAGCAAAACTCATAACAAAAATAATAAAAGGAAGACCCAGATGACTGCTCCACCAAACTCACCACAAGACATCGTTCTTTTGGATAGTGTTTCACTAACCAATCTTGGTGCGTATATGCTTTTCGAAGATATTAACGAAGACTCTGCACTGCGTCTTTGTGAGTATTTGCTTAAAGCAAATATGATTTGCGATCCACGTGATACGCTAACTCTATTCATCAACTCACCAGGCGGATCAGTTACCGATGGCTGGGCTATCATCGACGTGATGGAATCATCGCGCGTTGACATCCAAACTGTCGCACTAGGTTGCATCGCATCAATGGGCGTCTTGATCTTCGTTGCTGGTTCTAAAGGCAAACGTGTCATGGCTCCTAAGACTGCTGTGATGACTCACCAGTTCTCAACTGCGTTCTATGGCAAGCAACATGAATTGATCGCGGCTCGCAAGTTCCACGATACTCTCGAACAGCAATTCATTGCTCACTTCCTACGTCACACTAAGATGACGGAAAAGCAAATTCGTGAAATCCTTCTACGTCCAAGCGATACTTGGCTCACCGCAGAAGAATGCTTGAAACTAGGCATCTGCGATGAAATCCGCAATCCGTTTGACGATGAAGAAGAGCCAGCAACTCCTGCCAAGAAGAAGACAGCCAAGAAAAAGAAGGCTGCCCCTGTCTCGGAAGAAGAAGCTGCTTAACGATCGCCTAGAATGAGGGAGTCGAGTCTTGCGATTCCCTCAAGCATCATCTGTGCTTGTTGCTTGTATCCCTTGCGGATCATGAATTCATAGCGATCAAGCATGATGGTTTTCTGCGTGATAAGCTGATCGGGAGTCATTTGATCCCACTCATTTGGTTTTACCTCTTTCTTTTCGTTTTCCATTTTACTTCTCCTTATTTTATGTTTAACGTATTTATTGGTATCATCCTTGGCTGTATTGCCTACTACGTAAGCGTCGACCTCGCAATCGGTCTTGGCTTGCTTCTCCTCATCCTCAACCCGCGCATCGTTGTAAAACGTGTCGTGCCAAAAGTCGATCAAAAAGCTTTGAAAGAAGAACTCGACAAACAACCAATTGAACAATACTCCGATAACATCATCGGCAAGTATATGGACAATCCAATCCACGAATTCATCGTGGTCAAAAATCAAGCGACAGGAATTTGCCGTCGTTTCGACTATTTTGATATTATTCCTTGCAACAACTCCGGTGATTTCATTGCCGCTCCCTCACCCGGTCAAGTGTTCCTTAGCACTGGTCTTATCTACCAAGATTCCGGCGTCGTTGTTCAACCTCAATAATCAAAAATAATATGGATCACTCGATCGTACCGATCGAATGGAAGAAATTCCTTTCGACTGTTCAAACGCTGTTCCCTGATGCCGTCATTGCTGGCGGTGCTCTTCGAGACCTTATCGTTGAGAAGCAAGTCAAAGACGTCGACATCTTCGTCTCCGACATGGATATGAATGTCAACATCATCGAGAATGGCCAGCTCCAAAAGCTAGCCGAGACCCTCGGTATCGTGTACCTCAACGAAGACGAAGAATCTGATCGCGACTTCGTTCGAGTCGATAACGACTTCAAACAGGTCAAGACGGACATTTTCGATCGCAATGTCAAAGCCGCAATCAAATCGTCTGAGTACATGGACGGCGACGATCAGCGATCCATCTACGAGTCGTTCATCAACTACATCGTTACCGTCAAGTACAACAGCGTTCTGTACCAACTGATCTTCATCGAAGCTCCGACGAAGCAGTATGTCTACAACGACTTCGACTTCGGCATCTGCAAAATCTTCTTCGATGGTAACAAGCTTACCGTCACTGAAGAATTCTGGTATGACCTCGAGAACAAGCAAATCACCTTTGCCGGCAAGTTCTCAACCGGTCAAGCAATCCACACTCTATTCGTCCATCGCGAGAACATGGTCAAGAAATTCCCAGGTTGGAAGGTCGTGATCGATGATCTGAAAAAGCGTGGACCGGACGAAATGCCTCCTTCGTACCGCAACATGACGGAACGGGTTGCTAAAGAAGTGGAGCGCGCTATTGAGCGTGAAAAAGCCAAGGTCGTGATCACCACCAGTCAGGTCAATGAAGATGGTAATGGTGTGTACTACGATGCCAACTCTGGTATGTACATCGACTCGAAATCGGGCGACATGTTCGTGCAAGGTGCAGACGGCAAGAAGATTCGTTTGGTTGACTTCGCTAATAAATGGCAAACACCAGATGACCCGTATGAGGTCAAGAATCTCTGGGACCAACATGCGCTGAAGCCACAAAATCCTTGGATCGATACCGATTCGGTTTATCAAAACCTCAAGGAAGCCGAGCGCAAAGCAATGATGGAGACGAGAATAAAAGTCGACATGTCACAATACTTCGGCGACATTGAAAAAGCCAAGATGATGGGTATGAGCATCGACGAGTACTACGAAATTCGCGAAAGCCTCGAAAGAGAAGCATTCGACTAACACACAAAGGAAATATATGATTCAAATTCTAGCAGAGCCACGTTTGCCAGCAACCGAGCCAGGCAATGCCCTAACCCTCGATGCAAGCCTAATCGCACCGACCAATCTGATCGACGATGCGAAGATTGCAATCGAAATTTCGGTAAACGATGGTCAGCCAGCAACCGAGAACTCGGATGAGGTGCCACCAACCCAGCTGTACTTCATGATGTCGCTGAACGAGACTGCTGAACTGATCGACGAATTGGTTGGTCTACGCGACCAAGCAATGCTGGAGCGATCAGCTGTTCTTGAACAGGCACTCGAGTTCCGCAGCGCCCAGCTCGCATGCGCAAAAGGTCAAGTGGGTGCACTTGAGGTGCTCAAGGTCGCCGACAGTGACCGCGGAGCAGTAGGCTTTGGTTTCTACAACCTCATCTACACCGATGACTCAGGCGACAACACGGTGATCGCTCACGTCAAAGATATCGAGTGCTACGTTCCGTTCATCGAAGAAGAACAGTACGAATGGCTCCGCACTTTGGTCGGTGGCAATCATGCCTACACCACTTCGATCAAGATTCAGCTGACCGGCTTCAATCTCGAAGACATCCGCAACAACTTTATTCAAGACCTGACTGCAAACCTGGAGGCCCAACGCAATGCGTAATATTTTCCAGGCACAGCTGGATAACAGCACTCCGACCGACGGCAACTTTCTGCAGTCAGTGACGCGTGAGCAAATGCTTGAGACCTTTGCGACTCTGCAGCGGATGGACCCCGTCACGTATGCAAATCCAGAAGCATATCTGGATGCCAAGATGGCTGATTACAAAAAGCATCTTGGCGAAAAGGTCGTGTACTTTCTGGCATACCACGCACCAAAGGCAATGCCTGATGGTACGGAAGCACGATGCAGCGTGTATCGTGCATGGGAAAGCGAAATCGATTCGCTAGCTGATACGTGGGAAGTTCTGCAGCCGACCTTCGTCGATAACTCGACCCTACCACGCTTGAAGGAGAAAGGCAACTATGAGTAATCGTAGCTACCCAAGTATCCATAGCGAAGAGTATCAGCGCATCGTCGACCTCGTCAAAAACTCGAAGACCGATATCGAGTATCGCAAAGCTTGTCAAGAGCTTTTGATCTATACCGACTTGCACATCGACAAGATTTGTGCCGAATACGAAAAGCGTGTTGGTGTTCGTCCTTATCAAGCAGGCACCATGGTGTACTGCAAGGTCGAAGGACACTTGGTTCGCAACGGTCGTGTTTACGGTCATCGTGTAACCGAGGTTAGTGGTCATGAACCAAAGCTCGAGTACTACGTCCAGCTGTTCTACGAAGGTGTGGTGCCAAGCGATCGTGACGTTGCATTCCTATCGTCAAATCAGGTTTTCGATAAAGCCGAGGAAGCATTCGCATGAAGAAAATCGACCGTACAGCGTTGTTGAGAACTGTATGGATTGCTAGTGCGATCGCAGCAGTTTTTACCCATAGCGGGGTATACTGTCTACTACCAGCTGCGGTGGTAACGTTCTTTGCGTTCCTCACCGAAGACTAAGAGACAAAACTCGGGGATAAATACCTTCATCAGTGGTTATCCCCGAGAACAAAATATGAAACTACAAGAATTAAGACTCAACGAAGGCTTGGTAGACATTTCAGTTTTGATGACTATCCGTTCAGTAGCAATGAATGGAGTGTCAAGCAATGCAGATGTGTTCACCATGTCAAAAGCGTTAATGGCAATCGAGAAGGGTTATACCTTCAATGCTTCAAACTTCAATGCGTACTATAACGAATTTTCACCTCCGAAAACCGTTATCGATGCAGTGAAAGGATTGTCAGCCGACAACGCAAAGCAATTGGCTCTATTCCTACTTCAAACCCTTGAAGCTAAGAACACCCAATTGGCATCATTAGGCTCTTTCAAGAGCATTGGCGAAATCATAGCTTATGCTACAAGAGCAGAGGCTAATGACTAAACCATCATCCTAAAACAATAATAATAAAGGAATACTGATGCCTAAGAAGAAATATGATGCGCCTGTAAAAGATACTTTCATGCGCAATAAGCTACAAGCAAAGAACTATTCGCAAGAGTTGTACATGCAACATTTGCGAGATGATCCGGTTATTCTGGGTCAAGGTCCTGCTGGTTCTGGTAAGACGTTCATCGCTACCGGTATTGCAGTTGAAAAACTGCTAGCGAATGAGATTTCGAAAATCGTACTGACTCGTCCAGTTGTTGAGTCTGGTGAGAAGCTTGGCTTCCTACCTGGTACGCTTGAAGAAAAGATTCATCCATATTTGCTTCCTCTACTCGATGGACTTAACGTGCATTTAGGTCCGAAAAAGGTGCAGGATTTCCTAGCTGATGGTAAAATTGAAATCGCTCCATTGGCATATATGCGAGGAAGAACATTTGATAATTGTTTCGTGATTTTAGATGAAGCCGAAAACACGACGATCGATCAAATGAAGCTGTTTCTCACTCGCATAGGTTATAATACAACCATGGCAATCAACGGTGATCATACGCAAACCGACTTAGATAAGCGTGTGGAAAACGGATTGACATGGGCAGTACGAAAGCTCCGCGGCAAATCTGAAATGATCAGTGTCGTTGAGTTCTCGAAGAGTGATATCGTGCGTTCGCCTTTGATCGCAGTGTTGCTCACCCATCTGGAATCTCCAGATGTCAAGGACCCGAAGCCTAAACAATTGAATGGCTAACGGTTATTTTTCTTAAATCAAAATAATATAGAGGTATCATCATGGCAGTTATCGCACACACCACCCAATTCGCAAAAGTCGTCGAGGACCTGACCGAGCGTTTCGCAAAGGCAACCAAAGGCCTGCGCAACAACACTCGTGGGACCCAACTGCACAAGTGGCAGTCCGACTTTGCTTACTACGTGAACGAGATCGTCACCGGCCCAGTCTACATCGCGCCGAAGATCATCGACAATGCGAATCGCTACATCGACGGCATCATCAAGCAACGTAAGGAAGAAGCAGCTCAAGCAGCATAATCGCTTCCAACTTCGTTCTCTGAAAAAGGCTACCAATTGGTAGCCTTTTTTGCATCCAGCAAAATCATCCAGTAATACATTGACTGTGGTACTATAGTCAAGTAGCATCTCACCTCATCCTCCATTGCGAGGAATAACCTCCTTCCTAAACGACCACACAGATGGTCGAAAAATAAGAATGACTAAAATCATCGGTATGTCTGGCGCCCATGGGACGGGCAAGTCAGCAACTCTCGAGTACATCAAAAACGATCCCATCATCGACAACATCAAAGTCGATGAATACAAGTTCTCACGCTCGGTTCTCAAATCACTCGGTCAAACTCTAGAAGAAGCGACCGCAACAGTCGAATCAACCAAGTCGTACCAAACCAAAGTCTTAGACTCGGTTCGTCGCAGGAATTATCTCCTGAAGCTCCTAGAGCCCCAAGGGGACGTTACCGTCAATTTGGTTGACAGATCAGTAGCCGACGTCTACGCGTACACCAGGCTATGGTCTGAGAAGAATAACATCGATGCCGAATGGTTCGAGAAGTTCGAAGCGAAATGTGCAGAGATGGTATCAGCCTATGATATTATTTTTCTGTTCCCAACCGGCAAAATTCCATTCGTTGACGATGGAGTTCGCGCCAAAGAGGATACTCAAGCCTCAATTGCTCAATACATCAGCGAGTTCCTTGCAAAGTACGCAAAGCGCTACTACGTTGTTCAATCAACCTCGATTGAAGACAGAGCATCAGAAATTCAAATCGTTCTACACATGCTTTCGCTACGCCCTCCTGTTGCGCAAGCGTAAAATAACTTCAAACAAAAATAATAATGCAACTGACTCAACGTCCTCTACCTAAATACGGCTTTGGCATTGACTGGGAAACCTCGGGCTCTGCCTGGGGTGAAGACTCCACCATTGATTATCAAGGCGTTTCGTTTGGCGCAGTGGTATTTGACCTGGCAACATTTGAGCCAGTAGAAACCATCTACCGTGAAATCAAGTTCGATGCGACTCGGTACAAATGGTCCGAAGGTGCACAGAAAGTCCACGGGCTATCACGTGAACACCTAGAAGCAAATGGCGTCACTCAAGAAGAAGCTTCGGTCGCCTTGATGGAAATGTACATCAAGTACTTCGCACCAGACGAACGTGTCTTCATCATCGGTCACCACACCGACTTCGACATCAAGTTCACGCAACAACTGCTTGAACAGTTCGGCATCATGTTCCAAGTTGGCGCCACCATCATGGACACGGCCGGCACTGGCTTGATCAACTTCGGCATTCACAAGTCGGAAGACTTGTTCCAATTCCTCGGTCTACCGGCTCGCACCACTCACAATGCGCTTGAAGACATTCTTCTGACCTTGAAGGCTGCGCAAACGATGCGTGCGATCTTCAACGCTGCACTGAACGGCTGATCATGATCAGCTTCGAACTTCACAACGCGATCGCGAATGAGCGAATCAAGCTGAAGGCGAAGAATCATCCTCGTATCAAGGTCGAAGGGAACACTGTTCACATCGATGCTTGGTGCGATGGTGACGAGGAAGAAGCGAACCGCGTCATCCTCATGACTCGCAAGTATCGCACACTCGTTGAGCAAGCATACCAACTTCAACAGGATCAAGCATAATGTTTGGCATGGGCAGTTTCTACGAAACACAAGCATACGAGTCGGCCGAGAGCGAATACTTCGATGGAGAATGTAGTGGCCCACGCTACTATCCTTCTGTTCGGAAGACTTGTAAGCATTGTGGCCAAGGTGGATTCACCTGGAAGATGCATGCAGGAAATTGGCGAATGGTCGACTCAAGTGGTAAAATCCATGCGTGCCTAACCGAAAAGGCGGCAGCAAATAAGAAGGCGAAAGCCGCATCAATATCGAAGACCGATAACCTCGTCTTCGTCAAGAAACAATCTCCATATCGTCCCGACGAACAAACCATCGACGACTTTGTCGACTTGATGCTGCAGGAGATGGAGCTTGAATTGATGCACGAATTCAACCACTAACATACACTTCCTCTACGGTTTAATGTACAATGACTATCTGGGATAAAGACTCGATCAAACAGAAGATTGCTGGTTCCAACGCTTGGGTTGCCAGAGCAATTTGGGTTCTTGCTGATGCGGGAACTTCGCTTCGCTTGGACACCCCTGAGCTGGAACAACAGGCAAAGGATGACGTGAAGTTCTTCCAGAACTTGCGTGACTTCTTCAAAGACAATGGCTTCTTCACTGATCGCCACATTTCAGTGGCACGAAACAAAATTCGTGAGCCTTACTTCGATTATCTGACAATGGCAGCAAACTGTTAAAGGAAACTTCATGGCAATGTATAACGTCTCCACTACGCAACTCATCGTTGCAACCGTCTTCTCTGCACTGATCGGTGCTGGTGCGGTTGTCAGCTACATGCAGTTCAAGGAAAAGCAGGCGTGGCCAGTCGTCCACACGAGCACTGATGGTTCGTGCACGAAGGTCATGAACCTCCGCAATGGTGACGCATACAACTGCGAGGACGTCGATGTGCTGCTCCGTCAGTACCGTGTCGAAGCTGCAGTGCCAGAAGTCAAGGCGAAAGAAGAAACTACGCAAGAAGTCGCCAAATCCTAAGAGGTCTGGCGTGGGATAAATAAGGAAAACATCCTTATGAGTAACCATGTCAAACTTCGAAGTATTCAAGTGCAGCGTATGTAATCGCCACATCGAAAAACAAGTCGATCAAAAAAGAGCGCCGATCAGCAAGTGTACCATCACGTACAAATGCGTCGGCACTCTCCTCAAGGTAAGCGAAAGCGACTCCAAAACTATGACCGGTCCGGCAACGGACGTAGCACTCGCTAACTGGGTGCCACGTGGTCAAAGTGCCTCAAATACTTCCGTCGAATCTGTCTCTGGCCCAGTCACGATCAATACTGCGCAGGACACTTTGTCCATTGCAGTTCGTGATGATCTTCAAACTGCTGATGAACTATCGGCGCGCTTTGAAATCAAGAAGCTGACTAACGCCTCGTACGTTGAGTATTTCTACAATCGTCCATCGAACACCATCTTGATTTCTGGTCAGGATGATTCATCCAAGCGCCTCGCACTTCGCTTCGTGAATGGTACTACTCCGGATAAGATCGCTGTGTATCTGAACGGAGTTGAAATGGATGCGTCAGGATACGATAGGAGCGTCCCAGGACGCATCGTGTTCAATCAGGCATTGGTTGACGAGACAAATCAAATCAGAGTCCTGGTGTACAAACAGGATGCTTCCTCGTACCTTACTCTGACTTTCGCGAGAAATGATTTGTCGACAGTGAAGAACCATTCAGTCTCAGCATGGGGCAATGTTGAATCAGTTGCATTCCCGAAATATAAGTGCTCAGTGTTTACCTGCACGGATGTCTCTATCGTGCCGATCAATTCAAAACTTGTATTGGTCGATGTTTCTGTCAAGAGCACCGGAGAAGTATTGGCGCCAAACGCTGGCTATCTGGTCATCGCGGACGCTCCATACTCGTCATACGACCGCAACCTCAATAACGCGATTAGCCTTTTCTCGTTAATCGGCAACGCCGTAATTGTGGAGTATAAGAAGGACGTAAAGAATTCGCCTAAGTTCTACGTGGTTCACGATGCGATCCAAAGTATCTTCCCGCCTATAGCGATTCTTTCAAAAGCTTCCGATGATATTGACACTAATAAAGTCAACGATTCGAATACGAAGTTGATGAATGCGTTTATCACCTAAGGCGAAATCCGAATGGTATAATTAGCTCTGCAGTTCATAACAACAATAATATGCTAGACCTAAAATTCTTCTATATTGTAGAGCTAAATCTACAACACCGAGCCGTTCAGCGACTTCCGATTGCCCAAGAGTTCAGCGAACAATCATGGCTTGCCCTCACCTCCGAAGCCTTCACCAGCGATATTGAATGTATCGCTGCGTGCAAGAAGCTGATGAAAGACAAAACCAAGTTCTTCAATGAAGATCAACGAGTAAAGTTCTCCTTTGCGGAGAACCCAGCTCTAAGCTGCCCGATTGAAAAATTGGACGACTTAGACCTCAACGGCTTCAACGATGATTCTCTAGTCGAGATGTACGTTAAAGACGTGGATGATGAATGGATTATGCGTTCGTCGGTTCAAGTCTTTAGCATCGACTTCCCAACCGTTGATCGGAGACTCCACTAATGAATGGCCTCAAGTTCTATTCAATGTTCGAGTTCCCAAAGAACAACGAGCATTTCCCGCAGCTAGCTTGGGACACTGAATTCCCAGGCATCAAGCAAGCAATTGCTGGTTCGGCAGAGTACCAAACATACGAAGCTTGTACCGAAGCTGCAATCAAGTTCCTGAAACAGAAACTTGCTGTTCTAAATGCGACCGAAGAGCGCTACAAAATCTACTTCGAAAAGAATCAGTTCAACGATACACAGAGCAGTTTCGAACAAAACGAAGTGGTGAAAATTTATATCGCTGATTCGCTCGAAACCGTTTATAATAATGTGTTCCAAGCTCGAGTATACTTCGTCAAATCGCTTGACGATGCTGCATCATACTTCGACGCGCCAACTACCCTCCAGTAACACCTCCCACCTTCATTCAAAAATAATAGGAAATATCATGCGTCCACCAAAACAGAAAAAGCCAGACTTCAACATCGACACCATCCTGAAAAACCCGGTCGATGCTCGTATGCTGAAATGTCTGATCGACACCGCTCTGATCAGCAAGACCAAAATCGATCTGGAAAACGCAGCAATCGCTGACCAACGTAATGAAGCTAAGGACAAGCTAGGCATGCCACCGGCAGTGTTCAACAAGCTGGTGAGCGTGAAGCACAACCAAAGCCTCGCACAAGAACGGGCCAAGATGGAAACCACCGATGCAACTCTGGTTTCACTATACGGCGAAAACGGTGGCATCCTCGGCCCAGTGGCTGACTTCGACGGTGCAGACGACGACCTGTCCGGCGACTACGAGTAATGTCGAGCAATGTCAACGAGGCGTTGGCTAAGCAAGACATTGATACTCTACTAGCCTTCGCTGCATTTCGCGACACTCTCAAGTTCGATCGCTTCGACAACCTAGAGCCAGCCCAAATGGCTGCACTGACCAAATGGGTTGAAGACTTGATGCAAAACATCACACCAGCACAAATGGTCAACATCGTGTTGTATTACGAAACACGGTTAGCGAAGCTTGATGTTGAATCCGCTCGGCATAATATCCTCAAACAGGCAGTACGCGAAGTATTAGCCGAGCAATCATCAAAGTGCAATCATCAGTGGACGAAGATGTCAGGAAGCATGGCTGAATCTCACTATCGATGCACGGTCTGCGGTGAAGACGATTGGCGATAAGCCATAACAAAAATAATAGGAAATCTATTGCCACGTAATTTTGTAGGCGCGCAATACAGTAGCTTTTCTCAAGAAGTTCTGGTGTGGGAACGCGACAGCGACCACCCAGAACAAGGCCGAGCGTTGAAGAGGTACAAAGCACCGTACTACTTCTACATTCCGGACGAGAACGGTGAACACGAGTCGATGTATGGCATGAAGCTGAAGCTTCTGACGTTCGAAGACAAGGACACTTTCGATAAGGCATTGCAACAATATGCCACGCGCCAAAAACACGAAAGTGACATCAGTCCAGTGGACAAGATTCTGATGTCGAACTACTACAACGTAGACGCTCCGAACCTCCACTACACCCTCCTGGATATTGAGGTTGACTACGACAAAGAACGTGGTTTCTCCTCACCAGAAAATCCATACGCTCCAATCAACGCCATTACCTTGTACAATCAATGGAACAAGGAATACCTGACCTTTGCTGTGCCACCGAAGTCATGGGCCGACAAAGACTGGGATGCGATGCTGGACAAAACTCTCCCGTCGAAGGTTACGCTGTTCGATAGTGAGAAGGACCTACTCAAAGCCACGCTACTGGCAATCGAAGATTCAGACGTCATCTCTGGATGGAACTCGGACTTCTTCGATATGCCGTACCTTGTCAAACGTACCGAAATGGTTCTTGGCAAGGACGCTGCTCGACTCTGGTGCTTCCGCAACTGTCCGGCACCGCGATTCGAAGAGGTGGAACGATTCAACGAGAAGCGAGTTACTGTTCGACTATACGGTCGTTCACATCTTGATTTCTTGCAATTGTTCAAGAAGTTTGCATTCGGTGGTCGTTCGTCCTACTCGTTGAAAGCAATTTCCGAGGAAGAGCTGCCGGACATGACAAAGATTGAGTATGCTGGCACGCTGGAGAACCTGTACAACGAGGACTTCAACTTCTTCCTGCGATACAACATTCGAGACACCGAAATTCTGGACAAGCTCGATGCTAAGTTCAAGTACATCGAACTAGCAAACGAGATCACCCACGCCAACACGGTTACGTTGGATGGTGCACTAGGTTCAGTGCGACTGATCGACACTGGCATTGTGAACTACTGCCACCACGAGCTAAAGCTACGAGTGCCAGATCGCAACACCAAAGTTGGCCCGACGATTGAAGGCGCTCTAGTCTTGAATCCGAAAGTCGGTATGCACCAGTGGATCGGTTCTGTCGACATCAACTCGCTATATCCGTCAACGATGCGTTCGCTGAACATCTCGCCAGAGAAGATCATCGGACAGTTCACTCAGAACACTGGCATCATGCAGATTGATGGTGAAGCGGACTGGATTGGCATCTCGAACAAGGACAATCTGCTTCATGTCCTATACTTCGAAGATGGCACCTATGCTGAACACACTGGTGCTGAATGGTACGAAATCCTGAAAGCCAGAAAGTGGGCAATCTCAGCATTCGGTACCGTGTTCGATCAAGGCAATGGCCAAGGCGTTATCCCGGGTCTGCTGACTTCGTGGTACGCTGAACGTAAGAGCCTGCAGAAGTTGAAGCTTGAGTGGGACAACAAAGCTGACCTTGAAAAGCCTGGTTCGCCAGAGTATATCAAGTGCAAGTACATGGTTGAGTACTACGACAAGAAGCAGATGGTCAAGAAGCTGCTGCTGAACTCGTTGTACGGCGCTGTGATTAACGAATACGATCGATTCTTCGATCCACGCATGGGTGCTAGTACCACCGCAACTGGACGTAAGATTACCGGTCACATGATTTCGAAAATCTCAGAGCTACTGACTGGTGAATATGCACAGGTCCTCAAGACCGTGACCATCGATAAAGATGGTGAGCCAGAGAACGTGTACACCTGCGAATCCAAAGCAGCGATCTACTCCGACACTGACTCGTGCTACTTCAACACTTTTGCTGACAATAAGGAAGAAGCGATTCTCGTCGCTGATACTGTTGGCGATCAGGTCAATGACTCGTTCATTCCGTTCATGCAAGACAAGTTCCTGTGCCAGCCGACTTATGATGTGCTGATCAAAGCAGGTCGTGAAGTTGTTGCCGACCGAGGCATCTTCCAAGCGAAGAAGAAGTACGTTCTTCGTGTGGTGAACCTTGACGGCAAAGATGTGAAGCCTGGTTCGGCAAAGTCACTGAAGGTCATGGGCGGCGAGATCAAAAAGTCCGACACGCCTAAGGTTATTCAGGCCTTCCTCAAGGAGACCACCTTACGTATCCTGGACGGCGCTACGTACCAAGAGATTGAAGAGTACGTCAACTCGGAACGTAAGAAGTTTAAGACCACGACTGACTTGATGACCATCGGTATTCCGAAGGGTTGCAACAAGCTCGAAATGTATTACGACGAGTTCGTTCGGTACGAAAAGCCCGGCATCAAGAAGGTTCGCTTGCCTGGCCACGTTCGCTCCGCCATCAACTTCAATGAGCACCTCAAAGAAGTCGGTGACAAGGTGATTCAGCCGATTAAGTCTGGCAACAAGATCAAGGTGTTCTACTTGAAGCCGAACGACATGCAGTACACCAGCATTGGCGTTCCTGTTGACTTGGAAGAACTACCAACGTGGTTCAAAGAAGACTTCGCGATTGACATCAAGAAGACTGAAGAGAAACTGATCGACCTAAAGTTGGAAAGTATTTTCGGTCCAATGGGTTGGGTGGTTCCGACTCCACAAACTGCTCGCAACAACAAACTGCTAGCATGGGATTGATGTTATAATTCTCACTCACGGATGACGATGGAAACGTCGTTATCCGTCCTAACAAAAATAATATGTCTGACAAACTCCTCCTCGTCAAGTTCGATCTGGACTTGTACTACTCCCACGCAATTGGCGTCTTCACCATCACTGCTGACAAACTTCAACTAATCCTTGAAGAAAATCCTTCTGTTTACCTAGGCGAAATCTCTGGTAAGCACTCCGAAATCGAAGAGCGCATTGCCAGGAACCTATTGGTTCTAAGCGATGACATCGAGTACATCAAAGACTTCCAAGCGAAGTGTGGTCTACCCGAAAGTGAAATCGGTCAAGAAGGCAAAGTGTTCGGTATCGATCCAATCTCCCACCTCGAAGAATCTGGCTTCTTCGACGACTAATCCTCCCACAAAAATAATATGAAGCTATCACAAGCATCCGTTCTCAAACTCAAGACCCTGCTGCAAACCGTTTCGCTGGTCAAGATCGATCGCCTGATCATCGAACCAAACCTGATCCGTGGTGTCGATGAAGATCAAACCGTCGTCATCGTGTCGGATCAAAACGTGCCTGATTTCGGTGGTGCCAAAGTTGGTCTGAATCGTCTATCGATTCTGGCAAACCGTATCGCACTGTTCGATTCAGACGAAGCATTCGCTGTCGAAGCAGTTGAAGCACCATCCCGTGACGATGATGGCACCGACATCTCGTCGTTCAAGCTGGCATCGAAAGGTTCGAAGTTCGAATATAAGACCGCTCGTGTTGGCACCATCAAAGCACCAAAGCGTGTTAATGATTCGTTCGTCTGGGCAGTGACTGTTCCTGTCGAAGCTGTCAAGCTGGCAATCAGCGCAGCAAACACCATGGGCAGTGATCAACTGGCTCTGGTCTCGAAAGCGTCCGGCGAAGTGCTGTTCGAAATCGTCGACAGCGCAACTCAAGACACCTTCACTACCAAGATTGCTGACGAAGCAACCTGGATTCCTGAAGATGAAGATCAGCCATCGCAATCGTTCGTTCACTACTATGCTGTCAAAGCTCTGATGCCTCTGCTGAAAGCATCGTCGGCACAAGGCGAACCAGTCCTACTGGTCGGCGAAGAAGGCATGCTGCAGGTGACAGTCAACGGCTACACCATGACCCTACTGCCACGCGAAAGCGAGTAAGCAATGATGGACTTCTTGAAGAAACTATTCGGGAAGAAGGAGCAACTCGCTCCTCCATCGCCCACCGTTCTGTCGTTCACCGTTGAGGTGACCAAAGACGAAAAAGGTGAAGACGTAAACTTCGTTGGTCTTCAACTCAAGGATGCTGCTGGCTTCTTGAACTTCTTACGCAATAGTGAGTTCCCACTTGATCCGCGTCTGTACTCGGACAAGGAACTGGCTCACGTGTTCATCTATCAGTACTGCCAAAACTGGCTGGCTGATAACCTGAAACAGCCGATGTTCGTTGAGACCCATACGTTCCAAGCGCATGGTGAAATCAAGTACGAACGTGTGTGGAATACTGCATTCGCCGAATCGGTTGCTAAGGTCGGCTTCGACACTTTGCCTCCGACTGAAGACGAGATGATGGAGATGTACATGAACTACATCTACGGCACTCGTTTGATGGAAGAAATGGAAATGGCTGAATCAGCCAATCCACAATCGGTTGCTCACCCACAGCTGACCAGCCCAGAAAATCAATTCAAAGGTTAAACCCACATGGCAACCAAAATGGTTATCGACACCGCCAACCTACTGTTCCGAGTAGCAGCGGTGAATAAAGGTACGAACTTTGGTACTCCCGAGGAACAGGCTGGACTGGCGCTACACATGGCCTTCCAGACTGTCCACAAGTACTACAAGAAGTTCAAACCAGACCAGATCGCTTTCACCTTCGAAGGTGGACGCAACTGGCGCAAGACTTACACCAAATCATCCGAAGCAGTATCAGGTAACATCTACAAAGCGAACCGTGTCAAGGACGCTTCGATGGAGCCGTACTTCCAGATGATGGACTCATTCCGTGAAGTCATGACCGCTCACACCTCTGCAATCATTCTTCGCAATGACTTGTGTGAAGGTGACGATATGTTCGCTGCATACGTTCAGGCCAACTCTAACGGCGTAGATACGATCATCGGCATTTCTGGCGATAGAGACTTCGTCCAATTGTTGAAGTTCCCTGGCTTCCGCCTGATCAATCCTGACAATGGCAAAGATCGCAATCAGCCAGGCGACAAAGAGTACTACGACGACATCGACTACTTCGTGTTCAAGAAGTGTGTCCGAGGCGATATGGGTGACTATGTGTTCAGCGCATATCCTCGTGTTCGCGAAGACAAGATCAAGAAGGCATATGCTGATCCACTGTACCGCGCGGAGTTCATGCGCAATACGTGGGACATCAAGGATGATGACGGCAACGTCGTGAAGACCAATGTGGTCGGTGAACTCTTCGAAGAGAATCGCCTACTGATGGACTTGACTGCCCAGCCAGACAACATCCGCGAACTGATGATGCAAACGGTTCGTGAAGCCGAAGCCAATATCGGTACGTACAGCAACTTCCACTTCCTACGATTCCTCGGCAAAAACGGTTTGAACACCATTGCCGAACACATCGACCAGTATACCGAGATGCTTTGCGCAAATACTCGATACAAGAAGAAGCTGGAACAAATCGCTGCTGGTGAACTTCCACCAGAGCCAGTCAAAGTAAAGAAAGTTCTACTGGATTTCTAACATGTCCGACGATACCTGGAATAGACAGATTCAAACTGAAAAAGGCAAGTACATGCAAAAGCTGTTTCCATACCGCGATGCATATCTTGCCGACTCCGACCTGGCTGAGCTAGTCGACGCCATTGCAACATCAGCAGCTACACGTGCGCTGAATGCAGCGTATGGCGGTGAACACAATGATGGAGGTGCAAGCTCTGAGATTCGTCAGCTAAGTGCCTTCCTTGACGGTGTGCTTTACGCTGAGACTGGCAAGCTGCTAGGCCCATATGCTGAAGCGCTGAAGAACATCAAGATGCAACAAGACCCAGAGTACCAGAAGTTCTTGGAACTCAAGAAGAAATTCGAAGGCAAAGAATGAGCTCACGCTACGCAATCCATCCAATGGAACAGAAGTTTCGTGAAGACATGATCGAGCAAGCGAAACGGGATGCTTATATCAAAGATATTTTTGCCGAGTGTGAAGAGCTAGGAATTACCGAACCTTCACGCATCGCCAAACGTGCATTCATCATGGGTCAGTATTATGAGAACCTAAAGAAGGCTGTGGTTCCGCGTCCTAATCCGATTCGCACGTACGAAGAATGGCTTGATACAAAAGTCGGCGCAATGGTCGAAGATACTGAAATCTGCATCCGTCACTACATCGGCCCAGACCAGCACATGATCGCAAAGCTCGTCTACGAAACCTTGATGAAAGAACTTGCAAAATGATTGCGATGTTGTTCCTGATGATTGTGGGACATTACTTGGCAGATTATCCTCTCCAAGGGGATTTTCTAGCCAAGGCAAAGAATCGCAATACCGATGTTGGTAAGGAACATTGGGTTCATGCCTTAACGGCGCACTCAATGATCCATGCAGGCATGGTTGCGATGGTTACCGGAAATATGTGGCTCGGTCTAGCTGAAGCCATTGTTCATGGTAGTACCGACTTCCTTAAGTGTGAAGGTAAGATTTCTCTGAACCAAGACCAAGCAATCCATTTAGTAAGTAAAGTGGTTTGGGCAGTTTTTGCTGTCTGGTTCGCATAAAGATTAGGAAGCAGTGTACAACGTTAAAAAGGCTGGGTATGATTGCTACATCGTTAACCACATAGTGGAGATTGCAATGAGCACCAACAACCCAGACCAGCCAAGCGTTTACCAATTCGCGATCAACAATGTCAAGGCTCGCATCCGCGGCGACGAGAACAAGTCGAAGGCTGAACAAGGCACTGGCGCCCTGACCGCTTTCGCTGCAGCCGATATCCTGGCTACGGCGTTCATGAAGCCGTACGGTGAAGTCGTCAGCGACCTGATCCGAGTCTAATCATGCCAACCAACCATGTCTCGGGAGTAGCCGATCTTCGCCGTGCGAATCTCAGAGCATGGATGGAAGGCAAGCGCATTCCCAAGGAAGAGAGAAGTTATTTCAGTCAACTTCTCTCTGGCTCGGCTTCGTTCGGTGAGCGTGCAGCTCGTCGCATCGAGAATGATTACGGAATGGAAAAGGGTTTTCTTGACCTCCCAATCGTTAATGAACCTGAAAAAGAACGATCCAAAGAGGAAATAATCAACATCATCGTTCAAAAGTTGGGTAAAATGTCTGTACGCAAACTAACAGCGCTATCGACGTTGTTGGACGAATAATATAGACATAGGAGTAGTAGAAATGCTGTGGTACCTGTTTAAGCTGAAGAGCACCAATTTCGTTATCGTCATGGCTCAAACCCGTGATGCAGCAAAGGAAAAGTTCAAGGCCGTATGGCCGAACGAGAAAGCCAAGGTCGCTGAAGCCGGTGACGATCCAAACGACATGCCGGAAGGCGCCATCGAAATTCTGCACGCATGAAAAACATCGCCGAGGTGTCACCAACCCGCCTCATGGAACTTGCCATTCAGGCCGGCCATGAGAATCCTGATCAGATGAAGCCGAACGTAATTTCGGAAGCGCAGCAGGCAATCTACACCAAGTTCGCCAATCTGATTGGTGCGGCACTGCAAGAAGTTGGTGGCAATGCGATCGACTTGATGTTGACATATATCGACGACCTAACGATCGAAGCTGGAGATTCGTTCTACGTGATCGACTTCAAAACTCCAGGTGCAACCATCGATACGATGGCTTTGTATCGTTCGGAGAAGCGTAAAGGAATGTACTATCATTTCACCGCGCTGATCGCAAAAGAACTTCGCGAATAAGCCGTTTCACAAAAACAAAAAAGGACCCATTGGGTCCTTTTTTGTGTTTCTCATAAGCTTCTGCGTTGCCTAGTCCGTAGACCACAACCCCATACTGTTACCGCATCCAATTACATCCCTAGGGAATCCTCTTATACGGTGCAGTCGCTTTAATCGATTAGCCTAGATCAGCTGGGATCGCTTCAGCTGGGTTGCTGAATTCCATACCTGGCATCTTGGTGTCTTTCGAGATCGAAGCTGCAGCTAGACCACCACCAAACTGGGTTGAAGTGGTACCGGTACCGCGCTTGACTTTGATTAGGTTTGAGTGGAAGAAATCTAGAGCGTTCATGCCGTTCTCTAGTTTTGACTGAGCTAGTAGTTCCCATAGTGGGTACTTGTCAGCGTGCTGCGAAGTCACGATGCGCTTTAGGCGAGCTTTATCGATCACGTCTAGTGGAGCGATATCGATGTAGTGTAGGGTGCCATCTTCAGCGCGCTTGACAACCGCGATTTCTTCCAGAACACCGTCGTTATTCACGTCGACGTATTCGATGTGATTTAGGGTTGGAGCTGCCTTAGGAGCAGCGGCTTGACGGGTTGATAGTTGGTTCTTCATTTGTTCTCCTGTTATTTGAGATGGAATTTATGTTTATATTTATAGCCCCAGGAAGCGGTCTGTTTTGCTTCGTGGAGAACGCAATCTGCATAATTCTATTTATCTAGCGAAAAAAGCTCACTTTTAGGAGTTTCCGCAATAAAATACGTCGTACCCTATACTCCACAAAAATAATATGAACGACCTCGAACATCAATACTTGTTCGACAAAGTCGTTTCGGCTGCCGCTGAAATGGTTTATGTCGAAGCCAATATCACGTTGGATGAAGCCAAGAAGCGCGCATCCGATGCTCTGACCGCACTCTGGTCCTATGACCTTTCGCGCAACCTCAACAAGCGAGGTGTAATCGCCGAGCTCACCAAATCCATTGCAGACCAAATCAAATAATATGAACGCAAAAACTTTGCTTCGAGACTTTGTCTCTTCTATCACGACACCGACAATTCAACGTCGGCAAGTGATGGAATACTTCAGCACCAAAGGTGACCTCGAGCGTATGCTCAACATCATCAAGGCGACCTGCGCCGATGCGATCGTATCGACCGAGCCAACCGTGTACAACACCGACAAATTCATGAAATGTGTCGAAGCTATCAGCGATGATGCGGTTGCTGCTCCAGCACAACTTGAAGCAAAGCCAGCGTTCAATGTCGTCGATGGGCGTGCTGATCCGAACCAGCCAGATGTTATCAAAACGGCATCATATCTGGAACTTGAAGAACTGATCGATCCGCAGTACCCGATCAACATCTATGTCACTGGCGAGACCGGCCTCGGCAAGACGACTTCGATCTTCGCGATCGGCAAGAAGTTCAATAAGCCAGTGGTTCGCGTGAACATGTCCGGCTCCACCGACCTGGATGACTTGATCGGCGGTATCCGTATCGTTGATGGCAACACCGTCTTCGATCCTGGTCCAGTCGCTCTTGCAATGGAGATGGGCGCGATCCTTTTGCTTGACGAATGCGATGCTGGTAAGCCGCAAGTCATGATCGACCTCCACCCAGTCCTCGAGCGTAAAGGCGTCCTCGCCAAGAAAGCTCGCAAGATGATCTACCCAGCACCCGGGTTCTGTGTCATCGCAACCGGTAACTCGAAAGGCTCGGGTGATGTAACTGGTAAATACATTGGTGTAAATACCATGAATCACGCGTTCATGCAACGCTTCGCCGCCGTTGTAGACTTCATAGCGCCCAATCGTGTTGAGATTGAGCATATCATCAGAGGTAACCAACCGAAGCTCCCTTACTCCGTCCTGGCGAACCTGTGCAACTGGTATCAGCACGTTCGCGAGTCGTACGAAGCTGGCACCGTATCTGAGTACATCAATGCTCGTAAGATGCAAGACATCGCAGCCATTTGCATGATCTATCGTGCGAAGAACGGTACCGACACTTGCGTCTTGAAAGCTCTGCGCAAAGCGCTTGCTCAATACGAACAATCGGTGGTCGATGCTCTGGTTCAACTGTACGACACGATCGTCGAAGACATCGACGAAAAGCAAGCACTGCAAGCGGCATCGGCACCGAGCCAACTTGCATCCGAACCAGCTCGGGTTGACGAGACTGGACAGCCAATCCCATTCTAAACATGATGCATAATCCTAAAATCGAAACCAAGCTGATGCTCGGTACCACTGAAATAGCAAAAGCTTTCTTGCTTGTTGTTCCAGATCGTGCCGAACGCATCGACATCGACGGCGCCGAGTACCAAGTTCTGGAACGTCGCTTTCATCTGAAGACTTCATACAACGGCGGCACGCCTTGCGGCTTCTCGCAATCTTGCACCCTTACCGTCAAGGCATTTAAACAGCCCACCCTGAATTGCTGACATGAACAAGAATCTTAAACCTGCAATCTCGAAGTCCGCTATGATGCTGCGGAACATGTATGACCTGTATGCGAAGATGCTTGCCGTCGAAAACATCCAGGTTGTCTTCGACGAAGCGATCGATGCTCCGGCGCAGTTCGACATTCTGAACCGAATTCTGTACATCGCGCCGGTTCATGCTACGCAGGTTGAATTGATTCCTGGCCTCGTGATTCATGAAGTCGGTCATGCTCTGTTCTCGACACTCACGCCAGAAGAACTGAAGAAGCTCAAGCGGATTTCGAAGTTGCTGAACATCATCGATGACGGCTATCAAGAACGAATGATGTGCAAGAAGTACGCGAACTCCAAGAAGCATTTGTTCACGATCTTCGACCACTTCTTCTTGCAGTTGAAGGAAGATGTTTATAACACGCCTAACAAGCTCGTAAACATTGTCAACATCCTGAACTTCAACTGCAAGGGCTTTAAACATGGTCACTACAAAAAGTATCCATCGTATGTCCTTGAAGAGGACGTAAAGCTGCTTCAAGAGGCAGAGCAAATCGCTTTGCCAAAACTGATTGAACGCGATGAGTTCGCCAAGAAACTTGCACAAGCTTTGAAGAAGTACGGTGATATGGCCGAAGATGGTACAGACTTGGATTCCGGGAAAGGAAAAGATTCTAAGTCTGGCCCGACTGACAAAGGCGAGCCAGATGACGCCGATGGTGAATCCGAAGATGGTGAATCCGAAGATGGTGAATCCGAAGATGGCGAAAGTGGCGAGAGCGGCGATGATGCGGATGACGAGAGCGACCAGACTGGTGCTGGTGGCAATGGAGCTGCTGAAGACGATGTCGAAGAAATGCTCGAGAAGAACTCGGACAAGCTGAACGACCATCACAAGAAGTTTGAGCAAAACATGGGCGGCGCCGGGTCCTATGAATTGCCAACTGGCAAAGAGATTCTGGACTTCAGTCGCGTCATAGACATCTACGAGAAAGATAGTCAGGTTGACAGAGCCATAGCCAATGCCGGTGTGGACATTGCTGACAAGTATCGTCGTTGCCAGAAAGAGGCGAAACGTGTCGCGACCCAAATCTTCACGAAGTTCAATATGCGCCTTCAAGCGCAGAACTACGCGAACACTCAGTTCAAGAAATCTGGTTCGCTTGATCCAGAACGCTGCGCTCTGTACCAAGTCTACGATGACGTCTTCGTCAAAGAAGCAATCGAGCCAAATCAAGTGAACAACGCTTACTCTGTGATCCTTGACTGGAGTGGTTCGATGAACAGTTCGGTCTATGCTCTGGTCCTCCGGATCATGGAGCTGACCTACTTCGCGAAGATGGCCAACGTCGAAATCGAAGTTTGGATGTACACGACCAATGACGGAGCAGTCAGCTACAAGGGATGTCGTCGCAACATCGCTTTGACCAATTCGAAGATGATCAAGGTCTTGAATACGAAGCAGCACAATCAGCTCGAGACCGAGACTCGACTGAAGCATCTCTGGTACATCACGCGCACCATCACGAACATGTCGCCAAAGCTTCAAGGTATTGACGGCTATACGTCGAGATATACCCTTAGCGGAACAAACATCCTTGAGGGCTTGATTCTTGGTCATTATGTTCTGTCTAAGATGGACGCTGAGAAGAAGGCTTGCTTCTTGCTTACAGATGGCGATGACACGAGCGTGTTCAACGTTCTGTATCGTGCGGACGGCGGCCCATCCAAGAACTATGCCCCAGATGCGAAGATTTATTTGCATGGAATCAACGTGTCGCAGGCGTATAAGCGGAACCATGTGCGAGCATCGTCCTCAGCAGCGATAGCAGAGCTTTACGCTGCGGCTGGTCAGAAAACTATTGGCATCGCATGGAATTGCCAGGGCGCCGCTATGGATGGCTATGCACACAATGTGATTCGTGTGTCTACCGGCGCGCAAGTGATTGAAGATGGCTACATCCATGCGCCGAATGTCTTCGTGGACGAAGTCGTCAAAAATTTGCTGTGATTAGATTTCATATGTTATAATTGTTCCAATTGGAAATAGAGAGAACAAAAATGTCTATCACAGATAACCGTAAAGCTCGACATGACTATCACATCGAAGATCGTGTCGAAGCCGGCATCATGCTTCAAGGCTGGGAGGTTAAGGCGATTCACGCCAAACAAATCTCGCTGCAAGAAGCGTACGTGATCAGCAAGAATGGTTCGTTGCATCTGTTGGGTGCAACTATCACCCCGCTGATCCAGGCGTCCTCGCACATCGCTAAGGAACCTAGCCGTACTCGTCAGCTGCTCTTGCATAAGAAAGAAATCGAGAATCTGACCGAGAAGGTCAAGCGCGCTGGCTACACCCTGGTGCCACTCAACATGCATTACAAGGATGGCAAGATCAAGTTGGAAATCGGTCTCGCCAAAGGCAAGAAACAACACGACAAGCGTGATGCTCAACAAGAGCGTGACGTCAAGCGCGACATCGATCGCGCAATGAAAGGCCACTGTGAGTAAGAAATATGACGGCGATGGCGTCATCGTTAAGTACGACGGTGCGCCATACGACAGTGAGTACCACTATCTCGTTGATATCGGGTACTTCGGTAAGATCATCAACCTTCGCACTTATGCAAAGGAGCCACGTCCACTTACCATGAACGGCAAGCATGTGGTATCTCGCTGGGTTGCATGCGCGATGATCGATGTGATCAAAGAGCAGTTTCCTCATGAGAACTTCAACTACCTCGTGATCGAAAATGAACCAAACATTCTTTGAACATGCAATGAAGATCATTGACAACCTGACCGATGAAGAAATCTTCAACGGCTTGGTTAAAGCTGGCTTTGATCCAGACAGCATCACCATTCGCCAATATCCTGAAATGCCTGAGGGCTATGATCCTCAGGCCAAAGCACCACCGCAAACATTCCCGTTCCACGAACCGCTGTTCTGCGGATAACTTAAATTCCAAACACAAAAATAATATGGGTACTGTCAATATCAACGGCAAAATCTATCAGGGCAACAACATCGAAATCAACGGCAATAAGATCATCATCGACGGCGTCGAGCGGCGCGAAGATGTGAGCGGTGTCGTTGAAGTCCGTATCATGTCTGGTGAACCAGTCAATGTTTCAAGCGACGCTTCGATTACTTGCAACAACGTGAAGGGCAATCTCTCCGCTGGCGGCAGTGTCAATTGCGATGATGTTGGTGGCAATGTGAGCGCTGGCGGCTCGGTCAATTGTGACAATATCGGCGGCAACGTAAGCGCTGGTGGTTCGGTGCGCTATGGCTGATAAGCCAGAACCGTACAAGATGGAAGGCCACAATTTCGCCTACGTGGTGCGCGGTACTGCCTATCGGTATTGCGTGACCTGCGGCCTAGTGGCCTTCAAGAACGAGCTGACGCGGTGGGCGATTGATAAAGGTTGCAACTACAAAGATCACCCAAGCTACAAGAACAAACTGTCCATCACCAATCCATTCCTATGAACAAAAAAATTACTGTGCTTGAAGTCAAGCAAGGTGACAAAATCAAGTATGTTGGGCCGTATGAATACGGTTATCGTCCTGAGCTTGTCGACTCGATCCTCGGCGCTGGCGACTTCACGAATAGCCCATCGGGAACATTCGGTCATCTCGGTGGTGCATTCCGTTTGCCAACCGATAAGGTATTTGCCTTCTCGGCCATTTCGGTCGACTCAATCGAAATGGTTGAAGTTGAGCTTACTGCGACCGAAGTATCTCGTAAATCAGTACGTCCGTAATGGACTATAAATAAAATTGGTGTATAATTCACCAACACGACTTTTAAAAGGAACTTTAAGTACTTTAATCATTTTTCATAAAACAGAGTAATTCGCGATGTAATTCGTGTGTTACCTTTAACGCTAAACGTGAAAGGAGAGCTACGTATGAAAACGACATTATTTTTGCTGTCAACTATTGTCACATTAATTCTGTCTTCGGTAACAGTCAATGAACTAAACATTCATGAGAAAGTTACGAAACACGGGACTGCGGTCATTGCCGCAAAAACACATATTAAAGGTGGAGACAAGAATGTTTTAATTCTTCCTCCGAATTTAACCGCAAAGCAGGCTGAAAACCTAACCTACGCATATCGTGTAGCAAAGGAAGATGGCCACAAACATCCAGAGTACTACCAAGGACTGATTTACCAAGAGTCCAAAGCAGGCGGTATGAAGGGCTATGCGGTTGCCGGTCAAGAGTTTGGTTTGAAACCCATGGAGCGATACTATGGAGTCCCGCAAATCAAGCTAGGCGCAACCAAAGATGTCCTTAAAAAGTATCCAGTCCTTGGGGCATTTAGGACCGATGAGGAAATCATCGCCAAGCTTATCTACGATGATAAGTGGGCGATCCGAGTTGGAAGTAAATATTTTAAGATGGTCGGGGAGAGCCCAGTTGCCTACAACAAAGGTCCTTCGGGAGCTAAAGGTGTCGACCCATCCACAAACGATTATGCGATCAAAGTCGCTAATCACGTAAGAACTGTAGTAAAATCTGTCAACGGCAGGAACATGTCTTCGCTGAAGCTGTTCAATGGTAAAGCCGACAAGCAGTTAGCATCAGCCCTCTGATGTAAGGGGACTTCGGTCCCCTTCATTCCTCTTCTCAAATCCCACAATATCATGTCTAATCAAAAGCCACGCTTTGGCGTCTTTTTGGCGCTAACATTCGAAGACGAAATTTACAAGGACTACCCTCAAGTCTGTCCGACGATTCAAAATCACAAGTTCCAGAATCTCCTGATCACGCTACGTGAAGACGGCTACTTCGGTTTCCTTGGTGGTTCGGCCGATGAAGGCGAGACGGAACTCCAGGCATTGGTACGTGAGTGCAAGGAAGAAGGCAACATCGACCTGGCATGGTTGCTGTCTGTTTTGCCTCCAGACGCCCTGTCGCGTTCCTGCGAACACACGCTCAACGATGGGTATAAGGTCATCTTGTACCATTTGCGAATCACCAAGCATCTGGCAAAGAACATCATTCGTAACTCGGTCAACGCGCCTCACTTCTTTGTCGAGACCGCAGGCATTGTCAGCGTTGCAATCCACAACAAATCCTCGTTCCATCAAAACAAATTCTTGTCGTGCATGGGAGATGAATTCAAGGAAGTCGCGAAGCTGATCGACTCCACCATCCTCGACACATGGGGTAATCTAATCGAATGAACATGAATACTGACATGGAAGCTCTTATCAAGCAAAGTGTCAGGTTCGAAGGTCGTTCAAAAGGTTGGGAGCATTGCAAATGCAAGGTTTGCAATGACTATAAGGTTCGTGCTTCATTCGCATTCGAAGACGACCGCATCAAGTACAACTGCTTCAACTGCGGTCTATCGCAGTCCTACAAACGAGGCAGCACCTTCATGGCGCAGGAGTTCAGAGACATCCTCCATGCGTACACCATCACCGACAACGACATCGACCTGATCCTCGGTAAGAACTTCTTCAATAAGGACGTCATCACCCTGGCGAAGAAGAAGGCCGAAAGTAAGATCGCCGAAGTAGAACTACCTCCCAATTGCTATCCGATCCCTGACGTCGATCCTGACGATATGTGGACAATCGTAGCAAAAGAATACCTCGAAGAACGAGGACTATCCCTACAAGATCATACGTGGTATTTGTCGACACATTTAGAATATCGCGATCGGCTCGTCATTCCCTACTACAAGGACGGAAAGGTGATATATTGGCAGGCGAGGTCATTTGATGACAACGCCAAAAAGCGATACATCAACCCTAACGTCCCAATCGAACCTATTCTTTTCGGGTATGAGGAATTAGAAAAGTCCGCTCAACAACCGCTGTTCATTATGGAAGGTGTCTTTGACGCTATCTCCATTGGTGGTGTGAGTATGCTTGGCAGTAAACTGTACAAGCAGAGGATCGATGCCTTTACTCGTAGTCGTCGACGCAAAATCTTTGTGATCGACAAGAAGGATAAGCAAAACAACGGATACAAGTTAGGCGTTGACGCTTTGAAGAACGGATGGGAGATTACATTCGTATCTGGCGCTGACACCAAGGACGTCAATCATAGTGTTAGTAAATACGGCAAGCTATGGACGATCCAGAATCTAATGGAAAACGCCTGTGGTGGATTTGAAGCTCAAGTAGCTTTAGAAACGATTTGCAAGAATCACGCCGTCAAGTAACACTACTATAACAAGAATAATATATGAATATTGAGAAGCAGCGTTTGCTGATTTCTTATTTGTCTTCGGACAGCGATTTGTTTGCCCGCTGCAATGCAATCGTCGATCCGAACTATTTTGATCCAGAAGTTCGTCATTCAGTTCACTTCCTAAAGGAGTACTACGAAACCTATCGTGCGCTGCCATCTGCTGAGCAGATTAGCGCCGAGACTGGCAATCACTTCGCGGCACGTCCGCTGACAAAGACAGAAATCGAGTATGGTCTACGTGAAGTAGAAACGTATTGCCGAAACAAGGCAATCGAAAAAGCAATCTTGGCATCACCTAAACTCCTTGATAAGGGTGACTTCGACAAGATTCTGGTCAACATGAAAGATGCAATTTCAGTGGCCATCAACCGTGAATTGGGTTTGGATTACTTCGCCAATCCTGAGGAACGTCTAGCCAGAATGCTTCAAATGAATGCATTGATTCCAACTGGCTACAAGGAACTGGACGAATTCCTGAATGGTGGTATCTCTCGTAAAGAGTTGCTGCTGTTTATGGCAGGTTCAGGCGTTGGTAAGTCGATCTTTATGTCAAACATCGCCATCAACTTCCTGATGCAGAAGCTTAACGTGTGCTACATCACGCTAGAGCTAGCTGAAGAGGTCGTTGCAAAGCGTTTTGACACGATGATCACCGGTATCGGTCAAAAAGAAATCTTTGACAAGATGTCGAAAGTCCACGCAGAACTTGAGCAACTGCGCCCACAAATGGGTAAGCTGTTTATCAAGCGTATGCCAGAGAGTACCACGAATGCTAACCACATTCGTGCATACCTCAAAGAGTTCGAGATGATCCATGGCTTCCTACCAGATGTCATCGTCGTCGACTACATGGACCTAATGACCTCGAATCAGAAAATCTCGGCCGAGAACCTATTCGTGAAAGACAAGTACGTTGCTGAAGAGCTACGTTCGATCGGCAACGAATACAATCTGCTGATGGTAAGTGCATCACAGATGAACCGTGCAGCAATTGGCGCAGATGACATCGACCAAAGTAATATCGCTGGTGGTCTATCGAAGATCAACACCTGCGACAACTTGATCGCTATTATCCAAACCGATGCAATGAAAGCAGCTGGCGAATACATGCTGAAGCTAGTCAAAACTCGTAACTCGGGTGGTGTTGGCAAAGTGATGATGTTACGCTGGAGCCCTGTTTCATTGCGTGTCACCGACCTTGACCATAGAGATAAGGACAAGATCGAATTCGTACGAAGCGATGATGCTAAGAAGGGTAAGAAGAAAGACTTACTCGACCTAATGAAAGACGTTTAAGGATACCATAATGGAAAATAATATTTTGAAGCTGGATGGCATGGAAAAGATCGAGTCGGACAAGGCAGTTTACCTGCCGTCGAAGAGCCGCCTCACTACCGAAAGCGAACTCGCCAAAGAGAAACGCAAATCGCCATTCGACTTCTTCAAACTGCCGAAGGATGCAACCATTCGGTTCCTGCCAGACAGCACCGGTCCGCTGACCACGTCAAGGGACTATCTTAGCCGGTATGTCGACGTCTACAGTATGTATAACATCGCTGAAGACTGCGTCATCACTCCGCTGGACATGAGTGGCTCAATGGCCAGCGCAGTCACCGAAACCGGCAGGGAAGCTGTTCGCAAAATCATGGATGATTACCTGAAACATGCGAAAGGTATGAAGTCTCTGTACTACACCCGTTCGTCCAAGCCGGTTGATCCGATTATCACCATCGACTCGCTGAGCATGATCGTCGACTCGATGAAGACCTACCGCGAGGAAGAAGCGACCGATACGCTGCGCATGAAAATCCTGAAGGATCGTGACCATCGCCAAGCTGAAGGCTGCTTCTACGCCCCGTACATCCCAGAAGGTCTTGGCAAGAACGAGTACAAAGTAGTGGAGCCGATCGGGTCGACCGACACTCTGTCGAAGGAAGAATTCACGGCCGAGCCACGAGACCTGGCTCAAAACAATCTGTGCCAAGAAATCCATGATCACATGATCAACCTCGAGGTCAGCTTCGACTTTCCGCTGAAAGGTAAGAAAGTCAATCCTTTCATCTGGGACATGGACATCAACTGCTTGTACGATCGAGTCAGCCCCGTTTTCGACATTGAAAAGCCGCTGAATCCATGTAATGAAATCCCACTGGGCAAGCCGATGAACGGAGTAATGTTCGACAGTGATGTGGACCTGACGCAGAACGAAAATTGGAAGTCGTGGTTCGAGACGAACACCAACTGCAACTTCTTCGACGCCGAAACCACCTTCGTCCGGCTACCAACAACCATCACCACTGGCAACGACTACCTGGACATCTTGTTTGGCAATGGACTGAAGCCTGGATCGGTGACCTTAATCGCAGGTCAGGCAGGCCTCGGCAAATCGGCACTGGCTAAGAACGCAGCTGCTGGTCTGTCGGTGAATGGCACCGAGTTCCTGTACGTGACCGTTGAAGAATCTGCAGACAAAGTTATCGAACGCATTCAAGCTCTGAACAACCACAACGTCGATACGAACTACAAAGTCGTTCGTGCTGGCGATTGGTGCCTCAATGGCCTGATCAACCTGATTCGTGAAGAGACTGAAGACCTGGCAAATCCACGCGTTGTGATCGTCGACGGACTGGACTTCTTCAAAGATGCTGGTGCGCATATCCTGGGACGCCAACTGCGTACCCTCGCTATGGACCTCGATGTCGCAATCGTCGGCACCAATCAGCTGGCTCGTGCTAGTAAATACGACATCAAGCCGCTACTGCCAAGTGGTGACTATGGTCTGCTGGCTGAAGTCGATGCTGCGGTTGCAATCACTCGCAATGGTTGCGAAACTGAACTGTCGATCATGAAGAATCGTCACAGCCACACCAATGCCAAGTTCTTGTTCGATGCAGGTAGCAACCTGATCTGGGAGCCACTGAAGGTCGCTGCGGTGAATACCGAAGTGTTCGAATGCACCTTCCCGAAGCAAAGCGAAGGACGCGGTTCACGCGTTACCGAGTTGCCAGGAGGCAACGCAGAAGTGATGGAAATTGCTGACATCGAATTCTTCAAAGGTAAGCTTCTGACGAATCTGAAAATGCCAGTCTCGAAGAAAGTAACCTTCGCTGACCTGAAAGCAGCATTCGCTCCAAAGGTCGAACCAGACTACCCAGTCGCCGACTGGCTCTAATAATAACAAGGAAAACATGACTACTGAAACCACCCAAAACGTCGTTACCATCAACGGCAAAGAGTACGAAATCGCCAATCTGTCTGACACTGCAAAAAGTCTGCTGCAGATTTTTAACCAGTGGCAGAACGAGCGTGATGAATCAGCCACCGCCCTAACCAAGGCGAAGGTTGAGCTGGCAAAGAACGAGGCAGCACTACGTGACTTGTCCCGCGAAATCGTCGAGCTAATCGAGAACGAAGAAGCCGCACCAGCTGCCTAATCATTTCGTCGATTAAAGAAAGGAGGCCAATTGGCCTCCTTTTTTCGTATCCGATAAATATTCGTGAACCCATACATAGACATCATCATGCCATCACAATCATTTAAAGATTATCTCGACGACAACGATTACAAGCCAACGCTGAAATCAAAGTCTAAGTCGATCGAATACCTAGAAGACCTCAGCGTCAAAGACTTCATCGATGCTATCCGCAATCTTCACAAAAGCATCGTGGCCGAAAAGCTAGACGGTACCGCATTGACATTCGGTCTTGACGATGATGGCGAGTTTTATACCACTCGCTCTGGCAAAGGCAGTTCGGACAAGCTATGCTACAAAGCTGCTGACTGGGGCATCTCCGCCGCATCGAATGGCTTCAAGGCCACTCACGCTGCGTTGAAGAAGCATTTGGAAACCATTAAGACGGTGATGCAACCAGGTGAAGCGATGGACGTGGAAATCATGTTCGGTCGTCAACCAAATACCATCGTCTACGGCCTCGATGGCTACAACTACATCGCGTTCCTCAAATCCACTCCGGGCACCAATAAAGAATTGAAGGTCGATCAAAAGAAAGTCAAGAAGCTTTTCAACAAGCTGAAGGATGAAACTTCTGACGTCCGCACTATCAACGTCGATACAACCGATGGCGAGAACCTGGTCCAAGCACCGACTGTCACCAATTGGAAATTTACCACCCCAGAATTCATTGACACTAAGCACTTCGAAGACTCTGACGTTAAGGCAGAACTCGAAAAGCTTGAGAAGTTTCTCAACAAGAGAAATGACAAGATGTCTGACATTCTAAATCGTGATGTCACCAACTTCGAAGCGGCTCAAGTCCCATTGACCGATGTTCGTACTGCAATTCGCAGTCAAGCTAAAGCAGCAAAAGAGGACATCAACGATGCGATCATGAACAAATACAAGTTGCCAATCAAGCAGACATTGCTTGACAAATTTGTCCGTACGGTGAAGCCACGTTTGCAAGATCGCGATGTTGAGCCAGCGGAAGACTTGGGCATGGAAGGTATTGTCGTTCTTGATCCTAAGACACAGAAACAGTTCAAGATCGTAGACAAAGAAACCTTCACCACTTTGAACCGTTTCAACTACGAGGTCCGCAATAACATTCGTGGCGTTGTTCGCTCCGAAGATGAAGATGCTCCATTGAACCTGCGTGGCGGTTTGCTCGGCACTGCTAAGATTCGCATCGCTCGCTTGTTCAACATGCCAGGTCTCGGCAAAGGTTACACCACTAAGAAGGTCATCGCGAAGTTCAAAGGCGCTAATGCTGATGAGACTGTTGCAAACCTAGCACAATCGCTACAAGATGCTGATTGGAGAGCTTACAAGGAAAAGATCAACGCGATTATCGTTGACACTTTGAAAGAGCTTCAAGAGGCATTGGATAACTTCAAAGAGAATTTCCACGATTACAAAGTCAAGTTGGAAAGCGGTAAAGAAGTTGGCTACACACAAGAGGTTGTTCGTCGTACACTTCTAGTGTTTGCCGAGACTCGTCAATCTTTGAAGCGTATGCAAAGCAAGATCGACGAAGCTCAGGGCATGGAAGACATCATCGTCGGTATGTTCGGCAAATCGATTAAGCAACTATTCGGTGACACGCCTGAGGCCGGAGAGGACTCAATCACCGAAGATGAAGGTGGAGCTGGAGAACCAGTCGGTACCGTCTCCCCTTTGGGCCCTGGTACGTTCAGCGGTGCCATTGCTCCACTACCGAAGCGTTTGTTCCCTGGCAAGATGATCCGTCGCATTGTCAAGACCGGCGTGAAGGTAAAGCGCAAAAAGAAGTCAAATAAATAACCCAATAAACTGGATAACGGAGTCCACTATGGATTTTCTAAAAGAACTACTATCACTAAAAGAACAAGAACCCGAAAAGGCAGTGTCAGCATCAGACGTTAAAGTCGATGACGAAGTCCATGCACAATTGGATGGCGCTGCAAAAGAGGATGACATGGATGCTCAATGCTTCGGCCTCGAAATGGAGGACGGCAAAGTCGTTAAGGTCTACGTCAAGCAGGAAGATGCTGAGGAATTCGAAGAAGCAATGTCGAAACGCCTTGGTGAAGACGATGACATCGAAACTGCCCTAGAAGAGCTTGGCAAAGACTTCGAAATCCTTGACATCAAATGGCCAGACGAAGAGTCGGAAGATGAGGAATCTGAAGATGAGGAAAATGAAGACGGCGGCGAATCCCTAAACCCAGACGTCAATTATGACGACACTGAAGAGGAAGAACCAAAGCAAGAACAACGTCTATCACTTGGCCAACGTTTCGCAAAACGTCTAACTGAATTGAAGTGGTCGGATGAAGACTCAAGCGAATACGAACGTGCTCGCAACGAAGCTAATCCACGCGGTAAGGAAGATGAAGAAGCTGAAGGCGATGAAGAAATTCCTGATGTTGACGATGATCCTCGTGCTCCAAAGCCAGAGGCTCCTCAAGCAACTAAGTCTTCGTGGAAGATCGACAAAGACGAGAAGGGTGGCATGGCAATCGGTAATGATCGCTTCTCCATCGAGCTCGACGACAGCGAAACAATGGAACTGATGAATGCAATCACTGACAAGAAAATTGCACGCTTCAAAAACGAACATGGCAAAGTGGTGTACGTGTTTACACCAAAAGGCTCTGAATACATTTTGAAAACGCCAGAATACCAAGGCGGTTTCAGACTACCAAAGGACGTCGTGGATCAAATCCTAGACAACTAAGATGGACAAGTTTAACTATCCGAACATTGATACTGTCAACTACAATGGACAGCGCTGGTACTCATGTGAGGAGGGTGTTGCGTACCCAAGTATCACGACGATTCTTGGGTTCACAATGCCAGAAGAAAAGAAGAAGAGCTTAGAGAACTGGCGTACAATGTTGGGCCCAATCGTCGCTGAAAAGAAGATGAAGCAGGCTACGACACGTGGTACGCACGTTCACGAAATGCTCGAACAGTTCCTCAAAGGTGAGCCGGTCAAAACGGCTGGCATTCCACCAGAGGACATCGATGTCTTCAACTCACTCAAACTAAGCCTTCGTGGCATCACAGAAATCTACGGCCAAGAGATGGCCTTGTACTCTGACGTTTTGCAAGTTGCAGGCCGTTGTGACTTGGCTGGACGTTGGAAGGGTGAAGAAGCGATCATCGACTTCAAAACATCCGGTCGCTTCAAAGAAGAAAAAGAGATTCAAGACTATTGGGTCCAATGTGCATTTTATGCACTAGCTCACAATGAACAGTACGGAACGAACATCGAGAAGGGCGTGATCCTAATGGGTGTTGCTGGTGGCCTACCACAAGTCTTCGTAAAGGACTTGATGCCATATGTTTCGATCCTAGTTGAGCGAATCGAGAAATTCTACAATTCACTGTAAAAATCCTTTTTTGGACGGTGAAAGATAAATATAAGTACCTATAGGAAAAAATCATGTCAAAACAAACTCTAAATGAAGCAACCCTCCTAGCTCCAGTGTTCAACGGCTCTGACGAAGAAGTTGTCGCTGCTACCCAAGCGTGGTCATCGGTCATCTCAAGCTTGACCTACGCTTGCGGTCCATCATATGGCATCGGCGGCACCATTCAAATGTCCGCAGAGAATAAGCGTGCATTGCTAGTCGCGATGCAAGCGTATTTGACCTCGAAGATGGATGAAGTCAACAACGTGACTACCCCTCCAGTTCCAGCTCCGACCGTTCCATTCGTTCCTCCAGTTGTCGCTGTTCCGACCGACCAATGCCCGACCGAGATCGAAATCTCCTACGAGCAGAAGGAAGAACAAAAACAACCAGTGAAAGAATCAGTGAGCCCGGCACTAAAGCGTATGCTTGAGCTAGCTCGTATTCCACACTCTGGCAACTACGTATAAGAGGATCACATGCGAATTGGCGTACTAACAGAAGAACCAAAGAACGAAGACGTCGCCATTGCTTTGAAAGAAGCCGGTGAAAAGTTAGGTGCGGAGATTGTTATCATCGACCTCAACGAATGTGCCGTCGTGAACAACGCTGAACCTCTAGTCCTTTATCAAGGCAAGCCACTAGACAATCTTGACGCTTGTCTAGTGCGTGGCTCTGAAAGTAAGTTGGAGTTCCGTACTCACATCGTCGACTACTTGACCAAGCAAGGCGTTCGCATGATCAACAAATCAGATGCGATCAAGATTTGCGACAACAAGTTCGCGACTCAATCGCTACTGAACGGCATCGGCGTTAAGACTCCAAAGACCGTGACCGTTGTTCAGATCGAACAGCTTGATGCAGCAGTCGCCTACATCGGTGACAAGTTCCCTATGATCGTGAAGACCGTTTCGGGTTCGCACGGCGTTGGTGTTATCAAAGTTGAATCATATGAAAGCTTGAAGTCAATCACCCAGTACTTGCTAGCTGAGAAGACTGATCTAATGGTTCAAGAATTTATTCCGCATAAGGAATCAGGCCGCATCATGATTCTTGGTGACAAGATTGTGGCTGCAGTGATGCGTACCATTCCAGACGGAGACTTCCGTTCAAACATGGATCAAGGCGCAGAACTAAAGAAGCACACTGCGACCGACATGGAAACAGAAATTGCGTTGAAGGTATCTAAGGCACTAGGCTGCGAACTATCGGCAATCGACTACATCATGGACGAAGGCGGCGAAATGGTTATCTTCGAAGCCAATAGCTCACCAGGCTTGAAAGGCATCCAAAGCGTGAACGAGGAAATCGACATTGCTAAGGAAATCATGACCTTCATCGTTGGCAACAACGCAGTCGCATCAGCACCAAACGATGTTGACTTGACTAAAGGCCCAGCGGTAGTTTCCACTGAGAAATCAGAAGAGGAAGAAGAGGAAGAAAAGAAGAAGCCTGGCTACATCGCGATCGAAGTGCCAAGTGACGTAGAGATGAAATCAGGCGCCGCTGGGGACGTTAGTGGTGAAGGCAATGATGAATCAGGTTCGAAAGACGAAGAAAGTGCCCAGGGATCGTCTGAGGAAGAGGAAGAAGCAACTGCTGTCGGCCTAGAAGAAAAGATCGTCATCAAGCATATCAATGACAATCAGCCGTTTGAAGGTAAGGTAGATACTGGCGCTGATCGCTGCAGCCTACATGGCGAGAACATCGAAGTTGGTGAAAACTATGTTCGCTTCAGCATCGGTGAGACCCGTTACAAAGTGGCACTAGAACGATTCGTTACCGTGTTGGCTGCGAATGGTAGTGAGAAGCGACCAATCGTAAAGTTCAATGTAGAGTTCAACGGCAATAGCTTTGAGAACATCGAATTCAACATTTCCGATCGTTCCGATATGAAGTATCAGGTCATCATCGGTAAGAATCTTTTAGAGGTGGCCGGGGTTCTAGTTAACCCAACTCAGGAAAAATAATAGGACTGGATAATGTACACACCCAATAACATTCGTTTTCGTATTGTTTCAAGCTGCGCTATCGCTCAGTTCAAACAGGATCAAGCATTTGATTTCAACGAACTGATCAATAACGACGCGTATTCGTTCTCTCCTGAGGCGAGAGAAACGCTGTTGCTCAATTATGAGCTATGGTTTAAATTCATTGGCCGCCTCGAAAAGATGATGATCCGCACAATGCATTCAAACGACGCAATTGGCGAATTGGTTGTGGCAATGGATGCGTTGGCAAAGGATACGCTGACGGAGTTGCAGGACGTTATCCAAACACACCCTACGATTTTCAATACTGAGTCTCCGACTACTGCGTTGATCATGAAGGCACACCGTCCGTTCATCGAGCACATCTTCGACACCATCGGTAAATCACGCGACTTGAGCATGTACCTAGCATTTCCAAGGATCGTGAATGCAATCTCAAACTGCTTGCATAATCTGCTTTTCATCCTCCATGAGGTTGAGAATTTGAAGAAGGCACAAGGCGAGAATTTCCTATCGATGACACAAGAGATATTTGAAATCTGGGGTGTGACTGGAGTTTGTCCTCTACAAACGAGAGCCGAACTATATAGTAAGGCATTCTCAGTGAATGAGTTCTTCATCAAGAACTACTCAGGCCGTCAGGTAGAACCGCTTTGCTTTGAGCTCATGGGACAAGTAGGAGTTACGATCAAAGGCATCAACGATCATGATAACTTCGACCACCACAATGCACATTGCGAAATTGCTGTGTAAACTTGATGAAAAACCGGTAAAATAATAAATACTAGCGATGTCCTCAGGGAAGTGGATGTCGGCAATATTTATGAACCGATGAGGTAATATGGAAGCGCTAGTAAAATTTTTAAGCGACCTTATCAACACTCAAGGCGTATCGGGTACTTGGATTTCGGTATGCCTTGGAGTGTCTTCGATAGGTGTCCTAGTTTTCTATATCATCAAAAGCATAATGCTCTTGCAATCGCACTCCAAGGTGCCAGACGGGCTCGCAATGAAGGAAGACGTGAACTCTGTCAAGGTTGTTCTGCAAGACGACAATAAGTATATCCTGAAGATTTTGGAAGGCATTAACGAGCGTATTAAGCGTGATGTATATGAACGTTTGATTTCTCTTGAAGACGCCAACGACAATCTTCTCGAAATCTGTAGGCAACTTGAGGCTGAGATGGTGAAGGTCCAACTTCTTGCACATCAGTTGAAGAGCATGCAAGATGAAGAATCGAAAGCATCCACTGAAATTCTCCATGATGTTAATGGTCTCGTGACGGACACTAGGGTACAGCATAGCGAACTTGCTCGTCAGGTTCAAGCATTGCAGGTCGATCTAGCTTCACTTCACGGTACGTTGATTGGCTTGAACACTCAACGCACAAGGTTGAAATAAACCCCTAAAGCTGAACCCTAAAAAGTTCAGCTTTTTTGTTTCTGCAAAATGCATAAATATAAGAAAACAATAACATAAAGGTTTAACAATGTCGAAGGCAAAATCCCCGTTTCTCGTGTATCAGGATTTCATGTCACCTAAAGCGTGCCAGGAGATTCTAGATATGGTGAAGGTCACTGCACCTAATAGGGATGCAGACGGCTACGCCACAAAGTTGGAACGCTTCCACAACGAAGCAGAAGACAAACTATTCGCTCGCCTCAAACCTCTGGTTCCAGAGATTGAAGAGCACTATGGCCTAAAGTACAAAGGCACCGAGCATCTAGTATTCCAACATTTCCCAGAAGGCATGAAAGGCCTTGCTGAAGCCCCTCATTGCGAGAACTCACAGTACCTGCGTAAGAAGTGGGTCAAGGTCCGCGATCGCGACCTCACTGGTATCCTCTGGCTAAAAGATTACAACGACCAAGTACCGCTCGATCCAAAGATCGAAGTGTATGGTGGCAAGCTCGAGTTCCCGGCGTATAACTTCAGTCTGCAGCCACAGCGCGGCACATTGATGATCTACCCATCCGGTCCACACTTCATCACTGCTACGTCGCCGGTTCTAGTTGGTGATCTATACGCTGTCCGCTTCCACATCGCAGCCGACGGCACTTGGCTATATCAGCCAGCAGACTTTGCTGGATCGTGGCAGGAATGGTTCGAGGCGTACGCTTAAAAATATTTTAGAAAAAAGTGTACATTTCCTAAAAGTTTGGATATTATAGCTACATCGGAACACACTTCGTGATCCACAAACGAAAAGGAGATTCACCATGTCGAAAGCCACCAACGCTACCTACAAGAACGCCAACGCTAACTTCAAGCTGCCAGTTCTGCTGAAGCGCCTGACCGAAGCCCTGACCGGCTGGAACTTCGAAGTGAAGAAAGTGGAAGTTCGTCGTGGTGAACTCGTCGTCGACTGCGCCTGCGAATTCAACCCGCCATGGAACGAGCCGCTGCGTGGTATGGTCTCGGCCAAGGAAAAGGTCGGTGTCCGCACCAACAAGTGGAAGCTGAGCCTGGCCCGTGGCCTGAGCAACACCGAAATCGCCGCGGTCAAGGAACATGTCACCAACCTGCTGAGCGGCAAAGCAGCGTAATTTCAGTGTACAGAACTTAAAGTTCTAGTTAGAATAGCTACATATTCAAACACACACTGGAGTTACCATGCAAGCAGCAATCGCCATGATCGTCGCCGAGCGTCAAGTTAACATCGACGGTGAAAAGTTCACCGCAACAATTGACCGGTTCATCCCGTTAGTCAAGGACTTCGTTCCAACGCTCGACGACATCAAGGCGGCCTATATCGCAGACGACATCCTCGAGATGACCGTCGTTGAAGGTGTCACCATCATTCATGACTGGTACTTCGTCAAAGCCTACGCCGCAAAGCTGGGTTGCGAGATGTTTGATGTGGAATATGCCGAGACCGGTGCTGTGCTGAAACACTTCGCAGAACAAGTTGGTTGTTCGTATTACGCTGCACCAAAGGAAGATTTCTACATCTTCAAAGGTGTTGTGCTAGCTCAGACGGAAGGTAAGAAGTATGTCATTGTGGAAAATATGTCGTAAACTTTTCCAACCAAACAAAAAGGGAGCCAATGGCTCCCTTTTTTCATGCAGCAATCACCGTTGAACTTCCGCTGGCAGTGTGTCCACAAGAAGCCTTATCGCCTTCTCGACATACTGGATGTCCTTCAATAAAGACAGTTGAACTTCCTTCGACCATTGTCGGTGGTGTAGGACCGTGTGGTGCTTTGCCATGAGGTTCGACTTGATCGCCAACCACAACGACATTAGCATTCTCAACAAAGACTGTTGAAATCTTCCCACCTAGTTCCTTACCACCAGCCGAATCCAAAGACTTACGAACAACGCCTGGCATTAGTCGTCGTAGCCGTAGCCTTCGTCATCTTCGTCGTCGTCATCGGTTGAGTCGTCAACGTCATCGGCGTTGTCTTCGACATACTCTTGGATTTCGTCTAGAAGTTCCTTAGCACGTTCCCACATATCAGCCAGGTCTTCATCCTTGATCGATGACGCCTTGATGTAGCTCTGGATCGCGTAGCCCAGACCTTCTGATTCGATGATGCCAGCGATTTCGCTGATTGAGTGCTTTTGTTTTGCCATGATGTATCCTTATTATTGTTGTTATGCGGCAGTAGCATAGGTGAGTATTTTACCAATGCGTGGATATTTCAGGAGTTTCTTACAACAAATGTTGTGCCTTTTCGCATCGTGATAACCACCCTTTTAGGTACTTGCCGAACTTACTAGGGTTGCCATTTGCCAAGTCGTTGTAGTAGTTCTTCATCTCATTTATGTAGCGTTTTGCTGCTGCTTTGCAATCGGCCTCACTCATGCCTTTTGCTTTTGAGATTGCCGCGCTTAGACTCGATGCACCAACCGCGCCTTGCAACATTCTCGATGCGGCTCCTGGACCAGGGTTCACGCATGCGTTGAAGTGAATCGCACATAACGGTGAAGGCAAATCCTGGCATTTGTTCTTTGTCCAGTACGTGGTTTGGTAAATGCTTTTAGCTCCATCAAGAGCCAATGATGTTACGTTAGTCGATGTGTTGAATTTCTTAGCTACACCATACTTCGTCTCACCGCCAGTGTCGGTCACATAGCCAACTTTGCGTCGTTGAGTGTATGTACCAATCAATCCCTGTTGAGTCTCTGGATCGTTTGGATTGAACCAAGGACCGACCTCTTCCTTCATCACGAAAGCGTAAGCGTCAGGCCAGCATTCGCCTGTTTTCTCGCTTGACGTATCCATCGGAGTCGATTCGCCCGGTCCAGGATTTCCTGGCTCTGGTTTGTATCCGTCGCACTTGTTATCCGCCATCGCTGGAGTGATAGCAACAGCTTTGCCGTTGTCCACCGTTTTCGCTGTTGCTGGGTTAGGAGTACTTGGGTCCGGATCAGCGCCAGAGTCAAGTGCTTGTCGAATCGTATCATCGTCAAAAGTAACTTGGCCGCTGATGAATGCTGCCGGATCGTAGACTGCTGCCGCTTTGTTACCAGAAGCGAACTCAGGGCTTCGAATCTCAAAGTGAAGGTGTGCACCACGAGAAACGCCTGTGTTGCCCTCGACCCCAATAAAGTCGCCAGCGGATACTTGCTGGCCAACCTTTACCGCGACAGATGATAGGTGGCCATAGACTGAAATGCAAACCTTTTTGCCAGCGGCATTCTTATGACCAATGTAAACCACGTTGCCATAGCCAGATGCTGATCCGTCTGACACTGCACGAATGACTTCACCAGTGGCAGCTGCACGAACGTTGCCAATCTTGCCACCCGGATAAGCCAAGTCGATGCCCTTGTGGGGACGACCACGTTTTGGATCAGACCAAATCTTGGTGCCATCTACAGATGCGGTACAACGACACGTAATAACTGACCCTGGCATTGGATGAATAAACTTGATGCTATCATCATCGGATGCTTTTGAAGCAACTAACTGAAAAGCTTTTGAATCCATCGCTGCACCTTCTGCACCATATGCGGTGATTGTTGTTGAGTATTTACCTTCATAGCTGATCGTACCGGAGAACTTGCCAGTAGCCGAGTCAAAGGTCAAGCCAGGAATTGAAGTGCCGCTTTCCCAACGTGAGACGGTTGGTGAGCCGGGCGTCATTTCCATTTTGGTAGTGACCGAAAGGTCCGTACCGACTGGGATAGAAATATTTTGAATCTTACCTTTTTCCGGAGGGCCGCCAGCTAATTCTTGTTCGGCATTGCCGGCTCTAGCTAAATAGCCTTCGTCGCATTCGCCTGGTTGTTTGTATGTAGGCGAGGAGTAATTATCCTCGTTCAGCACCCATGGATCACCCGGTGCAATTTTCTTGCCATTACCGCTGCAGCTCATTTATCACCCGACTTTTTCTTTTGTTCGTCTTGAATCTTCTTCACTGTTCGGAGGTTTGATTCAAGAATGTTTGTACGACCTTCTGATCTTGCTAACCAGTCCGCTACGTCCTTTTGGGATGCTGCATTGAGGTCGATCGGCTGGACCTTCTCAGGAATCGCCAGGGCGTCCTCAGGGATCGGTGCCGCTACGTATTTGTATTGCACCACCACGCTAGGCTCAACTTTAGCAGGCGGCGTCGTACCACAGCCAGCCAACGCTAGTACTGTGGTGATAATCAGGAGAAACTTTTTCATTCTGCTTCCTCTCTATCTTTTTGAATCGTCGCAATCGTATCTTTGAGAACTTTGGCAAGTGGACCGTCATCTTCTGGCTTGGATTGCGCAATAGTTTCACGAATGGTGACGACTTTGGTGTGAATTACTTCCTTGACCTTCTTCAACTCTTCAATCTGATTTTTTGAATCTATCGCAGCAACAGATAGGTGTTCGATAGTCACTTGATTTTCTTCGTTGACGCTTACCGCAGCAGCAACATCAAGTTTGAGTTGACTGTTCAATTTGTTTGCAGTATTCAACTTAGAAACAAGTGCGGTGTTCTGTTGTTTCAAATCGTCAAATGATTCTTTAACTTTCAGGCCACCGTATAAAGCAAATGCACATAGAAGGATTGCAATAGCTTGCTTTGGGTATTTGACGATGAAAGAGATAACTGATTTGAAACCAGAGATGATGGAATCACTAAGTGATTTTAGGAATAGGAAGTACATACATGTGCCTCTTGTTTTTTGGATATTTATACAAAAATGGCCGGACAAAAGCCCGGCCATAATGCTACTTACTTCTTAGGCTTTACTGTTGGCTTAGTGCCGCGGTTAAAGCCCGAGTCAACTGCGAAACCGGTAGTAAGGCCGGCGTAGATGACGGCGAACATGTTCATATCTGGAGTGATTAGGCCTGCGCCCAATGCACCAATGATTGCTGAACCTAGTGCGCCAAAGGTGAGGATGGTTGCACGAAGGTCGTCCTTACCAAACCATTCGTGAACTCTGGATGTAGTTTCGTCTAATGCCCATTTTTTAGCATAGTGAGCCACCATGCCTATAACGCTTGACCCAACAAAAACTGCGTGGGTTGCGGTAAACATACCCGCTGTTAGAGCATCTGCCATGTTAATTCTCCTTAGAAGTTAGTGTTTGTGGTAAAGACTGGGGTAGCAATACCAGTCAATACCGAAGCCGCTTTCGTAAATCCGAATGTGGCACTTGTTCCAGCTCTTACAGAGTCATAGAACGAGTTCGTGTGTTGGTCAGTCAAGAGAACACGAATCTTGACTGCTGTACCATTGCCACCATTAACACCAGCAATCGAGAGTGCTGCCGCTTGGACAAGCACGTCATTTGCAGAGTAAGCACCAGCTGCGATGTTCGTTCCGTCAAGGACGTTTTGATACGCGGCCGTTAAGTTGTAGTAGCCAATTGCTGCTGGCGTACCACCAGAACCTGAACGAGATGTCGATCGAGCACCGATCTTGATAGTACCTAGGGCACTTAATACGTTCGTCCAAAATGTGTCTTGTGGTGATGCAGTGCTAGCATGAGCCATCACCAGGTTTATACTGCCGCCAGAGTTGAAGAAGAATCTTGCTGCATCTTCTGACGGAAATGCCGCGGTCACTTCACATGTGATGCCGCCAGTGCTTGTACCCCAAGCTGCGGTTCGTGATACCGACAAAGCGCTCGGGGTAACTGCCATATTTGCAGCGGCAGCAACCAGACGATTTGCATCGATAGTACTCGCGTATGATGCAAGTACTGCATGAGCTGCGGTATTCACATTGGCTCCCGGAGTAAAGATCGAGGCGACCGGCAAAGTGGTTTGTGAAGTTCCTTGGTATGAACAAATCGCCGAGATTGCTGAACGTAAGTCAAGAAAATCTTGCGCTCTGATCGGGTTGCCAGCTGATACGCTATTCAGCGCTGGCGAAGTTTGTCCATATCCGCGATCGCCGTACCCAACACCGTATAGCGCAGCAACCTTAGCTGTTGCGGCAATCGATGATGGGTATGCGGATGTTGCATTGATCGTACCAGCAATATCGTTGAAGTCAGATGCTAAGATATTGCTTCCAGATGTTATAGTCATATAGGTATAGGCCTTTAAAAATTACGCGTAGACTGCTGGGAAAACTTGCTTCCAAGCTGAGCCGTCATACACCGAAATCACACCAGAGAGGACGCGTACGTCGCCTGTTTTTGCTGCGGTTGGGTTGACGCGGGATACGCCTAGATTTGTTGCGGCGGCTTCTGCGGTAGTTGCACCGGTACCGCCATTCGCGACAGCGACAGTGCCCGTGACATTACGTGAGTTGATCGGCCAGTTAACACCAAAATTAGTCGTGTCTACCATCGCTAGTAGTCCCGACGAGTCTGCAGCCCAGCCAATATAAATCTTGTTGCCGCTATGACCGGTACCACCGCCTTGTTGAATTGGAGTGAAACCTAGCGCAGCCTGAGCACCAAGATTTGTACGAGCTTGTGCAGCATTTGTTGCGCCAGTGCCGCCATTAGTGACAGCGACAGTACCAGTAACGTTTGTGGCCGTACCAGAGATATTCGAATCGGTGTATGCTAGGGTTTTGGTTGTCCAAGCTGTACCATCTGCTGGAGCCCACTTGTGTTCAATGTACTGGCTAGCTTTATTCAAATACAGTGAATTGAAACCACCACCAGTTGCATCGGTATATGTGGATAGGTCAATGATGTCTGCATAGCCTTGCGCAGAGTTTGCGTCATTTGCCGAACCAAAGCGGAATCTAGCACCACGAGCATAACCAATACCGGTAAGCGGATTAGTAATGTTTCTTAGATCAATAGCAGAAATACCAGCCGCATCGTACTGTCCAACAAAATAAGCACCTTTAGTCGGCACGTATGACAAGGCATCAATTACGTTGTTTGAAGAAATTTCACTGCGAATTGTAGCGGATGATTTATTTTCGACGTTACTAAGTGCCACGTCAGCTTTGGTCAATGTCACTGCTCCAGTACGTCCAGAAACAGATTGAACGGGAGCCGCAGCTGATGCTCGAGCGTTCGTGAAGTAAAGATTTGTACCTTCAGCAACATCGGCGGTGTTCAGCGTAACAGCTCCGGTACGACCAGCTACGGACTGAACTACGTCCGAAGGTGTTAGAAGCTCTTGCCAATCCTCTAAAGTGGCCGCGTTGGTTCCTTTTAGGATAAACGATTTGCGCAGATCGGTGCGCACAGCAACGTCACCAGTTTGCGCGACTAGTGCAAGCATTGCTGCTTGAGTAGCAACGACGAATGTATCAGTTAATGCGATTGATGGGAGTTGCGAAGATAGAATCTTACCGTTTCCATCGAGAGTAGCCACGCCATTTGGCGATCCGTTTGATGCGGAATTTGTTGGGGTGAATCCAAGCGCGGCAGTCACGTTAGCCGAGGTGAGCTCTGAGCGAATTGTCGCCGATGATTTATTCTCAACGTTAGCAAGACCAACATCCGTCTTCGTCAGTGTGACTGCACCAGTACGCCCAGCGACCGATTGAACCGGGGCTGCAGCCGAGGCGCGAGCGTTGGTGAAATAAAGATTTGTGCCTTCAGTAACATCGGAGGTGCTTAGTACGACTTCACCAGTGCGGCCAGCAACAGAAAGAACTGGACCAATCTCAACGACCGTATTATTCTTTTTCAGGAATAGTTTACCATCAGTTGTATTGATTGCGAGTTCGCCGAGTTGTAGATCAGCAGCTAACGGGATTTTTGCAGCGACTGAGGAACGCTTTAATAGAATCTGTGTTGCCATTATATTTTTCCTTTAGAAAGAAAAATGGCTAGCCAATAAGGCTAGCCATTCCGTAGTTATTTATTAACTAGTGCAAATACTTGGAGTCGCTTAAAAGCTACCACCATCAATCACCGAAACCTTATCATTCACAAATTCTTGAGTTGCGACAATGTTCGTATTGACTGCTAGAGAAACATCGCCTGATGAACCACCGCCAGTCAAGCCGTTGCCGGCCGTGATTTTGGTGATGTCACCGGTGACCCATTTACTGCCGTTGTGAACGTAAAAACCAGCGTCAAACCCAGTGATAGATTGTGTCAAGTAGAACATACGACCTTGATCACCATCTAATGGGAATGTGGTACCAGATTCAACGTGTGAATTAGCGATGACCGAGTTATCGATCAATAAGATTCCGTCGATTAGCATTTGATTTCCTTTATGTTACCAATTACACCAAGCGTGCTTGACCGGTACGTGGAGTCGAGAAGTGAATCTCGCAAGTATTTTCGTCAATCACCTTAACTGCTTTTGGGATGATTTTTTGTAGCGAACCTTCGTAGTCCACCATCACATCAACGATTGGGAAGTTGTGAAGGTAGTGGTTAACAACCCAAACAGTCGCTGGGGTTGTTTGAACGTGGTTGTATGACAATAGTGCTGCTGGCATAGCCTTCTCCTTAGATTAGACGAGCGTTACCGACGTATGGCTGAGTGAAAGTCACTGTGACCTGGAAGTTGCTATCGTGAACGATCGATTGCGGCTGAACTTCTTCGTTACCGATGAAGATACGGACCACTGGGTGGTAGCCGAGGTTGTGCGGGATAACCCAAGTTGCTGATGGGTTGGTTTGCGCATGTTCGTACGAATACATTGGGCGTGGAGTACCCATAGTAGCGCCGATAAGAACAGCTGCACGACCTGAAACCGGAGCACCAAAATACACTTTAACTTGATCATCAGAGATGATTTCGATTTCGTCTGGAATGACTAGACGTTGATCGGCGCCGTAAACTTGAACGGTTGGCAGAGTGGTGTGTAGATTGTGGTTGATGACCCATTCTTTTGCTGCAACGGTTTGGGTGAATTCGAATGACTCGACTTCCTTAGTTAGCGGAACCCAAACAGGTAGGCCGCCGTCAATGGAAACGCAGATGTACAGACGTTTTTGCCAAAACACTAGACGACCTGGGACTGGTAGGCTAGGGAAATATGATTCAACAGAAAGAGCAACTTCTTGTAGCTCGTTTTGCTGCATGTTGATGTTACCAAATGATTTCATCGTTTTTTCTCCGAGTTGATGATAAAACGGGCCTCCAATAGGAGGCCCGTGAATTTCCTATTACTTAACGCTTACTGCAAAACCACCAGAGGTGATTTAGACTAGATCGACGCCTAGACCCATCACAACAACTTTGCAAGCTAGTGCGACGTTGAAGGTCACGGTTAGCTGGGTAGCTGAGTCGAAGATGACTGCTTGTGGGATGATCTGCTCGTTGGTTTCAGAGTCGATCACGGTCACGTTGCAGAAACGGCTACCGATGTTGTGAACAACAGCGTGTGAAGTAGCTTCCACACCGTCGTATAGGAAGTAACCTTTAGCTAGCTTAGCAGCAAGTGCAGCTTCTGCTTCGGTAGCGCGGGTAACTTCGGTTGCTAGATCAGCAGCGATTGCTTTCTCTGCAGTGTCAGCACGTAGTGCTTCAGCAGCGATCGCATCAGCGTTAGCTAGTTCAGCAGCTTCAGCACGCACCTTTTCAGCAGCGATAGCGTCAGCATTTGCCTTTTCAGCAGCTTCAGCGCGGACCTTTTCGTCAGCAACCGCAGTAGCGTTTGCAGCGATAGAAGCCACGACAGCGTCGGAGACCTTGATACCACCAGTGCCACGGGTGATGGTGTTGCCATCTAGCTTCACAGCTAGTTGAGCCGCGGTACCGGTTGAATCGGTTGAGCCATCTTCGGTTAGGAATAGACCACCAGTGCCTAGAACGTCGACACCAACTTCATCCGATGGTAGCTGTGCAATACCAGCACCTAGGTTAACGTCGATTTGGTTGCCGTTCTTTGATAGACCAACACCAGCAGCAAGCTGACCACCGCCAGTGAACTGGACGAATTGTGGAACCACACCACCGGCGTCGGCGCTGTAGACCATATTGACCACGTAACCGGTTTCGGTATCCTTAGCGAAGAATGCATCGCCTTCTTTTAGCTCAACGGTGTCTAGTGCAGCGATGCCACCAGGTTCGCCGTAGAACTTAGCGTTATCAAAGACGTAAATCTTGTTGGTTTCTAGCACAGCGATACGAGTACCGTCAATGTAGCTCTCAGCTAGACCGCCATTAGCGAGTTCTAGAGTTTCTGGAGAGAAATCAACCGCCTTCAACCATGATAGACCAGCTAGTAGGTTGTCAACGTAGTTCTTGCTTGCTGCGTCGTCAGCTTGAGTTGGAGCAGCAAGACCGATGATCTTGTTACCACCCATTGCCAACTGACCAGTCATCGAGTCACCAGCTTTGGAGACTTTTAGGTCGATTGCAAGTTGTAGTGCAGTCTTAGCAGCTTCTAGGTCAGCCGAAGCTTCGCCTTCTGCAGCTAGACGAGCTAGGATTTCTTCAGCTAGGTCGTCAGCGATTGCTTGTTCAGCAGCTTCTGCGCGATCCTTTTCTGCGGTCACTAGGCCTTCGATGCGAGCTTCTTCACCGGTTGCACGAGTAACTTCAGCAGCTAGGTCGGTAGCAGCTTTGTCAGCGGTCGCCTTAACAGCGTCGATTTGACCTTGGACTGGAGCAGTCACGCCAACTAGGTGGTTGACTTCAGCAGCGGTTGCGGTCACATCGGAGATGTCAGCTAGGACTGGAGTGTGGTTGATCCACTTACCAGAGACAGCGTCGAAACGTAGGAACTGACCAGTACCAGGTGCGTTTAGCGCAACATCTAGTAGCTTGGATAGTGAGTCCTTACCAGCGACGGAATCGCCTAGTTTGTTGATTGCATCAGTGATGCTTGATGCAGCAACTGCGGTGATAGCACCAGCGTTGAAGCCACCAGTTGCGGTGATTGCGCCGCCTAGGGATGCTTCTAGGTTGTCAACTTCGGTCTGTAGGCTTGCTGCGTCACCACCAGTAGCTAGGGCAACCCATGCCAAACCAGTGTTCATGTAGAACAGCTTGTCGACAGTGTTGTAGATCAAACGACCGGCTTCAGCAGCGTGGAAAGTTGGAGTAGCGGCTAGGCGCTCAACAACTAGATTCTGAACTTCTGATTGACCAAGTGCGTTTAGGGTAATGTTGCCATTAAATTTCATGTAGAACTCCTTAAGTGGTTGTTGTAATGCTTGATACGAAATTACAGTTCAAAGCTATACATTATTTTTTATGGACGACGGGTCGCAGTCGTCAACTGCTTGATAGCGGTGTTGAACGCGACTGGTTCCACTCGTAGGTTGCCTAGATCGTAGTCGTCAACGATGCTTTGGTCGACGTTAGGGAAAACGAATGTGCCTTTGTTGCCATTCTTTTCGATGTGGGACATTTTGACGCCTAGCACCTTTAGTGCTGCGGCAAGGATAATATCAGTGGTGCTTAGTTCCATTTTGTTTCTCAATTAGAATTGGATTAGTTGTTTTTGTAAAACATCATGTTCACGCGTCCTGATTGAGGAGAACCGAATTTCAATGTCACAGTGTTGTCATCGACTAATTGCGCTGAGTCAGGCTGAAACATAAAACCGTTTTCATCAAATACGTGAAACATTAGATTTTTACTGTTTTTATTATGTTCTATGACCCACTCTCGCATAGGTTCGGTGGCGATGAAAGTGTATCCAGATGGGGTAGAAACGCCGCTTCCTGGAGTACCACCTACCGAAATGTCATCGATCTGTGATTGCAGATCGTCAACATCTTGATGCAAACCCTGTACTTGAGCATTGATATTATTTATCGAATTGCCAAGAAATTCAAGAACAGATTGCACATTTCGAGCCATCGTCTCAGGTAGATTCGTGAATGAACCTGGATCGATATTGATTTCGCGTGCTAAGTGCTTGTAAGAGTTGCTTACGAAAATGTGGTTTCGAACTTGAGCAGCAAGAGCTGCCAAATCTATGCCATTAATTTTTCCGCCAACAGTTAAATCGCCGATAACGTTTAGCGTTGATGCTGTTGTGGTTCCTGCTGCGTCAACCTTTAGGACTGCAGCAGTTGGATCACCAGGCACCAGTGAGATGACAAGTAGATCAGAGGTCGGTGCTTTTTGATTTGCACCCGGACCAATCCAAAGAGCGGGTTGATCCACTGCTTGCGCAGTTAAGTGTAGGTTGTTGGCTTGGGTAGTCGTTGAGTTGACATACGTATGCGTGCCACCAACGATTAAGTCCCCACCAATAGTAACGGCACCGGTGGTCGCGTCAATCTTAAACGAAATGCCAGGCGCGTTCGGAGCATCGATAATGAAGTCACGACCTGGGATCAAATTGATGATCGCTGGTTCGCCGGCTTCCGAGCTGTTGTCGTACGATTTCTGAAGGCTAATCAGCTTCAGAGTTCCACCACCAGTTGTTGTACCGTCAGCGAAAACTAGGTCTTTACCGTTTACCGTAAAGCCAGGTCCAGCGACACCACCAATGTTAATGATTGCGCCATCTGGGAGACCGGATGGGAAACCAGAACTTGTGTCTAGGAATAATGGGCGGTACACTGTGACCGCTAGGTTATTTTCTGCCATCTATTCTCTCCATTAACGAGTTGCGGCAACGTAGTAGACAGGAGCCTGAATGCCTACGTTAATGGTTTTTTGTGACTCAACCGTTCCAATCATTTGAACAACACCAGATGGAGGTGGAGTTAAAGTAATCTGACCAGTCTCGCCGCAGAAAAGTGGCTTACCAATTGAATTCGACGGAAAGTTCCATTGCTCGTTAAAGACCACACCAGTGGTGATCAAGCGAGAAACGTCGCCCATGTACATGTCTTCAGCAACAATACCGTTGATGATCAGCTTAGTGTTTGAGTAGCGTCCAAGCATGACTGTTCCGGCTGCCGCGATCGAAACGCATGAGTATGCAGGAATGTACTCTGCCGCCTTGACATACGTCAATAGGGTTTCAAACTGGATTTGGGAATGGGTATTGTTCCCGGCTGCCTGGATATGGAAATTTGTTTCTGTGGTTAGGAAGGTTCCATCGGCTGCACGCAACGGCTTTAATTGGTCATCAAATAGAATCGTACCAGAAACGCCTTGAGTCTTATCGCCAATTTGTGAACCCAAGAATTGCGGACGAATGATTGCGTTATCACCGTACACGCCAGCAAACACACGAATCTTAATGACCCATGAATGTCCGCTATAAACCTTCATTTTGTTAGACGACAAATCAAACCAATGCTGATCTCGTTTTGGATGCTTTGGCGCGTTTGGTCCAACAAACGGTGGATGAAGGGTGTAACCTCTTGATAGGACTCCGGTTAAGGTGTCGATGTCCCAGAACAAATACTGAGTTTCGGCCTTTGGTTGGAATGGTCCCCATGCGCGGATGATCGGTTTAGTTTCTTCAATTGTGTAGTTAGCACTGCCATGCGCAAAAGTGATGACGCAAGGATCAGGCTGGACATTGAGGTCTAGGTACCTATCGTCGTTTGCCGAAACCACAAGATATTGTGGTGCGCCATTCGAGTCCGCTTGGTATCTAATAATTCCTTGTCGGAAAGCGGTCTTCATTTAAAGTCCTCTTTGTTATGTTATATGGTTATGGTCTTTCTATTTATCTGGATCGATCTTTTCTAAAAATTTGCAAATTCTTGTGTACAAAACTTAAAAGTTGATGTATTATTCTTTTATAGGGGTGCTGCATAATAAGGAGAAATTCATGCTTTACAAAGGTCGTCGTTATGGTATTTGCTCTAATGTAGTGATACTGCCGATCCTTACTGAAGATGGCATGCTCCAGCCTTACGTCAACCCAAGCATGCAGAATTACGTCTACTTCGGTCGCACATACCCAGATCGCCGGATTACACCAAACATGGTCAAGACGCGATACAAGTGGGGCACTGAAGAGGATTCCGAATCGGTCTATGCTGAACCGATTCCGATCAAGTATTTTTCGTTAACCAATCTTGCCTTGTGCGTAGACAACTATTTCTACCTGGCATACAATGGCCGCGTGTACAGGGCCAAGAAAACCCCATTGAGGTAATCATGTCCACTTATCGTTTGAGCAATGCTGAGGAACAAGCCAAGCAATTCCCGGACGACTTCAACATCCCGTCGATGAAGGAACGGAAGGAAGTTCCCGACGGACATTACGTGAAACTTGGGTTTGAACTCGCGCCAGTCTCGTCGACTATCGGGATAGAATACCTCTGGGTGCGTGTCACTGAGCGTGAAGCCGCTGATGGCACGTACTACGGTACCCTCGATGATTCGCCGCAGTTTGCAACCAACGTGACGGTTAACGATTCGATTCAGTTCGAGACCGAAAACATTTACGGGATCATGGCTCCCAGATAAGGAAAGAAATGAAACAAGGAGATTTGTACTCCTATGCGACGATAAGTCTGCAATCGCATGGGTTTAGCATCCGCACCAACCGTGACTTCCGTTACGAGCTGGTCGGCAACTACATGGATGGCTACGTCTTGAATGGCACAGTCGACAACAAAGTTCGCGTGAAGCCGGACGAGTCGGAGGTTCTTCGTTTAGATGACCGCTTTCCAAACGATCGCTCGAACTACATCATGGTCTATCCAGCCGACCAGTCAGAAGAGCACATCACCAACACGATTCTTAGGCAGCTCGAGGTCGTTATCAAGCAGCATGTCGAGGTGTACCAGACGCTGTACGAGAACGCCAAGTCGATGCTGACTGAGGTACAGAAAGGAAGGATGGGACACATCTGTCCGCCTGGCTTGTTCATCGATCATCAGCAATAAAGCATCACACCAAAGCAAAATGGGACCTCGATTGAGGTCCCATTTTTGTTTCTACTGAAAGATTACGACACGCTGATGGTCAGAGTGTACGTGATCAAAATGCTACGGTTTGCGGTCTTCTCAACCGGACTGAAGATCAAGTGCGACATCATTAGCGGAGGAGAATCGTTCGTGAACAAGGCCAGTTCGTCGAAGGTGTACAAGCTGTCTGGATTGGTAGTCGAATTATCCGAGGTTGCTTGGCCAGCTGGTTCATTGGCTGAAAGTTCCAAAGTGCAAGTCACGACCGAAGTGATTGCTGGCACTGGTGAAGGTGCGCTGATCACTGAGTTGCCAGGTGCAACCGATACGTCATGGCTGTCAATCACTTCCTGATAGGTCTGATTGTACAGAGTTGCCGTGGTGCCGGTAATGTTTGGTGGCAAGTAAGAGATGTTCAAGCTTGCATCGATGTGGGTGCCACCATTACCTAGACCCATCTTATACACCCATGAGTTTGGTTCGTGTGCTAGACCCCTAGCAATGACACGAGCCATGTTCTGTGGGTGAATCGCGTTGTTCTTGTCGATAAGAACTTCGCCGGTGTCCTTGTCAATTGCCTTAACGTGGCCGATGACATTCAGTTTAAGTTGTGAGTCAATCATGTTTGTTCCTCATTTTTCTTTTATTTATATTGTTTGGCATCACGCTAATCTGATGACCACGCTACGTGGTTCTGTAAATTCCACTACGATGCTATTTACACCAACGTACCTAATCGTTTTTGGATACATGATCGTGTTGTTTAGATAAACAGCAACCAATGGATTGTATCCGTAATTGTGAAGAATCTCAACTCGATCGGCCGGCGGATTCACTACAACAACTCCCTTTTCATCCGGTGCGTACACGGCTTGAGTTGATTCGGAACCATCCGCATAAACGATCTTGAACGAAACAACTTCAGCGATCTTCGCAGTCGATTTTTCAGTAGGACCTTTTTTCTCGATAGCAATGTTTACAGTATTGATCGAATCGAATATCTCAGTGTCAAACAAGAAATCATCGAATAGACCAGTTGGACCGTCAACCAAATACGCAGAAACCGTATCCTTTGGATTGTACTTGATCGATGTCTTCACCTTTTCCGTGAGTGACGTCGAGATAGAATCCGCTCTTAATAGACCGAGACGGTCTTGATACTTATCGCTGAATGCTGCACTGAAACTATCAGCCAACACTTCATGAATCGATAGCAAACGGTAGTAACCGATCTGCTTAGCATTAATGACCGAGTCAAAGTCCATGACATCAAAGTTCTCCGAGTCATAGTTGCCTAGACGCGATGGAGTAATGTCGATACCAAATAGTGCTTCATCGCCTGGGCGAGTATTCCAAGAACCAGGATCGACGATGCGAGCGTTGACCGTGTCCTTGAATCTGAACACATCCTTGAACGTGACCGTGTCTACGATCTTAGTTTGAGTCCAGCCGTTGTATGCCTCACGCTGCTCAACACGAATCGTGATTGGAGTGTCAAGTGGCAGTGCTTCATAGAATTCGAACGCGTAGTAATCTTTGCCAGACGCATCGGCGATGACTTTGACAACGCCAATTGGGTTCAGCTTAACGATCTTTTGCAAGCCAGCAAGTTCGGCGAACTCAGCTGCATCACTATCAAAGTCCGAGGCGTCGTATGGGAACATCTCAAGACCATCAGCGACACCGCTGTAAACAAGATCGTAAGTCTGCCATTCACCATTGACAGCAATGAAGACGCGATCAGTGACGGCCCAGTTCAGGCATACTTCATCACCAAGCTTTGGGGCATTAGCCAGGAACTTGACGACGGTACGATCCGGGTCGATTGTATAGTCCGAGTTGAGTAGCTTTCGAACACCGTTGACAGAAACTTCGACACCATTGTTGTATGGCACGAAGTATGAGCCAGGAGCCCCAGGAACCTCATCAGTGACGCCAATGCGTTTACACTGATGGAAATCATCTGAGTAGCGAGGAAAGACCGCTGCGGGAATCCTGTATTGAACTCGTTTGCCATCAGATACCGCATGAAGTTCCCAAACGCTTGAGAACTTCATTTCCATCTTGCTTGAATCAGAAATTGATACGAAGAGGTTGTCGTTTGCTTGATACTCAACGACAACGTCTGTCAACTTCGAGTGGAACGGTTTGATGTCATTGATGTACGATACTAGGCTTGATACGTCTAATGAATCAGTTCTCATTGTCGTCTTCCAATTTCGAGAATAGTCGGATCGAGTGTGCAGCAATCATCGAAGTCTTGAAGATGTCGGTGAACTCGTAATTTTCAGCAAGCGCGTCGTATAGGACGGTGAAGAAAATTTCATTGACTTGTTTTGGCTTAGCCTTTGTCCAAATGTCGTTCATCGTTTTACGAGTTGCTGCTTGAGTGCTAAACAAATCGTCGATCATGTTCATGTCGATGAATTCAATTGGGTCTGGTACTTCAACACCTGGGTTAGCTGGCGAAATCGTTGTTAGCGAAGTATTGAGGATCGCATACTTGATTGAGTTCAATGCAAGTTCTTTATCCACGAACGCTTGACCTTCACCGAAACCATAACGTGACTTGGTGCCATTTCGCTCGTCATATGCAACGCGTGCCAATGAAGGCACTGGATCGCCGACCATATTCTGGCCACATGCTGCATCGACTAGATGATTCCAAAGTAGCTCAGGAATCAAGGTATTTTGTTGTTCGCGAATCATAGCCCATTCAGTGTGCACGTTCTTCAATTCAATATCGCGCGGATCATCGCGTAGAATGAAGTCACGAGTGAATCGAATCTTGTATGTATCGTCTTCCGTAATGTAACGGTTCAATCCCATGCCAATGAACTGGTTATAGCTTGGTGCACTTGAGCCAGTAGGTGTTGAAATGTTTTGTAGGATTGCGTATGGGTTGGTATTGTTCTTCAGCAAGTTCTTGGCAGATTGCACTGATAGTGCACGTCCGCGTGTGGTCAAGTTCTTGTTGGCAACCCAGAAATAGTATAGAGTATTTACTAACACACCGTCGCCATTGCGAACTTCTTTCATGGTGTATTGGTAGTCATATTTATACTGCACAGTTTGAACTGGATTGTCCATCGCTGGGTTTGAATCTGGATCAAATGCTAGATCGGTCTTCGACGGAGTGTATGCCTTGTAGATCACCGTAACAATGTCTCCTAGCTTAGCGTTCAAGCCAGAGCAGTCGATCACATTCTTCATGGTCGAGACTTTAGACACGTCTTGGTAAACACCGTTGACATAGACATTCAAACGTGGAAGTGAAAGGGTGCTTTCGCCGCTGATCGAGAATTGAACAGATGCAGGAGTACCGTCGTACTTTTTTTGAAGTAACGTGTCAGTGATTGGTTCATACTCGCCCCACACATAATCGAAGCGGCTTGCGGTTGTGCCGTCTGGTAGGGTTGCTGGGTATGAACGGTCTTTTCTGATTGCCGGAATTAGAGCGGAAGTAACGCGCGAGATTTCGTTCCAATCGCCAAAATAAGGCTGCCACATATTGTTCGGGCTTGCGGTGTCCGACTTCAAATCTGTAGCTGAAGGCTCTTTGTAAAGGACCCATCCTTGATAGTCGCCCAAAGTCAAGTCCGCATCAGTTCTTGCTGGCAGGACACTTGCGCCAAATGGAATGTTCACGTCAACTGGGACGGCAGCACGCAAGACAACATCGGTGGTTGCTGCGCAGATATTATCCGCGACCACTGTCATGCGTTGAAGCTTGGAAGAAAAAAGCGGGTGCGCGTGAGTAACCGTTGTTTGGCCAGAAATTTGAATACCAAATGCAGCGAATACCACAGTAAACGCTGCATCAGTCTGGTCAGCAACATCGGTGTCAATAAGAACGACCTCATTCAAGCCACTTACTTCATTAGTGCACTTGATCGAAACGAGGTCGTCTTGAACGATCTTTTCGAATACAAGCTTACCAACCATTTCCGGTGAAAAGGCGGTAGGCTCGTATCTTCCGATTCTTAAATTTTTGAGTAATTCTATTGTCGCCATAAGAACCTTGATTTATGTTTATTAGCTATTTACTTATTTACCAAATTTCGAAAAATCTCAAAATGAGTACCCGAGAGGCACAAGCACCGGAGAATCAAACGAATTTGATGAGCCAATAACCAAATCTTGGTTCAAACCTGAAACTACTGCCTCACCGTATGGCTTCGACAATTTGAAGTTTTCTGGGTCAGAAACATCTTCAACGTTGTAGTGGAAAATACCACCGCTGATCTTCATACCAAGCTCAAGGCTTGGGAACGAAGACACCCAATCAGACGACGAAAGAATTGCAATAGATTCACCAGACATATTGGTGCGGAACTTTACGCGGTATTCACCAACAGAGCTTAGGTATGGAACAACAGAACCCGGCACATCGGTGTAACCCCATGCAATCGGACGCTGTCTCCAGGTACGCTTACGAGAATACAACTCTGGTAGAGCGACTTCACCCGATGCTCGTACGTCGGCAGGAATCGACGAGTCACCTTCTTGACGTGCTACGAGTTCAGCATATTTAGAAGGATGAACAGTGGACTCGGTCCATTCGTACAACTCGACCTTTGCCCAGTCAGCCATCGCGCCCCAGTATGAAAGACGAGTATCCATGTTAGGGAAAATCTGACGATCACAGTATGGGATGTATTCCAAGTTCTTGGTGTTCCACCACACGCGACCTACATCCTTATCATCCCATGGACGGTACACATCATAGTTCACGTTGTTGATCTTACGAACGGAGTAGTTGTACTTCGCTGGTTCGTTCGGCGAAATGATGTCCACAATCTCAAGCGCTTCTGGAGTATGTGAGCCACGTGCCGGGTCCCACAAGCTCAAGTCAGAGATGATCACTTTGTTCTTGTAGTCAATCAATTTCGCTGGACTGAACTTTGGCTGTGATGGACCATAGCAGCGAACGGTGTATTTACCACCAGTCACGTAGCCAGGACGAGCAAAGCCATTGAACTTGATCGTCGATGAATTGATCAATGCGTACTCCACACCTTCGGTCAACTGAAGTAGGAATGGCGTGTCACGAACATCGAGATCATTGTCTGGCACAGTTACTTCCAAGAACACTTGAACCGCGTCGCAAATGACCTTCTTGCCATTCTGTACTAGGTCGTAAATCTTGGTTGGCCAAGGATCAACGAATACAAGTTCAGCAATCTTCTCACCTACGAAGGTCACATCGTGGTTCAAGTCTTCAGCGGATACCCAACGCGACTCGTCGTCGTTTGAGATGTTGATGAAGCCGACCTGTGATGGAGCAGTCGAACTAGTGAAGTTAATCTTCGTATAATTGTGTTGCGCATCCGCGGTTGATAGCTTGATTTCAGGGAAGGCAAGTTGGCGCGCGTCGCCGAAGCTTGCAAGCTTGTATGCCCAGAATTCATCGATCTTCGCTGAGGTGAATCGAGCGGAGTTCAAGAATGCATTCACCGATAGGTTCGAACCTTTGTTCGACACAAGACCACGCCAGAATCCGAATTGCGATTTGTCGGTCATCTCGATGTCAGACATGTACTTCTTAGGTTCATAGCCAAGTAGGCCGCGAGCGTGGCGAGCTGTTTCGCTTTCATCGATCATGCGATCTGCATCGTAGTAGTTCAGCATATCACCAATCGAGGCTTCGATGTTACGCTTGACCTTGTGATCCTTGATGTAATGGCCGCCAAATGATAGACGTCCATTGAACTTCACTTGACGTTCAGCGGATAGGAACATGCGGTTGACACGAACACCTAGGAACGGATCGTAGATCAACTTGGAACGCGATTGATCGAACACATAGTTATTAAACAGCGTAATGTGTTCGTACTCGTCAACGATCAAGTGAACACCGCCCATTACAACCGCCGACTGAATTTCGGTCATCTCATCGTCACGGAAGATTTGGATGTCACTGTCGTGAATCTTGTTGCCGAACGAGTCGAAGATTGTCTGTGAGGACAATGCATCAGTCATCGAGGTTTTACGCATGTTCGAGACGAAGCCATGTGGGGTGCTGAACCACACATTGGTTGCGAACGGATTCAAGATTGAACCAGTGCCGGCTTCAACTCCTAGATATTGCTGGTTGATGAAGCGCTCAACAAACATTTGCCAGTTGATGACGCGACCAGTTTGTTCATCGATTGATGGCTCCTTACCTTGGTTGAATCTCCAACCTTGTTCTTCTAGACGATCAACATATCCGTAAATGATGTTCGCTACGTTCTCGATACCGGTCACAGTGAATGGGACGACCTTCGTAACGAGCGCCTTGCGGTCCTGAAGCTTCTTCCATTCGTCTGGTGAGTTAGCCTTCTCAAACGCGTTGAAAGTGACGTAGCGGCCTTCCTTGTCGTACTCGTAGTACTCGATGGTTGGGTTGTTGGTATTGAAGGTCTCAATACGGAACACCCAGTCTGCACCCTTGTTGCGTGGGACATTACGGCCATTCACCATTTGGGTGGTACCGACGCGGATCAACTGCACACGAATAGCGTTTAGCCAGTGGTTCGAAATGCCCTTGTTCTCCTTGATGATAACACTGTAATCGTTATCGCTCATTTGGAACTGGTCGGTGCGAATCGATAGCAATTCGGTATTCACGAGACCGGACATTCTGTAACCTAGCTTCAAGTCCCAGTCACGTAGTAGATTGTTCGCAAGAGCAACGCTCATGTCAACCGAGTTGTAACGATTTAGGTTCACGAACCATTGGTTCAGGCCATTGAACTTGCTGTATGGCGAAGCTACAAACTTATCAGTGCCATCGGTTGATAGCACGATCTTGTCGCCGATGTTGAAGTCGGAGCCGTTGTCATTTAGGACGAAACGAATCTGCGCTGAAATGAACTCGGTGTTCACAACATAGTTTTTGGTTACGACGCCTGAGAAATCGCCCTTAACAGTGAAGATACTTCCGTGTGCCCCATTGCCGACACAGGTCAGTGTCCAGACTTTATCGTCGGTCGAGTTAAACGACTTCTTAGAGATGTCGTAGCCATTGAATTTTGGAGTCGGTGCTTCACCATGGAGAAGAAGCTCGTGGTGGCTCAACACTCGGTGCTCGTGACGGTCGATGGTGTAATCGCCAATGGTCACCGTGTTTTGACCCCACGCAGAATTCACGAAGCGAATCGGGTCAATCAAGAAGCCAACCTTCAATGCGTCATAGCGATAGTCGATAGAATTGCGCCATGTGAATTCGGTAGGACCGTTGTCACCAAATGAGTACGCGTCCGCGATACCGCTTGGGATCACGTTGATCAAAGCTTCAGCCGCATTCTCGTCAGATGCTGAAACGTATGGTGGCAGTAGACGATCAGTATGAATGTCCACACCCAATGGCTTCGCCCATGCAGCCTTAATATCGGCCCACATCTGAGTGTTCCACATGCGAGTACCGTCAGTAGCCATGTACATTTCAGCCCAACCATCCGGCATCGCGTCGTGGCCAAGTAGAACCCATGGCTCTAGGTTAGGGCGCGGAGTACCGAAATACGCCTTGTACATATCGAACCAACGAGCATACGACACGCCATCGATCGCAACAGCCTTGTAGTTCCAAGTGAATGCATCGGTTGGATTGTAGTCGCCAGTGTAGAGGTCCAGACTATTCTTCGCAGCATAGACCGCAAGTTGCTCTTCAAGTAAGCGTGCCGCCTGATCAGTGTTTTGCGCAAACGTCGAGTCGATGTCGATCTTCGAAGTATTGAATGGGCAATCTTGGTATAGCTGATTCTCGATCATCAACGTGATTTGGGATGCAACGACGCCAATGTTCAGAACAGCCCATGCTTGCGAAATGTCGCCTTGCTCGATCCAGCCTTCGCCGTCAAATGCGAATAGCTTGTTTTGAGCGCGCACATAGAACGTATCACCAACTGAAGCCGGGAATACTGGACCAGTGTCTGACTTAACAGCGAAGTACTTTAGTTCATTGGTGTTTGCGTCATACCAGAATTGATTCTTGTATGGGCGAGCTGGTGGCAAGTATCCGATAACGCCTGGAGTAGAGGAGCCATCAGAACGCTTGAATACCATATTGGCGATGTTCTTCTCAGTCGCCACGTTTGTTACGTCAACCGCGGATAGGTGTCCGTCATGATGCTGAAGCATCAATGCGCCGATGCTTTGATCGAAGTAGATGCTTGGCTGATATGCTTTGCCTAGACCCAGGTAAGGAATAGTCGCGACCCAACCGACGATACTCGAGGTTGTATCGCTGAAGACTGACGCATCGTTACGTGAAGCAACTGAAGCTAGGAATTCTTTGTAAAGCGGTGCAAGCGATTCATCTTCGTCGTTTGATAGCATCGTGCTTGGAGCAACCACCTTTCCATCAACGATGAAGTCCGCAACGTTGCGAGTCACAAACTCGTTGATTGAGTTTAGCAACTGTGCGTATTGAAGCTTACCGAATTCGATAATGCTTGGCACAGATACATCAAGTTGATTTGCGAGTCCAAGGAATAGACCAAAGTTGGTGTTGTAATCCTTGATGCGGCCGCCAAGACCTAGGTCGTAGGAATCAATGTTGCGGAAGTTATTCACACCGAATGGATTGCCTTCGAATTCAGGTTGGTTCTTGATAATGTCAGTGAAGTGGCCTAGGAGGTCGCCATAGCCAACCTGCTTACGGTTCTCGTGGGTGACGTTATGAAACATCTGCTTCGGATGCTTCCACACCCTGGCGCCGTCCTCGTCGGTCACGTAGGTAGGAGCTTCAGCTGGACCCTTCTTCCAGATCGATTGTAGTTCATCGCCTAGTTTGTAGAATAGGATGCGCTTGCCGTCCTTGCTGATCAAGCCTTGTTCGAATGTAAAGTCGCCGTACGCGTCCTTGACGATACGTGCCTTCAGTGCAGTGTCGACTGCGTAGTCATTACCTTCCGCATAGTAGAAGATTGGGCTGACGAAGCCTGAGTGCTTGCCGGTGTGAAGGTATAGGTTGAACAGAGGCTTCTGGTTAAAGCTAGTCTTGGCCTGAACAATCTCTTCGCCTTCGTCGCCTGGGCGGCCGTCAGCGATTCGTAGAACCATGCTTGATTCTAGACGAACATCATATTCGATGATTGGGCGCACTGCTTGGATAGTAGTGTCGATGGTGAAGTTCGCGCCGATGCCCATAGCCAGTTCAGCTACATCTTCTTCATGAACCCAGTAGTTGTGCTTTGCCCAGTCTGAGCTACCACCTGGACCGATCACATAGTATTCTGGCGCCATGGTTGGGTTGTACGATGGGGCGTCTGCGCCAAGTAGGTGGCCGTACCAACGGTAGCGAGAGTAGTTTGTGAACTTGTCTAGGTTGATTGGTGGTACAAAGTTGAAGCCAACAGCTGCGCCCCATTCTGCGAAGTTGTCGATGTCGACACCTAGCATTTCTAGTTTCTTCAATACGTCGTTGAAGGTGAAGATGTGTTCTTCGGCGCCGAGCTTAGTGTAGACCGATGGCACTAGCGAGTTGATCTGGCGATCGAGGTCTGCTGCTGGAACGTATGGTGAGGTGTCATGAGCCACCGCGTCGCCAACATACCCGAGGACCTTTGCGGACTCTTCCTTGGTAAGGAACTTGTTGTGCAAGTTTCTAAGGATCGAAGTACCAGCAACGGTGCGGTAACGTTGTGGGATGTAACTTACGAGGTCGGTGAATTTTTTGGTGTAGTCTGACATTAACTTCTTCCATTTGGTATTCGTTATGGAGATATTTATAAAATGTCCGTTTCTTAAAATTTGTGATATTATGGCTCAAGTGATAAATATGGAATAACATCTCCTATATCAGAGGAATCAAATGACTAAACTAATAGACATCTTCGAAGCGAAGATCAGCGGCCAACCATCGCCGCTAGCCGAAGCTAAGAACAAAGGAAGCGTTAAGCTAAAACCATGGGCAACTGAGCTAGCAGCGATCATCGAAAAAGGTCGCCCAAGTACCGAATTTGGTATTGGTGGCATGGGTGGTGAAGGCGAAACGATCACCAAAGCAGAAATGAAAAAGATCGTGGACGCTTTCAAAGCGGCGGGATATGAAGTCAAGAAAGGCCAACATGGCTATAAAGGCGACTTCATCTACAGCAAGGAAGACCCAAAGAAAGGCGTATTCTTCACCGTTGATCCATGGGAAGAAGGCGATACCAACGTCATCGGCATGGCTTGGAACGACTAATAGTTTTGATTCAAAAAGAAATGGCTCCCAATTGGGAGCCATTTTTGTTTTTACGCTAGATTTTGTCTTAGTGTCGTAGCAGTATAAGTGCTTACGATTTCGATGTCATTGATCGTCGCGCAGCTCTGTAGGATTTCATCCTCGCCAGATTCGATGACGAACATCGAACCAAACGAGTTGTTCACGAACAGAGGAACCAACACAACCGAAGCAACATCAAGCGGCAAACGCTGATGGATCAACGAGAACAACTCAGTCGCGTAGAACGTATCACCAAAGTCCCAGTTGTCGACGGTGAAGAACATGTTGATGACCTTCACGATTTCCGCCTTGATCTGGTCATCGGTCAACGTCGAAGCTTGCGACTTGATCACACGGAAGCGAGCACGAAGTTGTGGTTCAGCCAAGTCACCAAACAACACTTTGACTTTACCGGAGTGCATCACAACAGTGTCAGAAATCATCTTGGTCGATAGCAAGTTACTGTACGAGTTGCGTAGCTCCAGAGGAGTCGGCGGGACTGGTACGTAGCTATTAGTGCCATTGATGTACGACGAAACGTTGTCAAAGTAACCACGAGTTAGCACGAACATGTCGATGATGTTTGATGTCGACGGGTCGATCAAATTAGTGTTCGGACTGAAGTGTTGCCACAAGAAGTCCAGGCCACTACGACCGATTTTACGAACATAACCGTCAGCATTACCAACAGCGAACTTGTTCTTAATCTCTGGCGTTTCAGCCACAGGAATTTCTGCGCTGTTTGGATCATTCTCAATGTTCGATACGTCAAAGTACACGTAGTCGATGTTGTCAAAGTTAGCCACCGAAATCTTACCAGCAGTTGCAGTTGGGAACGTCACAGTAATGTTGTTCGCATCCACTTTAGTCATCGTGCCCAGCTCGAGACCCATGAAGTCAACCACTGGTTTGTTGGTGCTTAGGTTGTGAGCAATTGTCCATACAGTCGACGGAGTAGTTTGCTGATGGACATGCTTAAAGCCAGTGTTCACAAATTCAGTGAAGCCCATGCTATCGTCAGGTACACCATCACCGGATTGATAAGTTCCGCTTGCATCGGTCGGTAGAACTTCTAGTGCGTTCACATTCACAATACCATTGTCAAAGCGGACAGCGTCAACCACGTCAAAGTTCTTGTTCTTGCCTAGTGCCATTGCTTTGCTCTTGCCCAAGTTCGACTTCAACAGAGCTACGCGATCGCGCACACGGTTCTTGGTATTTGGATCGATGATGTATGAGTCAGAGTTGTACCAGAACTTGGTGGTGTCTGATTCAATAACGATCTTCAAATCGCGGAAGCGAATCTCCCATTCAAGTACGTTGCCAGTCACTGGATCATCATTACGATGGATACGGAAAATCCACGAGCGATCATCGCGCGGTTGGTTCAAAGTACCTGAGTAAGCCGGATCGAAGTCTGCATCGTCGTTCAGCGATTCGCCATCGATGGTGTACCAGCGACCAGCAAGGTTCACGCCTTCGTATTGGACACCGCCAAAGATAAAGCCGCGTTGAGTTGCAACTCCACCTTTCACATCGAAGACGAACGCATCGCCTTGCGCGAAGTCGATAATGCCAGGAATGATCGAGAACGAGATGCTGTCGTTTTCATAAGGCAAGACCGAATTGACAGTTGCCAAGCCAGTGAGGCCGGATTTCGAACCAGTCACTGAGAAGGTTACCGAGCCAGTACCATCGTTGGTGAACTCAATGGTCCATGTTTCGTCTGGCGCATCTTCCTTAACATTCATCGAGACCACTAGACCTTTACGTTCAGCATCATCGGCACCAACACGATTGAAGCCGACTTCGTTGGTGAAGCCGATACCAAAGGTAGGTTGCTCAGAAGCGACCTGGAGGCCGTTAGGAGGCAACGAAGTGGTTCCGTCAATGGTTCTAAAGATCGTGTCGTTGTAAATCTTCTGATCGGCGTCGTTTGACACTACAGCGCAAGTCACGCCATTGATCAGCACGTTCTCTTTTGGTTCGCCATAGAAGTGACGATCAAGCTTACCTTGAATTGCAGTTTTCTCAAACACACCAAGCTTTGAATCTTCGATGAACTTGTAGCGTGGGTTGGTAACAACGTCACGTAGCTGGCTATGCTGCGAAGTCATGTACGTGAGGATGTTCAAGATGTTTGAGGTCTTGAGCATTGGCTCGATCGCAGAGTCAATCAACGCACGTGAGGACAGAGTCGAGATGTTCGAGTTCTGTTTCATGTCGTAGTAGATGCGAAGGTCATCACCGAAAATCTTGACGTTCTGGTAGTTGCCAGACGCGTCGTTCCAGTCGATATACTTTGGCTGTCCGGCGAAGGTACGGTTAACGGCTTTGAGCTTTAGGATCGATGGATCGCGTAGCAGCAAAGTGTTATAGTCTTGACCATTGACCATACGACCTTGTGAGTAGTAGGTTGATGGCGCGGTGCGACGAATGTGCTCGATGTCTTCGCTCGCCGCTGAGTTCTGTAGGGTGCTGACGAGTGAGAAAGTCAAGCTCGCAGATTCAGCCACGTCGAAGGTCGAGTTATAGGTGAAGCCCATTGGCATGTTCACCACGCGATTCTTTTGAATCACGATGTTCGAGTTCAGGGACTGACGAACCCACACGTTGAAGTTGCCAACCGGAATAGATGCGAAGTTGCCGTCGCCAAATAGTAGGCGAATGCGGTCGTTCTCCAACGTTTCGACTTCGAACTTGTTGCGGTTCTTGTCCACGTTGAAGTAGATGTTCTGTGCATTGATTGCAGACACTTGCTCCCAACGTTCAAGTGTATTGCCTGAGGTATCGACCTTATTGATCCATACGTCGACGTTGTTGATGTTCTGGAGGTTGATGTCAACCACTTGGTTCGGGATCGGAGTCTCGAATGAAAGCGGTAGATTCGACAATGTACCTTGCTTCGTGTACATCAAGAAGCCGGTCATGTCTGAGCCGTCGCCTAGACCGTCGTTTGAGTAAACGACTTGCATAGTCGAGTTAGCATCAGGTGCCTTCTCAAACACGCCATCTGCATCTAGGTCAGATGGAACGATTTCCATTGGGACAGTCTCAGTGTTGGTGCTGACTTGATAGCCATGCACACCACGAGTGAAGCTGCCGCGAGAGTTGTTGAATGAGTATAGTTGGAAAGCGATGTCGCCAACTTGGAATGACTTGATTGGCTGCCCGAATGGCTTGGTCATGAGACGATTCATGATCAAGAAGAATTGCTCTTTCCAAAGGGCGTTGTTGCTGTCGTTCCAGACGATGGTACGATTGCTGATGTCATTACCTTGTGAGTCAATGATCGACTCAGAAGTCGAGATTGAAGTTAGCTTCACAAGGCCGCGAGCTGGCAGGTTACGTGACGAATTGTACGAGATAAGCTTCGCCAACTTCAGAATGTTCTGCTTACGTTCAGCAGTCGAAATGAAGTTTTCATGGCTCGCCATATCGATACGGTACGCCAATTGTTCTGCTACAACCGCGAAAGCGTCAATGACTGCGATCAGTTCTGAGGTTTCAATGTAGTCATTGAACTGTTCAGCATAGTACAACTTCATGTACTGGATTAGAGATTCCTTGACGGACTCGTAATCAAAGGACACGAAGTTGATCTTGTCGAAAGCTTGGTAAACTCTGTCCCAAGTTTCGGCTGCATAAAGTGATGTTACGGCCATGAATTTTTCCTATGATCTATGTGGAATAATCTGGTATTTATTAGTTTGAGTAAACCTCGATTTTGAGGTCTCCTGTGACCTTCAACTCGATGTATAGCAACGTTGCTACCGCGACAATCGCATTGTTATCCGGAAGCGACATGACATCAAGATTCATCAACTTGACTCGTGGATCATAGTTGAACACTTTGCGTAGGTCCTCTTCGATGATTCCTCTAACTTGCGCATCGTTTGGTTCGAAGACCAGTGAAGGAATTCTTGTACCAAACGATGGCATGTGTGGACGTTCAAAGTACTCAGTGAAGATGTGATTCAACAAGTCTTCATTCACCAAGTCCTTATTGGTCAAGGTGTATGAGCCGCCAGGCTTGCTGGCGTTGCGTGACGAGAAGCCTTTGTAAAAGATTTTCTGTGATGCCATTATGGTCTCCAATGTTTGTTGCGTTCCTGATCGCTCTTAGGGCGTCCCCATGGCTCGTGTTCAGGAACAATGCCAGGTTCTAGGGCTTGTGGCGCCTTCGCCGCTTTAGGGGCTTCAGGAGCTGCCGGGCCGTTGAGGTGGACCTTTGCACCTGATGCTAATAGATTTCCACCGGCCTTTAAGCCAAGTACAGCTGAAGTCGAGATTGTTGCCGCGCCGCCAGCATTCACGTTGAACTTTGCGCCAGAGGTGATGTTCGCATCTGAGGCAGCGTTTGCTTCAAAGTGGTCACCGCAAGTAATCAATGTGCTGCAACCAGAATTCACATTGATGTTTGCTCCGGCAGTTTGGCTGATGTCTGCTCCGGCCTTCATGTTGATCGACCCAACAGCGTTCATGTTGATGTTGCCGAGGGCGGTGACATTGAAGTCCTCATCCGTAGTAAACGAAATTGACTTCTGACCATAGAAGTGAATATGGCCATCAGTGTCCATCTCAAACCATGTCTTGCCTTTGTTGGTTGAAATGTAGATACGCTCGTTCGTGTCGTCCATGATGATCTGGTGACCAGTGGTCGTCTTGATTCGAACGCGGCAGAAGTCTGGCTGATCTTGCATAGAAATGTAGTGACGGCCAGGCGTGACGATACAGTAACCTTGTGGGTCTAGAGCTTTGTCATCTGTTTTATTAGGATTCTTAGCGTAGCCGTCGGAACCATCCTTGTCCGTAAGAGCTTGAGCAATCTGACGTTCATATCCGCCTCTCGTAAAGTAGTGTTTGTCATTTAAGCCAGCCTCTTCGAGGTTGCGTTTTGCTGGCTGCATATCTTCGTATGAGTCCGAATAAGGACCGGGCGGGAATGGCTTCGACTTAGTGATGTCATAGCCACGACCACCTGGCATTCCTCGGTTGGACATTGCCGGGAACAAGCAATGGGTCCACACACGGAAGTTCGTGTTACCGTTGATGAACTGAACAAGGACGGTGGCACCTTGCTTTGGGACTGCCCACATGCCATACGCGGACGGACCATAGATCGTATCTTCTTCAGGACCAACCTTCATATTCTTGATGGTACCACCAAACGGTGATGCGTACAAGGTCCATGGAAGATCGTCGATCGTGTGGTCTTCGTTGTCGATTGATGGGCAGTAAACTTTCAAACGACCTTGTTGTGCTGGATCGTTTGTGTCTTCAACAATACCGATCGTGGTAAAGTTGATGTTCTGTAAGCCTTTAAGTGAATCTGGATTGTCAAACATTAGGTCTGTCCTGGTAGTTCATACGGTAGTAGGTAAAGCTCTTGAACAAATTGTCCGTTTTGAAATGTGTTCTTAATCTTGGTGACGCGGTATCTGCCTTGGTACCAGAATGGGTCGTAGCTCGTTACGTTGCCATAATCATCAAAAACTGGAGTCTTGATATTTACCTTTACGAATTGTGGCAAGTATGTCGATGCTTCGCCCATCACCGAAATCGATTTGGCAGAATCATGTGAACCATTGCCCTTTGCTCTTTTTTCAGCGTCAGCTTCCAGTTCACGAATCTTGCGCTCATAGTCCGTTTCATTATGCGGGAACAATGGGCGAACGACTTGGTTCATAAACACCGGATTGCCACGAACAACAATATGCATATTCATCGTCGTCTTTGCTGCAAGCAGCGCCAGCATATTGATGTACTTGGTGCGGAGCTGTGCTGAGTCTGCTGAGGCGTAGATGTAGCCTTGCTGTGCATCAGCTGGCGCATCGGACAAATAGATCGCATCGTGCTTACGAATGATCGTGGTTGTCTCCACCTTCTTATCATCTGGCTTCGCGTTCGTATCTTGCGCTGCTGTCTGAACCGATTTGTCGGTAGCGGTCATGCTTCCAGTAGCTTCCTGTACGCCAGTTTGATTGCCAATCAAGATTGTATTCGTATGATTTGCTTTCAAATCCATTTGAAGGATGTCTGAATTCTTGCCGGTGAAAATGTAGTCATACGTGATGCCGTACTGGTCAAACTCAAGATCATTCTGTGCCTTGATTTCCTGTTCAGTCTTCTTCTCAACGATCGCTTTTTCTTTATCGCTCTTGAGCTTTGGCAAGTAGTAATTCACGATGTCAAAGTGAACAGTAACAAGGTCTTTATCGCTTGTCAAACCGGCCACTACTTGGTGAAGTTTAGCGAGATGCTGCTCTTCAGCTTTCAACTTTTGATTGCCAACCAATGCGGCATGAATCTCATCGCAATGCTTGAAAATCTCAGATAGGATTTGAGTCACAGTGGTCTTGACCGAGGTATTCATTGAAGTCTTGAAACGATCAGACTCGATGCCTGGCTGATTAGTTTGCGTTTCGTTCTTCTTAGCGTTCGGGTCAGTATTTGTTGCTTGGCCTTCCTTAACGAAAAGACGTTCTATGTAATTGTCCTTGCTAGTTGACTTGACCTTGTAGTTCTCCCAGTCCTTAGGGATGGTGAACTTATACTTGACGCGGCGACCTTTGCCAAATGCCTTCTGAACAGCCTTCCACTGTTCTTCCAACTGCGCGTTGAGTTTCTTTTCCAAGTCAGCGATGAGGTCCTTTAGGAGGATACTATTCTCGCTCGTGACTAGGTTTAGGTTGCGGTTGACGTAATGGGTGCGGTCATTCTTGAGTGGGGCCCCGTTTGAGAGACCATAGAACTTGAGTGTGTGGACGCCACCAGAATAGTCGAAGCTTGAATCCATTTTGCCGAGGATTAAGGTGATAGGAGTGGTTGGGTAAACGGTGGTGTTGCCATTCGCTTCATGACCAACGAAGAAGGTTTTGAGCATGAAGCATACCGAGTCATAGCTAGTCTCGAGGTAGCGATCGCTGACGTCTAGAAGGAAGTTGATGAATGTTGCTCCACCGGTTTCACGGACAATCATGTCCATTTCAGTGGCGGTGGTAAACTTAGAGCCCACTTCGGAAACGTCTACATAGACGGCAGAATAGCTTAGTGAGTCGATGAAAAATTTAGAGTCAACAACGGAATTGAGGACCATCACGACTGATCCTTCTCCGCCCTCAACCGATTCGCCATGCTTTAGGCGAGACAAGCTTTCCAAACTGATTTCTTTTGTTTCAATCTGACGCAGAACTTCGGTGTTGTTTGCGGCAACTAGGAAGTGCTGGTAGCTGTATGATTGGTAGTGGTCTAGGGGATTTATAGGATATGACATATGCTATTGTTCGATGTGTGAAAATATTTATCAAACAACAGCATATGTAAAAATTGACTTACTTGACGATAGGACCAATGATCGTTGGCTGAATTCTGGTAGATGGTACGCCACCAGATTTGCCAGATAGAAGATCACGTTGCAGACGATCTTTTGTCGGCATGCGAAGCTCCACGCCAGCAACAAACTCGTCGTTGATATCGAGGATGTTGTTGTACTGGAGGATCAACCACCAAACGCTCGAATCGCCGTAGAAGATTGATGCGAGTTTGTCTGGGCGACCTTCATATGTTCTCTCCAATGTGTAGTACACGTCGGAGTTGTCATATGGGAACTTTTTGCGATCCCACCATTGAAGGAACTTACCATCCACTTCGGTTGAACCACCGTGCGTGTAACGCGAGTTCTTAGTGTATGTACTATTTGTTGACATTGTTATTCCTTAAAAGTATCCATCTGGGTAGCCTTCAGCGATGGCACGCATTTCAGCTTCAGCATCCGATGCCATGTCAGCATCCGGAAGGACGACTTGGCCTGGCACAGAAGCGAATGAATATGCATTTGCCATGTTGCCAGTACGGTATGCCGTAATGTCGAAGTTCGTATATTCTTCTGGCGAATATGACTCAATCAGTGACAGTGAAATATCCATGATGGTTGGGAATGGAATGCCATCCTCAGTCGGGATGAAGTCCACTATATCCGGATACACCCAGTGGTAGCTTGTCAGTACAACAGGCAACGCTGAAATGTTTTTGTCACCATACACATCAAAGACAAGAATGTCCGGTGGCGCGCCAAGACGATTTGACTCTGAACTGTTTGCGGTACCTTGACCGTAGTATGGCATGACCCATGAACGGATCGCATTGATGTACTTCACATTCATGGACGCTTCTGCGGCCGTACGGGCAATCAATTTAACGGTGATGTTGAATTGTCTAGCCTCAGTGTTCTTGTACACCTGAATCGTTCCTGGATGGTGTACAGGCGTGATGTGTTCATAGTTCGCTGAACGAGATTCGTCGATGGATGGAGTCACATCGAATACGATCGTAAAGCCTGTTTGCTTAGAGCGAAGCTTCATTTTGAAGTCTTCAGTCGTATGGCCAGCTTTGATCAAGCGATTGCCACCAACTTCTGGCGTAACAGTATTGGCAACACCGGAGCCACCAACGTCTCGCGCAACTTCGGATGCGGTCTGTTGCGCAGATGCGATCCCACTTGCTGCCGCACCTGGCAAGGCACCATCAGCAAATAGACCATCAGATTGGACCGTGAGAATCTTGGCTCCCGCAACGCCAGGAACATCCTTAATGTTCTTGAGAGTTTCAGCTGCGTTCAGCGTTTGACTTTTAGCTGCGTTTGAAGCTGCTTCTTCGGCCGCATCGGCTGCTGGCTGAAGTACTTCTTCAACTTCAATCTCTTTCTTTTCGTACGCAGTAAGCTCGGCCTGAACTCGTGGCTTCATGGCGACGGCCGCAGCTGCTGCGCTTTCGTTCCATTTGCCTTGTTCTTTTAGGAACTTGTATTCAGCCATCGAGGTGCCAGCTTGAGTTTTTAATCTCTCAAGCTCAGCTTTTCCAGCCGCAAGGTTTTCTTGAGGGGTACCCATTATTCTTCCTTCTCTTCCTTCTTAGTGAGTGCGTCCTTCAGTTCAGCGTACATCTTCTTGGCAACTTTTTCTGACGTTACAGCAACCATGTCTCTGAAGTCGTCGTAACGGTCGGCTAGGACCGCAGCGCGAACGGTGGAGCCACTAATGCCAGCAACACCATCAGAGTGTTGATTGCGTTCCAAAACGATTGCTTTGTGTTCGATTGGTTCGTCGTTCTCGTCTTTGAAGTATTTGTCTAGAAGATTTTTGTAGCCTTCAGCACGATTTTCTTCTTTCTCACCTTCAACGAACTTGCCACCGACAACCGCCATTGGCTCGTAGCCGAGTTCGCGACACTTGATAAATGCGTCAAATGCGCTGCCAACAACCGCGAAGCGTAGGCCTTTGCTGTATGATGAGTGTTCGAGGTAGTACTGACGTGATTCACCGGATAGCGGGTTGCGCTTTTTATCCTTGCTCGATTCTTTACCAGCAACGATGAAAACGATGACAGCGTCATACTTACCATCGCGCCACGCCTTCTTGGCCGCATTGATTAGTGTTGCGTGGCCGAGTGTAGGTGGTTGGAAACGACCAACTACGATAACAGCGGTCTTATTTTGTTTGGGAGGAATTTCTTTACCTCGTTTTTCTAGGATGATCTTGACTGGCATGTGAGATTCTCAGGGCTATAAATATTATTTATTGATTTTTCTAATTGCAATTTTTGTACCTGTCGTCGCAGTTTTACAGCTGCAAGGACGACTGCTTCGTTGCACCTTGAAGTATAATCTCTAACATAATAAGAGGATTAAATCCCATCATGTCTAAAGAAGCATTCACTCCAATCACTACTATCCCAGCAGAGTTCGATGTAACTCCTGCACCACGCTCAACCGGTAAATCAGGCCCAGTCACTTTTCCGGACATCACTTCTCCTGAACAACTCTTTGGCGAAGCGGAAGTTCCCGCATTCATCATGCCTAAGAAACGTGTTCCGAAATATTATTTAACGAACGCTGACCTGCTCCCTGCCGTCCTTGAAGCAAAAGAGCGTGGTAAAATGACCGACAAATTAGCACGCATGCTAATGTTGCTTACCGATCGTTATTCGCGTAAAGCAAATTTCAACGGTTACTCCTTCCGCGAGGACATGGTATCAGCTGCGCTGGTTAACCTAGTCCAAAACGCTCTCAAGTTCAATCCAGAAAAATCATCGAACCCGTTCGCGTTCTACACTACTTCAATTAAGAATTCTTTCTTGCAGTACATGTTGGACGAGAAGAAGGAACGCTTCATTCGCGATACATTGCTAACTGAAGCTGGCCAAGATGCTTCGTACTCGTTCATGGAATCCAATCGTAATTCGGATGACATCAACTACTCTTCAGCTGGCGATTCTGGTCGTGTACCAGAATCAAATCCATACAAAAAGAAAGTGGATGAAGCCAAGCTAAAGAAATCGAAGCGTCAAGAGCAAAAAGAAAAGAAAGAGAAGATCGTTAATTCGCTTCTAACTTTCTAAAACACAACTTAGGTAACGCACAATAATGACTATCAAAAAAGGTGCGTACTTCACCGATATTCACTTCGGTCGTAGGAACTCCGACGTTGTACATAATCAGGATTGTGTCGATTTCATCGAATGGTTTTGTGAGCAAGTACGTAAGGACCCGTCCATTACGTACGTTGCTTTCCTAGGCGACTTCTTTGAAAATCGTGCACAAATCAACATCCTCACCCTCACGATGGCCTATAAGGCCCTACGTAGTCTGAACTCACTAGGTCTGCCGATTTATTTCGTAGTCGGCAACCACGATCTACACCGACGTTCAACTCGTGAAATCTTCTCCACCGAAGTGTTTGGTGAATTCACCAACATCAATTTGGTCAGTGAGCCGATTGTCGTTGAGGACAAGATTATGTTCTCGCCGTTCCTCTTCCCACACGAATATGCGGGTCTAGCGAAGTACAGCAACATCCCCGTATTTGCAGGCCACTTTGAATTCCGTGGCTTCATGATCACTGGCTACAACATGGTTCTCGAGCATGGTCCCGACCATAAGCTCTTCAAGAATCAAAAGCAGATTTTCTCTGGTCACTTCCATAAGCGCCAAGCCCAAGACAATATTGTCTACATCGGCAATACGTTCCCTATGGACTTTGGTGACGCTGGTGATACTGCTCGCGGCATGATGATCTATGATCATGATACCGACACTGTCGACTTCAAAGATTGGACTGATGGCCCAACGTACCTAAAAACCACGTTGAGTAAAGCTCTATCCGACGAATGGCAATTGCCACCAAGCGAACGTATGCGCGTTGTTTGTGTCAACGATATCGAGATCAGCTACTCAGAAGCTCAAGTCATCAAGGAGACATTGAAGGATACGTATAAGTTTCGTGAGTTCAAACTAGAAGAGAACTATGCGGAGAAGAAAGACGCCCTTGAAAATACGGTGTCTGATGCTGAAGTCAATGAGTCGAAATCGATCGATGAAATTGTCGTGGCCTCGCTGCTCGATCTATCGGAAATTAAGTCGATAGATAACAACAAACTAGTCGAACTTTACAAACAACTCTAATGTCACTAAAACTAAAAGAATTAACCATTAGAAACTTCCTCGGCTTCGGTAACAAAACTGAAGTCGTGGACCTTTCAGCAGTTGGCACCACACTTATCCTTGGCGAGAACATCGACAAAGGTGGTGCTAACGGTGTGGGTAAGACCACAATCGCGAACGCAATCTGCTACGCACTCTACAACGTTCCACTTGAGAAAATCAGTAAGGAACGTTTGATCAATACCACGAATAACGCGAAGAACACGAGCATGGTCGTGACATTGACCTTCGAGGTCAATGGCATCGATTACAAGATCATTCGCTCACGCGGTGCCGACTACGAAACCAAGTTGCTGATCAATGGTGAGGACAAGACTCCTGACTCGATCGAAAACGTCAACAAGGCCCTCGTCGAAATCATTGGCATCAGCTTCGAATTGTTCCGACGTACCGTTGTCTTCCTTGGCGGTGATCAACCGTTCTTCGATATGTCGCTTGCGCAACAGCGTACGATCATCGAAGAGATGTTCAAGATCACGAAGCTGTCGGAGAAGGCAGTCAACCTCAAGCAGATGAATCAGAACCTTGAGAAGGACATTGCAGTTCAGCAAACGTTATGTGAGCAACAGGAGAAAGCTAAAGCACTCCATGCGAAACATATCAAGGATGCTGAAGCTCGTATTCTCAAGTGGGAGACCGATAAGGAAACTCGCATTGCGACGTTGAAGGCTCATGCTGAAAAGATTTCCGCTATTGACTTTGATGCCCAAGAAGAGTTGCATCGCCAGAATGATCATATCGTTGCAGTGCAACGCGATTATCGTGCTATGGTCACTGAGTCAAATACTCAGATCAAAGCTCGTGAATCGAAGATCAAAAAGGCCACTGAAGAGTTAGTTCATCTTCGTGACGCAAAGTGCCCATACTGCCTACAGAAGTTCAACGACACTCAAGCGAAGATTGAAGAACTCGAATCCCAAGTCACCTCGCTGACGAATGAGGTTGCAGAGTTCCAAGTGATTCGCGATGAGAATCAAACGAAATTTGATGAGGCAGAATCGCAACGCGCTGAAATTGCTCGCCAATTGATTTACCCCAATATGAATGCTTTGCTCAACGACAAGGCAAACGCAGCGGGTGTTCAAGTTCAAATCAAGGGCGTTGAGTCAAGTACTAACCCACACTTGGAAGCGTTTGAGCAGTTGCTCAACGAAGCTGAAGTGGTTGTCGATTACTCGAAGCTTGATCAGATGAAGTCGGACCTTGAGCATCAGAAGTTCTTGCTCAAACTGTTGGTCGATAAGAATTCGTTCATTCGTAAGAAGATCATCAATAAGTCTGTTCCGTTCCTGAATAAGCAGATTCACTACCATGCTAAGACATTGGGCTTGACTCATATGGTCACGTTCAATCCTGACATGTCCTGCACCATCTCAGAGTTCGGTCGTGAGTTGGACTACGGTAATCTATCGGGTGGCGAGAAGAAGCGCCTGAACTTAGCCCTGTCCATGGCGTTCCGCGACATGCTTCAGCACCTACATACTGGTGTGAACATTCTGGTCGTCGATGAGGTGGATGCTGGTGCGATGGATGCTCCTGGCGTCGAAGCTATTATTCGTTCGGTGAAGTTGAAGGCCTCACAAGAAAACAACCTAGGCATTTGGGTGATCAGTCACCGTCCAGAGTGTATTGGTCGTTTTGATCGTGAGATGACTGTTCGCTTCGAGAATGGATTCAGCGCAATTGATCGAATTGAGGTTGTATAAATACCATGAAACATAACAACGGAACTTTTGTCGCTGTTAGATTTCATGAAGAGACCGTTGCTAAGTTGGTTGGGTTTGGAGTTGCTAATGCGGTTCCAAACCTGATTGATCAAGCCGAGTATCACAGCACAATCGCGTATAGCCGCAAACACCTACCCAATGTACCAAAGCAGCGTGACATTACTCCTGGTTGGATTGCAAGGCCTATTGGCTTTGACGTATTCAGCACTAAGAGTGGCACGAACTGTTTGGTCCTAAAGATTGATTGTCCAGAAGCAATTGGACGACATAATTTTCTAAGGAATTGGGAGGGCGCTTCACACGACTTCCCAACCTACATTCCTCACATTACTCTCTCGTATGACATTGGTGATTACGACGTGAGCATTTTGAAGGACATCAGTGTTGCTCTTCCTGAAATCGTGATAGTACAAGAGTATTGTCAGGAACTGAAGGATCATGACCGAAGAAAAGAAGACCGTAAAGAAGAAGGTTAACGGCAAAGCAAAGGGTGGTGCATTTGAACTGAAGGTTAGCAAGATTCTAACCGCAGCTCTAGCACCACTCAAATTCAAGAAGAGTCAAATGTCAGGCGCAATCGTCGGCGGGATGAATGCGAAAACAGCGGGCGACTATAGCAAGCTCACTCTCGCTCTGTTCACCGGAGACGTTGTACCAACCAACGAGTGTGTTGATGGTAATCCACGATTCAACTTCGTCGTTGAGTGCAAGTTCTACAAAGAAGCCGAACGTATGGAAGCTCTGTTTGGTACGTCACACATCTACTCCTGGATGCGAGAGGCGGCGACAGATGCTGCTAAAGTGGATAAGCGTGGTATCCTTATCTTCAAATTCAACAACACTCCTATCTACGCTGCTGTTGAGCCTGACATCGTCCTACCAGAGGATGTGAAGCACATTACGATCTTGGAAGGGATCAAAGTCTGCCACTTTGAGGACCTAATCAAACACGCAGATTTTTGGATGAAATAAATCGTCCCTTGACGGAAAGCGGTGTATAATTCATCACCATGAAACAAAGAATCAAGATGCAATGTCTGTGGTTCGTTTCATGGGGTTGAGTACGCAAATGTATTCGCCCATACTCACATATAAAAATAACAAAGAGACCTTTTCAAATGAACTCCAAAACCGCAAAGAAACTACGTAAACTAGCTGCCACCATGGCAACCGAAGCATTCAGCACCAAGTACCTAGGCAACTCGAAGCGCTTCGTCATTGAAGCTGCTCCTGAAGCTAAGGAAGGCGTGCTCGAGAACCCACCACAGATCAAGTACCTACCAGGCACCCTGATGGTGAATCCGAATTCGGCACGCGGTGTTTACAAGCAGTTGAAGAAGGCAGCTCGCAAACAAGGCATGTAATTGCCCAAAAGCGCACGATATAATGTCGTGCGCTTTTTTCGTTTACACTCATACGTCAGAAATTTATTCGGGGTCTGTGAATCGTTAACCAGCCCGTTGGTGTGCAGGATATGAGCTGCTAATCCATAAACAAACCCGAGAACGCGAGAGGAACCATAATCGTCGTTTTGAAGAGTCGCCCAAATGTCCATATGGCGACCGCTCGGTTTTATAAACTATCTAGCGTAAAAGCATTTTACGACTTCAAGCTTATAAATTCCCCAGATGTTATCACAAGATTGATAACGGAAGTAGGACGAATTGTTTGGTTAATAGTCCTACTTGGTATGCGTCACTGTATCCGCAAACACACTCGAATTCCTGGTAAAGCAGTACCTGGGCAGGTTGGATCGACATTTGATCCTGAAGAGTGAAACCAAAACAAGAGTTTCTGATGCTGAGACTTTTGGGGTTGGCGCTGAATAGCGCTATAGTATCCCGAGGATCGAGGAATACCCTACCAATAGGTAGTAGAACTAGCCCGATAGGGAAATAAAGAAGAGGGAAGTGCGACAGCAATTACCTCTTCTGACGAGCGACAGCGAGTCGTTCAGAGATATGCATCATGAGACAAATCCGATAGAAGGCCTAGTAAGAGCTCTTATATGACATAGGAGTTTATGCGAGAGCCACTATCGGATTTTTGGTATTTGTTCTGGCGAACAAAAGACGTGCTATCAGCGAGCTGATCTACACGTCTGTGCGTTTGGATAATTAAAGCATGATCACAGTGCGTGGGTCATCTTTCGCGTTCTTCATTGCCTTATTGATGAATGAAGCAACTACCTCTCGCTCACCTGCACTCATAGCCATCACCTCGGTATATGACAAGCCACCTCGCATGTAGTACACCAATTCGGTTGCTGAACGGAGAATGGCTCGTGTCTCGCTTCCCAATTGAGCAATATAGGAACCGATTTGCTCACCATTCCCGCCTTTAATTATCCTGAAAAAAAATTTACTGGATTAAGTGGCAGTTCAACAATCATCTTTTGGCCGCAATCACGGCACACGACTTCTTGTTCAAACTTAGGACCCCATTCATTTGAGGTATCCAATGCATTAGCGATAGCGCCAATGTATGGCGCTGGAGCGCTGACGATCCATTCCTGAATCATTGCCTTATCGGTGATGCCATCGATGTCAGCGATCATGTTCAGCAAGTTCTGGATCATGTTACGCTGAATGTCTTCAGCAGTAGGTAGGTCCTTGTTATTTGCTTGCATCAATTCCACGACGGTCTTGAAGCGAATTGGGTCTAGCGTTACGACCTGACCATTTGGCAGATTGACCGCATAGCGCTGTCCGATAGTGGTTGGGTCGAGTTGACGAATAGCGTTGATGATGCCTTCGATGTCGATCACATAGCCATGCACGCTTGAATCTGGTTGGCAGCCATGGTCTGCTTCGATGCGGAACTCTGGACCATAGGTAACCACACGTAGGAAGCACATTAGCGCATCAACGTCACGACCGAATAGTTCATCTGGCTTCTTGATTTCTTCGACGCATTCTGCTAGGACTTCACGAACGGCTTGGCCTGAGAATAGCATATCAGGATTCTTCATCTTGATTTCGGCTAGTGCCGACATTGGGCGAACATGAACCTCACCATCCTTGCATGACTCGCTTAGCTCGCCATTCTTGTAAAGATAGCCACCAGATGGTAGTCGGAAGATACGACCTGGCATTTTGATTTTGGACATCAGCGGATTTGCTGATGGAGTGACTTGTTCCATTGAGAATATTCCTTATTGTGTAGTTGACTGCTATATTTATTTCTTATTGATGGCCTGAAATTTGAGTCTCTTTTCAGGCGGAATGAGCTTGTCCAATGCAGCGACAGATTCTTTAGTCATCTTGATGTTGCGGTAAGGCATTGGGATAACCTTCCACAAAGGACATTGCTTGATGATGTCGTATGTCACCATCAGCTCCAAGCCTTGTTCCAGGCGCCGCCTGTTGACTTCGAACAACCATCTGACGAAATACTCTTGTGCCAATGGTGGTAGTAGCCCTAGGCGCAATCCTCCCATCGTGAGCATCTTCGTACTGATACCCGGAAGCATCATCACCGCATTGTTCGCGATGAAGTCGTTGAAGGTCATTTTCTTAGGATCGAAGACCAAGTCTTCCGTCTTTAGGCGACCATCTTTGCTTGCGGATGTTTTGTGATTTGCATTTGCCATGTGAATATTTATCAACTTTCAGGATGGCTGAAATTCAATAAATATGACATAGACTTAATTTCTCCAATAGGGCATAACAAATGGCGAGTTCCGACAGAACACCAGACATGAGCCGAGTCATCAGTGACTTGAGCAAAGCGATTAATCAATTGGTCGCCAAGATGGATAATCTTGGTGGTAGCGGGCGTCCTGGCTCTAGCACTGGTGGTGGCCGCGCCAAACCTAAGGATCAAGTAGATACTAAGGAAGCGCAAAAGAATTTCAAAAATCTTAGCAACACCGCTAGGGATGTTGAAAAGGAAATTAATGCCCTACGTCGCGGCTTTAGCAACACCACCAAAACTCTAAGAGACCTGTACGAAGCTCAAGATGATGCTACTCGTGGCATGATCAAGAGCGGCGATCTATCGAAGAAGGCACAAAAAGACCTTATCGAATCGATCAACAACAGCATTCGCCATTACTCGTTCATGGGACAATCCATGGCGAATGCTGGTAAGAAAGCAGAATTCCTCGAAGAGAAGCTAGAAGAGACTGGCAAGTTCCTTGGTCAGTACGGCGAAATCCTAAAAGAGATTGGCGAGCAATCCCTATCAAGCATTACCGATAATGACAAACTTCGTAAGGCTCTACAAAAGCTAAACAAGGAAATGGTCCTGTCGGATGAAGTCCAGGAGATGATCCGCAAGAACGAGTTCACTCGTGCGGCTCGTACCCTAGACGATGAAGCTCGTAACGCAAACATCATCCGTACCTCCATTCGCCGCACTTCGACCTCGTTCGGTGGCCTACAACGTGTCACTGATGGTCTACGCGATGGCGTGGAAAAAGCAACACTAGCAATCCGATCAGGCATCACTCACGAAGCCGCGACTCTTGCTGGCTCGATGGCGGTCATCGTTACTGGTGCTAAGGAAGCATACAAGCAATATTGGGAAACCGCATCTGCTGGTTTTGGTGGAGCGTTCGTCCAACTGTCGATGACTGCAATCAATCTTGGCATCTCGCTACAGTCGCTAACCAACATCACCCAAGCTAACATGAAGCTTGTCGGTAAGATGGGACTGCGTGGCTTTACTGACTCGCTAAAAGAATCGCAGCAACAGTTGATGCAGCTCGGTCTCACCACCGAACAAGCAGCTAAAGCTCGTGCTGAGATGAATCAAGTCGCGTTCCTAACGGGCGTTGATATGCGCGATAAGGCGGCCTTGTCAAAAGCGACAAATGCACAGATCGCGGACTACGAGCACCTACGTGCAGTGACCGGTGAATCAATCGAAGCATTGGCCGCACAGACTAAAGCTATCTTGATGGACAACGATTCCACCAAGATCATGTCGAGCTTGAATAAGGCACAGCGTGTCCAAATGGTGCAGAGCATCAACATGGAACGTAAGCGTCTAGTTACCATGGGCTTGACCAACGAAGCTGCGATCAATGTCATCAAGACCTTCCAGCAAATTCAGAACAGCAAAGTAGCTGATCGTTTGGATGCTAGCGCTGGCGCTATGGCGGCCGCATCTGCTGTTGGTATGGACCCAGCAAAAGCCGCGAAGGCAGCTTCGATCCTACAACGTGGCCGTGCAGCGATGAAGGACCCAGAGAATGCTAAGTTCATGGCGGACTTCTCACGCGAGCTAACCTCAAAGACTGATGCGCTTGCTGGTAAAGGCGACCTCAACTCACAAATCCTAGGTGAGTACGCTGATGAAGCATCCCAAGCACTGACCGGAATGAAGGACTCAATGCGCGAGGCGAACCTAGATCGCGGCATGACTCCTGGTGAAGTAGAAGCCAACAAGGCAATCGGTCGCGTCCCTGCAGAGATTGCTAGCGTTTCAGCTAAGATTGAATCTGTTGGCCAAATCCTTCAAAGTCCATTAACTAAAATTCTAGTTGGTGTCCTTGGTATCGGCTACCTCTTGGCAAAGAACTTCGCTAAGCTTGGTAAGAAGAAGGATCGTGACGATGATGACGGCCCCGACAAAAAGAACAAGACTAGTGGCACTGATGCGGATGGCGATAAGAAGCCTGGCAAAAAAGGTAACGGCAAAGTTGGCGCACGCCCTGGATCAGTAGTCCAAGACCCTGATCGCTTCTCATCGCAAATGGGTCAAGTTGCTAAGAAGCATGGTTGGACGCCTAAGCAGCAATATCAAGAAGCAGGTTTGCCAGGTCATCAGCAGATAACCCGTCAAATTCAAGCTGATAAGGCGTTCAAAGAACGTCGCAAGGCGGGTTTGGAAAATAGTACAAGCATTGGTTCGCAAACACTTCAACAGAAGATCGAAGAGAACCGCAAGAAGGTTCAAGCTCGTATCGAACGTGACAACGCATTGCAAGGCCCACCAGCCCCACCACGTGCTCGCACTCTTGCTGATCGTATTGATGACGCTCGTGAACGTACCGGCCGCCGCACTCAAGGCGCTTTGCATCGTGTCCGTGAAGCATCGTCCCAACGCCGTCAGCAAATGGTCGACAGCGTCAATGGCTTTGGCGATCGTATTACTCGACGCGCAATGGAGTCAGCACCTGGAAGAACAGTTGGTGCGCTTGGACGTGCCGGTTCAGCTACAGTTGGTGCAGTCGCTGGTGGTGCGCGTTCAGCAGCAGGTGCGGTTGCAGGTGGAGCAAGTAGAGCTATGGGTGGCATCATGTCGCTTGGCGCTAAGGCGGTTCCATTCCTCGGTGTTGCGGTGGCTGCAATTGAAGGCCTAAAAGGTGCAATGGATGGCGTTAATCGTGCTGCAGAAATCTTCGGCGTTGACACCAAGAAAACAGCCCTTACCTCTGCGCAAAAGATTTCTGCTGGTATTGCTGGTGCATTAAATACACTATCGTTTGGTTTGATCCCGACAGATGGTACAGCTCGCTTGCTAAACGACGTTGCTACCGATGGCGTACAAATCATCACTGACTATGCTGAAGGCGCAGTTGAGTGGATTGTCAACAACGGTATCCCAGCCCTATACGACGCGTTCAAATCAGTCATGGGTTGGATTGGCGGCGCAATCACCGATGCATTGAGCCCATCGACCTGGATCGCAGCGTTTACCGGAGAAGGTGGCGATGGTGGTATCGTAAATACTATCCTACGCAGCCTCGTGAAGGGTGTTCAGTTCATGGGCACGGCGCTTATGAAGGGTGCTATTAAGGTCGGTTCCGATTTGATCGAAGGCATGATCAATTTGATTCCTGATTGGGCTGGTGGCAAATCTGCTCGTGAAGGCTTTGCTAAGTTGAAAGCTGAATCAGCAAATGGTGGATTGATTGGCTTCGCATCGACTGATACGAAGTTCTCCGACACTGATACGCCAGAAGAAGCTAAGAAGCGTAAGGAACGTGAAGCTAAGAAAGCAGCACGTGATAAGAAGAGCAAGAGTGATCAGCATGAAGAAGATCGCAACGGCAATTCAACTGTTCAAGGTACAGCACCAACACCTGCTACTGACAATCTTGGATTGGTCAACCAGCATGGCGAAGCTCTGACTCGCGACCAATTGGCTGCTCAAGGCGTTCAGGCGTCTCCTGCTTCATCAGGAACTCCTTCAGTTGATAATCCATCTGGTGCACCGCAAGCGGCCCCAGGCGGCGCTTCAGGCGGAAGCGGTAGTTCACCTACTCCAAGCCAGCCTACCAAGACTGCTGAAGAAACTTTGTTGGGTAGCATCCTGACAAAAGTGACCGAGTTGGTGGAAATCACAGATAAGAACTACAAGCTAGCGCAAGAAGATTTCAAACTGACTTCAACCCGCCAGCGCTTAGGCACAACCCCACAAATGGGCACTGATGGTTATGCCCCATCGTTATCTACCTTCCTAAACATGCCGATGTAATGTCGGCATTTTTGAGCTGATAAATAAATCCATATAACAAATACATAGGGAGACACATGGGACAGTGGACTCAGTACTACAAAATTATTAAGCCAGCTCCTCCAAAGGATGCATATGTCGCTCGCGATTCGTATGATGCGAATAACGAAGCGACCATTGCAAACTTCAGCTGGTACACCCAAGTGATGAAGGGTGCTGGTACGCGTATGACTCGCTATAACCAGTACAACATGATGGATGCTGACGTTGACATCTCTCGCGCATTGGATACCATTGCGGAAGAAATTTCGACTAAGGACGATCAAACCGAACTTCCATTCAACATTCACTATCAAAACGACGACAACAAGGAAGTTAAAGAGTCGATCGTCATGACCGTGAAGGCTGCACTACGCCACTGGGCTGACGTACAAGACTTGGAGAACCGAATCTTCCGTACGGCACGTTATGCGATTAAGTTCGGCGACTGCTTCTTCCGTAAGTTCTCCGACCACAAGAAATGGGTGTTCGTTGAGCCAACCGAAGTGATTGGTATCGAGATGGACAACAAAGGCGAAATCGTGGCTTACCACCTTCGCAAGAACGATAACAAGAAGGGCTCTTACGACGAGGTCGAAGTCATTCCAAAAGAAGGTATCGTTCACTTTACTTTGTCCGACGATATGGGTGAATCTGCTCCATTCGGTGAATCAGTTCTACAGAGCGTGACCAAAGCTTTCAAACAGCTAGGTCTGTTGGAAGACTCGATCGTTATCTACCGTGTGGTTCGTGCACCGGAACGTCGTGTGTTCTACATCGATACTGGTAACATGCCTGCTCACAAGGTGAAGCAGTACCTAGAGAGCGTGAAGAACGAAGTTCGTCAGAAGCGTATCCCGAATGGACAAGATGGACAAGATTCGATTGACTCAGTCTATAACCCAATTTCGGCAGCTGAAGATTACTTCTTCTCGACGTCAGCAAATGGTCGTGGTTCACGTGTTGAAACCCTACCAGGCGGCGATCAGCTAGGTGAGAACGGTGACTTGCTATACTTCCAAGAGAAAGTGTTCCGCGGTCTACGTGTTCCAACCTCGTACATGAAGGGTGCTGATGCCCAAGGTGCACAGGTCAATGACGGTAAAGTCGGTATCGCTTACATCGAAGAATTGCGCTTCGCAAACTTCGTTAAGCGTCTGCAAAACAAGTTGGAGAAGGTGTTCGATCATGAGTTCAAAGTTTACTTAGAACATTCAAACATCAAAGTTGATCCAAATCTGTTTAAGCTGAAACTACCTGATCCACAGAACTTCGCGCTATATCGTCAGGCTTCACTTAACGCTGACCTTGTTGCTACGTTCAACTCGATCCAAGAAGTACCATTCATTTCCAAACGTGTTGCTCTACGTGACTACCTAGGATGGGATGAAGACAAGATTCAGACTAACGAAGCGTTGCTACGTCAAGAACGTAAAGTGCCTGAAACTGCAGAGTTTGAAGACATCACTGACCTACAAATGTTCTACGATCCAGCATTCTACGAAAACCGCGAGCCGGTGAAGTATGAAGCACCGGAAGAAGGTGAAGGAGATATGGACATGGAAGGTGAGGAAGGTGAAGAGGACACCGGTTCAGACGACGGTGGTCTACCAGACGACAGCGTTGAAACTGATGCTCCAGAGGAAGAACCAGCTCCACCATCTGGTAAAGCTGCAGCAGAAAGCTAAAAATAAAGAAAAAAGTTCGGTACTGAAATAAATATCAGTACCGAACTATAACTCAAAAGGACATATCACATGAGCCAACTCGTACTAATCGAAAATCTAGCGCCAAATCAGGCTAAGATCATCGAAGAAAGCACCAGCGATGGTAAGAACCATTACCTCAATGGCATCTTCATGCAAGCTGAACTACAGAACGGCAACGGCCGTATCTATCCTCTAAACGAGATCGCTGCCGCTGTTGACTATGCGCAGAAGCGTATCACCGAAGGTCACTTCATTGCTGGTGAACTAAATCACCCGAACGATCTTCAAATCAACCTTGAGCGTGTCTCACACGTCATCACCGAAATCCGCATGGACGGCAACAACGCTGTCGGCAAAATGAAGCTACTAAACACCCCAATGGGTGTGCTCGCTAAGAACCTACTCGACGGTGGTCTAAAGCTAGGCGTGTCATCACGCGGTAGTGGTTCAGTGACCGAAGGCAAAGTGAACGGCTTCAACTTCCTAACCGTTGACATCGTCGCTACCCCATCAGCACCAGACGCTTACCCAGAATCAATCCGCGAAAGCCTCGAAATGGCAAAGAACGGCAAGGAACTAAAAACCCTAGCTGAAGCTGTCATTCACGATCAAGCTGCTCAGAAATACCTAACAAAAGAAATCGCTGCGTTCATCGCCGCACTAACCGGTCGTTAATCATGAACCTAAATCGTATGTGCCAACTAGCTGGCATCCCCCTAGTCGAATCAACCGCAACCAAAGTCAACGAACTAAACGGCTTCAAAGTTGGCGATCGTGTTTCAGTGCAAGACGTTGAATCGAAGCCGCCAGTCACATTTGAAGGCGAGATCAAAACCCTTTGGAGCGATGCTTACGCCCACATTCAGTTTGGCGCTACCAATCCTAAGTTTGATCAGAACGTTCAGGACAACGGTCGCGTTCCACTGCAAAAGTGCTCCAAAGTAAAATAATTTAAGGAACTGAAAATGAAGATGCCAGGAAAAGTAAGAAGCATGATCGACGAAATGGAGGGCTTGTCCTCATCAGACAAAGCTAAGCTCGTGCGTCACCTAAACGACATGGCGGATTCTCTTCCTGAGCATCCGACTCCAGCTGAAGCTAAACGTATCGTCAATGGTGCGTTGAAGTCCTTGAAGATCGTCGTCGGCAAAGACGACGAACCAAAGAAGGAAGAGCCGAAGAAGGAAAAGAAGGAAGAACCTAAAGAGGAACCTAAGAAGGAAAAGAAGGAAGCAGTGAAAGAGTCAGCTGCTCCACGCAAGCTCACCTTCAAAGCATTCCTATCAGAAGCAGGAACTATCGAGTACAGAATCGAAGATTCCGATGTAGAAAATTACGATGATGCTATTCAGTTTGATTTGAAGATGGCAAAGATGCCTTCTGCATTGGCTGCTAAAATCAAAGCGTTGAACATCGACGAAGACTATTTCAGCGAAGATGGATTCACTATCATCACACTCCATAACAAGGATAAAGAAAAGTTGAAAAAACTTTTTGATAGCTTGGGCTATGTCGAAGTGAAAAAATTCTCGTGATAACAATAGTGCGTTTTTTCGCACTATAAATATCATTACACAAACACTATAACAAATAGGAGTCATCAAGATGGACAAGAAAGAATACCTCAAGTCAATGCTAACCAACATGGTTCACGACCGCGACGAAGAAGCAACTGTGGACTTCCACCAGTATCTCCAAGTGAAGATGCGTGAAATCGTTACTCCAGCTACCGCTGCTCCAACTGCTAAAGTTGATGAGTCGAACAAAGCCGTCACCGAGTAAAAAATGTCAGGAGAATTTTCAGATTCTCTATAAATATTTAACAACAACGGTTCCATGATTGTTGTTAATGTGTGAGGTGCCAGAAAAATCCACAAGAAATTTTCCGCACCTCTATAAATAATCATGTCGAATCATATAAGAAAAAGGAGACACTTTTATGGAAGAAATTCTAAACAAACTGTTGGAATCTGAACTCCTTAGCGAAGACACTAAAGCTCAAATCACTGAACAGTTCCAAGCTGGCGTTCAAGCGATGCGTGAAGAACTTGCTTTGGAAGTCCGTGCTGAGCTAGTTGAACAGTACACCAAAGATCGTGAAGCTCTAGTTGAAAGCATCGATGAAAAACTCGAAGCTTTGCTAAAGGAAGAAATGGCTGAATTCTCAGACGACGTCGCAGCTTTCCGCGATCTAGAAGTCGAAATGGCAGCTAAGCTAGTTGAAGAAAAGAAAGCTCTAGCTGAAAAGCTAGGCGAAGAACTAGATCAGATCGTTGACAAGCTAGACACCTTCCTCGAGTACCGTATCGAAGAAGAAATGTCAGAATTCAAGGATGACCTTGAAGTTGTCAAAGAAAATCAGTTTGGTCGTAAGATTTTCGAATCCTTCATGTCCGAATTCAACAAGTCATTCGTTGACGAAGACTCACTCTTCAAGAAGATTTCAGTTCTAGAAGACAAGCTTTCAGATGCAGAAACCCGTCTATTCGAATCAGAACAGGCTGAAAAGAAAGCAAACCGCGTTAAGAAACTAGATGAAGTTCTAGCACCTCTATCAGGTGTCAAGCGCGAACAAATGGCTCTGATTCTACAAAATGTAGAAACCAGCAAGCTACAAGAAGCGTACAACCGTTTCGTCGGCCGTATTCTTAAAGAAGACGTCCAAGAGAAAAACACCTTGACCGAGTCAAAAGAGACCGCCAACGTCGTTAAGACTGGTGACACTCTCGAGGAAGGTACTAAGGAAGTTAAAGCAGAACCAGTCGCAAAACAGGGTCTAGCTACAATCAGAATGCTTAGCCTCGCCGGTGTTAAAGCACAATAACTTATAAAGTTAAAATAGGAGTTAATTAAATGGAACTTTTCGAAAATTGGTCAGAAACTAAACAAGCACTTCTTGGTGGCTTGTCAGAGCAGAAGAAAGCAATCGTTGCTCCTCTGCTAGAGAACCAAAAGCAGCACCTAATTGAATCCGCAGCTGCTGGCGTTACCGCCGCTGGTGCGATCAGCAACTTCCAGAAGATCGTCATTCCGATGATCCGTCGTATCATCCCAGGTACCATCGCTTCCGAACTAGTCGGCGTTCAGCCAATGTCCGGTCCAGTGGGTCTAGCGTACTCCCTACGCTTCCTATTCTCGCAAGGTCTAGCAACCGGCGACACCCACACCGATATCGCTGCTGGTACTGAACTATTCGCAAACAACAGCAAGACCAAGCGTTTCTACTCCGGTGGTACCGCTGACGTCGGTGGTGTTGAGACCGCAACCGGTCTAGCAGGTTCAACCTCAGAATTCGAAGCTTTCGGTGGCCGTCAGCTACAACTAGAAGTCTTGAAGCAAACTGTGACCGCTGGCTCACGTAAGCTACAAGCTAAGTGGTCAGTCGAAGCAATGCAAGACCTAAGCTCACAGCACGGTCTTGATCTAGAAGCAGAAATCACCTCAGCTCTATCAGCAGAAATCGTGTCGGAAATCGACAACGAAATCCTAAATGACCTACGTCTACTAGCTGGTACCGTCGAGACTTTCGACATGGCTTCAACCAGCTTCACTGGTACTCCACACTACGTTGGTGACCGCTTCGCAGTTCTAGGCGTGCTAATCAACAAAGTGGCAATGGAAATCGCTCGTAAGACCCGTCGTGGTGCTGCAAACTTCATCGTGGTGTCCCCACTAGTTGCTTCAGTCCTACAATCAGCAAGCAAGGCAGTGTTCGCTCCAGCTGTGCAAGGTTCGTTCGAAGGTCCAAACAACACCAAGCTAATCGGTACCCTAAACGGTTCGATCAAAGTTTACACCTACATCTACCACGATCAGGGCACTGAACCAATCGTGATGGGTTACAAAGGTGGCAATGGTGAGATGGATACTGGTTACTTCTACTGCCCATACATCCCATTGATGTCAAGCAATGTCGTTATCGACCCAACCACTTACAACCCACAAGTCAGCCTAATGACTCGTTACGGTAAAGCGACCTTCGTCGACACCGCAACCAGCCTAGGTAACTCAGCTGACTACTACGGTCGTATCAACGTGGCTAACCTATCCTTCATCTAATCGATAAGGTAGTTAGGTAACAAATAAAAAAGGCTCCCGTTGGGAGCCTTTTTTGCATCTACTGCTTTCGTATTATTGCCTGGTTCACTCAGACGCCGCCTGGCACCTTAGAATCCCGATTTGGTAGTGTTGTTCATCGCAATCGATTTCAATGCTCTTACCGCTTTCTGTCTCAATCGTAACGACATTGATTGAAGTGGCATCGATCTTCTTGATCGTCTCGCCGATGAGGAGGTCAAAGCCTCGAATTGGTTTGTTCTGCATGGAATGTTCCTATTATTGTGGTGTGAACATTCTAAACAAAAAAGGCTCCTTCGGGAGCCTTTTGCATCTTGACAACGTATTACTTACTGAACTCGCGATGGTATGCATCAGCGTCTTTGGTCTTAGCCAACTTAAACGCCTTCTTGATTTCGTCAGCCATTTCTTTCTCAGTGACTTCAGTCTTCAGATTCATCCATGCTTGCGGTGAACGTGGCACGTCGAAGGAACCGAAGTGACGTTTGAACACACCTTCACCAGATGGCATGTAGAAGATTTCCATACGATTGCCATGCTTGATGTTGCCACCGCCTTTAGGAGTGTGAAGCACCGCGAGGTGAACGTATTTGCTGGATGCGCTGACCGAAGCCGAAACTTCCCAAGTCTTCCCATCCAGATCAAACTCGCGCGACACTTTGTCCAAATTCAGTTTGGCAACAGCTTCCTTAGCGATTTTCGGATCGATGTTCTTGAAGTCGAAATCGTCCTTATGCTTTTTGTTCATCTTTTCGATGAACGCTTCGACGTCATCAACTTCGTGGTAGCCGCTGCTCAAGCCACTGCTGGAGTCGATGTAATATTCACCACTGCCGAACTTTTTGTCGGTGTTATACAGCTTAACCGAGCCAGTGATCTTGTCGTAGCGATACTGCACCATCGCATCCTTTGGATCGCCTTTACGGACATTGATTTTAGTAATCTTGCCCTTCACCAAGGCGTAGTTGCCGATGGACATACTGTACAGCGTGTAGACATCCTTGCCGACATCTTTCTCGGTGAGCTTTTCGATGTTGATGCGCTTAATGCGACGTGCATCATCGGCATCATCACTGCAAAGGATGAACGCGTCCTTCTCCACTATCGGAGCAAAGACTTTTGGTGCATCATCTTCATCGTCATAACGGGATTCGTTCAACGACAGAAGTTCTTGAATTAGGTTCATATTTTTTCCTATAATATGGGATGCTAGTATTTATCAAATAGTATCCCATACAGCAAAAAGACTCCCGAAGGAGCCTTTTGCTATTTCATTTCACGTTCCAGCTTTTCTTTCAGTTCGCTAATCAGCACCTTCTGCTCATCAGCGTTCCAGGTGTTGTACGCGATCAGCAGTGGCGAGAAGTGCTCACCATTGATGTTGATGTTGTCGAAGCCGCCATTGGTCTTCAGGAAGATACTGATCGTTCCTTCGGCGTTGCCTTCGGAATCATCCAGCAACTCTTCGAGGTCCACCTCCTCGATGTTCTCGAAGGTCAGCAGATTCAGCAGATTGCGATCGCCTTCGATGGTGTTGGTGCCGAGACTGATGTTCAGGGTATTCCACTTCATGTCGTATCCTTTTAGTTATGCGAAGAAGTCCGAAGCATCGTGACCAAATGCATAACCGTTCTTCTTGCACCAGTCGCCCCACAGGCCTGCTTCCTTCATTTGATCCTTGGCATCGTCGTATGCATCAACGACCCGGTACACTGACTGGCAGATAGTCCGATAGCGTTTGGTCGCGTTCTTCAGCGTGTCGCGCTTGCGATCCATTTTCTTGATCAGCTTCTGCTTTTCGATTTCAGACAGTGCCATATTATTTTCCTTCAAGTTCTGTGTCGATAGATTCATTATACACAGAACTTGAAGATGTGTACATCAATTAAGCAGACTTGATGAATTTGTTGTCGATCAGGTGTTTCCACAGATCAGGGTATTTTTGTTCGATCCCGTCGATTTCGCCATCGTATTCGGCATCACCTGGACCAACCCAAACCTTTGCATTTGGTCCAGTCAGTTCGACGGTGTAGCGACCGAAGTTCACTTCAGCCGTCATGTAGCCTTTCTTCATTACAGCACCTCCGTCAGTTCTTTGGCGAAGGCCAAGACATCGGACTTCAGCGGAGCTGGGAAGTCGGTAGCTGCCGAGGTGGTCGACATCTTCTTACGCAGTTCTTTGTGGAACTCGAACTTGGCAAACATCGGCTTGGTGGTATCGAAGTGGAGACGATCACCGATTGCGAAGTAGACGCCTGGACGATCTTCCTCTTCCACTGCTACTGTGACCGTGATGTCCTTGACATCGCATTCCTTGGTCAGAGTAGTGATCACCGCGACCTTGACGCGAGGCTCGCTGGTGTTAAAGAAGTTCGAAGCCAAAGCATTGGTCTTGTGGAACATCGCATCATTTGGGGCACCGAATGCTTTTTCCAGGGTTTCCATTACTTGGCGAGCCAGACGATTTTGGTTTTTCATGATGTTCCTTCAAGTTCGTTTCGATAGAGACATTATATCCAGAACTTTAAGTTCTGTACAATATTTTTTAGTCGCCGATCAAAGATTGTTTGACTGCATCGAGAGTCGGCAACACTTCACCGAGGTGCTTTTTGGAAATCTGGTACTGCCAGCCATCACGTACGCGATAGATCGTGCCGGTTTTCTTCGGCTTGCGATTCCCGTCGGCCAGGAATACATCGACCACGAGACCAATCTTTTCTACTTGGCGATCTTTGAAGGTTACCATATTCAGCTCCGATAATTATTTGAGACGTTCCACTTTGAAGTAGGTCGCGTTCGAATCGCCTTCAATCGTGTTTTTCAGCCATCCAGCAACTTTGCCGGATTTCAGGAGGATGTGGCTGGTTTCGAATTCGGCGACATTGGTGACTTGAGGAATCTCACGGCCATTCTTCTGGATGGTCATCAGCATGATCAGGCGCAGCTTGAAGGCACCTGCATCTTTTTCGGCTTTGATCGCTTTGGTGATGTCTTTCAGCATGGTCGTGGTCATGTTTGTTTCCTCTTTAAAGCATTTGTCGATGTAGCTATAATATCAAGTAACTTGAAGAATGTACAATTCTTTTTTAAGTTTTTTGATGATCCCGCTTTTGACGGATCACATCAACCTTCAGATGCACCTCAGGGTCACACGAGCAATAGTCACAGACTATCACCTTCCGAATCAAATTGCCGTTCCCTCGGACGCACCTGCGCTTCCCAAAGCATATGTCGCATTGACGCCCCAGACTTTGCAGGAATGCGTAGTACTTCTTCTTGATGTCACGTACTTTCATTTCAATTCTCCTATAACAAAAAGGAGGCCGAAGCCTCCTTTCTATTCTACACCTGCCTTGGATTACAGGGCAGCGATCATTGCCTCGATTTCGGCCGGGGTCTTCGAAGCCAGGTCACCGGCACGTGCTGCAGCCAGCGCCTGTTCCAGTTCCTTCTTGCGAGTCGCCTTGGCGGATGCTTCCAGCTTGGTCGCGTTCTCGGCTTTGCGGGTATCGATCACGTGGCGGACGATGTCGAACTTCAGCTGGGTAGTGGTGTCGGTCGAGGTGGTCTCGCTGACGAACGACATTTCTTCATTGTCACGCAGCTTGCGGAACAGGGTGACGGCGATCTTGTCCAGGCTTGCCTTGTTTTCGCTTTGCAGCGGCAGGTCCCACAGGTCTTCGACCGACAGCTGGCCACCGTTCGGGTTGTCGAAGCGCAGCTTCTTGCGGGAAGCCACTTCGAACATGTTGATGGCGGTCGCTGCGACAGCGGTTTCGTTGGTTGCGGCGGTAGCGGTAGCTTGAGTGTTCATGGTGTTTCCTTTTCGTTTTAGAAGGTGATTTTCAGGGTGCGGGTGAGGGTGCCTTTGACACGGACCACCACCGAGTTACGTTGGGTCGACGAGAAGCCGAGGCCGCTCAGTTGGTTGTCTTCGCCGGAGACCTTGATCTTCGAGCCGACCATTTCGAAGACTTTGCGATGCGGGTTGAGTTCGTCTTTCAGGAACTCGTTCAGGAAGCCACGGGTGCTGCCGTCGTCACTGGACATGCCGTCGAGCATGAACAGGTAGTGCTTGTTGCCGACGCCTTGACCTTCCCAGAAGTTCGGCGAAAGCATGGCGACGTTGACGCGGTGGAAGGTTTGGGTTGGCAGGTTCCACATCGGCTTCGACGATTCGGTGCTTGGCAGCGACTCGATCATCTCGATACCGTTAGCATGCGAGTACTTGAACTTAGCGACCGTGATGCGGGCCTTGTTTGCGACGGCCTTGTCGAACACGAAGCGATGGACGTTACCCATGTAATCCATCTCGACTTCGAAGCCGACGTCTTGCGTTTCACGCTTGCTGAAGTTCTCGACGAACAGGTGGTACACGCCTTCCTTCATCGAGCGACGGCTCGAGTAGAAGATGTTCTCGACCGGAGTGCGAGTCGTACCGGCACCAGCATTCATGTCGACGTCGAGGCGACCACCGCTTGGCGAAGTGTGACCGCGGCTGCCGAAGTAGATTTCGTAGCCCGATGGCTCGATCATGTGGAAGTCCAGGTCGTCGTGGTTAAACCAGGCGAGACGGCAGCACAGGTCGCCAACGACGGAACCACCAGCAGCCTTGACACGTTCCTTGATCGAGTCGGCCATACCGCCGACGTAGGACAGGCTGAAGTTGTTGTTCCACTTGAACAGCTGGCCGGCGGTCGGGTCTTCCGGCGCGATCAGGCTGACGAGGTTCGAGGCGTGGCGATTTTCCAGCAGGACTTCCATTGAGCTGATTCGCGGCAGGACATCGGTGATGAACTTCTCGATGCCGATTTCTTCGATCTTGTCGGAGACCTTGACCTTGCTGCTGGTCGATGCTGCCAGGTCGTCGAACACGTCGCCGGTCATGACAGTCTTGGCGCTACGATCGGCGAACAGGATGTCATTCACGCTGATGTCGGTCAGTTGAGCGAAGCGACGGCGCAGTGCCGAAGTCAGGCCCAGGCTTTCGATCTTGGCTTTGGCTTCTTCGATCATCTTCTTGGTGACCGGTGCCGATGGACGCTTGTAGTTGCCCGGCGCCATGATGGTGCGTTCGAACTTGTCCAGGGCCTGGTCAACATCCATGCCTTCGGTCAGCCATTGCAGCAGTTGACCGATCGCGTTGTTGCGGATACCGGAGACGGCGCCGCTGACGGTCAGCGAATTGGTCCATGCGAAGATTTCGCGATCGGTGTCGGTCTTCAGCTTGTCGAAGGCGACCTTCAGCTTGCGGAACTCGGCGACGGCCCAGCGATTTTCTTGGCCGCGGTACACGGAGTTCTGGTCGATCAGCTCGAGAACGACATCAGCCGATTCGAGGTCGATTTCTTTCAGTGCACGCAGCAGGGTGTTCTTGGCATCACGCTTCGGCGCCAGGGTCGAGGCGATGTCTTTACCAGCGACGACGTAAGCACGATCGATGTTTGCGAAGAAGTGGTTCCACTGCTTGCGGCCACCGGTGACCAGGTCTTCGAAGGTGTAGTCGTTACCTGCGCGATTTTCGAAGTGCAGGAACACGTCGGCCAGCGGACGGTCGATGATTTCGTCGGTGATGACGCCATCTTCGGTAACGCGCTTGGTCTTGCGGATCGTGTTTGCCATGTGATTGGCGACGGCTTGGTATGCTGGCTCTTTCTTGGAAACGTCGATGTCCCAGATCGTTTCGATTTTGCCGTCGATGATTGCGACGACGTTGCCGATGGCGCCGATGAAGTTGTTGCAGCAGCTGCAGTCGTGTTCAGCACGCTGGCGGAAGATCGGGTTGGTTCCTTCTGGATAGCCAGCTTGGTACGCCTCGAGCATTTCTTTCTTCTCGATTGCGACGCGGAACAGCTTGCCATGCTTCTGCATACGTTGGAACTGACGCGCCACGGCGTCTTTGAAAATCGCGAAATCCATTTGGTTCCTTATTAGATTTATTGGGACACAACACCTTATGTGTTGATGTTGTGTATCTTACCTAGAGGAAATCCATTTGAACATCTTGAATTGATTACTTCCGGCGTTTCTTCCAGTTGTAGGAAGAATCGGTTACATCAACACCTGGTTTAGTAACATTGCCTGGAACGTCCCCAGTAATCGCAATATGTGTGACATTGGTTCCATACAGCTCACCGGTATCTTCATCCCTGACGGCTTCTAGCGTATGCTTGGATCGACGTAAAGACTCGGTGAACTTAAGAGCGGTGCCCAATTCACCAGAAGGGAAGATTTTGCATTTGGGTTCGAATGAGCCATCCTCATTCCATTGTAGCCACATTGCTACTTGATTGAATTCATTCATGATTTCTTTCTTATTGTTATGCGGAAGATAATAACACAAAAGGACGCCGAAGCGTCCTTGAAACTTTACAATGAATTGTTAAGCGGTTTTGTATGTCTCGAGCAACCACTTATGGAATCGGATTGCTTCTGGCATCCGGAGAATTTCTTCCGAAGTCATATCACGAATTTCATAATCTTGATTATCCGACTTAAGGTAATTCTCAATCTCATCTCGAGTCGCATTGCTGAAGAAGCAATCAGCCCAGTGACCTTGATGTCCTTGGAACAGCTCACCACCTTCGACCGTAATATATGCCGGAGGTTTGCATCGACCTGCACGAATCGCGTTCTCGACGAAAGCTTTGTCACCATTGCACTTTGTACAGCACGTGATTGCATTCTCGATCCCATCCTTACCACCAAGCGACCGTGCCAGTATGTGATCGTGGGTGAACAGAAGTTCTTCACCTTCAGGAGTCACACCCCACATATTCATATGTGGTGCTTCATCCTGCGATTTCAGGCGGAACTTATCGATGGAGAAATGAGTTGCTTCGGTCCCACACATGTAGCACTTCACTCCTTTCAGGAGGAACGCACGAAGACGAAGGCTCGTCACGTGCACCATATACTCACCGACCTGGACACGATTCTTTTTGACCTGTTCATTGATGTTGGCGAGGATGGCAGCTAAGCCTGTCCCGAGATCAATTCTCTCGAGGTGAATGTAGGTAGGATTTTCCATCAAGTCTTAAATGAGAAGTAAATGAGAATGCACGCGGTACCCAACAAATACATCAAGTTGAAACCGAGGAATGCGTGCAACTCTTTTTTGGAAAAGTAATTTTCCATTCGGAGGATACGACATACCCACATTGCCAGGCCGCAAGCTATAAGGATGCAGATAAGGAGAATAACTTGTATGTAGAAGTCAGTGGTCATAGTGTACCAGAATTAGTTGATACAAAGATTATACTGCTATGGTTTCTTCGTGTAAACTGTTATCCTTTGGGAATGCTTGTCGCCCATGGTGCGTAGGTCTTCTTCTCCCACCGAACATATTTCAAGTCATGTCCGCGTTCGATGTAATACTGGAGGGCGACAAGATCGGAACGAGTCTTCGCAGAAACTCGGTTGGCACGATTTGAGGCACGATCCAACAACGAACTGATTTCTAGCTTCAGCGGTTCATGATCAAAGCGTCCTTCGATAAACAAGAGCAAGTTTGGTGTATGGTCATTTGATAATGCAATGGCAGTACGTTTCGCAGTGGTCGGTCGTAACATGGCAACAGTTCAATATCATTTGGTGGCCATCATAACCAAAAAAGGGTGAACCTCGCGGTTCACCCTTTTCCTTATAGCAACATTTCTAGATTAGTCCAGGAACACGATACGTGCAGTACCGGTCTGTGCTTTGTTGAATGTGATAGTGATGGTGTCACCATCATTGATCTTGATCGAGTCCGGGAAGATCACAGATTTTGAATCGTCGAAGCATTGAACAATCGCATTCTCGGAATCAAAGTTGTGAGTGACAACCCATTCGGTCGAACCTTCAGCCACCGGAACAATCGCCTTTCGGATACCGTTACCAGCAAGATTCATACCAACTAGTTGACCGTTGACGCGAGCTAGAACCTGACCATCTTCTAGAGTGACTGCATCAAACTGACGAGGACCAGCGCCACGACGAACGATGATCGTCTCTTGAGGAACGTCACTATCCAGATAACCACGTTTAGGAAGTTCTGTCTGGATAAAAGTTTCAAATTGACTCATTATGCCACCTCTTCAATTTCTAGTTGTAGAGTACCTGAAGTGTTTGAACCAGCGAAGTCAGCATCAGTGATGAACAGATAGCTACCAGTTGGATTGTAAACGCCGGCGCCATCGGTGATGGTGAAGCCTTGCTGGGACTGCGAGGTATCGCTACGTAGGGTTAGATTGCTTGCAGTACCTGCGTACTTAGCATTCACCTTGGTAATGTCATTGATTGGAGTACCAATGTCGACATATTGAGCAAATGCTGGGAAGGTCAAGGTACGACGAACGAAACCACCGACGGTGTAGTTAGCACCCGAAGTGATGGTTGAGCCAACAACATTTGCTAGGCCGGTTAGGACTAGATTGCTGAAGGTCTGTGCGCCATCAACGTCGGAATCCTTGATCACAAGAGTGCGTGAGTACACACCACCAGAGAAGGTCCATGAACCTGTCCAAGTGCCGCTTGACGCGTCCAATGAAGGGATTGCGTTCAATAGCTGGTTAGCAGTGATGCGAACGGTATATGACTGGCCATCCGGTGAGGACACTAGACGAGCTGGGTTACCGACGATCGAGATTGCTGCGGTTGCCGGAGCGTTAGCGATAGAGACTGTGGACGATGCAGTAGACACTGCGCCGTTTGAAGCCTTGGTTGCGGTGATGGTGTAGTTGTTAGTACCAACCACGTAGTTACCAGCAACACGAGTCACGGTCTTGGTAGCACCGTAAGTAGTTGAATCAGCAACAGACAGGTCTGCACTGGTGGTGTAAGCCACGGTATCCGCGTTAGTCACGGTTGCTGCAACGGTCGCGGCTTCAGAACCCTTCAATGCTGATTGACCAACTGGGTAGGTGATCGTGCGAGCACCGATGGTTGGGAAGGTCTGGTTTAGAGTGATCGAATTCGATGACTGGAAGTTAGCACCGAAAGTACCTAGCGCATTGCGTGCACGAGCGGTAACCTTCTGTGAACCAGATGCGGTACCGACGGTAAAGGTACCAGTGAAAGTCTTAAAGCCAGCACCAGCAGAATCTGCAGCGCCAAGGCCAAGGATCGAGACAGCTTTTGAAGCGCCACCGGCAACGATTTCAACATAAGTTGCAGCATTAGCAACAACGCCAGACACTGACATCACGTCATTGTTCTTAGCTTCGGTCTGAGCACCAGGGTACGCACCGATAGTTAGAGCTGATAGCGCTGGGCCAACTTCTGCAACCTTTACGATGCAAGTTGCTTCCGCATTGGTGCTCGACTTAGCGGTAACGACCGTGTCAACGGTCACGCCAACTAGGTCCACATAACCAGCGAACATGCGCTTGTCATACGTGTCTTCGGATAGGGCAACAGTGAATGGGGAACCTGGAAGTGCAGGAACGGTGGTGATAGTAATGGTCGGGGAGTAGAATGCGGAACCGCCTTCTGCAACTAGCGAGACGCGGACGTTCTGAGTGTCAGCGGTACCATCGATAATAACTTTGTTTGCTGGGACGGTGTTAGCAACATATTTCTTGTTGCCCACGATACCAGAAGAGGTTGGGGAGATGTCGGTAAAGAACACGCCTCCAACGATTGCGCCAGATACGATCTGCTGATCAACGTAATGCTTGGTAGCAATTTCTTGCGGTTGAGTAGGATCGGTAGTAGTGGTGCTTTGATAAATCTTCATTTGTCTAGCTCCTGAGATAATTGATTGATATGGAAATATCAGCTTATTTATCCAGGAAGCTATAAGGAAACGCAAAAAGGAGCCCGAAGGCTCCTCTAAGATCGAAACGAATTTTTCTTACTTTATGTTGCGGCTGCGTTGGCCTTCATGGAAGGCTTGGTCATACAGGACTTGCATGCGCTGACGCGCAACCACCGGATCAAGGTACAGCTCGGTGAGGAACTGATTCACCTCGGTCTCGACGTAGGTGTCACGCACCTTAATTTCGGCTTGTGACATTTTCGCCGGCTCGACCATATCGAGCACGGCACCGAGGTTGCGACCGATCATGCGAACGTATGGATAGCGCCGCGGGTCCAGGATCGATTGGCGCAAAGCACACTGAACAGGATCATTCATGTCGAGGGCTGGAGCTATTGCTTGTTCGAAGACGATTACCGTTTTACCGTTCATCACACACCTTTGATTTTGAGTTCAGTGGTCTTACCGCACTTGTTGCAGCGGAAGGTCGAGTGCAGGACCGAGTTATACGACGGGATCGAGCCGCTGGTCGTGCTGTTTGGTGTATCGCCACAGAAGTTGCAGCGCTTGTAGTAGGACATCGAGCTGCCATTCTGGGATTCGATGACAGCGCCGACCAATGCGATTGCTTGTGCCATGATGTTCTCCTTAGATTGGCAGATGGTGGATGATGGTAACATTTTTGAAGCGTTCGGTACGAGCCGCTTCTTCAGCTTTACGCTTCGCAACAAACTTCTCGTTCAGCGAAACATAGCCGAACTTCTCGGCCAGACCATACGGCGTTTCCTTGTAGTCGGCCAGAGCAGCCAGGACTTCAGTGGTGGTCATGCGGTTCAGGATGAACTTGATCCAATCCTTGGCGCTGGCCTTTGCTGCACGATACTTGAAACGAGCGACGACTTTCGGACGCGGTTCTCCTTCGACGTTGAAGAGGACATAGACTTCACCGCGACCATCGATGCGACCAACTTCTTTGCCATCGACGAGGATGATGCTTTCGTTGAAGGTCACTTTGTTTGGTGCTTTAGCCATTTGAATCTCCGTTTCAAGTTTCGTTTCGATAGAGTAATTATACCCAGACCCTGGAAACTTGTACAATCTTTTTTAAGTTTTTTGCACGTCCCCTTCGACGTGAAATTCGCGCATATTTTCCAGGTCCTTACGGAGCCCTTCGAGGATTTTCTGTGCATGGTCCGGATCGCTTCGGAGCGTACCGCTCGCCTGATCGACTGCGAATAGGAATCCGCCAAACAGACTTGCCCAAACGATCGGCGGAACCTTCAGCAAATCTTCCTCGCGCTTCTTCAGCACGCGGCCTGGTTCTTCCATCGCCTTGATGATTTCGTTCAGGTCGGAGACGAGAAGGGTCGGCTCCACTTTGTTTTCGGATTCGACGAGTTCACCAAGCGGCATGACACGCATCCCGATCCCATGGATGTGGTCACTCTTCAGTCCGGCGGGGATGCGCATTGCGCAGTAGGCTTTGACACGAGCAAGGGCTTCAGCAATTTTCGACATGGCGCGCTCCGATTATGCGTTGAGTTTCAGTTGTTTGAAGGTCGAACCACGAGGATTGCCACGCTGGTCCTTGTAGATTTCTTTCCAGCCATTGCGACCCTTCTTGTGCATGCACACATAGGAGTCGGCGAAGTCACCGGAGAACTTGATTGCTTGGTCTTCGGAATCATGGTACACGGTGACGAGGCCGGAGTTCGAGTAGTGGATGGTCTTAACTTTTTGGCCGGCGTCGTAGGTGGTTTGCATTTTCATTTCCAAAGTAGTGTTCCGATGTAGCTATAATATCCAGATTCTTCAAGTTTGTACAATCTTTTTTAGGCCACAAAAAAGGCTCCCGAAGGAGCCTTAGATTAGAACGGAGATGCTGAAGGAGTGAAGTTGCCATTGTACATGGCTACGCCTTTTACTATGCGGACCTCATCCATATATCCGCGGAAGTATCCAGGAGAATAGGTTCTGTTATCACCAAGAACACCCATGACAACATCATTCGATGAACCGTAATCCGTCGTGTCTGCGATGCTTCCGGTTAAGACACCATCTAGGAACATGCTTGTTACGCTAGCTTTTCGCACGACAGCAACGTGATGCCAAGTATTGACTTGGATTCTAGTCGTCGACAATCTCTTCGTTGTACCAACCCAGAAGCCAATGGTGTCCGCACTGATAATAAGTTGCGGCTTTGCTGCGGACGCTTGACCTGATGGTCTAGTATCAATTAAGCCTTGATACGTTGCATCGACCCTTGCAGTATTAACCCAAAGCTCCATTGTGAAATCGCCGGTGCCCAAGCCATAAATGGTTGACGCTGGAGTGGCAATATATCCGCCGTTACCGTTGAAGTAAGCACTAGTGCCTCCAAACTTGGAAGCCGCATTCGAGATGGTTGGGCCGGCAGTTACGATAAGAGCCGCATTGCGTTCATCAACAAATTTGTTTGTGCCAGACACACCATCCATGTGCAGCAACAGCGCAGTTGGTTCGTCAGCGAAAGGCTCAGACGGGACATTGAAATCGGTTGTGTATCGTGCAGCACCTTTAGTGATACGAACCTCATCCATGTAGCCCTTGTAGAGAAGAGTCCAGGAGCTGCCGCTGAATAGGCGACCTAAGCGAAGCGGACCGTTTGAGGTGACTGCTACAGATTCTGGCATTCCCGACTTGGTGACGCCTGGCTTGGTGACACCATCCACAAAGAATTGCATAACGCCGTTTGAGCGAGACACTGCAACGTGCTGCCACTTATTGACGCCTATAACGCCGCCCTCTGTTCTCACTGAGAACGTATTAGCGGCGCCAGCGGATTCACCGCCGTTGAACGATAGCGAACCATCAGAATTGATGGTGAAGGACCATCGGTTATATCCACCGCCATCGCCATTAGTACTCAAGCCAGCAACGATCGTTGATCCGCCGTTGGTGCCAACAAGAGATTCCGGATAAAGCCAAGCTTCGATAGTAAAGTCGTCAGTACCGAAGGAGTATTGCGGTGAGTTTGTCAATTGCGCGTAATCACCTAGACCGTTGAAGTACACACTTGCTGTACCGAACTTGGTATTTGTTGTAGAGAAAGATACACCGCCAGTCTTACTGAAGCTAGTGTTATTGAAAATTGAGGAGTCGACCCCGGAACCATCAAAGTGCATCAGTAGAGAAACGTTTGTGTATTTAGTATTGACTGGATTTCCGGCGAGAGGATTGGAAATCGTTGTATAGAAATATGGTTGCGTGAAGATTAGAGGCATGATTTACTCCTTGGTTACATCTAATATTTATTCCAGAAGCAACAAAAGAGGAGAACAATACGGCGAACTGATAAATATAGTGTACCAATACCCAAAGGAGTATACATATGTTAAACATGATCAAAGAATTTGAAGCTAAGCTGGTTGACCAGGTAATCAATGAAGCTAAGTCTCCAGAGGACGAATCAATCAAGCAACAAGTCGCCGAATGGAAAGAGCTTAAGAAGAAGCTCGCCGTTATCGAAAAGATTTCTAAGGCCGTCAGCGGTCGCATCTCTGAACTCGAAACTAATTTCGAAGAAGTGATTAAGGAACAAGCAGAAAAGAAAGCCGTCGTTGATGGCGCTATCATCCAGTACACCCAGAAAAAGGGTAACACCACTGTCAAATACAAAGAGGCTGTTGACTATGCTCTTAAGATGGTGAATGAAGCTCAGAAACAAGTCCTAGAAACTTTCATCAAGAGCGTGACCTCGCCAGGCGCGATCAAGGATGTTCTAGCTGTTGTTGATCCTGAACTTGAGAAATTCATGATCGATCTAAAGGATGCGACTGGTGACGAGCTAATGACCAAGATTGAAACTGCAGCACGTGCTGGCTTTGATCGCCTACCAAAACAGGTGACCAACGCTAAGAAACGTGAACTTAAGGAAGGTGTCGTCAAGAACATCGAGAAAGTCCTTAAAGGCATTGCTAATCGTTTCCGCACTATCTTTGCTAAGTACTTCAAAGCAAATCAGAAGTCGGACAAAGCGATTGAAGCTCTACTAAAGGCAGTGAAAGCTGATCCGAAAGCAGAGTAACATCACATACGTTAATTCGTAAAGAAACATGGAGAACTTCGGTTCTCCATTTTTGTTTTTACGACCACAAAACCTTCCAGCTGCAAAAAGCTCACTATAATATTTCCACACGGTATGATTCAACCTATCGACGAACACACTGCTGAGTCGATTAAACCGAAACATCATCCAAAAATAATATTTTAGGAACTTTACATGCGTACCACCCTGAAGCAACTGATCGTCGACGTCTTGACGAAATCCAAGACCGGCATGGTCAACTCGCAAATCGCACAAGCCGTGATGAAGAAGCGTCCATCGACCTCGTTCACCTCGATCGATGCAACCCTGACCCAAGCCTCGAAGCAAGGCGTGATCCAGAAGAAGCCGACCCTCGGCACCATGGGCAAGTCGAAGTTCGTGTACTCGGTCGAGAAAGCACCATCGGTCCGTAAGGTCCTGCTGGAATCGCTGAACACCACCGACAAGCTGGACAGCCAGGAAATCGCAACGGTCGTCCGTAGCGTCCTGCCAGGTGCAACTCGCTCGACCATCGATTCGACCCTGTTCCGCATGGCCGCCCGTGGCGAAATCGTCAAGTCGAAGACTCCGATGACCGACAGCAACGTGACCAGCAACGCTTCCAAGTTCGTCTACGGCGGCGCCAAGAAAGCCAAGTAATCACCACCCGGAAGGTATTATTTTGATACCTTCTTTTTGTACACTCCTACAAAATAATACTCTCATGTCGAACACCAAACCGTCGGCCGCCCTCGCTGCAGCCATCAACAGCCAATCCAAGCCGATCGAATACAACGCGCTGATGGATCATGTCATGCTGAACAATCCGCATATGACGCGGACCAATGTTCAACTGGCGCTGAGCACCGGCCTGAGCAAGAACTACTTCAAGCTCCAACGCCTGGGTATCGAAAAGTACTACACGATGGGCAAGGTCCCGATGCCGTCGACTCGTTCGTCGACCATCGATTCCTTCGGCAAAGCGGTTCGTGACTACGAACACGGTCGCAAGACTCCGATCAGCGGCATCGACGCAGCAATCCTGGCCATGTTCGACGGCCTGAAACATCCAGTCACCAGTAAGCAAGCGTTCGATATTTTCGTGGCAATGCAGCCCAAAATGTCTGGTCACAAATACGCTTTCGACAATGCTCTGACCCGCCTGAGCACCACTCAGCAAATCGGCAAGACCAAGGACTCGATGTCCGACCTCAACACCAATGCTCGTGCCATGTTCCACTTCGGTTCGGTCGAGCTGATCAACCAGCTGAAAGCGAAGTTCGCCAAAGCAGTGTAAGCAGCACCAGTAGTACCCAAAACAATAATAACCGCATAACAAAAATAATATGGAAAAATCCTCGATGGGCGACCGCATGAAGGGTTACGAACAGGTGTCTCGTAACCAGTTGCTGAGGCGTACTCCCGTAATCATTCGACTGGACGGTAAAGCGTTCCATACCTACACGTCGAAGATGCCTCGGCCCTTCTATAAACCATTGCACGATTGCATGGTTGAGTCCACCAAATATTTGTGCGAGGAAATCGACACCGTCGTCTTGGGTTACACCCAGTCCGATGAAATCAGCCTTATGCTAAAAGATTGGACCAAGTTTAAAACGCAAGCTTGGTTCGATGGCGAGGTACAAAAGATCGTGTCGACTTCCGCGTCACTTGTTTCATCCATCTTCAACGATCTAGCGCCACAGTACATTCCGAAAGAACTCCGTCGTGGGCGTTTCGGCATCTTCGACAGCCGTGCCTACAACGTGCCGCGAGAGGAAGTCTGTAACTACTTCATCTGGCGCCAGCAAGACGCAACTCGGAACAGCATCAATGGTGTTGGTCAAGCGCACTTCAGTCAAAAGCAGCTGAATGGCAAGAACACTGACGAAGTACAGAACATGTTGATCACCCAAAAGGACGTCAACTGGAACGACTTCGAAACGTGGGCCAAGCGTGGTACCTGTGTTCGTCTGGACATCAATGAAGAGAGCATGAAGAAAATCGTTAACAATGAGCCGAACCCGTTCGCTAACGGCCGATTCGTTGTCGACACTGACATCCCAATCTTCTCCAAAAACCGTGGCTACATCAATGATCTGATGTACTCACTCGAATAATAGGAATCCCTATGTTGATCTCGCATGAACGTCTGGCACAACTGAAAGAACAGCTGGACTACCTGGAACAGGCGTACCAATTCGCCTTCGACCGCAACGTGCTTCGTCTCGGTAAGCAAGGTGTCAGCAATGACGACATCTCGTCCGAAGCGATCCTCGAAACCGATTCCGAATTCGAGCGCGCCGGTATGAACACCGCACAAGCTCGCATCCAGCTGGAAATCGATTTCCTGACTGACTACTTCAAGTAATCATGACCGTTACCACTGATGTCATTCGCAAAGTTTGGCTGGATGGTGAAGGCGTATCGCTCGAGGTAGGACCTGATGCCGATGGACTTGACTTGGTTCGAGTCCATACGTCGGATCGCCAAAGTGAAGAATACTGGGGCAAAATCGATATCACCATCGACCCCGATATTGCGATTGCCCTCGGCACTGCTTTGATCCTCGCTGCGAAAGAAGCTCAGCACAACGCACCCAAGTAATACCCCACGTACCGAGTGTCCTATGCGCTCGGTACGTTTTCGGGGCACAAACAACAAGAAAGAAGAATAATATGATTCGTTTCCCTTCTATTGAACAATTCCGTAACGTCATTAAGAACGTTACTCACCGCGCTCAGTGGGCCGGTCGTGATGCGGCTGGCGAACCGGTCTTCAATCGCGATGCCGTTCTACCGAAGCTGAAGTTTCGTGGTACGGTTAAGCTTCACGGCACCAACTCGGGTATCGTCGTCGATCGTGAATCTCGCGAACTGTCGTTCCAATCTCGTGAACGTGAACTGACGATTACCTCGGACAATGCCGGCTTCGCTCTCTATATGGAGAGCAAGAAAGAAGCGTTGTGGCATATGGCTGATCACATGGTCGTTCGCTCCAACCTGGAAACCGAGCCGACCAAGGTCGTGATCTTCGGTGAATGGTGCGGCAGCAACATCCAGAAAGGTATCGCCATCTCTGGTCTTCCAAAGATGTTTGTGATCTTTGCTGTCAAGTTCATTTTCGGTAGCGAAGATGAAGATGGCAACGGCGCAATGTGGATCGACCTGGAAACCGTCAAGGACATCGTGTCCCATGAAGATCACATTTACAATGTGCTCGAGTTTGGTTCATTCGAAGCTGAAATCGACTTTGCCAAGCCACATGAAGTCCAGAACCGGCTGATCGAGATGACCATGAAGGTCGAAGAAGCCTGCCCAGCTGGTAAGTACTTCGGTAAGGAAGGTGTCGGCGAAGGCATCGTTTGGTCGTGTCAAGAAGAAGGCTGGCGCAAGTCGACCTACTGGTTCAAGGTCAAGGGTGAGAAACACTCGGCTTCGAAGGTCAAGGTCCTGGCGGCAGTCGATGTCGAAGCCATCAAGCAGATGGAAGACTTTGTCGAGATGGCAGTGACCGAAGCTCGCCTGGAACAAGGTCTCCAGAACTTGGTCAATGAACAGCTGAAGCCATTCGATATGACTTCGATGGGTGACTTCATTCGCTGGGTCTTCAATGACGTGGTGAAAGAAGAGACCGATACCATCGTGGCAAACCAACTGGACCCGAAGAAGCTTGGTGGTCCTATCGCCAACAAAGCTCGTAAGTGGTATATCGAGAAATACAACAATCAAGGTTAATATGGAACTGTTTCTAGTCCTTTGGGCATTCATGCATGCGTCACTTGGCTATGGAGTGATGCGCATCTTCAAGCGGGTCAAGCATTGTAAGCTGGCTCGTGACTGTGAAGACAACTTCGCTGTTGTCCTGATCTGGCCGATCCTTCTGATGATGATCGCCTACGACCAGTCGAACCTGAAAGAAGACACTCTGTACTAATTGTGTCTATATAGATACAAGAAAGGCCCTTAAAGAAATTTAAGGGCCTTTTGCATTTTCCAGTGTACAGAATGAAAACGACTGGATAATATAGCTACATCGACAACATGAACGTCGAACCAAATGATGAATCTAATAGGAGAAGCGAAATGACACAAACGTCGCAAGCGGTAGCACAACTGGCTTCCAACCTCGACACCCTGGCGCTGAATTCGTCCGATCTGAAGCAACTCCGCATGATGATCGACCAGCGCATCACCCAAGCCGAAGTTCGTGAAGTGAACCAGGCCCGTGAACAAATCCGTGAAATCGCGAACCGCATCGGCCTGCCACTCTCCGAAATCCTCGGCACCAAGGCGGTGACCCAATCCCGTGCAGCGGCCGAAGTCAAGTTCCGCAACCCAACCGACGCAACCCAAACCTGGACCGGCCGCGGTGCTCGCCCGAAATGGGTGAACGCTGCCCTGGCCGATGGCAAAACCCTGGACCAGCTGAAAGTCACGAGCTAAGTAATGCGTAAAGATATGGGTTGGGGATGACTTCAACCTGTATCAAAAAAGTGCGGTGAGAAAAGTTTCAAAAAGCAGTGTACAAGCTAAAAAGGTCATGGTACTATAACAACATGATCTGAAACAAAAACAAGTTCGAATCCAAATCTAAATCTTTTTAAGGAGTTTCACCATGGCTAAAGCAACCACCTTCATCATCTCGGCAACCGGTTCGATCAGCGGCATCGTCGCCAACGTGAAGAACATCCAGCTGAATGATGCGATCGCCGTCAAGACCGGCAAGGACATGGAAGCGCTGAGCCTGGCGCAACTCACCACGATCTACAACAACGCGACCGGCAAGGAGAACAAGAAGTTCTCGATCGCCAAGGACAAAGCCATCGAAAAGGTGATGGCCGCCCTGGAAGCCATGGACGTGACCAAGCTGGTCCAGCTCGACGAAACCGAACAGGCCAAGCTCGCCGAAGCTGCCAAGAAGGACCCGGCACCGCGTAAAGAGCGCGACTCGGCTCTGCAGAAAATGAAGCGTGCCTTCCTCGAGAAGACCGAAGACGGCTCCGCCTTCAAAATCTACACCGTCAAGGAACTGATGGAGAAGTGCAACGTGACCGAGAAGATCGCCCACCAGTACATCTCGATCCTCCGCGCCCAGAACGACCGCTTCGTCATGAACCTGGTCAAGGACAAGGATGCCAAGACCTTCCAGTTCCAGCCGAAGGACGGCACCCCGATGAAGCCGGAAATCGCCAAGCACTTCCCGAACGGCTTCGGTCTGGTGGCAGCACCAGAAGCGACCCAGCCAGCCAACGCACCGGAAGCGTCGGCAGCAGCATAAGCCAAGTCGTCCGACAAAAAGAAATGGGACCCAGTGGGTCCCATTTTTGTTTCTCCTAAGAATTAGGAATTCATTAGGTCGATCAGCTTCATCGACTTGTACTGGTATCCTTTGGCGATACCTTTGTAGAATCCACCAGCGTCTGCGTGTAGTAGGTCGGCCTCAAATCTCTTACCATCATCCGAACGAACTTCAACTAGAGCGCCGAAGAATGCATCGTACTTCTTGCGCCAAGCCATAAATTCCTTTTCCATTTCTGGATCGTCGATGTTGAACTCTTCGCCAGTCTCTTTCTCGTAAAGCTTGTCAAAAGCATTTTCGATTTCTTCACCATTCATCCAGACGTCGTAGCCCAGGTAAAGCATATCGTTGCTCTGTGAGTAACCCATGTAAACTAGTTTGACCTCATCAACCGTGATGTCGAAAACGTCTTGCTCAGACTTATATTCTAGGTCGATGTCAATCGTACCTTTGAGTTCGCGATCGACTGCTTTCTTAGCGCCTTTGATCACTGCGCCGTCTTGATCATTCGCGAAGAATGGTTGACCACGGAAGGTTAGGTGCTTGCTGCCCCATAGCTTACGTAGGTGTTTCTCGATGTCAGCCTTGTTTTTGAAGGTCTTGACGATTTCTTGGATGTCAAACGAGCGTGCTTCTTGCGCGGCTTCGCTTAGAAGCTCTATCATTAGTTCTAGTTTCATATTGTCTCCATGGCTCTCGCCGTTTAAGTATGTTGTCGATAAATATTATTTATCCAACGACTTAAAACCGAAAGAAGGAACATATGATCGATCCAGAAAAGAATGCGGACGAAGATTCGCTAAACATCGAAGGTTCAGACATTCTAGTTACATTCACTAGAACTTCTCCTACCACCGGCACCATCAGCTGGAATCTCCCAAAAGACTTGTACTGGTACGACGGCTTCGTCGCCACCCTAAAGACTTCAGCACAAACACCATCAAACTTTCCGGTAGACGGAAAGCGATACACTGCATCCCAAAATCTTGTAGCTCTTAATGATTCGATCGGCAATGCGCCTGTTGTCTGTGCTCTCTACGGCGACAAGATCACCAACTCGGTCAACGTCATCAACCTTGACCCGGACGATGTCTACTTTGCGTTGGGACATGCTGTTACGAATACACTCCAGTACTTCACTAATGGCCGCCCTAGCTTCATTCAGAAGCAGACTACTAGCACCTTCTCAGGCGACATCCCGTCCGCTTCCCTGCCGCCTCTAAATCCAACCATGGGTCAGGTGTACTACAACACCCAGACCGGTAAGGTAACGATGTGGGCCGGTGGCACATGGGTTCCGGCTGGCGTCGGTACTACCATCGTTGCAAATGAAGAACCAAAGAACGCACAGGTCGGCCAATTCTTCTACAACAAGATCACCGAAAAGCTTTACTGCTTCGATGGCACCAAGTTCAATCAAGCGAACACCGCAAACGAAGGTCTGCCACTAACCCAAAAGCCAGCCGGCACCGATGGCTCGAGCGATGAACGTGCTAAGCTGATCAATAACGTCAAGCGCCAAATGGGTTGGCCAACTCTGTGCGTCGAGCTGGATGAAGGCAGCTTCCAACTTGCTATCGACAATGCTCTTGAAGAGTTCCGTCGCCGTTGCGACAACGCATATAACCTTCGTTACTTCACGATCCCAGCAAAGAAGCATCAAGACATTTACTACCTAAATGATCCAGTCACTGGCACCAATCGTATCGTCGACATCATCAAGGTTCACCGTGTCTCTGGTCTAGGCCTAATCGCTGCTGGTCAAGATGGCATTTACGGCCAATCATTCTTGCAGCAAATGTATGCACCTGGCGTTGTCGATCTAACATCGATCCACTTGGTCAACGCATATGCGGAACAGTTCTCACAAATCTTCGCTGGTGAGATTGGCTTCCGTTGGAATGAAGCTTCACGCCAAATGCAACTACTGCGTCGCCTACAAGCTGATGAACGTCTACTAATCGAATGCGTCGGCGAACGTACTGAACAAGAATTGCTAGTCGATCGTTATGCAACTCAGTGGCTACAAGGTTGGGCTTCATCCGAAGTCAAGATGATGCTTGGACACATTCGCGCTAAATATCAATCATTGCCGGGTGCTGGTGGTGGCGTATCACTAAATGGCTCTGAACTTCTAGCTGAAGCTCGTGAGGACCAAACGGAATTGCTACGCCAAATCATGGACTTCGAAGTTGGTAACGGTGGTGCAACATTCGGTAACTACTCATTCATGATGGGTTGATCATGAAGCTTGCTGAACTTCTTGAATCGGTGACAATCAGACCAGGTACAAAACACAAAGACCGAACATACTTTCAGCATGATAAGACTGGCTCCACTGCGGAGCTAGTCGATCAAGGCGAATTCATGTTGCTGACAAATGTGGAAACTCCAGATGACACTCGTGGTCAAGGCGGCGCTCGAGAGTTGATGGCCGCTGTCACTAAGTATGCAGACGAACATGGCTACAAGCTGCGTTTGAATATTCTTCCTGATGAGGATACGGACTTTGATCGTCTAGTTTCACTGTACCGGAAGAATGGATTCGAAAAAACGACATGGCCTGAAATGGTAAGACTCCCAAAATAAAGGAAACAAAATGACTCAATATCAAGCACCTACAATTGAACTTGGTACTTGGGACCTTAACTCGGATGCATGTGGCGGTAGAGATACCGCTTATATGGAAAACGTGGCTGCGCAAGCACTAGAAATCTCTGGTGCTAAGGTCAATGTTTTCCGTATGCTTGGCGTCCACGAGCAAGGCCAACTACAAGACCTGACCGGATCAGGTAATCCAATTTCGTCCGGCTCTACGCCAGGCACTTTGGTTGGCGATGCATTCAACGCTAACGATGCACCTTGGGCATCGGCACAAACCGGCGAACAAGTTCTTCAATCATTCCTTGGTTACAACTTCGGCACCAAGAAGAACTTGATGGGTACAGAACGCTATGCACCAGCAGCACCCGTTCGTCAAGAGATTACGACCCTTCGTATCAAGCAGAGCGCTGATCCGGCAAAGCGTGTATTGCAAGCACGCCTGGAACGTTCAGACGACGGAGGGGTGACTTGGAAGAGGGCAGACGTATTCAACTTGCCTAACTCGGGCGAGCTCGAGACGATCGCCCTGCGCCAATCTGCGCCATCCCAAATCTGGCGTATCGTCCCAATCTACTTTGCTGGCGGCCCTACCGATTCATGGGAGGTTGTTCACCTACAATTCATGAACTACACCCAAACCAATTTGGACAACATCCAAGACATGATCTTCTTGGAGAATCGTGATCGAGACTATGCAGACATCTCAATCCAATTGCGTGCTCACTATGACTTGATCGACGTTCAAACAGAGCTCACGAAGTTCGGTATCGATCTTCCTCAGCAATACATCTTCACTGTTTCGTTCGCGCGCATGGTGGAGCTCCTAGGACGTCCTGTGGTCATGGGTGACATCATCGAACTGCCTAACGAAATGCAATACGACGCGAAGCTGAATGGTGTTCGCAAATGGCTTGAAGTCATTGATACCACGTGGGCGATTGATGGCTATGCGCCAGGTTGGAAGCCTATTTTGTTCCGCTTTACTGCAACCCCAGCGATTGCGTCCCAAGAGAATATGGACTTGTTCAAGTCAAACAAAGGCTACGACACTTTGGTTGATGCTGACTTTATGGCAAACGATTCGCCGTTGAATATGCTTGGTCAAGAGTCGACTGAAGCGATCTTCAAGAAGGCTATTGACGATGTGCCAGAGACTGGTGCTGATACCAGTGAGTTGCAGAGCGGCATGAACTTGTTCAACGAGAAGGGTTCCTACGACGGCCGCGACTATGGTGTCGAAGATGGTATGCCGCCAAACAATGCACCATTCACCGAAGGACCTAAGTTCCCAGAGAAGCCAAAGAATGATGACTTCCATCGCATGACTTATCCGGATGATCACCGCTTGCCGCCAAAACTATTCCAATGGAACCACGTGAAGAATCGTTGGATTTACCTCGAGACTGATCGCCGAATGGAGCAATCGTCGTATCGTCCTTCGATCCGTGCGAAACTAGAATCAACAACTAAGAGAGACATTACGGAGAAAGTATGATTACATCCTACTACTACAACGAGCAGTTTAAGAGAGCCATCACACAGTTCTCGTCCATCTTTTCAGGCTTACAAGTTCTGACTGGTGTTCGTGAAGATGGTGAACGTCACGCGCTAGAGGTACCAGTTCGCTATGGTTCAATCGACCGCGTGGTGGCTGCAGTATCAAATGGCTTTACCCAAAACAAGATGTTGACTCTCCCAGTGATGTCAACATACTTGTTGGAGGTTGAGTTGGCCCCAGAACGTCGCAAAGGCGTTGGCATGACCGAGCGTAAAACCATCATGCCACAAGGCGGCGTGTATCCACAAGACTTGAAAGTCATGGAACGCTACATGCCGATCCCGTACAACTTGACCTTTGAGTTGGCAATTTACTCGTCGAACATGGATCAAATGTTCCAGATTCTTGAACAGATTCTGATCATCTTTGATCCGACGCTACAGATTCAGACGAACGATTCACCATATGACTGGTCACGTCAAACTAATGTGGAACTCTTGAGTGTTCAGCAAGAGGAGAATTATCCAATCGGTACAGAGAAACGAATGATCGTTTGGACTTTGAACTTCCGCATGGAATCGTGGATTACTCCACCAATGGATTTGAAAGAAAATCTCGTCAAGAAGATCGTTATGCGCTTTGGTGATCTCGATGGTTTTGCATTGAACGAATACGATTCATCCGGCGACCTTATGCCATTCTCTGGTGAGGTTTGGGGATCAATGGAGCTTGACGGCAACATACCATAATCTACCGCTAATTCGTGCACGAATTCTTGTAATTTAATAAATAGAATGAAAGAGTAATGAGAATTCGTGCACCTAATGTGCGAAACATAAACAAGGAGATTTAACATGGCTACTTTAGTAAGTGCTGGCGTAAGCGTGACCATCATTGATGAAAGCTTTTTCATCCCAGTGTCCGCGCCTACCGTGCCATTGTTCTTTATCGCAACTCAAGCGAACAAGAAGCAACCAGATGGCGTGTCAACAGCCGCATACACCAACGAACATTCAGTTGTTCGCACCATTACGTCAATCGGCCAATTGACCCAGTCATATGGCGTGCCTGCCTTCCGTACCGCGGCAGAAGATTCGACTCTACCAGTTTCACAACGTCGTCAGCTACACGGCGATGCACGCAATGAATATGGCCTAATGGCTATGACCCAGTTCTTGGGTATCGGTAACCTATGCTACGCAGTTCGTGCAGATGTTGACCTAGCTGACAAACCGCTAACCGCGATCGTCGCTGGCGATGCAACTTTCACTAGCGTTTCTGGCGCATCCGAACTACCAAAAGGTGACTTGGTCGACTTCGCTGTTAACGGCGAAAATAAGACTGCTGAAATCTGGAACCTAACCTGCATCTCGACCGGCGACGGCATCGAAGAATTCAGCGTGACCGGTTCAGTGTCCGGCGTTAGCGATCTACAAGCTCGCGCTGGTCGTCTATACGACAACGGTATGATTTCATTCGAGATCACTCGTGGCGAAACCGATTTTGAAGTTGGCGACAATTTCGAAGTTCAACTAGTCGAATCAACTGTTGGTTCAGAGCTAGGTGCTAATGATGCTGCTAAGCGCGTTGCTATCGTGACCGCTCTACAAGCTGAAATCAACAGCAACCAAGAAGTGCGTTCCGAAACCTACGAATACAACCTAATCCTATGCCCAGGCTACCACGAAGTTGTGGATGAAATGCTAGCGCTATCACAGTCGATCAACGACGAAGCATTCGTTATCGCTGATACTCCATTCGACAAGAATGCAGATGATGTCGCTCTATGGGGTAAGACCACTGCTCGTAAGAACGGCTCGTCAGTTGCATACTACTACCCACACGCTCTAGCTTCAAACCTAGACGGTATCGATGTGTTCGTCGCATCATCGGGTATTGCACTACGTACCATCGCTTACTCCGACAGTGTTGCAGAACTATGGTTCGCTCCAGCAGGTGTCCGTCGTGGTCTAGTGACTGGCATCAGCACCACTGGTTACGTGACCGGTACCCTAGGTACCCCAACCAAGTTTGTTGAAGTGAACCTAAACCAAGGTCAGCGCGACAACTTGTACCAGTACTACACCAACATCAACCCAATCGCGTACTTCCCAGGCCGTGGTTTCGTTGTGTTCGGTCAGAAGACTTCAGCTCCAGCTGCATCTTCACTTGATCGTATTAACGTGGCTCGTCTACTAATGTACATCAAGCGTGCTCTACGTAAAGGTGCGTTCCCGTTCCTATTCGAACCGAACGATCAAATCACCCGTGACAACCTAAAGGCTTCGGTCGATGGTTTCCTAGGTGACATTCTTGTTAAGCGTGGTTTGTATGACTTCGTCACCCTGTGCGATGCTTCAAACAACACCGCAACTCGAATCGATCGCAACGAACTATGGTGCGATGTGGCTCTAAAGCCAGTGAAAGCTGCTGAATTTATCTACATCCCAGTCCGCGTTCTTTCAACCGGCGCTAAGATGCCTTAATCAGGCACTAAGCAATAAATAAAAAGGAGACTTCGGTCTCCTTTTTTGTGGCCGTAATTCCCCCTTTCTTTATAAATATCAGAAGAAATACTTTCTATTTAAGTAAGTACAACAAAGGAGATTTAAATGGCTACACTATCACAAGCTGGTATTCCTGGCGTCGGCAATGGTATCTTGATGCCAAAGCTAAAGAACAGATGGCGTGTTACTTTCGTTGGTATCGGTGCTTCGGCTGGTGGCAATTCCGCTGACTTGTCCATGCAAGCCGTTACTGTTACTCGTCCAAACCTAACCTTCGAACAAATCAAACTTGACCGTTACAACTCGTCAGCGTACATCGCTGGTAAGCACGAGTGGGAACCATGCAACTTGGTCGTTCAGGATGACATCACTGGTAAAGCATCAGGCATTATCCGCAATCAACTAGAAGCTCAGCAAAAGTTGATCGGTGCTGATGGTCCATGGTTGGCAACTGCAGCTACCGCATCTGCGTATAAGTTTGGTATGAAGCTAGAACAGCTAGACGGTAACGAAACTGTTGTCGAACAATGGCTACTAGAAGGTTGCTTCATCGCTGGTTCAGACTTCGGCGATCTAGACTACTCAACCGCAGAAGCAGTGACTATCACTCTACAAGTTCGTTTCGACCACGCACGTCAAGTCCTAGAACAACTAGGTCTAGGTACTGCGATTGGCGGCACTCTGTAATCCATAGTTTCATAAGCATAATAACCCGCATCACGATACCGGCGATGCGGGTTATCCGTTTCGTGAGCCGGCACGTAAGGAGAAGTAATTGAGCGATCAATACGATTTTGGTTGGAGCATTGCTAATAAGCCAGGCTTCACCGTTCAACCTCAGACGAAAGACACCACTCACACTTCGCTAGTTCTGACTGGCCGCGGCAGCCCAAATTGGGGTCGTGACCTTCAGCAAAACTTGTTGAAGATGCTAGAGACTTTCGCTGCGCCAACTCCACCAGCAAATGGTGTGACTGGTCAATTGTGGTACGACACCACAAATAAAGTTCTACGCATTTATGATGCAACCGTTGATCCACAGAACGCATGGGCTGGTTCGGCCGGCGGTGGCGTCACCTCTGGCACAACAGCGCCATCAAATCCAAAAACTGGCACCCAATGGTTTGACACCACTGGCGGCATGCTCAAGATTTGGGATGGTTCAGCATGGGTTCAGATTTACCCAATGCCAAACACCCTTGTGCAAAAAGCTGCGTTCGTTACAGAATACAACGCTATGGCTGCTACGCTCAACAAGATCATTGGCGCTCCAACTGGCACCACCTTGGCTGACGCGTTCGGCTATGGTCAAACCGATACTATCGCGAATGAGTCAATCTACACATTGACCAACGCAAAGTGGATCGCGTTGCTAAGCAAGCTAACCGCAATCTGCAACTTCCTAGGTGTTGACTCGACTGGTATCTCAGCTGAAGGCTTTATCTACGAACAAGGCAATACCATTCCTTACGGCATGGTCACTATGCTTGCTAAGTACAATCTAACCCTAACCGCGTTGAATGCGTTGTCGGCTGGTACTACTCGCTTCAAACCAACTTTGGTTTCACTCGAGTCATCATCGCCTGCATCTGGTACCACTTCACGTTCAACTACTTGGACCGGATCAATCAGCCGCGAACTAACCGCAACCTTCGCTGATGCAGCTTCACTGAAAGCATACATTAACGCCGGCGGTCAGTTCCAATTTGTTTCGACACTCGGTAACCCAGGCACTCTACGTGACTTCCAGTGGAGAGACTTCCTAGTGAACATCGGCACCGTGAAGTTCAGCGCAACCGGCTCAGTGGACTCACAAAATCGTGCAAACTCAAAAGGCTTCTACGATCTAACCGCGACGTATCAGCCGATCTTTGCTCTTGCAAACCCGAACAACTCGCAGCAAGTGTTCACCGTTAATGCTCGCATCGAGTCAAACCGCATCGTCCGATTCCAGATTGTCTTCACTGATCCTGGTACTTTGTATGGCGGTGTTGGTGGTACTTTGACTTCAGCATCGACCCTAGTTCGCCCAAGTGCAAACGTTCTAAAATCGCCGGTTATGGCTTACCCTACGGTGGCTTCAACTGCATTGGCTTAATAAATAAAGTCAACAGGTCTTACCAAACAAACCCTAGACTCGTTCTAGGGTTTGTGGTATAATAACCCCGCATAACCATAACAAAAATAATAGAGGTTCATCATGTCTGACGACGCCCAAAAGTATCTAGACGAGCGTCTAGAACGTGCTCTCGAAGCAGCGAAGTACCGCGTTACTCTCTACAACCAAAAGGAAAACAGCAAGCTAAAGTTTAAGCAAGCGTTGACCTTCTCAAAAAATGGTGGCGTGTTCCACGTTGACCAAACCCTAATCTCATTCGTTGCTGCTCTGATCAATCGTGAACAGGAGCAATCGATTCTAATCGACGTAAATGGCAATCCAATCCTTATCGAAAAGCTTGCAGACTTCTACGACGAAATCAACGACCGATACTACCAAGCGACCAACGCCTTCCTCATCGATTTCAAGAAGATTCAATCGTCTCGTAAGACGGCTCCAATGATGGAGTGGTAACATGTCAAGAGGCATTCTATTCTTCGCTTCGAATAATGACAACGTCAACTATTTGAAGATTGCACTGCTCAACGCATACATGTGCAAGAAAAATCTAGGTGAGGACACGAAGATCACCGTAGTCACCTCCACAAAAAGTCTTGATTGGAATGCTGACATCAAGGATGAAATCGAAGCAGTCTTCGATAAGATCATCGTTGATGACAAGACTACTGGCACTGATAATCTTCGACGTTACTCGGACACGCAATACTACTCGGTACAAGATCGATTCATCAACGGCAATAGAAACTCAGCATACGACATTTCTCCGTACGACGAGACGCTTCTCCTTGACGTGGACTTCCTCATGATGGATTCTTCAATGAACGCTGTGTGGGGATGTGCTGAGGACTTCCTGATCAACGATTCGGCACTTGGGTTGGATCATCTTCCTCTAGATGGTGAGGAATTCCGATTGAACCAAACTGGCATCAAGATGGTATGGGCCACCGCGATCTACTTCAAAAAGTCTGAACGCGCAAAAATGGTATTTGACTTAGTGTCGTTCATCAAGGAGAGATGGGACTACTACAAGCTGTTGTACGGTTTTGGTGGATACCTTTACCGCAACGACTTTGCCTTCAGCATTGCACTTCACATTCTCAATGGCTTCATCGAGAATGAAGAGTTCAAGAAGTTGCCAACGCCGTTTATCCTCACCTCCACCGACCGCGATCATATCCACAAAGTTGGATTGGATAGCATCACCGTCATGTTCAATGATATGGGCATGAAACACCAGAACCATGAACATGCGTTCTACATCACGAAAGTCAAAGGCCACAACGTTCACATCATGAACAAAATGTCTTTGCAGAAGTTCGTAGATGAGTTTATAGGACTTTACAAAAAATGAAACTAGCACGCCGTTTTCCTAATTTCGTTGACGCTGACCCGAGTGAGAAATTGCCGGTGGAAATCACAACGATCGACGAACTGAACAACCTAGATTACGTAAAACACATTTGGCTTGCTGATCCGCGTTTTCACCGTTTGTCATATAGCCGCACTCCGAGCTGGGGTCGCGAAATACTAATGGCTGAACTTGATGCGGGGGTTGCGTGGTACGCTATCGCTTATGTGATGGAAGGTTCGCTGGCCGACCTAGGCCTTCCTGAATGGGTGAGCCCAAATGTCTAAGGGCTATTTCACAATCGCACAAGGCGATCAATACGTACGTTATGCCTATGCCCTGGCGTTATCCCTAAAGCTAAGCCAGAAAGAACATTCGAAGCTTGCGATCGGTATCACGCCCGGCTACAAAGTTCCAGAGGAGTATGCTCACGCATTCGATGCAATCGTTGAGATTCCATGGGGTGATGCTGCGGCTGATACCTCGTGGAAGCTTGAGAACGAATGGAAGGCGATTTACATGTCGCCTTACGATGAGACGATCAAACTCGATGCAGATATGATCTTCAACTCCGACCTCAGCGAATGGTGGAGCGTGTTGGGACAATCTGAAGTCGTCTTCTGCACCGAAGCATCGACCTACCGCAATGAGAAGGTCGATTCGGATTACTACCGCAAAGTGTTCACGCAGAACAATCTGCCAAACGTGTACACCGCATTCTTCTACTTCAAGAAGACTGATGCTGCTCACGAGCTGTTCAAACTCGCTGAACACATTTACAACAACTGGCAGCGATACTTCTTTGAGTTCCTTGAAGCAGAACATCGGCCGGCGTTTGTCAGTACTGACGTAGTCTTCGCGATCGCTGCAAAGATTCTGGACATTGAGTCGCTAAATATGAACCCCCACATTCCTGTTCCGACCTTTGTCCACATGAAGACGCAACTCCAAAAGTGGCACTTGGATCGAAATGCTCCTCCGATTCCCGAGGAGTGGAACAAAGTGGTTCAAGTGTACTTCAACAACGATTGTGAACTGAACATCGGCAACTACCGCCAAACGCTGCCTTTCCACTACCACGTGAAAGACTTCGTGACGGATGAGATGATCGCGACAATGGAACGAAAGCTAGGTGTAAAATGACTGACAATTGGTATCTCTACGTTGACAAAGAAACGATGACAGTCTGTCGCGTTTCTCCTGTTCTAGATGGTGCAGATGACTTCCACGTTATCCGCATCAATCAAGAGCTTGGCATCTCATTCATCGATCAGCCGCACACGATCAACGACTACGTCGTCTATCACGATGGTGCCACGACACACTTTGTCAAGAAGGACAAGACAAACGAAGTGCTGGTGCCGTTCTACTACTCTCCGGTGATGATCAAGGAAGGCACTGAAAATCCAGACGTCCTTCTAACGATTGACAACGAACAACTCGTTGTTACGATCAAGCCCGAACTCATTCAGTATGCAATGACGTTGTTCGCAAACATCGATGATGCGCAGACTTTATTCTATGTGTCTGAAAAGAATGATCCGAACAAGCTGATTACTGTTTTGTCAGTGGATATGAAACGCTTGATCTCGACCGGCGAAGAGAAGTTCGGCTTCGTGCATAATCCGCGTTTAGTTAGCATCTTCACTCGCAAGGTGTTTGACTCATATGGATTGAAAATCATCCCATAAATAAAACATACAAAAAGCAACGCATAGTTCATGCGTTGCTTTCCAAGACAATAAAGGATAACAAATATGCAGCAACAGATGAGTGAATTTGACCTATTCTACCTATCATACGACGAACCGAAGTGTGAAGAGAATTGGGCAGACCTTCTAGAGAAAGCGCCATGGGCCAAACGTGTTCATGGCGTTAAGGGCTTTGACGCTGCTCACAAAGCATGCGCCAATCAAAGCGAGACTGATCGCTTCATCACCATTGATGGTGACAACATCGTCGATCCTCGAGTGTTCGATATGGTCATCGACATCCCAGAAAAATACGCCAAAGCATCGTTGAGCTGGAACGCAGTAAACGCAGTGAACGGTCTGATCTACGGCAATGGCGGTGTTAAGCTTTGGACCAAAGACTTTGTGCTTGGCATGCGTACTCATGAAGCAGCAGAGACTGAAGCTGAGAAGCTTGACTTTTGCTGGGACAATCAGTACCTACAATTGAACTCCGTCCTCTCGACCACATACACAAACGGCTCGCCATTCCAAGCATTCCGTGCTGGCTTCCGTGAAGGCGTGAAGATGACCCTAGACCAGGGCAATCGCCTTGACAAGGTCCAGGTCAAGAACATTATCCATGATGCAAACCTCCGTCGCCTGATGATTTGGGCGTGCGTCGGCGCCGATGTCGAAAACGGTATCGAATCCATCCTAGGAACGCGCCTGGGCATTTACATGGCGAACATCGATACTTCCTTCAGCCTCGCAAACATCAGTGACTACGATTGGTTTAAGAAGTTCGGTAACGATTACCTCGATCAGTTTAAGTCTGAAGGCGATATGATCGACAAGGTCTATGAACTAGGCGATTCGATCAACAAGCACATGGGACTCAATCTGGCATACTTTGATGAAGCTCAAAGCAAGTTCTTCAAACAAGTGTATGAGCATCCAAATCAGGAATATTCCGTACGTCTCGAAAAAGAAATTCTCGTGAGCATCTAATGACAGAAAAAAGTCGCAATCAAATCATCATGGAGGAGAACTATCGCCTTCGTGATGAAGTAATCAATAAGATTTCACCAACGTTCTGTACCGCAAAATGGTTGCAATCGACCATCTACCTTTGGAATGGGTACACCCATAGCTGCCACCACCCATCGTCCCATAAAGTCGATCCGAAAGCAGTTGAAGCGAATCCTAAGGCGCTTCACAATACCCCGATCAAATTCGTTGCACGTGAGGACATGCTGAAAGGCATCCAAACACCCGAATGTACATACTGCTGGAACATTGAGAACGGCCCTGGGGATCACCTAAGCGATCGGACATATAAATCCACTAGCCCATGGGCTATGGAGTCCCTGGACGTCGTGAAGGCGTCCGGGCTTGGTAACGACATCAACCCGACCTACCTCGAGGTTGCATTCGAAAATACCTGCAACTTCAAGTGCACATACTGCACCTCGGACGTATCGTCGAAATGGACGGAAGAGATTGAACGTCATGGCCCATACCAACTTGCGCAAGGCACTGCTCATGATCATGGCTGGCTAAAGTCGATTGGGCGTTTTCCAATCAAACGTGATGATTACAATCCATATGTTGAAGCATTCTGGAAATGGTGGCCAGAGCTTGTTCAAACACTCAAGGTGTTCCGCATCACTGGTGGTGAGCCACTATTATCGAAGCACACGTGGCGAGTGTTTGATGAGCTGATTGCTAACCCGCGTCCAGACTTGGAGTTGGCAGTGAACACGAATATGAACGTGCCACGAAAATTGATTGACAAACTCGTTGAGTACAGCAATCTGCTGAAAGGCAAAGTTAAGTCGTTCGAAGTGTACACCAGCCTCGAAGCGACCGGTGCGCAAGCAGAGTACATTCGTTATGGCATGACCTACGACGAGTTCGCTGAAAACTGCCGATACTTCCTCAAGAACACCGAGACGCGTTTGCACTTTATGGTTGCAACCAACCTTCTAAGCGTGACCACGTTCGATGAGTTCCTCAAGTTCGTGTACACCCTCCGCACCGAGTTCAATGAGACTGATGCAGAGAATCGTATCCCGATGATGATCGCTTATGTTCGCTGGCCGCATTACCTGAACATCCGCAATCTACCAAAGGACATCAAAGAGAAGTATGGTCCAATCTGGCGTGATACTGTGATGGCTCGCACTCGTCAAGCCGATCCAACTAAAGCTGGCCGCTTCTACCTAGAAGAGATTGACCAAGTGGAACGCTTGATTGACTTCATGAATGGTGAAGAGGAAGCACGTATCGTGAACATGAAGAACTTCTTCATCTACCACGAACAGTACGACGAACGTCGTGATACGAACTTCTACGAAACATTCCCCGAGCTGGTTCCGTTCTATGAAGATTGCCGCAATGCCTATGACGGAATCGGCCAATAAATAAGTTCTCATAACACATAAGGAATAACATGCCAAAACTTCAAGGCGAAACTTATCAGGAGTATCGGGACCGCATGATCGATTCGATCAGCCCGAGCTTCTGCGGAGCTAAATGGTACAACGCTACCGTTTGGCTCGGTAGTGGTACCACTGCATCGTGCCACCACCCTCCAGCACACAAGATTCCGCTCGAAGAACTTGAGCAAAGCTACAAGGCTCTGCACAATACCAAGTACAAGAAGATGGTTCGTAAGCAGATGCTGGATGGTGAACGCCCGGCTGAATGCGAATACTGCTGGAAGATCGAAGACCTTGGCAAAGACAAAGTCAGCGACCGCACCTACAAGTCGATCATCTACTCCGATCAGGAACTGATCGATGCTGCAACCGTTCACAAGGAAACAGGTGACGTCGACCTCAAGACCCTGGAGATTGCATTTGACGCAACGTGTAACTTCGCTTGCTCATACTGCAACCCATCGTTCTCGACCACGTGGATGAAGGACATTCGAGTCGATGGCCCATACCAAAATCTCGTCAGTGATGGCGCTGGTGCTTTCCAACAAGACGGCTCATGGGCACAGCCATACGGCCTGAAGAATGAAGGTAATCCATACGTTGCTGCATTCATGCAATGGTGGGAGAATGACCTTCAACACTCGCTGAAAGAGCTGCGCATTACTGGCGGCGAAGCAACTATGAGTCCAGACTTTTGGAAGCTCATGGACTGGTGGAAACAGCATCCAGAGTGTAACGTGCAGTTGGCAGTGAACTCGAACCTTGGTGCTAAGCAATCATTGATCGAACGTCTATGTGATGTGTCACATAGTTTCAAAGACTTCCACCTCTATACGTCGAACGAATCGTTTGGTGCACACGCTGAATACATTCGCGACGGGCTGATCTGGGATACATGGATCAACAACGTGAAGATGATGATCGAGAAGGGCAATGTCAAGATGGTTCACATGATGATGACCATCAACAGCTTGTGCTTGTTCTCCATCACCGAGTTCATGGATGAGATGCTGAATATCAAGAAGCAATATGGACGGCATCAATGTATGATGAGCTTCAACATTCTGCGCTTCCCTAGCTTCCAAAGTGCATTGGCTCTGCCGGTTGATATTCGTGCTGAGCGTGCTGATCATCTTGAGAAATGGCTAGCGGCACATTGGGATAACGAACCAGTGACCAACAATGGTCGTGGCTTGCTGCACCAGATGGAACACGATGGCATCGAACGTTTGATCGCATATCTTCGTGAAGTGGAAGAAGGCCATAGCTATACGTCGAGCATGGAGTCACGTCAACGAGACTTCCGTAGCTTCTTCGACCAGTACGATCAACGTCGTAGCAAGAACTTCTGCGAGACATTCCCGATGCTAGCTGACTGGTTTAAATCGTTGCCTAAGACCACTATGATTCCAATCAAATTGGTGAGTGGTGATTCAACTAAAGGTTGGAAGCATGTTGATGAGCTTGTTGAAAGAGCAAACAAAGAAGGATGGATTCTTGAACCTTCTGCTGCGAATCCGGGTTCACAGGACTTTGTAGAACCAAAGGTAGGCGCTTAATGAAAAGGAGACTTCGGTCTCCTTTTTTGTTTTTTGGCAAAAGATAAATATGACTTTATAAAGGACACTAATATGAAAATGGAAATGAACACTAAGGAATTTTATACACAGCATTCTAAAGTGTTTTGTATGAGCCCGTGGACACACCTTCATGGTCTACCTACCGGCGATGTTATTCCATGCTGCTTGTCCCCTTTTGAGGCCAACGTAGGCAACCTCAAAAAAGAATCAATCATCCAAGTTTGGAACAGCGAAAAGATGCGCGAACTTCGACGCAACATGCTGAACGATGTCCCTACACCAGATGTCTGCAATCGCTGCTATTCAAAAGGCACAAACAAGTTCTCTACGTTACGTGATGGCCTCAATGCAAAGTATGCCGAGAAATACTACGATGTGGTTCAATCAACAGAAGTAGATGGTTCTGTTCCAGAGCTTAATATCGTCCATTGGGACTTCAGATTCTCTAATATCTGCAATCTCAAATGCAGAACATGTGGTCCTGATTTCTCCACTCCATGGTACGATGATTTCTTAGCTGTCCATAATATCGATAAGGCGCAATATGGTAAAGGTCGCTTCCTCAAAATCGTAGAGGACAAGGATCAATTCTGGGACATGATCGATCCGTTGTACCCGCACGTCGAAAGCATTCACTTTGCTGGCGGCGAACCACTGTTGATGGATGAACACTACCGTATGATCAACCGCTTCCTAGAGGAAGGCAATACCGATTTAGAAATTCTTTATTCCACAAACTTCACAGTGATGAAGTATAAGGGAATTGAGGTACCTGAGCTATGGAAGAACTTCAGCGACATCACTCTATCAATCAGCGTTGATGGCTTCGGTGAATACTTTGACTTGATTCGCTCAGGTGGCAATTGGGCTGACGTCGAAAAGAACTTCGAGCTTCTGACTAATGATCCACGCATGGCACACATCAAGTATCGCATCCATCCTACGGTTAGCATATTGAACATTTTCCATATCACTGATTTGCATGAACTTCTTCTTAACAGGAAGTACATCATCAAAGATGGATTGAAGACTGATCCTGAAAATTATTATTCGGATGTGTTTATGATCAATCCGTTGATTTATCCTGACCACTACAATATCCAAGCTTTGCCAATGCACATCAAGGATAAGGCAGCAGAGAAGATTAGAAAACATATCGAATGGCTAGATGTTAATCACGGTATCATTGGTGATGGTTTTGAGAATCTCATAACATATATGTACGAAAAAGACGATAGCGCGAACTTTGAAGAGTTCAAAAAGGTTACCGCTAAGTTAGACACTATTCGCGGTGAAAATATGGCAGGGCTTCTAAATTATTTGGAGATTTAAAATGTATTCGGTGTTATACGCCAATGGCTGTTCTATGACTGAAGGGTCGGAACTTGGCAATAAGAAATTCAACTATGACGAGAGTAAGTTTTCACCAAACATCTCTCGTACATTCAATGTGCCTTCACCTGAGCATATTGAGCATATGATGACTCACAATTATTCCTTTATCGCTAAGGAATTATTGGGAATACCTAATATTGTGAATGACGCCGAAGGCGGTGGTAGTAATTCGAGAATCGTCAGAACAACGATTCTTGGTGTAAATAATTTGCTTAAGACGCACAAGCCAGAGGAAATTCTGGTTGTGGTTGGATGGACTACCGTCGATCGATTTGAATATATGATGTACGATCGATATGCGCAGTTTATACCAGGCCACATCAAGCATACTACGCTACCATCAGGATTTGTTCGTTTGGCTAAGCTTCATGCTGAATGGGCGAGTACTGATTTGCTTCATTGCATGACTTCGCATTTGATGGGCATTCTTCACCTGAAGAATTATCTCGAATCGGTTGGAGTGGACTATGTCTTCAGCTATGGATTGTCGAATCACCTAGAACATTCTTTTGAAGAATCGGATATTAAGAAAATTCAGGATAACGATCAACTCAAAGACTTATATGAGATGGTGATGAACGATCGTTGGTTCTTTAATGAATGGTATCAAGGTAGGGTAGAGGATTATAAAACGTTTATCGATTTCTTCTCCCGTATTTCATTCTACTCACATTCGATCGATCATGGTTTTAAACAAGGAACAGGCCTTCATCCGCTAGAAGATGCACACTATTCATGGGGTAAGACACTCCATAATTTCGTAAAGGAAAAACTAAATGTTGAAGTTCTTTAAAGATTTACTTCTGTCGTGGAAGAAGAAGAGTCTACTCAAGAAGAAGCGCAACGGTAAGTCCGATCCATTTATCTATTGAGAATGATCAGGACGCCGCCAGGGACATCAAATTGAAATGCCCAATAGGAGTTGCAGACGACAAAAAAGGGAGCCAATGGCTCCCTTTTTGCTTTGGTGTGATCGTCTATTGTTTGACCGACACGTTGAACACTGCGTTCTGACTAACGACCTTGTCCTGGTACAACATGATCCAGTTCAGCCAGGTCGAACCGTTCGCGAAGTTGTTCGAGTTGGTATAGATCGTATTGGCCACTTTATGATCACGAAGGTCGATCTTCTCGATGGCGCTGAAGCCATACAAGCCGCCTTTAGTTTCGACACGGTTCAGATAGACATATGGCCAGGCATAAGCGATGTCGAGTGTCGTCGAGTATTTTGCGTTGGTGCCGAACGTGATGATTGTCTCTTTGTTCTTGAAATCACCTTTGCCATCATTCTTAAAGATGGTTGGCGGGATGCCTGCCTCGTCATCAGGAGCTTCGGTGCCGGCAAGGAATGCATCGTAGTGGCCTTTGCTGTCGAAGTCAATCAGTTCAGCAGTGAACGAAACATTCATTGTGTAGGTGATGTTCGGGCTGCTCCACACCTTTGGCTGGAATGGCAGACGACTGAAGTCCTTGACGAACCCGCCATTCTTGTCGTTCATCAAGAAGAATGGTACCGTTTCATTGGCTTGATTGTCGGTGACGAGGATGTCAGCGAAGTTGTCTCCGTTCACGTCGGCAGCGGAAGCGCCGTGGCAGTAGCATGTAAACGGAACAGTCGTGTTTTTGTAGGTACCATCGCTCTGGCTCAGGAGCATATGCTGCTTCTCGCCGACGTATGGTGGCGCATCGAAGCCATGGCATGCGATGAACACATCAGGCTTGCTGTCGCCATTGAAATCTGCCACCACCGCTTTACGCGGATGGATGCATCCGGCAGTATCGGAAAGGAGCTTCGATGTATTGTCGACCCAGGCGCCATTGACGTTCTTGTAGAAACGGACGGCGCCGATCATGCCAGCGGTCTTAGGGTCGTCGCGATTGTAGATCAGCGAATGCGTGACCATCGAGTACGTACCGTCCTGGAAGAAGTCGGCAAACGCTACCGTATTCGACAGGTTCACTTCAGCTGGCATGTTCACCGAACCGAGTGCTTTGCCGGCAACTGCTTTGTTTTCGAAGGAGGATTTCAGGACTGGAATCGGGTCCTTCTTCACTGGTTCCGGCACAACCGCAATAGGCGGCGCATTCGAAACCGGAGCCGGATTGGAATCACCACCGCCACCGCCACATGCGGAGAGGAGAATTGCTGCCACCATGAAGGCAGCGGTACGACGGGTACGGGACATCCACATTTTGAAACCTCCATTAAGTTTTAGCTGATGTTGCAACTATAACTCAAGAAGGTTTCATGTGTAAACAACTATTTTGCTGTGACTTAAAAGATACAGATTACGCGTAGAAGCGTTGCATCCATTCTTCGAGCCATTCATCGAACTCTTGCTCCATCTTCACATCACGCGAAGGTAGGGTTGTAGTGTCTTTGACTTGATCAAGTTCGTCCATCAACGACTCAAGCAACGTTTTCACTTCATCAACACTGCGTTCGCCTCGCTTGATGGATAGCAGTTGTTCGACATTCTCTTTAGGGAATGGGAACTGAAGACGATGCTCACGTAGCAGTTTGATTGCTTGTTGAGTGATGCGGATGGCGTGACTCGTTGCCTTCCAATCCATGCCATTTGCAGCCTCAGCTTCAGCAGCGCGTGAACCATACTTGCTCATGAGGACTTCAGTGCGTTGGATCGCTTCTTCGATCGTGATCGAATATGGGTACACCTTCTCTAGCACACTAACGCCAGGATGCTTCTTGTCCATGTTCTCGTACGTAGTCTTGAACAAGTACTTGTCTTCGTTGCCGATCAACCACGGATCGATCACGTCGAGTTTGTCGTCAAGGCGATAGTGGCCCATAGCGACTTCTTCGCGAAGCTTATCAGTGAACTTACGGACGGAGGCCAGACGCGTACCTTTGATGCCGTAGATTTGTGCTTGGTTCATTGCATAGCCGATCATCGCTTTGATGTTCGAAGTCAGGAACTTCTCAGACAACTCGTGAACGAAATCCAAGAACTGTAGGTCATACACTTCCTGGCCTGCTGAGTGCTCCTCGGCTAGAACAGCAAAGGCAAGTTCGACGGCATAGGTTTGACCGCCGATGAAGTCTTTGGCGAAGATTTGGATTGGGATGAATTCTTGATCGACATCGTCTTTGGTGTTGCGAGTCTTGTCACCACCAGTAGTGATGACGACGTTACGCACTTGACGGCCAGTGAGGAGCATGCTCTTCTTTGGAAGGAAGATTTCCTTCCAGTCGATGTCCGATTGCGGAGTGTTCGTGCCGTAGAGGCGGGACCCGAACATGGTCTTGAACAGAGTCGTGCGACCCTGCAAATCTTTTCTTTCGTGTTCCATATTATTCTTTTTTTTGGTATGGTGTTATTCGATGTCCACGCCTAATGAAATTAGGTGAAGCTGAAGAACAATGACTTGGGCGTAGGCGATCGCGTGGCCTTTCTTAAACGAATAGTCCTCAGCGGTGTAATCGTAAAGCAGCGCTCGAACTTGTTCCTTATGGGTCAAATACTTCTCAACCATGTGGCGTTTACCGGGACGGATCAACGCAATCGCATCAGCAAGGTCACTGACTGATTTTGGCTGGAGTTGTTTGATGAGGTCGAAGTGCTTAGAGATTTGAAACAGTTGCTTGACGATTGAAGCGGAGCGGAGGAGTTCCCAAGGTGGGTCGAGTTCGAGTAGAGCGTCGATTTCAGCTTTGGACTCGAAGTGGTTGTAGACAGAGTTATGAAGCATGTCGATCTTGAAGTAACCCAGCGTTGCAGCTTCTCGGTGAGGGATAGCTGCAAAGCCGGTTAACGGATCGGTTGGGATCGCTTGCGGGTAGATTCCGCAAGGGTGTTTCATAGCTCGGTTATTGACGACCTGCATTGCAAGAGGCCAGTGAGAGAAAATCTTAGCGATCGGCGTATCCGATCGCAAGTCAATATCGATATCTATGTCAATCTCTCCTGTGAAAGATGATTAGTTCTTTTTTCGTTTTTGACCATTGGAGGTTGTTCCTTGGTACTGCTGTAGCAATACCTTAAGCATGTGGTTTTCTTCCACGAGCGTGTTGATGATTTCGTTCAACTGCTCGATGTTGGATTCTAGGCGATGTTCTTTTTTACCAGCAGACATGATAACCTCCAATGAGTGGGATAAATTGTATTGATCAAAACGATCATAGATATTTATACCCCACGTGTGAAAAATCAACGTTGCTTAAGCGGCTCGCATTTCGGTTCCATCAGCTGTCGCATATAGTCTAATGCGTTAGGCAAAGAGTCAAAGAACGTTGGTTCAAAGTCCTTGCCTCGATTTCGTTCAATCCAAACACACAGAGCAATGCCATCGGTGCGATAACCGGGCTTGCGTTGGTAAACGCTGTAACCCCAAACATTGACAGTGCCATTGATTTCGTTCAGACACAGTGCGCGCATTTGAGGATACGAGGCAGCGATGCCATACACTGCCCACAAAGGTTTGTACGTATTCTGGTATGGATCGACCGCACCAACTGGATTAAACTTTGGCATATGGATCATCCTCCAATGCGCGGTAATCGTAGTTGATTTCATTTCGGAATCGATCTTCGCGACCTTTGCGCCAAATCTTTTCCAACCAGTATATCCGGCCACTGATTTCAATTGGATAACAAGCAAAATACAAATGCCAGAAATTCACCTTAGCAAGTCTTTTAGCGAAGCGAGTTTGGTAGTTATCCCATCTCATATCTTTTCCTTGGGACACACATTTCGAAACTCTGACGCTAGAGCATTGTGTCGTCCTCTTAGTGTTGCGTCAATCGTCTCCCAATCAGCAGGAAGACTCATGATTTCATAGTAGATACCATTCATTGAATTGTAATCCACGATGCGGCCTTTAGTAGCAATTTGCACGCCGAAATCCAGGATGCGGAATGAATGGAAGATGCTCTTCTTAGCGATGCGTTCGTTGTAGTCTGCTTCAACTATCAGCTTCTTCTTTGCCTTCACCCAAGAGTTCGAGGCCACGCGCGAGAACTCCTCACGAAGCTTTGCTTTGTTGAGAGTGAAGCCGAATTTCATAGTGTTCATTTTATGGACTAGGTGTAGCGAATTATTGATTTGCTTATCCTTAGGAAGGTAAAAGCATTCCAACGCATACACTCGATGATCGTTCAAAGCATCCACCCATTGTGAATGGCTCCACACATGAAGATCAAGCC